>WNGI01020348.1_pt1 | contig 10789 bp, 11 predicted proteins | sample 5400621 | NCBI WGS metagenome assembly WNGI01 (sample SAMN13153374, study PRJNA577476) | soil metagenome | isolation source: 20 cm soil or saprolite under Garry oak tree replicate 1 | place: USA:California | collected 2016-06-15 | reverse complement strand
CAAAGCGGCTCTCGTTCTCTTGCTCGCCTTCGGGGCTTTCTCGGGGCTCGAGCGGTTTGCCGGCAAAGCCTTCGGTTGGCGACTTATTGGCTACTCGATCGCGGCGCTCATCATCCCAGCGATCTGGGCTGCTCGTGGTCGGCGGTCGACGTATCCCTACGCGAGCGACATCCTCTTCGTCCTGCCGTTCCTCATCGACACGGTCGGCAACGCGTTCGATCTGTACGACACGATCGACTGGTGGGACGACGCAAATCACTTTGTGAACTGGGCGCTCCTGAGCGGGGCGTTCGCGGCGGCGCTGGCGCGAACCCACACCAGGGGAGCGGAACTGTTCGGTCTCGTCGTCGGCTTCGGGGGAGTAACGGCGATTCTGTGGGAGATCGGCGAGTACTTCGCCTTCATCCGCAACTCGTCAGAGCTCGCGACCGCCTACACCGACACGCTCGGCGACATGGCGCTCGGGCTCAGCGGCTCGACGCTGACGGCGACCATCGCCGTAGTCGTGTTACGCGGACGCTCGACGTCTGGTCAATGAAGGACGGTGGTGCGCTGGAGATAGTCCTCCACCGCGAGCAGGAACGTGTCGTCCTCGGCGAGCTCCTTCAACGTGCCCTTCGTCTCGTCGTCCAGCTCCTCGTCGTGGGCCACCTCAGCCAGGAAGTTGTTCATCCGACCGTCCCGTGACATCGCGGCCATCCGGAGGAAGATCCGCTTCGCCTCGTCGTCCTGAGAGATCGCCTCGAGGGACTCCATGTCGTTCAGCCACAGTCCGAGCATCTCACCCGTTGAACGACCCAGGCGTCCGGCGGGATACGGCTATTTCGAGACTTTCTCCAGGGCCTCGACCAGCTCTTCGAGCTCGGTCTCGTCGGCGAATGAGATTTCGAGACGATTCGAGACGATTCGGCTCGAGAAACCGGTAATTCGATCGGCCGCGGTCTTGGCGCGGGCGACGAGCGCCGGATCGAGCTTCGTCGTCTGACGACGTTGTTTCGTCTTGGCGCCTGCCCAGCGGGCCGCCCGCTCGGCAGCCCGGACGGACATGCCCTTCTGCACGATCTTGCGCGCCAGCGCGCGGCGGCCCTCGTGGTCCGGCACCGCCAACACGGCCCGCGCATGGCCTTCGGTGAGCTGTCCCCGCTCCACCATCTTCAAGACGTCCTCAGGCAACTCGAGGAGACGCACTCGGTTCGAGACCGCCGGCTTCGACTTGCCGACGCGCTCCGCAAGCTCCCCGAGTGAAAGCCCGAACTCGTCGAGCACGACGGCGAACGCGCGCGCTTCCTCGATCGGCGAAAGATCTTCACGCGCGACGTTCTCGACCAGGCCGAGCAGCAGCGTGTCCCGATCATCGGCGTCGCGCACGACGGCCGGCACCGTCTTCATCTTGGCGTCGCGCGCCGCGCGCCAGCGACGTTCGCCGGCGATCAGCTCGTAACCGCCGGCAGTGCGCGGCCGCACGAGCACCGGTTGCACGACACCCTGTGCACGCACCGAATCCCGCAGACCCGCACCGGCTTCGGAGTCGAAGCGTCGGCGCGGCTGACGTGGGTTCGGGTGAATCGCATCGACGGGAAGCTCGGCGAGCTCCGTCGCCGTCGCCCCACCCAGAAGGACCTCCAGGCCTCTGCCGAGGCCCCTGCGCTCAGGCACGCTGGACAAGCTCCATCGCCACCTTCCAGTAGGCGTCCGCACCGCGCGAACGGCGGTCGTACGCGATTGCGGGCAAGCCGTGACTCGGCGCTTCTGCAAGGCGCACCGAGCGCGGGACCGTTTGTGTGAAAACCAGCTCGCCAAAGTGTTTGCGCACTTCGGCCTCCACATCTGCGGATAGACGCGTCCGCCCGTCAACCATCGTCAGCAACACGCCGCCGACGGCAAGCCGTGGATTCAGCCGCGCCTTGACGAGATTGATCGAGTGCACGAGCTGCGACAGGCCTTCGAGCGCGTAGTACTCGGCCTGCACCGGAATCAGGACGCGATCTGCGGCGGCGAGTGCGTTCACAGTCAGCGGTCCGAACGAGGGCGGGCAGTCGAGGAAGACGAACGAGTAATGCTCGGTACCTGTGGCAAGCGCCTGCCGTAGATATGTCTCCCCGTCGCTGTGCTGGGTCAACTCGACGGTCGCGCCGGCAAGGTCCGGCTTGGCGGGAATCAGATGAAGATTCGGAAACTTCGTCGGCTTGGCGAGGTCTCGGAGAGGCACGCCGTCGAGCAAGTCGTACGTCGACGTCCCATTCGCCCGCTCGCCGAGCCCAGACGTGGCATTCGCCTGCGGATCGAGGTCGATGACGAGCGCCGGCTCACCCGCTTCCGCGAGACAGGCGGCGAGGTTGATGGCAGTCGTCGTCTTGCCGACGCCGCCCTTCTGATTCGCCAGCGCATAGACCTTCGCCACCTTGCCAGCGTACTCAGACCAACGGACGCTTACTCGCTACCCCGGCCCGACGCGGAAAGCCTGCAGGCGTCGCGCGCACTTTGCGCAAAACCATGAGCCCGTCACGGACCTCGGCAACCTCGCCGCCGACCTGTTCGGCGACCCGGGCAACACGCTCGCCATCGGCGCTCGGCCCGACCCAGAGGACAACGCCGCCGCCGGTACGGACGAGCGGAAGACACCANNNNTGGAGGTTTAGCCAGCGCCTTGGCAACGGCGACTCCGTACGTGTCCGTCTCCTGCTCCTCGGCCCGGCCCTGTACGACGCGCACGTTCGCTGGTGCCCACTCGCGCAGGAAGTCGCACTTGCGCCCGATCGCCTCGAGCAGCGTCACCTCGCGGTCGGGGAGTGACACCGCCAAGGGAATTCCCGGCACACCGCCGCCGGAGCCCACGTCGACAATGGGGCCGGCGAACCCCGACACGACATCCACGCCCCGCAACGAGTCTTCCAACAACATGCGTTGCGCTTCGGCGAGGTCGTTGATCCCGGTTAGACCGGGTGTTGCGACGACTGCCTCGAGCCAGGCGTCAAGCAACGGGATGTACAACAACGTAACGGTTGGGCTCAGTGCCCTCGCTCGTCGTCTCCACCCCGTCGAGCTCTTTGAGCCTCAGGTGCACGACTTTGCGCTCGACCGCGGTCATCGGCTCGAGCTCGACCGGCTCGTGATCCGACAGTGCTCGTTCCGCCGAACGCAATGCCAGCGCCTCGAGCGCCGTGCGCCGACGTTCGCGATAGCCCGCAGCGTCGACGACGACTTCCTTGCGGTCTTCCGGATGGCGGCGCCACATCACCGCATTCGCGAGGTACTGGACGGCGTCGATCGTCTGCCCGTGCCGGCCGATCAGCATGCCGAGGTCGGAGCCCACGCAGGAGACCGTGATGATGTCGTCGGACTCATCGACATCGATCCGCCCCGTAACACCGATCCCGTCCACGATCCTCGTGACGAGAGCACGTGCCTCCGCAGCCAGTTCGGACTCGTCAACGGCGTCGGCGACCACTGCGTCCGCGGAGACTGTCGCAACCACCTTCGCCGGCGTGAAGCCGACACCGAGCAGGCCTCGCTCACCTTCGGTCACCACCTGGAAGTGCACCTCGGACTTGTCGAGGCTTGGATGCTGCTTCTCGAGCTCTCGCAGCGCTGCCCACTTGGCCTCGCCGACCGTCTCGCCGGTCGCCTCCACGGAGATCTCCCGCGCGGTCACGCCTAACGCCGCGCTTTCTTCTTCCGCTTCACGCGGCGCGGCGGGGCATTGCTCGGCTTGGGCGCCGGCCCGTCAGCGGCCGGCTTGCCGCCGTCGGGTGGCGGCTCCTTCGGCGGGGTGCGCGAGGACCGCTTCGGGCCCGACGGCGGCGGCCCACCACCACCCGGCGGGCCGACCTTTGGGATCAGCCTCCGCGTGATGAGCCCTTGCCCAACCGTCCAGAGGTTCGTCGTCATCCAGTAGAGAACTAGGCCGGTCGGGAAGCGGACGATGAACGGGATGAAGGCGAACGGCAAGAACATCATCAGGTAGCGCTGCGACTTCTGCATCGTCCCCGACATGAAGTACGTCGAGGCCACCTGGCTGAGCACGTAGATCGTAAGCAGGACGTACCCCGACCAGTGACTGTTCGCGTGCTTGGCGATGTTCGGGACGAAGTGCAGCCACGACAGATCGCCGGGCGGCGGCTTCTTCGCGAAACGGCGAAGCGTGTAGAAGAGCCCGATAAAGACCGGCAGCTGTGCCAAGAGCGGCAGGCACGACGCGGCCGGGTTGATGTTGTTTTCCTTGTAGAACTTCATCAGCTCTTCGTTGAGCTTCGTGCGATCGCCCTTGTACTTGCGTTGAATCTCCTTCATCTGCGGCGCGTGCGCCTGCATGTTCTGCATCGAGTGGATCTGCTTCACGGTCAGCGGCACGAGCAGCATCCGGACGATGATCGTCAGCCCGACGATCGACCACGCCCAGGGAAGGCCGACCGAGTGGAGCGCGTTGAGGATGTGCCGAAGCAGGTCCTCGAGCGGCGTGAGGAGGCTCGCGACGATCACCTGAAGACCCTCTGGTCGCGCGCGTAGTCGACGCCTCCGCGACTCCACGGATTGCAGCGCAGCAGCCGCCAGCTACGCGTCGATCGCGTACTGCGAGCAGGACGGGTGGTACTTGCACTGCCCGACGCCAAGGAAGGGCGCCAGCGTGAAGCGGTAGGCCCAGATTGCGGCGACGCCCACGTACCTCATGCCGTGGCCTTCGTCAGCACTTCGTCGACCCGCTCCCCGAGCCACTCGAAACCGTTCGCCGTCACCGCCTCCGGGAGCCCCGGCTTGGCGATCAAGACGTAGTCGCGGCCCGCAGGAACCCGTTCCAGACGCTCGCGCCACACCTCGCGCAGCTGCCGCTTGATCCGATTGCGGGCAACCGCGTTTCCGGCCGCCCGCGGGACGGCCAGGCCGAGCCTCGGCTCGCCAGGCTCCTCTTCCCGCTCGAACCAGTAAAGGACCAGGAACCTGGTCGAGGTCGAGCGTCCCTGACGGTAGACAGCATCGAAGTCTCGCGAGCGAGACAGGCGGTTCCGGCGTTGCACAGCGGTGCTTGCTTTACGCGGAAAGACGCTTCCGGCCCTTGGCGCGGCGGCGCTTCAGAATCGCGCGGCCCGCACGCGTCGCCATGCGCGCACGAAAACCGTGCTTGCGTTTCCGCCGGCGCACGTTGGGCTGGTAGGTCCGTTTCACGAGGTCGAAGAAGGAGGAAAGTGCTCCGAAGAGGAGCCGTGGCGGGCCAGTATAGAGGAGCGTTGGTACACAGGGTTATCCACAGTTGTGTGCGTGCGAAGTGCCTCCAAATGTGACCAACTGTCAGAGTTGATCCACAGGTGTGGAGAGTAATGTGGAGTCGGGAAAACCCCTGCAAATCCTGCTTATTTCATCCCCAGTTTCCACGCATTGAAGGCGGTCAGGCACGCTGCTATGCTCGCCGCTCCCCGAGCCGGAGAGGAGTGGTACCGCGGCGTGGATCGCCCAATTGAGCTGACTGCGGAGAGCCTGTGGAACGAGGTAGCCGGTCGGCTCAAGGGGGCCCTCAACGAGACCACGTACCGCACGTGGTTCGCAGAGGCAGAGGGAGCGGAGCTTTCTGACGACGCGTTCGTGCTCGGCGTCCCGAACGACTTCACGCGCGAGTGGATCGAGGGGCACTTCCTCGGTCTGATCGGCGCGGCTGTCCGCGACGTCACGGGCCAGGAACGCCGCGTTGCACTCTCCGTCACGGAACGGCTTCCGGCTGCTACGCCCGCTCCCGCGGAGACGCCCAAGGGCCGTTCGGGCGGGGCTGTAGATGCCGGGATGAACCCGAAGTACACCTTCGACCTCTTCGTGATCGGCTCGTCGAACCGCTTCGCGCACGCGGCTGCTCTGGCTGTCGCCGAAGCGCCGGCGCAGGCGTACAACCCGCTCTTCATCTACGGGGGGACCGGGCTCGGCAAGACCCACCTCATGCAGGCGATCGCGCAGTACGTCGCGGAGCACTCGGGCGACCTCTCGGTCCGTTACGTCACGAGCGAGACCTTCATGAACGACTTCATCAACTCGCTTCGCGACAAGCGGATCGAAGGGTTCAAGCAGCGCTACCGCACGTACGACCTCTTGCTCGTCGACGACGTGCAGTTCTTCGAGCACAAGGAGCGGATCCAGGAGGAGTTCTTCCATACGTTCAACTCCCTCTACGAGGCCGGCTCTCAGATCGTCATGTCCTCGGACCGGCCACCGCGGGACATCGCCACGCTGGAGGAACGCCTGCGTTCCCGCTTCGAATGGGGACTGATCACCGACATCCAGCCGCCCGACCTGGAGACGCGAATCGCGATCCTCCGCAAGAAGGTCAAGACCGACGGAATCCACGTGCCGGACCCGCAGGTCCTTTCCTTTATCGCCTCCCGGATCTCAACCAACATCAGGGAGCTCGAGGGGGCGCTCACCCGGGTGGTTGCGTTCTCGTCTCTCACGGGACGCGCGCTCTCCGTGGAGCTCGCAGAGGACGTGCTCAAGGACGTCTTTCCCCAAGGTGAGGCAGCGGAGGTCTCGATCTCGCGGATTCAGGAGCTCGTCTCCGAACGCTTCCAGCTCACTCTCGAGGAACTCTGTGGCGAGAAGCGCTCCCAGAACATCGTCTACCCACGCCAGGTCGCGATGTACCTCTCGCGCGAGCTCACCGACTCGTCACTCCCGAAAATCGGCAAGGAGTTCGGGGGCCGCGACCACACCACCGTCATCCACGCAACCTCCAAGATTGCCCGTTTGATCCGTGAGGACAGATCTGTCTACAACCTTGTGCAGGAACTGACCGCACGTGTGAAACAGGTCCGGTGACGCGCCGTGCCTGTTGAAAAGCCCACCCTGTCCACCATCTGCGTCCCCTGCAAGAATGGCTCAACCAGAGGCAAGGGGGCGCTCCTCCCCGGTCCTAACACCCCTTATTACTACAAGAGGTTTTAAATGATTGAAACCAACACCATAGTAGGGACGGGGATGAAAGTCGTAACTCAGCGCGACGAGCTCGCGCAGAAACTCGGTGTCGTCGCTCGAGCGGTTTCAACGCGAGCGAGTGTCCAGATTCTCTCCGGCGTCTTGCTTACGGCGGAGGGGGGCCGGCTGCATCTCGCGGCGACCGACATGGAGCTGTCGCTGCGCTCGTCTCTGGACGCACAGGTCGACGGAGAAGGGTCGGTCGTCGTGCCTGGGCGTCTCCTGGTCGATCTCGTGCGTCTCCTGCCGGACAACGAGGTGACGATCGAGCATCGCGCCGAGGAAAGCGTCGTCCATGTCACGTCCGGTCCGTCGACGTCGACGCTCCACACCTACGCCGCCGATGACTTTCCGCGGCTACCGGATCTGGACGCCGTTGGGACCTTCACAGTCGAACGTGAATCGTTGCTCGACACCGTGGCGCGGGTCGCACGCTCTGCATCGCGTGACGAGTCCCGCCCGGTGTTGACCGGCATCCTCGTTCGCTTCGAGGTCGGCAAGATCGTGATGGCGGCGACGGACTCCTACCGGCTGTCGGTGAAGGAGACCGAGTTGAGTGGAGAGGTGCCAGAGCTCGAGGCGATCATCCCCGCACGCGCCCTGGCCGAATTGGCCCGTATCGCGCAGACTGGTGAAAGCGTCGAACTCGGCGTGCACGAGAACCAAGTGGTCTTCGCCGCGGACGATGTCTGGTTGACGACACGCCGCATCGACGGGCAGTTCCCGAACTACAAACAGCTCCTGCCCGAGGCGTTCGAGCACGACGTGACATTGCCTCGCAGCGAGTTGCTCGACGTCGTTCGCCGTGTCGGCGTGATGGTGCAGCGCACGTCGCCGATCCAGCTTCGCTTCGCGGAAGGAGAGTTGACCGTCTTCGCGCGCACGCAGGACGTCGGCGAGGCGAAGGAGTCTTTGCCGGTGCAGTTCTCGGGCGAACCGCTCGAGATCGGCTTCAACGCCGAGTTCCTCCGCGAGGGCATCGAGACGATGGCCGAAGACGAGATCAAGCTGCACCTGATCTCCCCGCTCCGGCCGGCCGTGATCGAAGGCGGCGCCGACGACCCGACGTACCTGATCATGCCCATCAGGCTTCCTGGCTGATCTGTAGAACGGACTGGTTTGCCGGCGAAAGCGAAGGGGCGCTTGCAAGGCAAACGGGCGCATGGGCCAAGCCCGCACACCCTCTATGGTCGGCGTCGCAACGCGACGCCTTAGTGATCGTCTCCACGGTTTCGCTCCGAAACATTAGGTCGTACGCGCGACTCGACCTCAACCTGGAGCCCGGCCTCGTGCTCGTAGTCGGCCCCAACGGCGCAGGGAAAACGAATCTGCTCGAGTCGTTGCACGTCGGCACGCAGGGCTTCTCCCCGCGTACGCGCGCCGACGCGCAGCTCGTTCGCTTTGGCGAGCAGGCAGGACGCATCGCGCTGCGCGGCACACGGGCCGACACGAAGGTCGAGCTCGAGGTGACGCTCGAGCTCGGGGAAGGGAAGCGGGCCAAGTTGAACGGCGCCTCTCTTCGCGCGGCAGAGCAGCTGCGCTCGGAGGTCGCAACCCTCGTGTTCACTCCGGATCGACTCGCGGTCGTGAAGGGTGGACCTGCTGTTCGCCGCGCGTACTTCGATCGGGCACTCGGAAGACTCGCGCCTGCTCGCGCAACGCTCTCGGTCGAGTACGCCGGGTCCGTCGCCCAGCGCAACGCCGCACTACGCCGCGTAGCAGCCGGCTATTCGTCCCGCGATGCAATCGCGCCCTGGACGGAGCAGGTCGCAACGCTCGGCCGGAAGCTCGTCGAGTCACGAACCGAAGTCGTTGCGTCGCTCGCGCCAGGTTTCGCCGAGCGCGCGGACGAGCTCGGTCTTCCGTCTGCCCGCATGACCTACGAAGGCGAGCCGCCGACGGTCGAGCTGCTCGAGGCCCGCCTCGACCGCGATCTTGAACGTGGCGCAACGGGCCTCGGTCCGCACCTCGATGACGTGCTCCTGACGACTGGGACACGCGATCTCCGCAGCTTCGGGTCGCAAGGCGAGCAACGCTTGACCGTGTTGGCGCTGCTGCTCGCGGAGGCGGAGCTGATTGCCGAGCGGCGCGGATTCGCTCCGCTCTTGTTGCTCGACGATGTTCTTTCCGAGCTTGACTCGAGTCGCCGGCGGGTGCTTGCCGAGCGGGTGCTCGGGACGGGCCAGACGCTGATTACGGCGACGGAAGCCTCGGCGCTCCCCGTCGTCGCCGCGCAGGTCCTGGAGGTCTCTCCGGGTACCGTGACGGCAGCCTGATGGATCACGTCGGAGGCCAGGTAGCACGCGAGCTGGGTCGCTTTGGCCCTGCCTCGGGGATGGCGCCCCTCGTCGAGGCCTGGCCGCTGGCGGTCGGCCCCGAGATCGCCCGCAATGCCTGGCCGGCACGCCTCGCGCGAGATGGAACGCTGCACGTTCACACGCAGGATTCGATCTGGGCCTTCGAATTGACCACGCGGGCTGAGGAGATCCGCACGCGTCTCGGCGAGCCCTCACCACGCCGACTTTCGTTCGCACCGGGACCGTTGCCCGAACCCTCAGCGACGGCTCCTGAAGAGATCCGCGAGCGGCCCCCGAAGCCGACTGCGGAACACGTTGCGAAAGCTGAGTCACTCACGCGAGTGATTCGTGACGAAGAGCTCCGCAAAGTGGTCGCAAAAGCCGCTGCGGCAAGCCTTTCTCGCGACGATAACGACCGCTCGTTTTGCTAGAATTCGGGGTGCCCGCAAGTACGGATTTTGCAGGGCTTTTTTCATGACTGAAGCCACCTACACCGCCAAGGACATCACCGTGCTCGAAGGGCTCGAGCCGGTGCGGCTACGACCGGGCATGTACATCGGCTCGACGGGCCCGCGCGGCCTCCATCACCTCGTCTACGAGGTGGTCGATAACAGCGTCGACGAGGCCCTCGCCGGACGCAACGAGAGGATCGAAGTCACGCTCCATCCCGACAACTCCGTGACCGTCAAAGACTACGGCTCCGGCATCCCCGTCGACCAGATGGAGGACCAGGGAACCTCTGCGCTCACCGTCGTCCTAACCAAGCTGCACGCCGGTGGAAAGTTCGGTGCCGACGGTTCGCCGTACAAGGTCTCCGGCGGCTTGCACGGCGTCGGTGTCTCCGTCGTGAACGCCCTCTCCGAGTGGTTGATCGCGGAAGTGCGACGCGACGAAAAGCTCTATCGCCAGGAATTCACTCGTGGCGTGCCCAACGCCGACCTCGCAGTCGTCGGCAAGGCAGAGAAGGGCGACACCGGCACGACGATCTCGTTCCTGCCCGACGCGGAGGTCTTCGAGGAGCTCGAGCTCTCGGCCGAAACGCTGCAGCAGCGGTTGCGCGAGACGGCCTTTCTCACCCGCGGCCTGCGGATCGTCTTGACCGACGAGCGCGCCGGCGGCGAGGAGATCGAGTTCCACTACGAGGGCGGGATCAGAGACTTCGTCGCGCACGTCAATGGAGCGAAGGACTCGATCCACAAGAGCATCGCGTATTTCGAAGGCGAGAACGAGCAGGGCAAGGTCGAGGTTGCGATGCAGTGGAACGCGTCGTACCAGGAGTCGGTCTACACCTTCGCCAACAACATCAACACGCACGAGGGAGGCTCCCACCTCTCGGGGTTCAACGCGGCGCTCACGCGCACGCTGAACAAGGTCGCCCGCGACATGGGCCTGCTCAAGGAGAAGGAGGACAATCTCGAGGGCGAGGACGTGCGCGAAGGGCTTGCCGCGGTGGTGTCGGTGAAGCTGCAGGACCCGCAGTTCGAGGGCCAGACGAAGACGAAGCTCGGCAATCCGTGGGTCAAGGGATTCGTCGAGTCCAGCGT
>WNGI01006260.1_pt1 | contig 10791 bp, 11 predicted proteins | sample 5400621 | NCBI WGS metagenome assembly WNGI01 (sample SAMN13153374, study PRJNA577476) | soil metagenome | isolation source: 20 cm soil or saprolite under Garry oak tree replicate 1 | place: USA:California | collected 2016-06-15 | reverse complement strand
CCCGCGCTCGCGCCAGCCGCCGCCGGAAAACTAAACGCAAAACCGAAATCCGACTTCCGTTGTTACCCCAACAACGGACATGCGGCGACTGCATCGGCAGGTCCGTTTTGTGCCTGCGTGGGCGTACCCGACATTCTCGCCTCCCTCGCATAGCTCGAGCGCGCATCGGCAACAGAAGATCAATCCCGCGCGGCCGTCAACGCCTAGCACGAAAAAACAACCAAAGCGAACCTCAGGGATCCAGGATTGCCGATGGCGATCATCTCGCGATACGGTCTTGTCACGGGCCGCTGGCGCCGAACAGTGAGCGACGGATCGTAGCCACAAAATTCGCCGTGATCTCACCCAAATGCCGCTCCCGATTGGCCGCCTCTGGCGGATTGTGTTGAAAAAGTCATTTTCGGGTGAAGAACGAAAATTTTAAGGACCTCTGATGCGTTTCGCGCGCCGCGACGTGAGGGACCACATCGCTTCATACAAAAACGACCGCCGGTCTTCGTATCTCGCCTAGAGGGCTATGCAGCAGTAGTGGCGTCTAAAAATCGACTTTCGCGAATATTTTGGGGTCGTTCGAATTTCGACTTTTGCAACAGTATCGAGAGCTTGGCACGATGGGTTTGGATCGCGGGGCGCTCTTCGGCCTCCAGCGTTGCCAACTCGACAAGCTCGGCTTCCTGTAGCACGAGCCGAACCTGATCATGTGTGATGAGCGCAAGCCGCTCAGCTTCGCTGATATCGTTCATTGCGCGGCCATTGCGAACTTGGCCCACTTCGCCATCATCGGTCGCCGCAACTCAATCAGCTTCGAACGCTGATAAGCAGTCTCAGTTTTCCCGGCAACCTTGTGAGCTATGGCGCGCTCGGCAAGGTCGCGATCATATCCGGCTTCGGCTGCCCAGTCCCGGAATGTCGAGCGCATCCCGTGCACGGTGTAGTCCGGGCGCAAGGAAGTCATCAGTCCGGTTTGCATTGCCGATTTCCAAAGCGGAATTCTAGGGCCGCGCCGACTAGGGAAGATGTAATCATCGGGCGCGCCGCGCTTCCCGAGAAGCTTCAAGACTGCCGGCGACAACGGTACGCTATGTGCGACCCGTTTTCCCGGCTTGCCCTTCATCCGGTCTGACGGACAGGTCCATACGTTGCCCTCAATCTCTTTCCACTTCGCGCGGATGCTCTCTTTCGTTCTGGCGGCCGTCAAAATTGTGAAAGCCAATGCCTTGGCTTCAATCGATCCGAGCGCCTTTAGCTCGCGCATCAACTTCGGCACGTCGGCTGATGGCAGTGCGGGGTGGTGCTCAGGCTCGGGCACAACGGGACGCGCCAGATATTGGAACAGCCCTTTGATGCGCGCCGGGTTATCCCCGGATCGATACTGTTTCGCGATGGCATAATCCAAAACCTTGCCGACCCGGACTAGGACCTTTTCGGCGGTCGCGGGCGTCTCGTTGAATTGCTTCAACATGGCTTCAACGTGCTTTGTCTGAATATCGGCAACCGGAAGCTTTGCGAAGTCGCTCCCGGCCAGCGTGCGGCGGTACGCTTTCGCCTCTCTTCCGTCATTGCCGTCGGTCCACGTTGGCGCAAATTCCAATAAGAACAACTCCAGCACTTCCCCGAATAGCTTACCCGCGACCATGCCCGGGGCCACATGAGCCATTCTATTGACGATGCCGCGACGTGCGATGGTGCCATCGCGGCGCTGCACGGCCAATTTCTCACGGGCTTGGCGCGCTTTGGCCGGCGACATCTCAGGCGCATTGCCTAGCACCTTGGTCCGCGCCGACATGCCGTCGCGAAACTGATAGCTCCAGTAGCCTCGCCCGTTGCGGGCGATCAGGATCAGGTTTTGGCCATCACTGATCTTGATCATTTTGCCCGGCGCGGCGAGGCTCTTCCTGATATGATCGGTGACATCCTCGTGCTTGAGGCGGGGCATTGGGGACCTTCCTGTTACTCACTCTGTTACTCACAATTGGGCTCCCGGCCCCGCATAGTCAAGACCGCTAGCGCACAAAGAAAATGAAAGTTAATCCGATGGAATGGGCACTTATGCACACCTGCGCACATCAGCGCACATCGACGCTTTCGGCTGGTGGTGCCGCGTCTCTATTTCTGGAAGAGCGCAAAATGGCTGCAGAGCATCGAATTCCTCGCCGAGGATGCGCCGGGCTATTGGGAAGTCCGCGGCTATCACAACCGCGGCGACCCCTGGACCGAGCAGCGCTATTCCGGCGATTGATGCGATGGCCGATCCCAACCATGGAGACTGAACGTGCCGACTGAACGTTTCCAATTCACCGGTGTAGGCGGCCATCAGCTCGCGGCAGCGCTTGATATGCCCGAGCGCGAGCCGCTGGCTTACGCGTTGTTCGCGCACTGCTTTACCTGCGGCAAGGACGTGCTGGCCGCCAAGCGGATCGCGGTGGCGCTGGCGGCCGGGGGCATTGCCGTGCTGCGGTTCGACTTCACCGGGCTCGGTTCCAGCGAAGGCGATTTTGCTAATTCGACGTTTTCGTCGAACGTCGCCGATCTGGTGCGGGCCGCCGACCATCTGCGCGAAACCCGCAGAGGCCCGGCGATCCTGATCGGCCACAGCCTTGGCGGCGCCGCCGTGCTTGCCGCCGCGGGCCAAATTCCGGACGCCAGGGCGGTCGTCACGATCGCGGCGCCGTCCGATCCTGTCCATGTCACCGGTCTGTTCAAAGATCGCATCGAGGACATCCGCAAGCAGGGAGAGGTCGAAGTCTCGCTCGCCGGCCGCCCATTTCACATCAGGCGCGAATTCCTCGATGACATCGCCGAGCACAACCTGATGACGCAGCTGACACAGCTGCACAAGGCGCTGCTGATCATGCACTCGCCGACCGACGATACCGTCGGCATCGACAATGCCACCCGCATCTTCGTCGCAGCCAAGCATCCGAAGAGCTTCGTGTCGCTGGCAGGCGCGGATCATCTGTTGAGCGGCAAGCGCGACGCCGCCTATGTGGCCGACGTCATCGCCGCCTGGACCAGCCGCTATCTCGATCCCGTCGCGCCGGAGCAAGCGGTCGATCCCGGTGAAGCGCCGCGCCACGTCGTGGTTCGCGAGACCCGCAACAGCAAATTCCAGCAAACGGTCGCCATCGGGTCGCATCGCATGCTGGCCGACGAGCCCGTTGCCGCGGGCGGCGAGGACAGCGGACCCGGCCCTTATGATTTTGTGCTGGCCGGCCTCGGCGCCTGCACGTCGATGACCATGCGCCTCTATGCCGACCGCAAATCGCTGCCGCTCGAGCGCGTCACGGTGACGCTCAAGCACAGCAAGATTCACGCGGAGGATTGCGCCGAATGCGAAACCAAGGCCGGGATGCTCGATCAGATCGAGCGGGTCATCGCCATGGAGGGCAATCTGGACGCCGAACAGCGCAAAAAACTGATGGAGATCGCCGACAAGTGTCCGGTGCACCGCACCCTCACCTCGGAGATTCACATCGTGACGCAAGCGGCGGATTGACCGAACCCGCGCCCAGCCACAGGGATCGTTGACACCATGGTGGCTTCGCATCATGACTAGTTGACTGAACGGCTAGTTCAAGAGGCTTGTTCCAACAAGCCCAGCGATACGGGAGAAGCGTCTTGCATCCGATCGTGATCGGCAGGCGGCCATCGATGTCAGCGGGACGACGGCCGTGAACGTCAAGGCCACGCTATCGCCCGACGATCTCGCGCGCGCCTGCGCCGAGGCGATGTGGAACGAGGACGACGCCAGCAAGGGTCTCGGCATGCAGATGCTGCAGATCAAGCCTGGCGAAGCCACGCTGTCGATGACGATTCTGCCGCATATGGTCAACGGCCACGGCATCGCCCATGGCGGCTTTATCTTCTTGCTGGCGGATTCGGCGTTCGCCTTTGCCTGCAATTCCCACAACGAGCGCGCGGTCGCGGCGCAGTGCAACATCTCCTTCATCAGGCCGGGCAGGCTTGGCGATCGGCTGATTGCGACGGCAAGGGAAATTTCGCGAACCGGACGTTCCGGGATTTACGATATCCGTGTCACCGTCGATGACACCGCGATTGCCGAGATGCGCGGCCATTCGCGCACGGTCGGCGGCGCATGGGTGCCGGTGGCCGGCGCCGATGCCAAGTCGAAATAGCAAGTTGATTTCAGGAAACGCGCGATGGCTTCGAACCCCAGATCAAGCAAAAGCGGTTACACTGCCGAGTTGGACGAGGCCGAGCGGGCATCCCGCGACGAGTTGGCAGCGCTGCAGACCAAGCGCCTCGCCTGGGCGCTGGCGCACGCCTACGACAACGTCGCGCATTACAAAAAGGCTTTCGACACGGCCGGCGTGCATCCCTCCGACTTCAAGCAGCTTTCCGATCTCGCCAGGTTTCCATTCACGGTGAAGACCGATCTGCGCGACAATTACCCGTTCAACATGTTCGCGGTACCGCGCGAAAAACTGGTCCGCGTCCACGCCTCTTCCGGCACCACCGGCAAGCCCATCGTGGTCGGATATACCAAAGCCGATATCGAGGTGTGGTCGGATGTGATGGCGCGCTCGATCCGCGCCGCCGGCGGCCGCACCGGCATGATCATCCACAATGCCTATGGCTACGGCCTGTTCACCGGCGGCTTAGGGGTGCATTACGGCGCGGAGCGGCTGGGCTGCACCGTGGTGCCGGTCTCCGGCGGCATGACCGAGCGGCAGGTGCAGCTGATCAACGATTTCAAGCCCGACATCATCACGGTGACGCCGAGCTACATGCTTGCGATATCAGACGAATTCAAGCGCCAGGGTCTGGACCCGCGCCAATCGTCCTTGAAAATCGGCATCTTTGGCGCTGAACCGTGGACCAATGCGATGCGCGCCGAGATCGAACAGACGTTCGAGATGGACGCCACCGACATCTACGGCCTGTCCGAAGTGATCGGCCCCGGCGTCGCGCAGGAATGCATCGAAACAAAAGATGGCCTGCATATCTGGGAGGATCATTTCTATCCCGAAGTGATCGATCCCGAGACCGGCGCGGTGCTGCCCGACGGCGAAAGGGGTGAGCTGGTCTTCACTTCGCTGACCAAGCAAGCGTTTCCGATTATCCGCTATCGCACCCGCGACCTGACGCGACTGCTGCCGGGCACGGCTCGGCCCGGCATGCGGCGCATGGAGAAGGTCACGGGCCGTTCCGATGACATGATCATCCTGCGCGGCGTCAACGTGTTTCCGACCCAGATCGAGGAAGTGCTGCTCGGCACCGACTGGTGCGGCGGTCATTTCATCATCGAATTGACGCGCGAGGGGCGGATGGACGAGATGACGGTGCTGGCGGAAGCGCGCCCCGAGAGCTGGGACGGCAGCGGGCTTCTCGAGCACACCGAGCGGGTCGCCACCTATATCAAGAACACCATCGGCATATCCGCGCGCATCAGGGCGGTGGCGCCCGAAACCCTGGAGCGCTCGCTCGGCAAGGCCAAGCGCGTATTCGACAAGCGGCCGAAGGAATAACGTCAGACCACAACAGATCGGGAGGAGTCCATGAACACCATTCCTTCGCGCCGCGATATCCTGACATCCTCGATAGCGCTTGCCGCTGGTGCGGCGCTTCCTTCCCTCGGACATGTGAGTTCAGCAATGGCCGATTCCACTTCACCCACTGCCGCCGAGATCGTCGCGTCCATCCGCGACAAGAAGATGACCGCGGTCACCGCCGTGCGGGCCGCGCTTGAACGCGCGGAGCAACTCAAGGACCTCAACGCATTCATCATCCTGAACAAGGACGCAGCACTCGCCGCGGCAGCCCAGGTCGATGCCGGCCAGAAGACCGGTGCGCTTGCCGGTCTGCCCATCGCGGTCAAGGACAACATCAACACCGCTGACATGCCGACCTCGGGCGGCACGCCGGCGCTGCAAAATGCACGGCCCACGAAGAATGCGCCATCGCTGCAGAAGTTGCTGGATGCCGGCGCCATCGTCATCGGCAAAACCAACGTGCATGAACTCGCGTTCGGGATCACCAGTACCAATCTCTCGTCCTTCGCAGGGCCGGTGAAAAATCCCTATGACAAGACCCGGATTCCCGGCGGCTCGTCTGGCGGAACCGCGGCCGCCATTGCGGCGCGCATCGTCGCTTGCGGGCTGGGATCCGATACCGGCGGCTCGACCCGTGTGCCGGCGGCGCTGACCGGCACCGTCGGACTGCGGCCATCGGTCGGCAATGGTGGCGCGCAACGGCGCTACGATGATGCCAACATGGTGGTCCCGATCAGCCACACCCGCGACACCGTCGGTCCGATGGGCCGCACGGTAATGGACGTGGCATTGCTCGATTCCGTCATTACCGGCACCCCGATGGCCAAGGCGGAACCGTTGCGCGGCAAGCGGCTCGGCATTCCCGCGGTGCTGTGGAGCGGGCTCGATCGCGACGTCGAAACTGTCGGCAAGGCCGCGCGCGCAAAACTGGCGGACGCCGGCGTGGTTCTGGTCGATGCCGATATTGCCGGGTTGTTCGAACAGAACGCCAAGGTATCGTTCCCGGTCGCACTGCATGAGCCGATTGCCGATATCCCCGCCTATCTCAAGGCTTCCGGCATCGAAGGCATCACGCTCGCCGACATCGCCGGCAAGATCGCGAGCCCGGACGTCAAGGGTGCGTTCGGCGCCATCACTGGAGATGCCTTCGGCGCGGCGTACCAGGACGCGATCACGGTACAGCGGCCGGCGCTGCAGAAGATCTACGAGGCCTATTTCCGCGACAACAATCTGGATGGCATCCTGTTTCCAACCACGGTTGCGCCAGCGCCTGTTATCGATGCCGAGAAGGGATCGGGCGAGATATCGATCAATGGCGACAAGCCGGTGCCGACGTTCGACACCATCATCCGCAACACCGATCCCGGCAGCAACGCCGGCATCCCCGGCCTGTCGTTATATGCAGGGATGACGCCGGACGGATTGCCGGTCGGACTCGAGATCGACGGTCCGGTGGGCAGCGACGCAAAACTGCTCGGGCTCGGACTTTCCATCGAGGGCATTTTGGGCTCGGCACCGCCGCCGAAGGTGTAACCCCTCGGCGTCATTGCGGGAGCGCCAGCGACGAAGCAATCCAGTACTTGCTTCGCCGCACCAAGGGTGGATTGCTTCGCTACGCTCGCAATGACGGCTAAACTATAAGTGGTCGTAATCGACCACAACCCTGTTCGAGGTCGGCCGCGCCTGGCAGGTGAGGATGAAGCCTGCGTTGAGCTCCCACGGCTCCAGCGAATAGTTCACTTCCATCTGCGCAGCCCCCTCGACCAGCTTGGCGCGGCAGGTCGAACACATGCCGCCCTTGCAGGCGAACGGCAGATCCATGCCGGCGCGCAACGCCGCATCGAGAATGGCCTCGCCCTCGGCGACCGGCACCTCGCGGCGCTTGCCATCGATGATCAGCGCGGCAAGCGCCTTGGGCGGCGCGCTCGCCGGCACGAAAGTCTTGGGGCGCGGCTTGCCGCCGAGGCCTGAGACAAAACGCTCGACGTGAATGCGGTCGGCTGAGATACCAAGGTCGCGGCAGGTCGCCTCGATGTCCTCGCTCATGCCGGTGGGGCCGCAGATGAAGACGTGATCGACGCTCGATGCGGGCACCAGCGAACGCAATAGCACCCTCACCTTCTCGCCATCGAGCCGGCCATGCAGGACCGGGATGTCCTGCTCTTCGCCCGAGATCACATGGAATAGCGAAAGCCGCTGGATGAAGCGGTCCTTGAGTTCTTCCAGCGCCTCGAGAAACAACACGCCGCTGGTCGATCGATTGCCGTAGAACAAAAAGAACCGGCTGTCCGGCTCGCGCGCCAGCACGCCTTTCACGATCGAGAGGATCGGCGTGATCCCGGAGCCGGCGGCGAAGCCAACATAGACGCGCGCCTCGTTTGGCGCCGGCGCGACACCGAAGCGGCCGGTCGGCGTCATGACGTCGAGTTCGTCGCCTGGTTTGAGCTCATCGGCGGCCCAACTCGAGAACGAGCCGCCATCGACCTTTTTCACGGCAATTCGCAATTCGCCGTCATCGGGGCCGGAGCAGATCGAATAGGAGCGGCGCACTTCCTCGCCGTCCATGGTCGTTCGCAGGGTCAGGTATTGCCCGGGAGCAAAACGGTAGTTGTCCGCAAGCTCCCTCGGAATCGCAAAAGTCAGCGACACCGCGTCGGCGGATTCGCGGCGCAGATCGTCGACAGCGAGGCGATGAAATTTTGGTACGTGCGACATCGGAACTTTCGGGTTTCACCTAACGTCATTGCGAGGAGCGAAGCGACGAAGCAATCCACTCTTGCTTTGCGGCTCCATGGATTGCTTCGCGGAGCTTGTCATCGGGCGGCGCCTTGCGCCGACCCGTTGGCTCGCAATGACGAGTGTTAATGACATTTGAAATAGTCGAACGGTTCGCGGCAGCTCTTGCAGCGCCACAGCGCCTTGCAGGAGGTCGAACCGAATTCGGAAAGCACCTCGGTATCCTCAGAGCCGCATTGCGGGCACGCCACCTGCTCCACGCCGAACAGCGCGCGGCGGGAGCCGGCGGCCAGCGGCGGCGCAATGCCGTATTCGTGAAGCTTGCGGCGGCCATCTTCGCTCATCCAGTCGGTGGTCCAGGCCGGCGACAGCACGGTGCGCACTTTCGGATCATGAAAACCCTCGCGCTCCAGCGCCAGCTCGATTTCCACCGCGATCATGTTCATCGCGGGGCAGCCGGAATAGGTCGGCGTGATCGCGACCTCGACGCGGTCGTCGTTGATTGTGACGTCGCGGAGCACGCCGAGATCGGCGATGGTGAGAACCGGGATTTCCGGATCGACCACGGCTGCCGCGGCATCCCACGCGCGCTGCCGCAACTCGGCATCGTTGAACAGGGCGGTCACCATGTCACACCCGGAAACGTCCGCTGCATCGATTGCAGTTCGCTCAGGAGATGTCCGAGATGCTCGCTGTGCCGGCCGCTGCGGCCGCCCTGCTGCATCCAGTCGCTTTTCGGCAAAGCCAGCGTCGCCTCGCTCACAATGCCTGAGACTGTCTTGAGCCATTGCGAATGCAAGATCGCGGGATCGACGCCGACACCGGCATCGATCAGGGCGCGTTCGCTGTCGTCGACTTGAAACATCTCGCCGGTAAAAGCCCAGAGATCGTCGATCGCACCTTGCGCGCGGGCGTGGCTCTCCTCGGTGCCGTCACCGAGCCGCAACATCCATTCCGAGGAATGCCTGACATGATAGGCGCTTTCCTTCTCGGATTTCGCCGCGATCGCCGCCAGCGTCGCGTCGGTTGACCTCATCATCGCGCGCCAATAGAGGTCCGCGAAAACAGCATAGAAAAACTGCCGCACCATGGTGCGCGCGAAATCGCCGTTCGGCTGTTCCAGCAGCAACAGATTGCGATACTGCCTGACGTCGCGCAGGTAGGCGAACTTGTCTTCGTCGTTGCCTTTGCCTTCGACCTTTGCCGCGTAGCTATAGAGTTCGCGCGCCTGTCCGAGCAGGTCGAGGCCCATATTGGCAAGCGCCATATCCTCTTCCAGGGCAGGCGCGTGGCCGCACCATTCCGACAGCCGGTGCCCGAGGATCAACGCATCGTCGGCGCGGCGCAGCGTGTACAGCACCAGCGGCGTTTCGGAGACCCGGATAGAAGCGACAGCCATATCTTCAATCCACTTGCTCAAACCTCGTCCTGAGGAGCGCGAAGCGCGTCTCGAAGGATGGGCCACGGGCCTCATGGTTCGAGACGGCGCTTCGCGCCTCCTCACCATGAGGGTTAACGGTCACATATGCCCGACTTCATCGGGCACGTCGTAAAATGTCGGATGGCGGTAGACCTTGGATTCCGCCGGCTCGAACATCATGCCCTTCTCGGCAGGATCGGACGCGGTGATCGCGCTTGAGGGCACCACCCAGATCGACAAGCCCTCGCCGCGGCGGGTGTAGATGTCGCGCGCGGCCTGCAGCGCCAGCGTCGCGTCAGATGCATGCAGCGAGCCGACGTGCTTGTGCGCGAGACCATTGCGGCTGCGAATAAAGACTTCCCACAGCGGCGTGTTCGGCGTGGCCATCATGACCTCCCTGAATTCTTATGCGGCTTGTGCCGCCTGCCTTTGCTTGCGCTTTTCGGCATAGGCCTGCGCCGCCTCACGCACCCAGGCGCCCTCGTCATGCGCCTTGCGCCGCGCCGCAAGCCGGTCGCGGTTGCACGGGCCGTTGCCGGCCAGCACTAGCTTGAATTCGTTCCAGTCGATTTCGCTGTATTCCCAGTGCCCCGTCGTCTCGTTCTGCTTCATGCCGGGATCGGGAATCGAAAGCCCCAGATATTGCGCCTGCGGCACCGTCGCATCGATGAACTTTTGGCGCAGCTCGTCATTGGAGAAGCGCTTGATCTTCCATTTCGTCGAGGTGTCGCTGTGCTGGCTGGCCTGGTCGGGCGGTCCGAACATCATCAGCACCGGCCACCACCAGCGATCGAGCGCGTTCTGCGCCATCGCCTTCTGCTCTTCGGAGCCGCGCGCCAGCGTCATCATGATCTCGAAACCCTGGCGCTGGTGAAAGGATTCCTCCTTGCAGACGCGGATCATCGCGCGCGCGTAAGGACCGTAGGAGCAGCGGCACAGCGGAATCTGGTTCATAATTGCGGCGCCATCGACCAGCCAGCCGATCGCGCCGATGTCGGCCCAGGTCAGCGTGGGATAGTTGAAGATCGAGGAATATTTCGCTTTGCCGGTGAGCATCAGGTCGACCAGCTCTTCGCGTGAGCTGCCGAGCGTCTCGGCCGCGGCATAGAGATAAAGCCCGTG
>WNGI01006257.1_pt1 | contig 10793 bp, 10 predicted proteins | sample 5400621 | NCBI WGS metagenome assembly WNGI01 (sample SAMN13153374, study PRJNA577476) | soil metagenome | isolation source: 20 cm soil or saprolite under Garry oak tree replicate 1 | place: USA:California | collected 2016-06-15 | reverse complement strand
ACGAGGATTTATGCGGTTTGCCCGCACATTGCTGCTTGGTCTTGCGCTCGGCACTGCCGTGCCGGGCATGGCGGCTGCCGCCGAGGGCAAGGCGTGCCTCTCACCGGACGAACGGCGCGCCGCGATCGCGGCGCACAAGGCGGTGCCGCTCGCGCACGCCATGCACGTCGTGAAGGCGAGGGTTGTCGGCGAGGTGGTCAAGGCGCGGCTGTGCCGGCAGGAGCGGGGTCTCGTCTATGTGCTGACAGTGCTGGCGCAGGATGGCAAGGTGACCCAGGCCCGAGTCGATGCCGCCGACGGCGAATGGCTTGAGGGGTCCGGGGGATAAAGTGCGTCTGCTCGTCGTCGAGGACGATCCCGATCTCAACCGTCAGCTCGCCACCGCCCTGACCGATGCCGGGTACGTGGTCGACCGCGCCTTCGACGGCGAGGAGGGTCATTACCTCGGCGAAACCGAACCCTACGACGCGGTGATTCTCGATATCGGCTTGCCCAAGATGGACGGCATCTCGGTGATCGAGGCCTGGCGCCGGGCCGGGCGCGCCATGCCCGTGCTGATGCTCACCGCGCGCGACCGCTGGAGCGACAAGGTGCAGGGCTTCGATGCCGGCGCCGACGACTATGTGGCAAAGCCGTTCCATCTCGAGGAGGTGCTTGCGCGCATCCGCGCGCTGCTGCGCCGCTCGGTCGGCCACGCCAAGAGCGAGTTCACCTGCGGACCGGTGCGGCTCGACTCGCGCACCGGGCGTGTCAGCGTCGATGGCAATCCGGTCAAGCTCACCAGTCACGAGTACCGGCTCCTTTCTTATTTGATGCATCACACCGGACGCGTGGTGTCGCGTACCGAACTGGTCGAGCACCTGTACGACCAGGACTTCGACCGCGATTCGAATACCATCGAAGTGTTTGTCGGCCGCATCCGCAAGAAGCTCGGCGTGGACGTGATCCAGACCGTGCGGGGCTTGGGCTATCTCCTGACCCCTCCGAACGCATGAAGAATGGCTACCGGTTTCCCGAGATGAGCCGGCGCAAAAAGCATGCGCGCTAATTCGCTTGCACTCCGCCTCTTTCTCTCCGCCACCGCGGTGACCGTCGTCATCCTGCTGATCACGGGCGTCGTGCTGTCCTCGCTTTATCGCGACGGCGTGGAGCGCTCGTTCGACCGGCGGCTTGACGTTTATCTCAAGACGCTGGTCGCGGACGTCTCTGCGCCGGAGGAGGCGGAAAAATTTCCGCAGACGCTAGGCGAGCCGCTGTTCGATCTGCCGCTTTCTGGCTGGTATTGGCAGACCACGCGGCTCAATGCCGCAAAGCCGGAGGTGAAGTCCTCGCGCTCGCTGTGGGACGGCGGGCTGCCGCATCTGGAAGACTTGAATGTGCCGACCGGACCCGACGGCACGCGCAAGCGCTACGTCACCGGTCCCGAAGACCAGCGCCTGCGGCTGGTCGAGCGCACCGTCGATCTCGGCGAAGAAGGCCGTTACCTGGTCGCGGTCGCCGGCGATGCGCAGGAAATCGAGGATGAAGCGCAGTCGTTCGATCGCGCGCTCGCGGTCACGTTTGTTCTGCTCGCCGTGGTGCTGCTGCTCACCACCATGTTCCAGGTCCGCTTCGGCCTCGCGCCGCTGAAGCGCATTTCGCAAAGCCTCGCGGCAATCCGCGCTGGAACAGCCGAACGTCTTGAGGGCCTATTCCCCGAGGAGATCGCGCCGCTCGCGCGTGAGACCAATGCGTTGATCGACGCCAACCGCGAAATCGTCGAACGCGCGCGCACCCATGTCGGCAATCTCGCCCATGCGCTGAAGACGCCGCTCTCGGTGATCGTCAACGAAGCGCGTGGCGACGATCCGCTCGCCGCGAAGGTGCGCGAGCAGGCGGCCGTGATGCGCGATCAAGTGCAGCATCATCTGGAGCGCGCCCGGATCGCCGCGCGCGCGACCGTCGTCGGGACGGTGACCGAGGTCGCGCCGGTGGTGACCGCGCTCGCGCGCAGCATGGAGAAGATCCACCGCGACCGCGGCATTGCGATCGACATCGAGGCGCCGCGCGACACCCGCTTCCGCGGCGAGAAGCAGGATCTGGAGGAAATGGTGGGCAATCTCGTCGACAATGCCTGCAAGTGGGCGCAGTCGCGCGTCGCGGTCGAGGTGCTGGCCGCCCGCGCCGACACAAAGGCCGGCAGTACGTTGCGCGTCGTCGTCGACGATGATGGCCCCGGCCTCACGCCCTCGCAGCGCGAGCGGGTGCAGGTCGCGCGCCGCGGCAACCGGCTCGACGAGACCAAGCCCGGATCGGGCTTGGGTCTGTCGATCGTGACTGATCTTGCGGCGCTCTATGGCGGGGCATTGACCCTCGGCACCGCTCCGATCGGGGGACTGCGCGCCGAGCTGGTGCTGCCGGCGGCGTAACCCCGCTTTGCCTGAAGCGATCGGCCGCGCTAGAACGTCGCTGCTTCGCCCGTTCGCCGCGAGGCGAACTTCGGACGGAGCTTTCATGCCGCGATGCTTCCGGTCAGCCGCTCTGTTCGGCGCGCTCGCAGCGTTCATGCTGACCGCCTGCACCAGTGAGATCAGTTTGGGCTCGAAGCCCGAGACCACGGGTTCGGCCGGGATCACCGGCGGCGTGCTGGGCGGGGCGATCGGCACCACGCTCGACGAGCGCGACCGCCAGCGCGCCTATGCGGCGGAGGTGCAGGCACTCGAAAGCGGCGAGCCGGGCATTCCGGTCGGTTGGCGCGGGGAGGGGCCGCAGCGCTACGGCACGGTCGTCCCCGGCGTCCCCTATCAGGCCCGCGGCGCCCGATGCCGCGACTATTCCCACAGCATCTACATCGACGGCCGCCCGCAGATCGCGCGCGGCACCGCCTGCCGCAATCCGGACGGAAGCTGGGCACCGGTCGGCTGATTCCCTCCCGCCATTGATCCTAAACACATCCTTAACGCCGGATTGCTAGCTCTACCGCTGGGTAAACTGGTGCGGACGGGGCATGGCTGACGCGGCGAAGGATCGGCTGCGTGACTACCTGCGCGAGCTGACGCCGGAGGCGCGAGCGCTGCTGGCGGCAGAGCTCGAGCGCGCCCAGTTGCGCGGCGAGAGTCCGCCGGGCGCAGCCGTCATCCTGGAGACCTTGCGCGATGCGACGCGCCGCGACGGCCGCAAACTTCCGCGCATTGGCAATCCGCAGCGGCTGTTCTTTGCGCCGCTCGAACCGTTTCTGGTCGACGACGCGCTGGAGCAGAAGCATCGTGGCCGCATTTCGCGCGCCTGTCTCGCGCCGATCTGGACCTGGATCTGTCGCGACCTGATGCCGAAGGAGACCAAGACCTACAACGATCAGGTCCAGCTGCTGCTCGCCGGCAACGAGAGGAACGGCGCCGAACAGGTTGCCCGCGCCTTTCAGGATCTGACCGAGCAGCGCCTGCGCGAGTGTTTTCTGTCGATCAAGAACGACGAGAAGGCGCAGCAACGTGTCGCCGGCCAGATCGGCACGCGGCACGCGCTCGATGACGTACGCGAACTCGCCGCCATCCTGCGCCTGCGCGACGCGCTCGCGGTCATCGGATCGCGCCTGCCGCCGACCATCAGCAATCTTGGCGGCGAACAGCTCGAAAACGTGAAGGCGCTGCTCGATTCGCCGATCGGGCGCCATCGCGACGTTTTTTTCTACGCGCTGCTTGTGGTGATGAGCAGGCTTGGCTCGCCTTGGCAGTTGATCCGCCTCGCCATCCTTGCCGCCGCCAGCGATGACGCCGAGCACATCGCCGCGACGCCGTTTTCGGTGGCGGTCGATGTCGTCCTCGCCGATCTCGACCACATGATCGCCAGCTTGCGTGAAAGCCTAAAAGTTGGCCGCAGCGAGGATGTCGCGGACGTGTTGAAAGATATCCACGATGCCGCGCGCGCGCTGCATACCGAGATCGGTCTCTCGGCCGACTCGCCCTGGGGGCGTCAGCTCGCGGCGTCGCGGGCCGCGGTCGCGAAGATGCTTGAGGCGCGAATCGACAATCTGCCAGATCAGGTCCGCCGCCTGTTGCGTCCGCGTTCGCCGAAGGAAACAGGGTCCGACTCAACGCTCGATTCAGGCGACGTCGCCGAGACCGAGGCGAAACTTCTCCTCACCGCCGCATGCCGGAACTACGCGGGCGAACTCGCGATCAGCGAGACGACGCGCCGCGTGACCTCCGATTTGCAGAATTTTTTCGATAGCGGGATGCAAATTCTGTTGGATCGGCTGCGCGCTTCGCCTTCTGCCGAACGATCCTTCCGTCAGTCGCAGGTCGACGCGGCGGTGAAGTTTTGCGCGAAGCTATTCGGCTCGGACTATGCGAGCCTGCTCGCCAAGGCCGCCGATGTCGCCGCAAAGGGCGAACAGAAGGCGGTAACAGCCTAGCGCTTCAGGTCTTTTTCTGTTTTGATTTTCCGCATTGCCGCGGCCCCCGGCGGCATGATGTAACCCCACCATGACATTGTGGTTCGTGTTCGCGCTGATGACCGCAGCGGCGATTTTCGCGGTGCTGTGGCCGCTCGGGCGCGGCACACGGGACCAACAGCGCACAGGCAGCGATCTTGCGGTCTACCGCGACCAGCTCGACGAGATTGCGCGGGACCGCGCAGCCGGGTTGATCGGCGCGGCTGAGGCTGAGGCTGCACGCGTCGAGGTTTCGCGCCGGTTGATCGCCGCGGCGGATGCGCAGACGCAAACGAACACAAGCGCTGTGCCCGGACACACCTTCCGCCGCCGTGCGGCCGCCATCACCGTGCTGGTCGTGTTCCCCGCGCTCGTCGCCGCGCTTTACCTCAAAGTCGGCTCGCCGGAATTGCCCGGCCAGCCGCTGACAAGCCGCGCCGCAACTCCGATGCAGGAGCGCACACTCGACACGCTGGTCGCGCAGGTCGAGGAGCATCTTGCGAAAAATCCCGAAGATGGCCGCGGCTGGGAGGTCGTGGCGCCGGTCTACATGCGGCTCGGCCGCTTCGAGGACGCCGTCAAGGCGCGACGCAGTGCGCTACGTCTCAACGGCGCAAGCGCCGCGCGCGAATCCGATCTCGGCGAGTCGCTGATGGCCGAGGCGAATGGCGTGGTGACGGACGATACGAAAGCCGCGTTCGAGCGCGCGCTAGCGCATGACGCGAAGAACCTGAAGGCGCGGTTTTTCCTCGGCGTCGCCGCACACCAGGATGGGCGGTCCGGCAAGGCAGCGGAGATCTGGCGCGACATGCTGAAAGACGCGCGGCCCGACTCCCCTTGGACCGGCATGGTGCGCGAAGCGCTGGCGAGCGTCGAGGGAACCAGTGAGACAGCCGCCGCCTTGCGGGCGCCTGGGCCGAGCGGGGAGGATGTCGCGGCGGCTGAGCAGATGAAGCCCGAGGACCGCAACGCCATGGTTCGCGGCATGGTCGATCGGCTGGCCGAGCGCCTGAAGCGCGACGGCTCGGATCTGGAAGGCTGGCTGCGGCTCGTGCGCGCCTATACGGTGTTGGGCGAGCGCGACCGGGCGCTTTCGGCCCTTGCGGATGCACGGCGCGCGCTCGGCCACGATACCGACAAGCTCCGTAGGCTTGATGAGCTCGTGAAAGAGCTCAAGCTGGAAGGCTGATGAGGCAAAATCGTCCATGACGCGCAAGCAGCGGCGGCTCACTCTCATCGGTGCCGGGCTCGGTGTGCTCGCCCTTGCGGCGGGCCTGGTGCTCTATGCGCTGAACGACGCAATCGTGTTCTTCAACTCGCCGACCGATGTGGTGGAGAAGCACGTGGCGCCAGGGAGCCGCATCCGGCTCGGCGGACTCGTCAAACAGGGTAGCCTGACGCGCGGCGATAATCTCGCAGTGCGGTTCGAGGTGACGGACGGCAACAGGTCTGTGCCGGTGAGCTACACCGGAATCCTGCCGGATCTTTTCCGCGAAGGGCAGGGCGTCGTGACCGAGGGCGCGCTCGATATGGCAGGAACCTTCCGGGCCGACAGCGTGCTCGCCAAACATGACGAGACCTACATGCCGAAGGAAGTCGCAGACGCACTAAAGAAGCAAGGCCTCTGGAAAACCGAAGGTGGCGGCTACGGGCTCGCCGGCTCTAGCAAGGGACCCCCAAAGTGATCCCGGAATTCGGCCACTATGCGCTGGTGCTGGCGCTGGCCTTGGCCCTGGTGCAGGCGATCGTGCCGCTGTGGGGGGCGCGCACCAATGACGCGACCCTGATGGGCGTCGCAGGCTCGACCGCATTGGCGCAGTTCGTGTTTACTGCCGTATCGTTTGCCGCGCTGACCGCAACTTATGTCGGCTCGGATTTCTCGGTGCTGAACGTGTTCGAGAATTCCCATTCGGCGATGCCGCTGATCTACAAATTCACCAGCGTGTGGGGCAATCACGAAGGCTCGATGCTGCTGTGGGTGCTGATCCTCGCGCTGTTCGGGGCGCTGGTCGCGCTGTTCGGATCGAACCTGCCGCGGACATTAAAGACTAATGTGCTCGCGGTGCAGGCCTGGATCGCCTCCGCGTTCTATCTGTTTATCCTGATCACCTCGAACCCGTTTGCGCGCATCGCGCAGGCGCCGGCCGAAGGCCGCGACCTCAATCCGATCCTACAGGACATCGGCCTCGCGGTTCATCCGCCGCTGCTTTACCTCGGCTATGTCGGGTTTTCGATCTCGTTCTCGTTCGCGATCGCGGCGCTCATCGATGGCAAGATCGACGCGGCCTGGGCGCGCTGGGTGCGGCCGTGGACCTTGGTCGCCTGGATGTTCCTCACCCTCGGGATCGCGATGGGCTCGTATTGGGCCTATTACGAACTCGGCTGGGGCGGCTGGTGGTTCTGGGACCCGGTCGAGAATGCGTCGCTGATGCCGTGGATCGCCGGCACCGCGCTGCTGCATTCCGCGGTCGTGATGGAGAAGCGCAACGCGCTCAAAGTCTGGACCATCCTGCTCGCGATCCTTGCTTTCTCGCTCTCGCTGCTCGGCACGTTCCTGGTGCGCTCCGGCGTGCTGACCTCGGTGCACACATTTGCGTCCGATCCTTCGCGCGGCGTATTCATCCTCGCCATCCTCGTACTGTTCATCGGCGGCGGGCTCGCGCTCTATGCGTGGCGCGCGCCGATGCTCAAGCAGGGCGGCATCTTCGCGCCGATCTCGCGCGAGGGCGCGCTCGTTTTCAACAATCTGTTTCTCGCCTCCGCTTGCGCGACCGTCTTCGTCGGCACGCTCTATCCGCTCGCGCTCGAGGCGCTGACCGGCGACAAGATTTCGGTCGGCGCGCCGTTCTTCAATCTGACCTTCGGCCCGCTGTTCGTTCCGCTGCTGATCGCGGTGCCGTTCGGCCCCCTGCTCGCGTGGAAGCGCGGCGACCTGCTCGGCGCCGGGCAGCGCCTGCTCGCGGCGGTCGCGCTCGGCGTTGTCGCGCTTGGCGTGACGTTCGCGATCCAGCGCGGCGGACCGGTGCTCGCGCCGTTCGGGGTTGGGCTCGCGGTTTACGTCATGATCGGCGCCATCATCGATCCGATCGAGCGGATCGGAGTGTTCCGGCAGCCGTTCGCCGTCGCATTCGCCCGCGCGCGCGGGATGCCGCGCTCGGCTTGGGGAACGGCGGTCGCTCACTTCGCGGCCGGCATGTTGCTGTTTGGTGTCATTGCCGAGAGCCAGTGGAATTCCGAGCGCATCGTCTCGCTGAAGCCGGGCGAAAGCGTCTCCGTGCGCGGCTATGACCTCACCCTGGACGGCTTGGTGCCGCGCCAAGGCCCGAACTATCGCGAGCTGGTCGCGCGCTTCACCGTGCGGCGCGACGGCAAGGTGGTCGATGTGCTGGAGCCCTCCAAGCGCACGTTCCCGCAGCGCCAGATGTCCACCACCGAGGCGGCGCTGATGACCGTTGGCGCCTCACAGCTTTATCTGTCGCTCGGCGACCTCGGCGCCGATGGCGCGATCGCGGTGCGGCTCTATCACAAGCCGCTGGTGCTATTGATCTGGTTTGGCTGCATCGTGATGGTGCTTGGCGGCGCACTGTCGCTTTCCGATCGCCGCTTGCGCGTCGGCGCGCCGAAGCCCGCGCGCAAAGCCGTGTTGCAACCGGCGGAGTGATGGTTTTGCGGCGCATTCTCGCATCGGTCGTTCTCGCGCTGTCGCTGGTCAGCGCCCCCGCCCTGGCGGTTCAGCCTGACGAGATCCTGAAGGATCCCGCGCTCGAAGGCCGCGCTCGCGCGCTGTCTCAAGAGCTGCGCTGCATGGTGTGTCAGAACCAGTCGATCGACGATAGCGATGCGCCACTCGCAAAAGATTTGCGCGTGCTCGTGCGCGAGCGGCTGACCGCCGGCGACAGCGACAACCAGGTGATCGACTTTCTCGTCGCGCGCTACGGCGAATTCGTGCTGCTCAAGCCACGCCTCAGCGTGCACACACTGTTGTTATGGCTGGCGCCGCTGGCCGTGCTGGTGATCGCGGCGTTCGGGTTTTTGGCGGCGGGCCGGCGCGCCATGGCGCCGTCAGCCTCGTCCGAACCGAAGTTGACCGCGGAAGAAGAGGCGAGGCTCGCCGCGCTCGTCAAAGACTAGCTGTCATCAAGTTCGGCAAGATTGTCGGGCGAGAAATCCCGTTTGCCGCTTTCTATCTCTGCAATCATGCCGGCGAGACGCTCGGTCGCCGGTATCGCCAGGCCGGATTTTCGTGCCGCGGCGCTAACAGGAGCGAGCAGGGAGCCCACTTCCGTTTTGCGCTTGCGCACCGCAAGATCGCGCCAGATCCCGCTTCGCGTCTTGGCCGAATGGCGATAGTGCTCCGCCATTGCGTCGCAGCTTGCCGCGATCCTTTTCTCATCCCCGCTCGCGAAAGCGTCGGCGTCGAAGCCATCGACGCCAATTGGCGTGACGCCACTCGCTTTGGCAGCCAGCACGATTTCCCGCCCGATCTTTCCCATCACGCCGCGCCAGCGCGGATCTCCCAGTACGTCTGCCATCGTGTCATTGGTGAGCGCCGTTGCGGTGAGCAGCCCGCCGTAGGCGATCTTGCCCCACAACAGACCCAGTACGTTGTCGGTCGGCTCGATTCTTTGATCGAAGCTTTTCAGCAGCGCGACGTAGTCTTGGACGCGCGGCGTGATCGCGCCGCCCGGCTCGCCGACGAAAACGCTCCCCCGCCCACCATAGTGAATGACACCCGGCTCGATGTAGTCGGACGCGAGATCGACGAGCGCGAGCAGCACGCGGCTCGCACCGACTTCAACCGCGATCGCATCGCCGTTCAACCCGTTCTGCAGCGAGAGAACGCATGCATCGGCCGCAAGGAGCGGCGCGATCACGCGCGCTGCCGTCGCGCTATGCTGGCTCTTCACTGCGAGCATCACACGCCGCAGCGGACCCTTGACCTGATCCGGCGTTGCGGCGCGGACCAATGTCCCGAACTCCTCAATCGGTCCGGTGATCTTCAACCCGTTGCGATTCATCGCGGCGACATGCACCGCATCCGCATCGACCAGCAGCGGATTTCTCCCGGTACGCGCCAAATAGGCGCCGATCGTTCCCCCGATAGCACCCACACCCCAGATCACCAGGTCTTCCATTCGATCCCTCACCGCGCTGGCGCTTCCACGCCATTGTCATTCAGCAAACCCATCAACCGCTCCGCTACCAGTTCATGTCCTTTTGGCGTCCAATGATCGCCGTCGCCGTACTCGTGGTCCGCATCGTCGAATGACGCGTAGGGTATCTTTTGGGCGGCAAGGAACGCTTCCAGCTGCGGCTCACGATACTGCAGCCCGACCAGAAGTTTCGCGCCCTTGGATTCCACGAACTCCCGCATCATGCCGATCAGATGTTCGGTCGGGTCCGGCACCGTCACGGGCGGATGCGCGATCAGCACATAGGCCGAGACCGCGACGCGCACGACCCACGAATTCTGCGCAAACGGGTTGTCGGCGAAATAAAGATGCCGCGACCACGGCACCGGTATTCCCTCAAACGCGCCGCCGCCGTTCGGCGAGAGTTGGAAGTACGGCTTGTAGGGCCCGTCCTGGCGGGTGTTGACGGTGTTGTCCTTGCGGTCGTTGTCGACGCACACCATCAGCACCACGACGTTCGGCTTGATGCGATCCCACAGCCGCCGCAGCGCGAGATATTCCTGGTCCGTGCCGTAGGCCGTCACCCCGGCATTCACGATCCGCTGCTCGGGCAATTTCACGCGCAGCACCTCGGTGAAGCGCTCGTTCTGTTCGGCGTCGTACCCCCACACGAACGAGTCTCCGACAAACGCGATCGTCGGCTTCGGCGTGGCGTCGTGCTCGATGTCGCGCAAGCCGAGACTGTTGTGACGCACCTTGATGGCGCGGATTCCGGTGAACGTCACGTCAGAATTTGGGACGGGAAACCAGCCAAGCTCGGCATCGTAATTATAGATGCGGTCGGCTCCGACGCGGTGCGCACGCAGATAGCGCAGGTCGATGACGCGCAAGACGATTTCCGCAGCGCCAAGGGCGATAACGAGAATCAAAAACTGGGTGACCGCCGCGCGCAGCCAGCCCTTCGCCGCGCCCGTACCTTTCTCCGCCAATTGCTACCCCTGAAAGTCCGCCGCTTCGACTGCGCGCCGTTAGGCATACCCATTGAATTAGCTTCAAAATCTGCCTTTGCGCGACCTTACCGAAGATTAATCCCGCCGACAGGACGCCGTAAGGCAGCACTCTCCATCTTCCCGGTCAACACAGTGCGGTTCTGCACCTTCAAAAATACAAACCGGTCAGCACATGGAGCCTTCGTCAATGTCGCAGAGCGTACCTCAAAAGCCGCGCTCGGTTCTTTCGGCGCGCCGTCTCGT
>WNGI01006652.1_pt1 | contig 10794 bp, 10 predicted proteins | sample 5400621 | NCBI WGS metagenome assembly WNGI01 (sample SAMN13153374, study PRJNA577476) | soil metagenome | isolation source: 20 cm soil or saprolite under Garry oak tree replicate 1 | place: USA:California | collected 2016-06-15 | reverse complement strand
ACCTGGCCGGTCATGGGTGCGCTCTACCACCCGCCCGGCGGGATCATCCGCCACGACGCGGTGGTGTGGGGGCTCGCTCGCGCGGCCGACCGACGCGGGGTCGAGATCCACCCGTACACCAAGGTTACGGCCATCGAGCGGTCGAACGGTCGCGTCACCGGAGTACGGACGACCCGAGGCGACGTCGAGGCAGGGACGGTGATCAACGCCACCGCGGGCTGGTCGACGCTGGTCGCCGATCTCGCGGGCGTCCAACTTCCGATCACCACACGGAGCCGTTGAAGCCGTTTCTCGACGTGATCATCGTCTCGTCGCCGATGCACGTGTACATCTCCCAGACCGACGGCGGCGAGTTCTTGATCGGCGCCGAGATCGAGCCGTACACGACCTACCTCGGCACGAGCACGTTCCCGTTCCTCGAGTACTCGTCGCGGCACACGCTCGAGCTGTTCCCGCAACTCGAGAGCGCCAAGATCCTCCGGCAATGGACGGGGCTGTGCGACCTCAGCCCCGACTACAGCCCGATTCTCGGCGTGACCGAAGTGGGAGGGTTCCTGATCTCGTGCGGCTGGGGGACGTACGGGTTCAAGGCGGCGCCGATCGTCGGCACGACCCTCGCCGAGCTCGTCGCCACCGGCCGGACGCCTGACGTGATCGCGCCGTTTGCCCTGGAACGGTTCCATACCGACACGCTCGTCTCCGAGTTGGCGGCCGCGGCTGTTTCCCACTGAAAGAGCAGGCAGCGGCCTGCCCGCGAGGGCGATCGTCCGGTGGTAGGGCAGGACTAGTGGACGATCAGGACGTCACGGTGCGCTTGGTGCGCGACCCGTTCGCTGACGCTCTGGCCGAGCAGCCGTTCGAGGACTCCGGGCTCCCGCGTGCCGACGACGATCAGGTCGGCGTCCAGGTCATCCGCGAGCTCCGCGATCGTGTCGGCCGGCTCGCCTACCGCCGGCACATACTCGGCCTTGATGTTGCGGGCCTCGAGGAGCTCTCTCGCGTCCTGGAGTTGTTCCCGGTGCTCCTCCGGCGAATCGACCGGATCGAGCGGTCCCGCATTCCGTGTGATTCCGACGAGGACCGGTGCGACGCTCGTGACGACGAGCTTCGCGCCGAAGGCCTCGGCGAGGTCGGCGGCGCGCTCGAGAGCGCGGCGGGCGGGCTCCGTGTCGTCGAACCCGACGACGATGGTCTTGAGCTTCATCCCGTTCACCTACCCGGCTTCGTTGAAAAAATCACATGCCGAGCGGAACGTAGACGCCCAGCTGTTTCTGGGCGGCTGCCACCGTCCGGAAGGCTTCACGGAGGTACACGCGCGTGAGCGGGGTCAGGTCCTTCGGGTCGATGATGTTGTCAGGATCTCGGCCCGCCTCGATCCCGGCGGCGTGGTGGTCGAGCCTGACGCGCGCGACGATCTCGAACGCCTCGCGCAGTCCGGCCGCCGTCCCGGCCTCGAGCGCACCGAGCTCCTGCGCCGCGACGAGGCGGTCGAGGGTGCTCGAGATCGTGATGCCGTTCGCGAGCGCGTGGAAGCGCGCGAGATTCGCGATCGGGATCACGCCGCCCTTCTTGAGATCGAAGCTCTTGTCGGGCAGGGCGCCACGGAAGCCGAGCGGCGGCTTGAAGTCCGTCGCGCTCCGCGCGAGGCGACGCAGGAAGTCCGGGTGGTTCTTCGCGTCCCGCAGGATCGCCACGAGCTCCGGCGTCACCTCGAGACCGCCGGCGACTGCGCGGTAGTCGAACGAAACGTTCGCCCGGATCAGGCGGGAGCGATCCGGCGACTCCAGGCAGTCGCGGAAGACCTGGGCCCAGTTGGACACGGACATCCGCCACAGCGCACTGGTGGAGACGACATCATTCGGGTCGTGCGGGAAGCCGCAGCGCTCGAGGCCGCGGTTGACGTCCGTAGCGATCCGCTCGAAGTAGCGGTCGACCTCCACGTCTCCGTTCGCATCGCCGTACGCGAGGGCGTTCTCCTGGTCGGAGCCGAGCGTGAGCTCACGCCGTGCCGCGCTCCCAAAGGCGAGCCACGCCCAGGGAACCGGGGCCGGCCCGTGTGCCTCGAAGGCAAGATCGAGCAATCGCATGGTGAACGTGTCGAACTGGAGGGAGAGGACGCGGCCGATGTCCACCGGGGCGAGCCCGGCGTCCAGCAGCGCGAGGAAGAGGCGGCGCAGGTTTTGTGCGGCGGCGACGACCTGGTCCTCGTCGGCGGCACGCAGGATCGCATGGCGAAGCGCAAAGGGGCTGCGCGTCTCGACGCCCGTCAGGTCGGCGGCCGAGAGTACGCCGAGGACGTCGCGCACCGGGTCGACGACGACCAGGTGGTCGGCCCCGTCGTCCAGCATGTCGATGATCGCATCCACTGCGAGCCGGTCCGGTCGGACGGTCACTGCGCGAGTCACAACCCTGTAGACGGGGCTCTCCGGCGAGAGATCCGCCGCGAGGACGCGACCGCGCAGGGCGGCGTCGGTGAGAATGAAGAGGTTCGCGCCGTCGCGGACGACGATCGCGGAGGCTTCGTTCTCGGTCATGATCAGCGCCGCCGTGCGGATGGCGATGTCGCCGCTGCAAAAGAGGGGCGGCCGGGTGATCAGCTCCTCGACCCGAAGCGTGGCGAGCTGCGGGAGTGCATGCACCGTGTGGCCCGTCCGGGTCAGACGCTCGCGCAGCGTCATGGCGACGTAGCGCGCCCCCGCCGGGTTGCGCAGCGCCATCAACGCCTGCTCGGCGGGAATCGTGTAGCAGGCGCAGCCGCCGTGGGCACGCACGGTGAACGCCGGCGCCATGCCCGTCAGCAGCGAGGGATGGCCGAAACACTCGCCCGGTTCGAGCACGTCCACGACCTCCTCCTGGTGGACGAGCTCGACCGCGCCGTCACGGACGACGTAGAGGTGGTCGGCAGGCTCGGCGTCCTCGACCAGGATGTTCTCGCCGTCCACGTACGTCCGCAACTCGACGCTGTCGGCAACGGCGGTGCGCTCGTCTTCAGGCAACACGTCGAACGGCGGGAAGCGCCCCAGGAACTCGGCCACCTCTGGTGTGTTCACCGGCTCCACTCTTCGGCCACTCTTCCTGTTTTCCCCTTGTACTGATTCGCTCGTTCTGTCACGTTTGGCCCCCTGGCCTCACGGACCGCAAGGAGGGTGTATGGCAGTCAGCCCTGATGAGCTCGACTACGCGAGGGGCAGGCTTGATCGACCATTGGACAAACTACGCGAACCTCAGCTTCTCGTGAGAGTCGTTGGCGATCTGACAAGGAGGGATGGACGTGGCTCCGGACGTTGACGAGCTGGACTACGCTGGCGGCGGGCTGCCGAGGGAGACGAACTGGTGGGGCGCGTTCGTGATCGGGCTCGCCGGGACGATTCTCGTCACCGGGATCGCGCCGGTGATGGTGACCTCGCTCGGGGCGTCGGCGATTCCGAGCATCGTACTCATCACGCTCACGGGCTGGCTGCTCTGCCTGTTCCTGGCGGAGCTCTCGGCGATGATGCCCGAGCGTACCGGCGGCTCACCGTCGTATGCCTATCCGGCGTTCAAGACGCGCTGGCCGCGTGTCGCCGAGCACGTGAACGGGTTCACGGCGTGGGCCTACTGGCTCGGCTGGTTCCCGGTCGGGCCGCTCAACATGATCCTGGCGTCGTTCTACATCGTCGACAAGTTCAAACTTTCGCAGAGCGGATTCACACCGATCCACACGCCGATCGCCTGGTGGACGTTGATCATCTCGATCGTCGGGCTAATGCTGCTGTTCATTCCGGCCTACTTGGGCATTCGCTTCGGTGCGCTGTTCGCGACCGTGCTCGGCCTGTTGTCGATGATCCCGCTCACGTTTCTCGCGATTGCCTGGATCTTCCACCCGTCGGTCGCCCACGTCTCGAACCTCTCCGGTTTCAAGCAGGCTGACGCAACGGGGTTCTTCTCGCCGCTCTTCGGGCACGGCTGGCTGACGATCTACATCGCGTTCATGTTCCTGCTGACCTGGAACGTGATCGCGATGGAGGCGGCCGCCTGCTACATCGGGGAGTGCAAGGATCCCGATCGCGACGCGAAGATCGCGATGAACCTCGAGGGCGGCTACGGCGTCTTCATCTACACGCTGATCCCGATCTCGTTCATCCTCGTGCTCGGCGCAAAGGGCAGCTCGGCCGATCCGAAGACGATCTTCGTCAATTTCGCCGACAAGGTGTTCGGCAGTGGTGGGAGTACGGTCGACTGGCTGATCGCGTTCATGCTGATCGTTGCCCTCGTGCTCTCCGCTCTGAATGCGATCACGGGGACGGCACGTGCGCTGCACCAAATGTCGGTAGATGGCCAGTTCCCGCGCTTCTTCCAACACCAGAACAAGCACGGCGTGCCGGACCGCTCGATGATGTTCAACGTCGTCGTGATGATCGCCGTCGTCTTCATGGGCGGCGCGGTCGAGATCTACACGTTCTCGAACGTCGGCTACCTCGCCTCGTTCCTACCCGTGCTCGTCGGCTACTACCTGCTCCGCCGCGACCGGCCGAATGTACGCCGACCGTTCAGGCTGCCCGAGTGGATGAAGTACGTCGCGCTGGCGCTCGCGGCGTTCTACGCGGTGATCTACTTCTACGGCGGGCCTGTGTACGCCTCCTGCTCGTGCTCGCTCGCGGGCCGCAACACGCTCGTCTACTACTTCATCGGGATCGGCACGCTGCTCTCCTACCTGCCGCTCTACTGGTACCGCAAGAAGGTCGAGGACAAGAAGCACGTGGAGGCGGTGCCTACGGCTCTGCCGAGCCCCGGCTCCTAACCGGATCCGACGGGGCGCCGGAACCCCGGCGCCCCGTCCCACACGCATGCCGCGCCGCCGAACGATCAAACGAGCCGCTGCGACCGCGCAGCGCGGCGGCGTGCTGCTCGCGACCGAGGGCCGGCCGATCCCGAAGGCGGCCGTCGAGCGAGCGGCCGAGCTCGCGAACAAGTCCGGGGCGCCGGTGCACGTCTTCGCGGTCGCGCGCATCTACGGGGTCGCCTTCGGCCTGCCCTCGCCGTGGCTCCGCCCGAACGCGACGGAGTGGCAAGACCAGCGGGACGGCGTCGCACAGGCGATCGAGCTGCTCGAGCGGCGGGGGGTGGAGGCGGACGGCAACATCCTCGGCACGCGCAAGGCGACGAAGCGGATCGTCGGAGAAGCGACCCGGCTCGGCTGCGAGGCGATCGTGATGGGCGGCGACCCGCCACGAAACCGACTCGTCGCCGACATGCTGTGGTCGCAGGAGCCCTACCGCGTCCAGCGCAAGGCGAAGGTGCCGGTCCACATCGTCGTCCAAGACCCGTAGCCGAGCAGTGACTTTCTCAGCGTTGCAAACCCGGCGCGAATCCGGGCCACCTCGTCCCGTGCGTAGACCGTTAGTCGCCTGCGGGGAAGCTGTACGAGGACGGGATCCGCTTCGGAAGGTCCGGGCGCGTCCCGTAGGCGAGCACGATTTCCGCGTGACGCCTGAGCGGGATCACCGTTGGGTCGCCATTCACGGGCCGGCCGGCGACAAATGCCTGGAGCGTCCGGCCGCCGCCGGCGCAGTAGCTGCCGATGCATTTCGCGCTGAGGCGGACGCCCCACACGCCGAAGAACTGGCCGAGTGTATACGCCGTCCTCGTCGGCGACTCGACGTGGAGGATGCCGGTCCTGTCGTGGGTGTGGAGCGGCGAGAAGAAGCGTCGACTGGGGTCGATGCCGATGCCGATGCCGGCGGGAACGGCGGCGTGCGTTCCGTTCAGGTACAGGTCGAGGTGCTCATGTGTGTGGAGCGCCCTTCCCTCCACTGGCAGTGCGGGCAGACCGAGCGCGCGCAGGCGCTCCCGAAGGTGGGTCCTGTTCGCGCCCCACGGCGCATTCGCCGATGGCGACGAAGGGCGGCCGGCGAAGACTAGGACGAGGAGCGCCGCGGACACACCGAGCCCCACGGCGATCCCGGCCCAGAATGGGCGCCGGTGCACGGGCAACCGCCAACGCGGCGGCGGCGGAGGCGCCGGCCGGAAGTGCCGCTTCTTCTTGGCCTGCCGTGGTGCTCCCATTGGCAGTGAGTGTGCCTCGCGCCGGCTCGAGCCACCAGAGCGAGTGAGAAGGGCAGCGCGAGCGCCTAGCAGGGGCGGTGAAAGGCGCTGAAGCGCTTGGAGATCAATGCCGAGGGACATTTGCGTGATCGTCGGCGACTTCATCTGGGCCCCAGGAGCCCTATCGGGTGCGGCGCAAGGCAGACCGGCCGGTCTACGTCATCACCGAGGACGTCTAGCCGCAGCGAAGTCCTGCGCACGCCGGACGCGGGGATCGTCGAGACCGGCGAGGTTGATGGCGACGAGCTCCGCTGCGCCGCGCGCCCCGGCCCCGGCGAGCTCGGCCGCCACGAGTGCGTCACCTCGCAGCCGATCGTTTCCCTCCTGCGCGACGAGTGCGGCAAGCACTGCGATCTCCGCTGCGGCTTCGGCGACCGCTAGAGGTACGTCGGCCGCAGCGGAGAGCGCCTGCGACACCTCTGCGGCCCGCGAAGGTGAGCTCGGCGGCAGCCGGAGCGCCTCGACCACGTTCGCGTAGGCGTCGGCGTCCACAAGCGCGAGCGTCGTCATCCTCGAGCGCAGCGCCTCGGCTCGCTCCACGACCTCACCCGCCTTGGGCCAGTCGTGCGCCAGGCGCGCAGCCATTGCGACGAGACCGGCCGCCATCGCGACGGCGACCGCGGCGACGGAGCCGCCGGCCGGTGCGGGCTCCGCCGACGCGATCCGGTCGAGGAATCGCTCGACCGGATCCTCGAGGCTAAAGGAGGCCAATCGCCCACCTTTGCCGCGTCACTTCATCGGGCTCCAAAGCGTGCGGCTTCTTCCGAGCCGCCGGTGGCATCGCCGGCGCTGTAGGAGTGCGCGCCGGCCCCGGCGAGCTGCCCGCCGTCGACGATCAGGTACTCCTCCCTGATCGGCCGGCCGTCGAACCAACACTCGAGGATCTCGCGCGTTCCGGCGGCATACCGGGCTTGCGCCGACAGGCTGGACCCGGAGTTGTGCGGCGTCATCCCTTGGTGCGGCATCGTGCGCCACGGATGATCCTTCGGCGCAGGTTGGGGAAACCAGACGTCCCCCGCGTAGCCTGCAAGCTGACCGCTTTCGCACGCCCGCGCGATCGCGTCCCGATCGCAGATCTTGCCGCGCGCGGTGTTCACGATGTACGCGCCGCGCTTCATCTTGCTGATCAACTCATCGTCGAAGAGGTGCTCGGTCTCGGGATGCAGTGGAGCGTTGATCGTCACCACGTCGCACACACGGACTAGCGACTCGACGTCTGGGTGGTAGGTGACACCGAGCTCTTCCTCGACCTCTGTCGGGAGGCGGTGCTTGTCGGTGTAGTGCAGCCCGACCTCGAACGGCTTCAGCCGCCGCAGCACGGCCGAGCCGATCCGCCCTGCGGCCACCGTGCCGACCTGCATTCCCTCCAGGTCGTAGGAGCGGGAGACGCAGTCGGCGATGTTCCAACCCCCGTCGAGAACCCACTGGTGGGCCGGGAGGTAGCTGCGGACGAGGGTGAGGATCACCATCACCACGTGCTCGGAGACGCTGATGCTGTTGGAGTAGGTGACCTCGGTAACCGTGATGCCGTGGTCGATCGCCGCCTGGAGGTCGACGTGGTCCGAGCCGATTCCCGCGGTCAGCGCCAGCTTCAGGTTCGGCGCCTTGGCGATTCGCTCCGCGGTCAGATACGCGGGCCAGAAGGGCTGTGAGATGACGACTTCCGCGTCCGGGAGCTCACGTTCGAAGACGGAGTCGGGCCCGTCCTTGTCAGAGGTCACGATCAGTTTGTGCCCGCGGTCCTCGAGGAATTTCCGCAGCCCGAGCTCGCCTGACACGCTTCCGAGCAACTCGCCCGGGGTGAAGTCGATCGCCTCCGGAGTCGGCGCGGTCTGGCCGTCGTAGTAGCTCTCGATCTTCGGAATATCGTCCCGCGCGTATGACGATGGATACCCGTCGACGGGATCGTCGTAGAGCACGCAGAGGATGTTCGCCATGCTTTCCCATCCTTCCCTTGAGTTTGCGTCCTGGGCAATTCTCGCTGGCTCGAGTATCGCTTGTTCCGAGAAGCGATATCCTTCTCTGCGAGTTCGCCGCTGCGGCGGTCTCCCACTGATCTCCCCCAACATCCAGGTGCCCTCCAGTCTCGAGATCGCGCAGCAGGCGACGCTACGGCCGATCGCCGAGATCGCCGCGGACGCGGGCCTCGAGCCGGACGAGATCGAGTTCTACGGTCGCTACAAGGCGAAGGTCAACCTGTCCGCCCTCGACGAGCGCGCGTCCGGCGCGGACGGCAAGCTGATCTGCGTCACAGCGATCACGCCGACTAGAGCGGGCGAGGGAAAGACCACGACCTCCGTCTCGCTCACGCAGGGGCTCGGCGCGGTCGGCGCAAAGCCGGTTCTCTGTCTGCGCGAGCCGTCGCTCGGACCGGTCTTCGGGATCAAGGGCGGCGCGGCCGGCGGGGGCTACACCCAGGTCGTCCCCATGGAGGACCTCAACCTCCATTTCACCGGCGACATGCACGCGATCGGCGTGGCGAACAACCTGCTGGCGACGATCGTCGAGGCGCACATCCTGCACGGGAACCCGACCGGCATCGATCCGCTGAGCGTCACTTGGCGGCGCTGCATGGACATGAACGACCGGGCCCTTCGTGACATCGTGGTCGGACTCGGCGGTCGAGCCAACGGCTACGTCCGCCAGAGCGGCTTCGACATCACCGCAGCATCGGAGGTGATGGGGATCGTCGCAGTCTCGCGCGACCTGGCCGATCTGCGCTCACGGCTGGGCGCAATCACGGTCGCGCAAAGCTACGCGGGCGAGCCGGTGACGGCTGATCAGCTCCGGGCCGCGGGCGCGATGACCGTGCTGTTGAAGGACGCGCTGAAGCCGAACCTCGTCCAGACGCTCGAGGGGCAACCTGCCCTCATTCACTGCGGCCCGTTCGCGAATATCGCCCACGGCAACAACTCGCTCGTGGCAGACCGCGTCGCGCTCAAGCTCGGCGATTACGTCGTCACCGAGAGCGGCTTCGGCTCGGATATGGGCATGGAGAAGTTCCTCAACATCGTCTGCAGGGCGGGTGGGCTCAGCCCGAGCGCGATCGTGCTCGTCGCTACCGCGCGGGCGCTCAAGCACCACGGCGGGGACCCCGACGGAGGACTCGACGCGATAGAACGCGGGGCCGCGAATCTCGCGCGCCACCTCGGCATCATCTCCGGCTTCGGGCTGAAGGCGGTCGTCGCGGTCAACCGTTTCCCCGGCGATACCGACGAAGAGGTCGAGCTCGTCCGCCGCCTCGCCGTCGAGCACGGCGCCCACGCCGCCGAGGCGAACGAGGGCTTCGAGCGTGGCGGCGCAGGCGCGACGGCCCTCGCCGAAGCCGTGATCGACGCAGCCGCGCACCCGAACTCGTTCGAGCAGACGTACCCGCTCGATGCGCCCATAGCGGCCAAGGTCCAGGCGATCGCCCAGCGGGTCTACGGCGCCGACAACGTCCACTTTCTCCCACTGGCCGAAGAGCGGATTGCGCGGTTCGCGGAACAAGGACTCGACGGGCTGCCGATCTGCATGGCGAAGACGCATCTCTCGCTCTCGGACGATCCGACGCTCCTGAATGCACCGACCGGATTCACGGTGCACGTTCGGGACGTGCGCGCCTACACGGGTGCCGGCTGGCTCGTGCCGCTCTGCGGCGAGATCATGACGATGCCGGGACTCGGGAGAAAGGCCGCCGCCTTCGACGTCGACATCGACGAGCAGGGGCGCACGGTCGGCCTCTTCTAGGGCCGCCGGGACAGATCATCGGTCTTCGCGGCCATGACGAAGTCGTTGAGATGCAGGCCCTTGATCTTGTGCGTCCACCACGTGACGGTCGTGCGGCCCCATTCGGTAAGCAGCGCCGGATGGTGGCCTTCTGCCTCGGCGAGCTCGCCGAGAGCGTTGGTGAAGGCCAGCGCTTCGGCAAAGTCGTCGAAACGAAACAGGCGCCTCAACTTCTTGATCCCTTCCTCCTCGGCGATCTCCCACTCCGAGACCTGCGGGTGAAGTTCGGCGATCTCGGCCTCGGTCACAGGCGGTGCGTCCTTGCGGCACGCGACGCACCTCATGTTGCTGAGGGACTCCATCTGCTCATCTTCCTCGAACTCCTCTCCCTCTGGCCCGAGAGCCCGGGAAGCTGGTTGCCGAGGCTGCCCGTTCGGGAGTTGTTGTCGTAGGACGCTAGTTTGGGCCCGTGGGTCTCCTGGCTGTCCCGCAGCCGTACGACTTCGCGCGCTCGCTCGACCGCTTCACGTTCTGGGGCGTCGACCGCGCGAACGTCTGGCACGAGGGTGGCCTGCACCGTGTCGTGGACGAACGTGAGGTGCGAATCACGCCGGCCGAGGGCGGCGTGGAGGCCGAGCCGTTCGACGAGGCGATCGCTCCCGTCGTCCGCAACTTGCTCGACCTCGAGTTCGACCTGCCGCCGTTCTTCGCGTTCGCGCAGCGTGATCCCGTCCTCGCCGACGCGGTTCGGCTCCTGCCCGGCTTTCGTCCGCCGCTCGCACCCGACCCGTTCGAGGCGCTCATGTCGTCGATCACGGCGCAGCAGGTGTCGCTGCACTCCGCCTTCGCCGTGCGCAGCCGCTTCGTCGACCGCTTCGGTCTCGCCTTCGAGCATGCCGTCGCGTTCCCGACCCGCGAGCGTGTCGCGCGAGCGAAGGAGCAAGAGTTGACCGCCCTCGGCTTCTCGCGCCGGAAGGCCGAGTACGTGCTCGGCATCGCGCG
>WNGI01016155.1_pt1 | contig 10795 bp, 11 predicted proteins | sample 5400621 | NCBI WGS metagenome assembly WNGI01 (sample SAMN13153374, study PRJNA577476) | soil metagenome | isolation source: 20 cm soil or saprolite under Garry oak tree replicate 1 | place: USA:California | collected 2016-06-15 | reverse complement strand
TCGGCACCCTGCTCAGCCTCGGACTGACCGGGGCGTTGGCGCTGGCGGCGACCGGCGCGGTCCGGATCACCGGTCTGTCCTCCGACGCCGTCGCCGCCGTGCAGACCGCGGCGCCGGCGGTCTCGGTGTCCGGGCTGGTGCTCTGCGGGGTGGTCGTCGGCGCGCTCGGCGTGCTCAACGACGTCACCGTCACCCAGGCCTCGGCGGTGTGGGAGTTGCACGCCAGCGCGCCCGGGCTGCCCCGGCGCCGGCTCTACCGCGCGGCGATGCGGATCGGCCGGGACCACATCGCGTCCAGCGTCTACACCCTGGTGCTGGCGTACGCCGGCTCGGCGATCCCGCTGCTGCTGCTGGTCAGCCTGTCCGGCCGCTCGGTGCACGACATCGTGACCGGCGACGAGATCGCCGAGGAGGTGGTCCGCGGCCTGGTCGGCGGGGTCGGGTTGGTCGCCGCGGTGCCGATCACCACAGCGGTCGCCGCCTACCTCGTCGCACGCCGTACCCGCGGCCCAGGTCAGACGTTCGATCACGCTGAGTAGTCGACCGTCGACCTGAAAGCGGGATTGACAACCGTTTCCGTTTGCAAGACGGTGAGACTCCGTCCTCATCTGGGAGGTTCTCATGTCCCTGTCCGTTTCTCTCGCACTGCGCGAGCAGGCCGAGCTCGGCTCCGTGCCGGTCGACGACTTCGTCGCCTGCATCCGCGAGTCGCTGCCGTACGCGTACGGCATGGTCGCCGGGCTGGCCGGCGAGCTGAGCCGGTCCGACCGCGAGTTCGTCGACAACCTGGTGCCGCCGCCGGACGAGCAGGCCCGCGGGCAGCTGCTGCGTGCGCTGGCCAGCGACGCGATCCGGGGAGCGCTGGAGCGGCACTTCGACGTCCGGCTCGCGTTCCAGAACTGCCACCGGGTGGCCGTGTTCCGGCCGGACGCGGCCGGGACCGCGGCCTACCGGGACTTCGTCTCGGTGCGGTTGCAGGTGCTCAACCAGAGCCCGGAGCTGGTCAACTGCTGAGCCCTGCGGTCTTATTGACAACGATTTTCGATTCAGACTAGGGTGGCGGTACGTGCTCCTAGATCCCCGTGAGGAGTGGTTCCGTGCGCCCCCGCGCATCGCTGCTGATCGCCGCCGTCATGTCGGCTTCGGCCCTCGGCCTGGCCGGCTGCCAGGCGGCCGGCGGCCCCGGTGCCCCGGCCGGCAACCCCGGGCCGGGCCGGGTGCTGCGGGTGGTCGCCAGCACGACGCAGGTGGCCGACTTCGCCCGGAACGTCGGGGGTGACCGGGTCCAGCTCACCCAGCTGCTCAAGCCGAACGTGGACCCGCACGACTACGAGGCCTCGCCGGCCGACGTCCAGGCCATCGCCACCGCGGACCTGGTGGTCAAGAACGGGGTGGGGCTGGAGAAGTTCCTCGACGACGCGATCGGCTCCGCCGGGTTCACTGGCACGGTCGTAGACACCTCGGCGGGCGTGGCCATCCACCCCGGCGACGCCCAGGAGAAGGAGGGCGACCCGCACATCTGGCACGACCCGACGAACGCCAAGATCATGGTGCGCAACATCGCCACCGCGTTCGAGGCGAAGGACCCCGCCGGCAGGGCGGCGTACGAGGCGAACTACGCCGGGTACGCCGCCAAGCTGGACGCGCTGGACACCCACATCCGCGCCGAGATCGACGCGATGCCCGCCGCCCAGCGGAAACTGGTGACCAACCACGACGCGTTCGGCTACTACGTCGCGCGGTACGGGCTGCAGTTCGTCGGCTCGGTCATCCCGAGCTTCGACACCTCCGCCGAGCTGTCCGGAAAGGACATCGCCGACCTGGTCGCCAAGATCAAGGCGGCCGGGGTGAAGGCGATCTTCTCGGAGAGCTCGCTGCCGCCGAAGACCGCCGAGGCGATCGGCCGGGAGGCCGGGGTGACCGTGGTGGAGGGCGAGGACGCGCTCTACGGCGACTCGCTCGGTCCACCCGGGTCGGCCGGAGCGACGTACCTGACGATGGAGCGGCACAACACCGACACGATCGTGCGGGCGCTGCGTGGCTGAGCAGACTCTCCGGCCGGCGCTGCACTTCGAGCACGCCTCGGTCGCGTATGGACGGACGCCGGTGGTCGAGGCGGTGCACGGCGACGTGCACCCGGGCGAGGCGGTCGCCCTGATCGGTCCGAACGGGGCCGGCAAGTCCACGCTGATCAAGGCGATCCTCGGCCTGGTGCCAGTGGTCGGCGGGCGGATCACGGTGCTGGGCCGGCCGCCCGCCCAGGCCCGCCGCGACGTCGCGTACATCCCGCAGGCGGACACGCTGGATCCGGAGTTCCCGGTGTCGGCGGGCCAGGTGGTGCTGATGGGCCGGTACCGCCGGGTCGGCTGGGTGCGCCGCCCGGGGCGGGCCGACCGGCAGGCCGCCGCCGAGGCGCTGGCCGCCGTCGGCCTGACCGACCGGACCGGCGACCGGTTCGGCACCCTGTCCGGCGGCCAGCGGCAGCGGGTGCTGCTGGCCCGGGCGATCGCCCAGCAGCCGCGGCTGCTGCTGCTGGACGAGCCGTTCAACGGGGTGGACGCGGTGAGCCAGGAGGCGCTGCTGGCCGCCCTGACCGCGCTGCGCTCGGCCGGAGCGGCGGTCGTGGTGTCCACTCACGACCTTGCGCTGGCGCACCTGACCTGCGACGAGGTCTGCCTGCTGAACCGGCACCAGTTCGCGTTCGGGCCGACCGCCCAGGCGCTCACCCCGGACCTGCTGCGAGCGGCGTACGGCGGGCACGCCCTGGTGACCGACGACGCGTCTGCCGGGTCCAGGCGGCGCCTCGCTGCGTTGTCGTCGTCGCCGATACAACTGCGGTATCGGCCTCCTCCTCCGCCTTGCGATGCATCCACCTGGCCTCCGGCATACACCGCACGACTTGCGGGCGGGACCACTAGCTGTGCTGCACCGGCTGTTCGTCGAACCGTTCCAGCTGCCGTTCATGGCCCGGGCGCTGACCGAGGCCGTGCTGCTCGGCGTGCTGGGCGGCGCGGTCAGCGTCGCGGTCGTGCTGCGCCGGCTGGCGTTCGTCTCCGACGCGCTGACCCATACGGTGTTCCCTGGGGTGGTGATCGGCTACCTGGTCGCCGGTGCCGGCGGGATCGTCTGGGGGGCGCTTGCGTTCGCGCTGCTGTCCGCGGTGCTGCTGACGCTGCTGTCCAGCAACCGGCGGGTCACCGAGGACGCGACGCTGGCGATCCTGCTCACCGGGTTCTTCTCGGTCGGCGTGGTGCTGGTGTCCCGGCGCAGCAGCTACACCGCCGACCTCACCGCGTTCCTGTTCGGCCGGATCCTCACCGTCGACCGGCGGGAGATCGTGGAGACCGCCGTGGTGGCCGTGCTGGTCCTCGTGGTCCTCGCCGTGCTGGGCAAGGAACTGCTGCTGCGGGCGTTCGACCCGGACGGCGCCGCCGCGATGGGCTACCGGGTGGCCTGGCTCGACCTGGCGCTGAACATAGTGGTCGCGCTCGTCGTGGTGGCCGCGGTCAAGGCGGTCGGCACGGTGCTGGTGATCGCGCTGCTGGTGGTGCCCGCCGCGGCGGCCCGGCTGCTCACCGACCGGCTCGGCCGGCTGGTCGGTGTCTCGGTGCTGATCGGCGCGCTGGGTGGCTGGCTCGGGTTGGCGGCCAGCTACCAGGCGTCTGTCTACCATGGACTGCGGCTGGCCTCCGGGGCGACCGTGGTGCTCGCCCTGGTCGGGCTCTACGCGGTGGCCGTCGCGATCGGCACGGTACGGCGGCTGGCCGGCCGCACTGGCGGGCCAGCAGGGGCGCCGGCCGGGACGCCGACTGGGACACTGGGACACCGACTGGGACACCGACTGGGACACCGACTGGGACACCGACTGGGACACCGACTGGGACGCCGACTGGGACGCCGACTGGGACACCGGCCGAGGCGTCGGTCCCGAGCCAGCGCGAGCCGGTGCTGTGAGCCTGTTCGCGGACGCGTACGCGCGCCGGGCGCTGATCGAGGTCCTGCTGGTCGGCGTCCTCTGCGGCGTGGTGGGCGTGCACGTGGTGCTGCGCCGGCTGTCCTTCTTCACCATGTCGATGACGCACGCCACGTTCCCCGGGCTCGTGCTGGCCGCGCTGCTGGGGCTGAACCTGTACCTGGGCGCCGGAGCGTTCGGCGTGCTGCTGGTGCTCGCCGTCGCCTGGCTGTGGTCCCGGCCGGGGGCGGACGAGTCCAGTGTGGTCGGTGTGGTGCTCTCCGCCGGGTTCGCGCTCGGCGTGGTGCTGCTGTCCACGCAGTCCGGGTTCACCAAGGACCTCTCGGCGTACCTGGTCGGCTCGGTGCTCACCGTGCAACCGGCCGACCTGGCGGTCACCGCGGGGGTCGGCGTGGTCGTGCTCGGCCTGCTCGCCGCGCTGCGCAAGGAACTGGTGTTCGGCGCGTTCGACCGGACCGGGCTGCGGGCGCTGGGGTACCCGGCCCGGCTGCTCGACGTCCTGCTGCTGCTGGCCATCGAGGCCACCGTGGTCAGCGCGGTACCGGCGGTGGGGGTGATCCTGTCGGTGGCGCTGATCGTGGCGCCGGCGGCCACCGCTCGACTGTGGACGGACCGGCTGGCCACCATGACCGCGGTCGCCGCCGGCGTCGCGGTGGCCAGCGGGGTGGCCGGGCTGGCGATCTCGCAGCAGACCAGGGTCTCGGCCGGGGCGGCGATCGTGCTGGTCGCCTGCGGGTTGTTCGCCGTGTCGTGGCTCGGCGCACCGCGGTACGGCATGGTCGGCCGGGTCCGCCGGCGGGTGGCGGTTGCATGAACGTATTCGCAGTACCTAATGTGACAGCCGTGCAGACCGTGGAACGGCTGGACCGCAGCCGGCTCGACACCGCCAGCGAGCTGCTCAGGACCCTGGCCGCCCCGGTCCGGCTGGCCCTCCTGGTCGAGCTCGGCGGGGGGCCGCGGTGCGTGCACGAGCTGGTCGACGCGGTGGCGGTGAGCCAGCCGCTGGTGTCGCAGCACCTGCGGGTGCTGCGGGGGGCCCGGCTGGTCGCCGCCGAGCGGCGCGGCCGGGAGATGGTCTACCGGCTGGCGGACGAGCGCATCGGACGCATCGTGCAGCAGGCGATCCAGCACACCGGGGAGGACCGGCAGTGACCCACTCGGGGGCCGAAGTGCGGTCTGCGGGGGGTTCGCCGGGGGCCAAGCCCTCCTCGGGGGCTGACACCGCCCGGCCGCCCGGCGCGACCCGGGCCACCCGGCAGGGCGCGGCCGTGCAGGCGGTGCTGGCCGGGTCGACGTCGTTCCGCAGCGCCCAGGACCTGCACGCCGAGCTGCGCCAGCGAGGGATGTCGGTGGGCCTCACCACGGTCTACCGGCACCTGCAGATGCTCGCCGACTCCGGCGCCGTCGACGTGCTGCACACTCCGGAGGGGGAGACGGTCTACCGGCTGTGCGGCACCGGGGAGCACCACCATCACCTGGTCTGCCGGGGCTGCGGGTTGACGGTCGAGATCGAGGGCCGCGAGGTCGAGCACTGGGCCCGGCGGGTCGCCGACGCGCAGGGGTTCGTCGACGTGGACCACACCGTCGAGGTGTTCGGCACCTGCGCCGGCTGCGCGCACCCCTGACGTCGACCGTCGCCGGAGCTCAGCCGAGCAGCGCGTGCGTGATCGGGTACACGACGGCGGCGACCGCGCCGGTCGAGACGCTGGTGGCGATCGCGTTCGCGGCGTCGTGGAACCCGTTCGTGTAGTCGAAGGCGAGCGCGACGTAGTCGAAGGTGAGCGCGACGGCGACGATGACGAGCAGGCCGGCGGTCGCCGCGTCCGGCCCGAGCCCGCTCAGGACTCCTTGACCGCGATCGACTCCACCGCGGCGGCCACATGCTCGAACGCGTCCGCGGCGTCCTCCAGGTCGTCGGCCACCTGCTTCAGCTTGAGCACGGTGAGCGCGTCGAACTCACCGCTGAACAGCCGGCTGACCAGGGCCCGGTAGACCTGGTCCGCCTCGTTCTCCAGCCGGTTCGCCTCGACGAAATACTGCTGGAGGTCCCGCAGCGGCGAGAGCCGCGGCATCGCCTCGGCCGACGTGCGCGCGGCCGCCTGCAGCAGCTCGGCCTGCTGCAGCATCTCCGGCGGGAGCGTGCCCAGCCCGGTGAGCACGGCGAAGTCGGCGCCCTGCTCGATCGCGTCCATCACGTCGTCCAGCCGCACCGCGAGTTGGTGGATGTCCTCCCGGTCGAACGGCGTGACGAAGGTCGAGTTGAGCTCCTTTATCACCCCGTGGGTGATCGCGTCACACTCGTGCTCCAGGTCCTTCAGCGACCTCGCCAGCGCCACCCGGTCCGCGCTGGGCTGCACGAACTCGCTCAGCACGTCGGTGGCGGCGACCAGCTTCTCGGCCGAGGCGACGAACATCCGGCTGAACGTGTCATCGCGTGGGGTGAGACGCAGGCGCATCGGAACGCTCCCGGCAACGAGGGGCCACGGTGCCGGTGATCATTCCCCATCCCAGCGGCTGTTACCTCTGCAGGGTGGACCAGGCCGCCTTCGAGCCGGCCTCGCCGATGCGTACCACCATGATGGTGGTGCCGACCGCGCCGACCAGGACGGCGGCGGCGCCGAGCAGCGCCAGCCCGCGGCTCCAGGTCGACCGCCCGGAGTCCCGGTCGCGGCGGCCCAGCAGCGGTAGGCCCACCACCAGCAGTACGCCGACCAGCAGCACCACCGCCCACGGCCACAGCTGGTGGCCCAGGCTGCGGTGGTGCTCCATCAGCGCCGCCTCGGCGGTGTTCTGCGGCCCGAAGGCTGCCGACTTGCGGTTGAACAGGTACTGGCCGCTGTGCGTGGCCACCGGCACCGCGGCCACCGCGACGACGGTGAGCCCGGCGACCAGCCCGCCGTACCGCCGGCGCAGCGGCGGCACCAGCGCGACGGCCACTGCCCCGATCGCCGCGAGCGGGAGCAGTATCACGACGGCGTGCACGACCAGGGCATGAGTCGGCAGGCCGCGGATCATGTCAAGCATGCGTCCTCCGCAGGGCAAGAGGTCCCCGGCAGTGGTACGGAGTGGAGACCGGTTCGGTTCGATCTACGGCCCGATTGGTCAGCCGGAGCCGGCGTCCCGGCGCTGGTCCAACCCGGTGACCAGGTCATCCCGGGCTCGGGCGACGCGGGACCGGATGGTGCCTACCGGGCAGCCGCACACCTCGGCCGCCTCCGCGTACGACAGCCCCACCACCTGGGTCAGCACGAACGCCTCCCGCCGGGCCGGCTCCAACTGGGCCAGCAGGGCGCGCAGCGCGACCCCTTCGCCGACGTCCGGAGTGGCCGGCAGCCCGGCCCCGGCGGGCGCCGCCGGGTCGATCCGGGGTCGCCGGCGCCGGTCCCGGACGTGGTCGGCGCAGACCCGGCGGGCGATGGCCAGCAGCCAGGTCCGGGCGCTGGACCGCCCGGCGAACCTGGGCAGCGCCCGGAATGCCCGAAGGTAGGTCTCCTGGGTCAGGTCATCTGCATCTGCCCGGTCGCCCAGGCTCGCGCAGAGCCGCCACACCTCGGCCTGGCTCGCCCGCACGAACGCCCCCGCCGCGGCGGCGTCCCCGGCCTGAGCGGCCAGTGCTGCGGCCGTGACGTCGTCGCCTCGCACCATTCACCTCCGGGCCACGGGAACGGGCCACGGGAACCGGGCCACGGGAACCAGAAGGCTCCCGGCGCCGACTACCACCACTGTGAACGTCACCATCGGTTGCCTTCAGTTCCGTGAAGCGCTGTCGGCGGGGCTGGATCACGAGCCGCTCGGGATGCCGGCCAGCGCGGTGGACTCGCACCTGACCGGCTGCCCGGACTGCGCCGCATGGTACGCGGCGGCGGTTCAGGTCACGCGCCTGGCCAGGGTCGCGCCGGCCGCGCCGATCCCCGACCTCAGCGCCACGATCCTGGCGGCGACCGGTCCGATCGGCCGGCCGCGCCGGTACGCGGTGACGATGACCCGGGTCGCGCTGGCGCTGGTCGGCCTGGCCCAGTGCGTGCTGGCCGTCCCGGCGCTGGCGCTCGGCTCGGACGCGCTGCACCCGCCGATGCACGTCGCGCACGAGAGTGGGGCCTGGAACCTCGGGCTCGCCGTCGCGTTCCTGACCGCGGCGGCGCGGCCGCGGTTCGCCGCCGGGCTGCTCCCGCTGCTCGCCGCGTTCGTCGCCGGGCTCGCCGCGGTCAGCCTGCCGGACGTCGCCATGGGAGACGTGCCGGCGGCGCGGCTGGCGGCGCACCTCCCGGCGGTCGCCGCCCTGGTCCTGGTCGCGGCCCTGGCTCGCGCGGTCCGCGGGCCGCGGGTGCCACCGCGGCGCGGCCGGTCCGCCGGCGGCGGTTCCCCGCCGGCCCGGTGGCCGTCCAGCTGGGACGGTGCGGCGCACGGTCCGGCCGCCGTGGACGGGCTGGCGTCCGACGGGCGCGCCGCCCGTGGGCAGGTCGCATGAGGCGGGCGCTGGCGGTCGCGCTGCTGGCCACCGGCTGGCTGCTGGCCGGGCTCGCCGGTGCCGGTCCGGCGCTGGCGCACGCGACCGTGGTGGCCACCGACCCGCTCGACGGTGCCCGGCTGACCGCGGCTCCGAGCCAGGTCACGGTCACGTTCTCGGAGCACGTGACGTTCGCCAGCGGGTACGTCAAGGTGGTCGACAGCAAGGGCCGGCAGGTCGACAGCGGCCGGCTGCAGCACCCGGGCCAGGATGCCACCAGGGTCTCGGTCGGCCTCCGCTCCGGGCTGCCCGACGACAGCTACATCGTCAGCTACCGGGTCGTGTCGGCCGACTCGCACCCGATCGGCGGCGCCTTCTCGTTCGTCGTCGGGAGCGGACCGCTGATCGCCAGCACCGGTGTGGTGCTCGGCGGGACCAGCGACCCGGTGGTCGGCGCGGTGTTCGGGGTCACCCGGTGGTTGTCGTTCGCCGGGCTGGTGCTGCTCGGCGGCCTGGCGTTCCTGTTGCTGTGCTGGCCGGCCGGCCGGGCGGTGCCGCGGGCCCGCCGGATCGTCTGGACCGGTTGGGGCCTGGCCGCGGTGGCCGCGGTGCTCAGCGTGCTGCTGCAGGGCCCGTACGCCGCCGGGAGCGGCCTGGGCCAGGCATTCTCCCCGTCGCTGCTCGCCGCCACGCTGAACACCACGTACGGGCGGATGATGTGCGCGCGGCTGATCTTGCTCGGTGTGCTGGCCGTGCTGGCGCTGCGGCTGCTGTCCGACGAGAGCGTGCTGCCGGACAAGACCCGGTCCCGGGACGAGGACCTGACCGCGATCGTCGGGCTCGGCGTGCTGGCCACCTACGGCGGCACCGGCCACGCGGCGGCCGGTACCCAGCCGACGCTGGCGCTGCTCAGCGACGCCGCGCACCTGTCCGCGGTGTCGGTGTGGGTCGGCGGGCTGGTGCTGCTGATCAGCTGCCTGTTGCCGAGCCGGCAGACCGCGGAGATCGCCACCGCGCTGCCCCGGTTCTCCCAGATCGCGCTCGGAGCGGTCGGGGTGATCCTGGTGACCGGCACCTACCAGAGCTGGCGCGAGGTCGGCACGATACCGGCGCTGTGGTCCACGGAGTACGGCCTGCTGCTGACCGCGAAGATCGCCTGCTTCGCGCTGCTGGTCGGGCTGGGCTACCTGGGCCGGACCGCCGTCCGCCGCCGGTACGTGACCCCGGTGGCGCATGCACTGTCCACTCAGGACGACGTCGATTTCGAACCGTCCGAAGAGGACCGGATGCTGCGCGGGCTGCGCCGGTCGGTCGGCCTGGAGGTGGCCATCGCGGCGGTGGTGCTGGCGGTGACGGCGGTGCTGGTCTCCATCGCGCCGGCTCGGGCCAGCTACGTCAAGCCGTACTCGACGACGCTGCAGCTGGCCACCGGCGGCACCGCCACGCTGTCGGTGACACCGGCCCGGCAAGGGGCGAACACCGTGCAGGTCGAGGTCTTCGATCCGGCCGGGAAGCCGCGGGACGCCCAGAACGTCACGCTGGCGGCGACCCTGCCGACCGAGCAGATCGGACCGCTGCCGCTGGTGCTGACCAGAGTCGGCCCCGGCCGCTACCAGTCCACCAGCGCCTCGCTGCCCCGACCGGGCCGGTGGCACCTGGTGGTCCAGGTACGAACCTCCGAGTTCGACACCAGCGTCGCGGGCGCCGACGTGCCCGTGCGCTGAGCTACTGTCCAGAAAGGACTCTACTCCGTCATGTCTCGACTCCTCGTGCGGTTGCTCGCGGCGGCCGGTCTCGCCGGCGTCGTCGTCGGTCTGGCTGCCGGGCCAGCCAGCGCGCATGTCAGCGTGGCCGCAGACGGCGCCACCCAGGGCGGGTTCGCGGTGATCGCGTTCCGGGTGCCCACCGAGAGCGCCACCGCCTCCACGATCGGCCTGAAGGTGCAGTTCCCGGCCGACCAGCCGCTGGCGTCCGTGTCGGTCAAGCCGCACGCCGGCTGGACCTACAAGGTCACCACGGCCAAGCTGGCCACCCCGATCACGAGCGAGGGGGAGGAGGTCACCGAGGCGGTGTCGATCGTCGAGTGGCGCGCGTCGTCGGCGGCCACCGGGATCAAGCCGGGGGAGTTCGACGAGTTCGAGGTCAGCGCCGGGCCGCTGCCCAAGGTGGACAGCATGACGTTCAAGGCCGTGCAGGGCTACTCCGACGGCTCCCAGGTGGCCTGGGTGGAGGAGCCGGCGCCGGGCAGCTCCGCGGAGCCGGAGCATCCGGCACCGACCCTGTCGCTGGCGGCGGCGTCGGGTGACTCGGAGCATGCGGGCACGGCCTCCGGGACCGGCCCGACGGCCACGGCCACGGCCACGGCGTCGGCCGGG
>WNGI01006248.1_pt1 | contig 10798 bp, 13 predicted proteins | sample 5400621 | NCBI WGS metagenome assembly WNGI01 (sample SAMN13153374, study PRJNA577476) | soil metagenome | isolation source: 20 cm soil or saprolite under Garry oak tree replicate 1 | place: USA:California | collected 2016-06-15 | reverse complement strand
CCTTGCCACTGACTTTCGATGGTACAGTGTGAGGTTCACCGAGTGCAGCACCCCAATATCCTCTGCGCACCGGGATAACGGACAGCTTGGCTAAAATAATTGCTCCACGTATCGCTGTAGCAACTTCTTTGGCGCACTTGACACCTAAACCTACATGACCTTCAAAATCTCCAATCGCGACAAATGCCTTGAATCGGGTGCGCTGTCCTGCGCGTGTCTGCTTCTGGACAGGCATGATTTTCATGACTTCATCTTTTAGCTTGGGAAGGAAGAAGTCGATGATTTGATACTCCTTCACGGGAAGCGAGAAGAGATAAATCTCTTCCATAGACTTGATTTTACCATCCTTGACGAGACGGCCAAGTTTGGTGACAGGTACCCTACGAAGATATGTTCAATGATAATATTACTTTATGTCTTGCGCTTGACGTACCACTCTTTTTCGTCATCTTTACGCCCACCGCGTCTTGGGCCTCTACGTCCTCTCCCCCTCTCTCCACGTCCACGTCCAAATCCACCACGGCCTCTCGCAGCGTCAGCCATTCAATGATTCTGTCCTGTGAAGGGTGTCAGTGGAACGTCATCGCGAAATCACTACTTCAATCCACCTAGTTTTACACTACCTCAGGCTGGAAAAAGTATGCTGGTTGAATCAAACTGGGATTCGACATCGTTTGCTATGAAATTGAACTTACATTGTCCAGCGGCCTGAGACCTTTTTGAGCTTGTTCAACAACGGGGTAGCTCCCCTGCAAGAATGTGGACTCCCTTCGTATCACGTGACCAGTGTGAATAACGTTAGTCAGCACAAAGGGTTTCCGTTACACTTGTAAAACTTGTGTTCTACACCTCTTCCTTCTTGAAGTCCAAGCACCTACAATTTACTTTTTCCAAGTTGGAACGCCATGTCCCTGACCTCTATGTCCAATTTATCAAGCCAAAAATCTAGTCTTTGCCCCACGTATGCTTTGATTCGGTATCTGATCAATCAACAAATCTTACCTGCTTTTAGCAACGGTCGTCAGGCCGTTGGAGATGGGGCTGCTATTTTCGACAACGATTCCAATGTACTTGCTATCTGCCAACTTCAGGGGGCAGGCAATTTGTATTACTATTCTACCACGTTTTCGGGAGGACCTGGGGTGCGCCCTAGTGAATTTACTACCCGTTTCATGTTGCGCTAAACATTTTCAGTGGCGCTTTTGACGTTCCAAAGGAGAAATGCCCCCCGGATGGAGGGTCGTCGGGTTGTGTGACAGGCAGCCCGATGTCTATTTTTCCCTCGTCTAAAAAACACATTCCAACTTCACTCTCTCATTCATCATGTGATCCATTATTCAAGTCTACGACTCAGCGGTCTCAGTCAGACTATTTTATTTTCCAGCGTCGACATTCGCGATCCATTTCTAGCCCGAATGCCAGTAGTGACTCTGATATTTCCACTCCCTCTCTCACGCCAGATAGTAACAGCTGCAGACAAAGCCCAGTTCTGACCAGTTCTGTCGCCAAACCCTCAAGTGATGCTCTAGATTTCTTGATGACCCTGTTTCCCCGACAGGGCTTAATTGCGTTGCCTTACGCCAAGCGCATGTCAATTTCAGCGCCGAACTTGGGAGTTGTGTTCGACGGTGTAGTGCTAGATCTCCCTGAAGAACCAAGGACACTGTATGTAGATGGGAAAAGTGCGGAGTCCGTGAACCTTAGGGAAAGGTGAGTTCACTCCTCTCCTTTTCTCAGGGGCTGAAAACTGGCACCACTAGTATCATTGCCCTCCTTGATCTAGCCGATGAACGCCTTGGATGTTCAGGGCTTGCCATTGTTTTGGAGCGATCCTCTCCAAATTTAGGCGCCCTCTTACATTCCCTCATGTACGTCGGAGGAAGTGTTGTTACGAGGCCACCTTTTGATGTAGATTCTGCATTTATTCTGGTGGGACTTGACATTTGAAACATCGTTCACCAAAAATGGCCGAGATTCTCCCATTTCTCCTGTTGATGTACCTGTAGTTTATAGAACGAGTTGTCTGAGCGTGAGACAATCTGTCACAATCTCCGCAGTAGCTGCCAACGCACTACTTTGTCCTGCTTCAACGCTGAGCGCTGAACAATGCTCTTTGCCCTGTTCGTCTTGTTTCTTCCTCTTGCATATGCTGGAAGCTTGAACAAAGGTTCCTCGTGCTCGCAAGCAAATAATCGTCTATCGGATGGCACATACCAGTTTTGGGACCAGTGTGACTCCGAGACTTACTGTTCTGCGAGTGGGATATGCGAGTTGAAAAGATGCAGGAAAGATCAATATCCTTTTGGCTATCCCCAAGACTCGAATTCTATTCCTCCCATGTGCTCAAGTGGCCAATTTTGCCCCGACGAGGAAGATCAATGCCTTCCGCTGCTTGTTGCCGGCAGCCCTTGCCAACTTAACCGCGATGGTAAGTTCTCTCTTGTTTAATTAAATCTATCTGATAACTTTTCAAGATCAATGCGAGGGTCCACCAAACTTCCAGCAGCTGAGTGACCACACAGGTCGCGGACAAAATGTCAACGGTTCCGTTTGTCTGAACAACATTTGCATGTACGTGTTCCGCCTCCATCCGACACTATTACTCACCTCCTGCATGCTGTGCTTTAGGTGGGCAAATGCGACGCTTGGCTCAGAATGTGCCGTCGAGAACACACCATATATTGCGTATGGATTCAGTGGTGAATTCATAAATATCGTCTCACGGTGAACACCCAGCGACTAGTCTTATACTCTTTAATAACTTTCCTCTAGTGATAACTGTCTCATTGGGCTTTATTGCGACGGTACCCAAAGAGTTTGTATGAACACAAAATCGCCAGGGGTTGCCTGCACCGCGGATAAAGAGTAAGGTCTCTACGCGAAAGTTCTATTTTTTCCTCTGATCGAGTCTAAGATGTCAGTCTTGGAATTGTCTTGCTTCAGGGACTTGTGGAGAATCTGCAGCAGCTCCTCGCCATTTTGCTACTTACGTCTACGTATTGGTAGCAATTGGAATATTCGGCGGTCAGTTAGAGCTCCTTTCTCTGTGATCAGAGGTTAAAGACTTTTTATTAGGTTTGTTCGGTACTTTAATTGGACTTTTCCTCCTGCATCGAAAGCAACGGGACGAAGAGCGCGAAAAACGTATTCAATACTGGCGTGAACAAGTTAGTATACCACAAATTACAGACTTGTCCTGACCAAATCACTTTGCTTCAGAATGCATTCCATCAAAATTTGTTGCAAATGCGCGAGACGGCACGAGCATCCATACGATCTCTGCCAGGCAATACAGGTAGTGCTCGTAGTACCCTGTATAGTCGAGATGGTGCGATGTCCGAAGCAGCACCTATCTTAGCAAATGCAGCACCGAAAGGCTCTGGGTTGCGACATTACCTGGCAGATGACGGTAGTTCCGAATTTGAAGATGGCATGTCGATGCAGCCGACCAGGGTTAACAGTCATTTTTAGTATTTAATTTTTAATAGGGCTATTGGACGCTCAGTGTGATAGTTACATCGACGCCTGCAATTTTTTTCTGAATCGCATCATGAAAAACTTGGATTTTGGTATAAAAAGTATCGCTTTTGTCTGTGGCAAGACGTCGGTATTCTCATCCACAAAGTACTCATTCATTCGGGCACGTAGTTGTGAAGAAAATCTACGGTCGAGTATATGCATACAATCGCGCTATTAAGACCCACGAATTCAGAGGGTTTAAAGACTGTAAATGTTTTGATTTAATCGTCAAAGCCCCTTTCAAACAAATAATTTGCCGCAAGCTCTTCATTCTTGTCACATGCGAAATATGCCTCAACAACAATATGACGAGGGAAACCTAGCGCTTCAAGCTACACTTAGTCAGTTGACTAACGTTAAAACTTTTAGGAGGGAGATCCCATACTCGTTCAATTGCTGCTCTTTCCTCTTCGGTTACGCTGAGAACTGTCCCCTGGGAAACAGATTCTACGTCCTCCTGTTCGGAGTCACCTAAGAGTTGGAATAATGCCCCTGGATCTTGCGCAAATAGCTGTGCCAAAGCAGGATTTGAACTTGCAATCTGTTGAATCAGCGGCTGCAGTAACGCAGGGTTTTGGTGAACAAGATCACGTAATTGCTGAATTTGCGGGTTGTCCCGGAGGATAGAAAGATCAAGAGGTACACTATTGCTAGCACCTGACGGTTGTTGTTGTGGTTGTTGCTGTTGTTGTTGTGCAAGCTGTATCAAGATAAGTACTAGACAAATGGACGTACACAGGGAAGCAAACCTGGAACAAATTCTGTGGCCCAGAGCGAGGGTGTGCTGTGCTTGGCGCGTTGGAGGGGGGAGGTCGAGAAGCACCTGCGGCTTGGTTTGAATCTGATCGTTCATTTTCCAAGGAAGACGGAATGCCCTGGAGTGGTGTCGTGAACAAGCAATACAGAAACAAATTTAATTAAGACCAACATTCATCAGATACTCGACGGCCCGATCAGGATTATTGAAGCTTGCGCGAAGAGCTCTGAGAACCAGATCGCGAGGAAAGCCCATATCAACCATATTCTGTATCGTTGTTTGCAGAGCCTCTCCTGAAAGGAAAGACGAATCGCCGAACGGGGGAGCAGAACTAACGGGAACGGCTGCTGGGATAGGTGGTGACGCAACGGCGGATGTCGACTGACTTTCAGGCGCAGGAGCTTGCTCAACAGGCTTGGACAGAGGTTCTGTCGCAGAGGTTTGCATGGGCTTCGGCTGAAAAATGTGATGAAGTCATTGAAATATATCTTACTTCTCGACTAACCTTGGTCACCATGAGTACGAGAAAATCTTTTTCTTTGATGCCGCATGATTCGATCGTCTCTCCGTCAGGTAATATTTTCCCTGATAAAATGATGGGGGCCCTATAAAGAAGGGAATAGGATGGACGATACCTGAATAGATTATCTTCTGGAGCTCGGCAGGGTGACCTTGTGACTTCTGAATTTCGGACTTGAGATATGCTATGGTCTTCGAGACATCAATATCAACCTACGCGCATAAATGTCAAATAAATCGGCAGGACAGAGAAAGGACTAGCTTACATGAAAAACCTTCTGCTGGGTTGTCTTGATTGTGATCTTCATCGTACAGAGAGAACGCGTAAGGTGGCTGTGCAATTACTTAACTTGTGACATGGGATGTGTGACGCCTTGCCATGTCCTCGATGCCCGACGGCGACGACTATGTACGTCGCCTTGCTGCCTTTATCCGAGCGAACGAAGCAAGATTTGCCCTGTCTCCAGTCCTTCGTCCCAAAGAGACACAAAGATGGCTTCCATTTCAATACCATAGCCCTGCTGTTCTTTCTTTCGACTTTTACCGCCTCAACTACCTTCTCATCCGTCTTGAAGCTCATGGTTTCAATGTCGGCCCTCTCGATGTCCATGTCGATATTCCTTCTCATCCAATCACTCATCTTTGCCTTCAGCCAAGTCATGATAGCTCAGATGCTTTGTCACTCGCTTCATTCAAGTCATCCATCTCGACCATTACTTCCCTTTCCCTACCCAACTATTGGTGGAACGGAACTGGTCCTGATAGCATCGACCTTGATCTCAAATACATATATAGTTGTTTCACCAAACTTCCTGCCGCCTCAATCAAAGCACCGCGTCTTAACCCTATACAAGGGTTGACCATTGATCCTACGAGTTCAAACGCGTTGCCTCTTCATGTTTTCAAGAACATACAGAGCCTGGAATGCACAGACATTGATCCCCGCACCTTCTTAGGTTGGAATCGACTAGCAGAAAGTTTAAGGTCCCTCAAAATTTGTAGAAGTGGCATTGACGATTTCTCCGAAATATTCGTCGAGGCAGCCCTTGAAGGCAAATCACGCCGAGGGAGCGTCCATAGTGGCGAGCAGATATGCCAAGAACTGAGTTCCAATGGACGCCCTCCTGAAGGGAGCTGCACACCAACCCCAGTGTGGAACTCCTTGAAATGGGCGTTTCTAAGATACCTTTCACTAAAGGACAACGCCATCACATGCCTACCCACGGACATTGTTTCTTGCCTTTCGTCCCTCGTTCATTTAAACCTCTCGTCTAATCTTCTGGTCTCTATTCCCTCAGGGTTGGAGACCCTTAATAATCTTACCTCTTTGGATCTCTCGGATAACATGATTGATTCGGTTATTGGGATTTATACGCAGCTCGGGCAAATCCAAACACTTAACCTGTCCAAAAATCGCCTTGAAACTATTTGCGGTCTCGAGCGTCTCTGTGCTTTGCAGCGCATAGATTTGCGACATAATCATATTCAAGAAAGCGCAGAAGTGGGTCGGCTTTCAATGGTGCCTAATATTGCTGAGGTATGGGTAGACGGAAACCCGTTTGTAGAAAACGAAACGGAGCACCGGTTGAACTGTTTACTTTTTTTTTGGAGAGAAGGAAAGACAATCCACTTGGATGGCGCTTCGCCGAACTTCTTTGAGAAAAAAGCGCTAGCTTTGCGAATCTCAGAGCAGATTCGTCCAACTTTTTCGGGTTCTTTTCCGACTGCTGTAACGCAAAGCAGCAGTTTACCCGAGGCGTCGCCATTGGATAATCAAATAGGATCACCCCTCACAAGAGATGGCGGAAGTAAAAAGAAGATCAAACGAGTGGTGCATCTACAAGCCCAGTCGACAGGCCACGAGGCAGAAAGCCCATCATTGGACGCATCGGAGACTGACAGGATATGTCATCGGTCGAATCCGTCACTGCGACACCACCGCCGGTTCCACACGGAAATTTTGTCGACTCGACCTCCTGACGTGAGAGGACTTGGCTATAGGGATGACACGTTACCACAGATTCAGAGCCGCCGTGGCATACAGCACCCAGACAATGCCACAGATGGAGACGAGTTCAGGAGGAGAATAGAAGCATTGAGAAAGGATATGGGCGAAGGGTGGTTGAACGTATTCAGTAGTCAGTTCTAACATTCCCGTACGGCTCTTGAGCTTGAGTGGGAGGTCGTTTGTGCCCTACTTATCATATCCCTGGGCTGTATAATATGTGGATTTCATTCGTCAGTCGGAATACTTACTTACCTGGCCTTCTGGCCGGTCCTGGGTTGCCCAAAATTATGGCGGGCATTAATAATGTCAAATTCAATATCCACTGGGAAGGCAAGCTGATTGAACCTCCTCAAAGGGTTCGACTTCTATGTTGTACTACGGGCTATAGAAGCTGAAGAAAAGTAAAACAGGTGTGTAAGAGAACAGTGAAATCAGGTACAGGGTATGTCAGGAAGATTTCGGCTTTGCCAGTGGTTCACCTTTTGGACTATTTACTACGCCACCAGGACCTGTGACCGCCCCTGCCTTTACAGCTGGCGCATCGTCGTCGACGTCATGCATTCTGAGCAATTCGTTGCAGACCCAAACTATGATACGTTTAATTGCTTCCGTCACGTCCTCCGTACTAAGCGGTTGCCCCACTGGTGGGCAATGCATGAACAAGACTTGTGTACTGCGCTTTTTCTCGTACGGCTTGACGTTCCGCCTAGACTCTGCAAGGGAACAGTAATACATGTAGTCTGCAAGGTAGTGTCCTGCATCCATAGATGTATATATTTGCTAACGCAATGTCAGTCCGCGTGTAGTAGCCACGTTGCATGATGACTTACCTCTGTTCCTGATCTCTTGAGATCTTGCACCAGTCGCAGGACATCAATGTCAGTCATTAGTTCATCAGCTATACTGTCGTAACCAGCTCCGAAACCGCGCGTGGGCCTAGCAGTAGTTTCACCACCGGGGGTTTCCACGATCTCCAAGCCCAATCTCTCTCGCTCAATATTCTCTGCGACGAGGCGATCATCGGGTCCGGGGCTGTCTTTAGGAGACGATTGAACTATGGTGGCAAGCTTTCCGGAGGCGTCTTTCATGTGATAGCCGAGTTTATGGCCTAATCTTTCCATTCGTAATGGCCCACGACCGGCGACACCCACATGAAAGATCAAGTCATAACCAGAAACAGGGGGATCCACAAATGTCCGTGTCTTATCAGGGGGTAGCACTGGTGGCCGAGCATGCAAGCCAGGTACTGTGGTGAGGACCGCTTCATACGACATGGGAACCTCTATAGCGGTGATATGGATTGGGCGACTTCCACCCGTCCTGTCTTCCAATGTAATCGTTTTTCCATCGACTGTGATGGGGCTTGATAAGCAGTCGGGTGTAATGACAACGTTATGCAGAGGCTTCACAGCAAGCCAAGAAGGGTTTTCTTTATAATGATAAAAGGGCTAGAACTGATGAATATTCCGCCTCCAAGCTTCTAGATGACGTACCCCAAATCCCGTAAGAAGAATTCGAAATGCGTTCTTGGGCACTTTGTGTAGATCTTCTGCAAGCGTGGATGACATAGTATTGCGAATCAGATAAGAGTTTGCATTCCTACATAATGCAAGTGCAAACGACGCTCATGAACCCACGTGATTGTGGCATCAACACGTGCAACGACGTTTAGGACTGGAACTTCAACAAAGCTTCAACGTTTACGCCGTCGCACCGTAAAAATGGTGTGTTGAACTCCAGAGCTAGGACTATATCTGATGTCGCCAGTAGTTCTACTCAGAGACGATACTTTCTCGTCGGGGCCCACTTGGTAAAGTGTGGCTTGCTGCACATATGGAACGCAAACTGTCCAAAACCCAAACACTTCAAACTGATATTGAGCAGTCGGTTGGTAAGTGCCGCATCCGCGAAATTTTCCATGTTTAGAGCTCTTGTAGATGCTATAATGGGGCAAGAAATAGAGGTTATGGCGTTGCGATTGAGTGGTCAACTATTGCTCGGCGTCGTGCGCATTTACAGCAGGAAAGCCAAATATTTGTTAGACGACTGTAACGAAGCGTTGCTGAAAATTAAGATGGTAAAACCTGACTAAATCTGAATCTAAATAACTTCGCTTACCTCTCCTTTGTAGGCCTTTCGCCCAGGGCTAGTTGATATGACTGACGAACAATTGGTTGTAAGCAAGCATGCTATCACATTACCGTCAAACATGGTGGATCTCGACTTATTACTCCCGGATGTAAATTGGTGCAAAACACTACCCAGTTTTCAGTGCTTTTGACTAAGATGATTTGCAGGGACTTGGACCATGAACGATATCCTCAGCATTCCACTGGGAATCACCAAGCTCATGTTGACGATATTACATTGCACCCTATGGACAATCTTCAGCACTTAGACATAGATTTGTTCGATGTCGGAGCCGCTGAGGGCATTGGGTCTCAAGATTTCCAAGATATTGACCTTGGCATCAATTGGGACGATGAACGCTACCATGGGAGTAGAGATGACATGAGCAGCTTAGGAATCGGGCGTGACGCCTCACCTCGAGCTTCTGTCAACTCATACATCGGAGGTCTTGCAGGAAAACCTGATAGTTTTCTTAGCGCAAGAAGTCCTGATCACGCTTCTGCGAACCTTCAACATGGGGACGCTTTTGATGTGGAATTTTCCACTTTCGAGGGTGTAGATTTGGGGGAATTTGGCGTCGGATTCAACCATCAAGATTCACAGATGCCTCGTGAAAGAGTCTTATCCAGGGCCTGTGCGTAGTCAGTCTATTTTTTCCTTGTTATTTGCTTAAATTTTCCAGCATCCCCATTGACTGAGTTACCTCTAACGCCACCAAGCAATATACTTGACGTCAATGCTCTTAATGTAGACGACGGCAAGCTAACAGCGCGGAAGAAGGCTAGGGGGAAAAGGCAAATTGTGGACTCGATAACAGAACTACAGGGCGATATTGAGAGCAGTTATCCCCGATTTGAAGACACTCAGGATGCTGTCGGTACGGTGGGCGAACAACAGTTTCTGCGAAAATCGCCCATCGTGTTACGTCTGCTTGAGATTCACAATAACCCAACGACTCATTTCTTCAACGGCAAGGGTAAACAGCAAAATTCACTTCATTGTGCCGCACCTTCTGGACTCGAATTTGAACTGATCCGACTGTTTATGCGGCCCGCCGGGAGACATCTACTACCGATGAAGAGAAGTCTGTCACCTTCTGAACAGCCTTCATCCAAGCGCCCTCGGAATGAAAATATTGAAGAAATGCCCGATGTTGAATTGGAATACGGAAGGAAAGACGCTAGTCCAACCGCCAGCCTTCGACTAGGAAGTGATGTATTAAGACGAAGCATTGATTTTGACATCGGGCCTACCGTTGCAGAAGATCAGACCACACACTTCGACGATCAGATGGACGTTCGGCCAGATACCTTCGAGCTCGAATTAAATATGCCATCAACGTATTCTCATGTACCGAAACTACCGCAGGAGCAGGAACGACCCCACGTTGACGAGACATTGGCTGATGACGCCTGTCCCTTGGCAGACTTCAGTTCAGGCCCCTTGCGCCATTCTCAGGATGCAGAGCCCAGCGCAGGCAGCGGGAGTTTCAGTAACAACACTTTGAAAGCTATGGAGATAATTCGCAAAGAGCTTTTATCCTCTGGACCTAGTGGGACGCTGAAGACATTAAACTTCCAAGCACTGTCTGACAAGGCATGTCATTATTTAACCCACAATCGATTTGATATTTACTTATTTTAGGCCACTCGACGTGCTGCAGCGTCGTTCTTTTTCGAGCTACTGCTGTTGGGCACGCGCGATTACCTGAGATTATCTCAGCATAATGCCTTTGATAGGATTGAGATCATGACCAAGGAGAAGTTTTGGAGTAGGGTTGAGCCAAGTCAGATGGAGTGATTTTGAAAACAAATGTAATACACAGTGAATCGTGATTGTATAAGTTTACTACGCGACATATTATA
>WNGI01047953.1_pt1 | contig 10799 bp, 10 predicted proteins | sample 5400621 | NCBI WGS metagenome assembly WNGI01 (sample SAMN13153374, study PRJNA577476) | soil metagenome | isolation source: 20 cm soil or saprolite under Garry oak tree replicate 1 | place: USA:California | collected 2016-06-15 | reverse complement strand
TCGCTGCGCCGGGCGATACGCTCGACCTAACGCGGGGCCCGTAGCTCAGCTGGTTAGAGCAGCGGACTCATAATCCGTTGGTCCCTGGTTCGAATCCAGGCGGGCCCACTCACTCGCGCCGCCGCTCCCTTCTTAGCCCGTAACCCTCTTCGGGCCTAGCAGTCGACCGTTCGAGGTTCGCAGCGCCTCGGACCCGCGGTGTCCCAAACGGTCAGGCAGCCGCGTCCGGGCGGCGTAGCCTGCCGTATCGAGCGCTGGACTGTGAAGACCCCTTCAGGACGGGCCAAGGCTCGCGGGCGGGTTTGGACTCTGACTGATCGGTCAATCAATACCCTTGGGGGCAAGCCTCGTTTTCTTGACCCCGTCTTTCATGGATGGGGAGTGGCACTCATCGACGCCCGACGGTCGTGACGTGGTCATACAGCGTCGGGGCAGGGAATGGCTGGTCTGGTGCGGCGGCTGGCACGCGCTCAGTCTGAACCTCGACGTAGCCCTGATGGGCGCGATCCGCGGTGATTCTGGCAGCGCGGCGCGTCGCGACGAAGCTGATTACCCGGCCTGGGCTCGAGCGCTCGCCGACAAGATCGAGTCTGCGGCATAAACGGGCCGCCCTTAGCGTCGTACGCAAGAGGCACCGGCTCTACACGGCCGACGGGACGAGCTCGGCGAAGCCCGACCTAGCGGCTCAGCAGCTCGATGAGGCGGGCGCGCTGCCGCCCGGAGAGCCCGGCGACGGTCTTGGACGGGCTGATGCGGGCGATGGTGAGGAGGTGGGCGGCCTTGACCGGGCCGATCTTCGGCACCGCGACGAGCAGGTCGAACACCTCGGCGCTGGCGAGATAGTCGGCACCGGTGGCGAGGATCTGCTCGAGCCGGACCGTGCCCTCACGCAGATCCTGTTTGAGTTTCGCCCGCAGCCCTCGAACCTGGTTCGCCTGCCTGAGCGCGTTCATCCGACGCTCGCGCAAGCGGGTCGAGGCAACAATCACAGCGAAGCAAACCTCCCTCTCGGGCTTTCCGCGCCGGCACTAACGGCCGCGGGCGCCGGGCCTTCTTCTGCAGCCGTCGATCTTCGAAACAACCCGACGCCCGCGGAACCTACTCTCCCACCCGGCGTCCGGAAAAGCATCGGACTTTTCACTGATAGCCTCGACGGACCTGCGCGGAAGGGAGGAGCTGGACGACCCGTTCGGCCCGTCCAACTCCCCTGATTCGTTGCCGCTTGTTACGGGTTGAGCGTGACGGCTGGAGTGTCGTTGTAGCCGTTTGGCCCCAATCCGGTGGCGAAGAATCGCGTCGAACTCGCAGGGATTGTGACCGACCCATTCCCGTTGGCGACGCCGTTGCTATTGGTCTTGACAGTAGTGACGACGCCGAAGAAGGAGCAGGAGTCACCCCACAGCTCGACGACATAGGTCGAGTTGGGGATCGCCTTCTTCAGGTGGTACTGAACGCTGACGGTGTTGCCGACGCGGTGGTAGTTCGTGAAACCGATCACCGGGAACGTCGACTCGTCTGCCCCGCAGAATGCGTTACCCGACTGGATGCTTGCCTTCGGGTTGTTCCCGCTGGCCGCACCTGCCGGGAGAGCCAACAGGACAAGCGCGAGTACCGCCACGGCTGCGAGTGCGAACATCTGTCTACGCACGATTCCTCCTTCAGATGTTGCGCCGCAGTGTTGATGTGCTTGGCCCCGCAGCATATGACCCGGCGCCTGTGTCGCACAATCCCTGAAACGGGGGACGCCGTTCGGTCGGGCTGCTACAGGTCGACGTGAGCCACGTGGGAGCGGCGCGTGCCGCTCCCACGTAGGGTCGGTTCAGGGCACCGGCGTCGCGCAGGCGGCGGGCGGCACGAGGGCGGTGCCGCCGGTCTGGTTCGCGACGTGGACGAACGTCTCGCCGGCTGCCTCCTGCGTCTTCGTGTTGCCGCCGTACACGATGTGCGCGAGGCCCGTACAGTCGACGGCGACGCTGATGTAGTCGAGGAGGGAGCGGTCGGACGAACCGCACACGATCCCGTTCGAGCAGATCTCCCCGTAGTGGGTCGGCGTCGGGTTCGCGACGACCTGCTTGAACGTCGGAGACGCCGAGAGCGCGTTCGTCGACTGCGCCAGGTAGACGTTCCAGGCAGGCGCTTTCGGGTCGGTGTACGGCGGGAAGCCGTCGGGCTTGCCGCTCGAGTCGGTGCACGGCGACTGGGAGACGATCGTCCCGCAGACGCCGTTCGGCTCGCCGGTGGCGGTCGTGCCATACCAGACGACATCCACGTTCCCAGGGGCGGTCACGGCCAGATGCGGGAGCACGTGCGTGCCTGCGCCGTTCGCGTCGTGGTCGACCTGGATCGGCTTGCTCCACGTCTGCCCGTGGTCGCTCGAGACCACGAGGTAGACGTGATACGGGTTCGTGTCGGCGTTGTTGTCGTCGGCGGTCCCGGCGAAGAGCGAGTAGTAGTTGCCCGCCGAGTCGATCGCCAGCGTGCCGAAGATGTTCGCGTAGTTCGGGGCCTTGCCGTTCGAGGTGTCCGCCTGGAAGACGGGATGCGTCGTCCAGGTCAGGCCGCCGTCCGTCGACTGCGCGAGGTAGTAGTCGTGGAGCGGCCCGTACGGCGGATGCTGGAGGTTCTCGGCCGCGGTCGAGCACGAGTAGAGGAAGTTGAGCGAGAAGTTCGTCGGGTCGACCGCCAGCGCCCGCGCCGGGACGGTGTTCTCGGCGCAGTTCGTCACTGCCGGGTTTGCGCCGAAGGTCTGGCTGCAGATCGGGAACGTGTTGCCACCGTCGTGCGACGTGCAGACGACGGGATCCTCCGCCACGAAATCGTGGTACGCGACGTAGACGTTCTGCCCCGCGGCCGTGATCCACGGGCGATCGTCCTCGAACGCCGTCTGCGTGCCGTCGTCGAACGTCTTCCCCTGATCCGTTGAGATCTGGACGGAGGCCCAACTGACGTCGAGGTCGGTCGCGAGCAGGTCCCCGTTCGTGTTCACCGCGATGTCCTGGTCGCCGCCTCGCAACGGGCCGTTCAGATCGAACGGCACCGGCTGCGACCACGTCTTGCCGCCGTCGTAGGAATGCCACTCGAGCGGCCCGTTGGAATCGCCGATGGCGGCGGCGTAGATGTCACCCCGGCTCGCGGTCGGCGACGTGTCGATCGCCAGCGAGGGCTCGGCTCCCTGCCCGCCCGGCAACACGATGTCGCCGCCGAACGACGGAGCCTTTGCGCCACCCGGCGCGGGCGCCGGAGGCTTGGTCTTCGCGGTCGCGCCCGGCGCTGCGAACACGGCAGCACCGACCAGCACGGCCAGCAAGAGCAGACGTCTCATAGAAGTCGTCCTCCCGAGAAGGATTCACACAACCCGATCAAGGTGTGCCGCAGCAGAGGCTGGGTTATGTCCCGCGGGAAGGCCCTGCAAACACGCTGTTTTTCGACTGACCAGTCAGTCACCGCCGTGGGGCGACGCAGCTGAAGCGACCGCGGCTCCCGCAGGATCCACTGAGGGTGTGGCACTTCGGCGGTCGCGCCGGGTAAGGATTCCCGCAGAATGGCCACGACGATGAAGGTCTTCCAGCACGAGACGCGCCTTCGCACCGCCGGCGGCCTCACCGTCAACGACATCACCGAGGACGTGCAGAACGCGGTGCGGGAGAGCGGCGTCGTCGACGGAATCGCCTGCATCTACTCCCCGCACACGACCTGCTGTGTGCGCGTGAACGAGATGGAGACGGGCTTCCTCGAGGACTTCTGCGACCTGCTCCGCCGGCTCGTGCCGAACGACTCGTACTACGCGCACGCACTGCATGGCGATGCTGCTCGGCACCGCCGGCGAGTCGGTGCCCGTGCGCGACGGCGAGCTCCAGCTCGGGACGTGGCAGCGCGTCCTCTTCATCGAGCTCGACCGCGAGCGCGACCGGCGCTGGCTCGTCCAGGTCGTCGGCGCCTGAGTCCCTACCTAGCCGGCGAGCGCGACGTTCAGACGGTGCGCGGCTTTGTGCGCCAAGCTCTGCACGTCGGCCGTCGAGAGCTTCGCGGCAGCCGCTGCGATGACGAAGTCGAGGTACTTCCCGCGCGAGAGCACGAGGATCGCCTCGGACGCGGAGTTGCTGCCGGTAGAGATCTCGAGGAGCTCGCCGAAGGCGTTGTCGCCGACTCCGTTGAGGTTGACCGGTGTCGCGGTAGCCGCGCCACCGGCAGCGTGCGTGAACGCGCCGACGGCCAGTACGGCGAAGTACTTCACCTCGAGAGCGCTTCCCGCGACCGAGACCTCCTGCGCGAGCTCGTCGTAGGAGCCGGCCGGGGCCATTGCAAGGTCGTACGCAGAGATCGAGTACTCGTCGAACGCGCTTCTCGAGCTCACGTAGCCCGCCTGCCGAATCGTTGCGGGACTACCGAGGTCGGCTCGGGTGAGCACGGCCCGACCCGGCTTTGCCCCGTGCGCCGGGGGGCCGGGCTTACCTCGCGGCAGCTTGACGGGTTGCGCCTGCAGGCGGCCCTGCTGCGCGAGGTGAAACCGTCGGTCGAGCTTGTGCGCGATGACAGGAACGAGTCGCTGCGCGGCCGCCGGCGAGCCCGCGGCGATCGAGACGTCCAGCAGGTAGGGGCCTTCGACCATCTCGGCATCGACGGCATAGACGGGTTTGAGCCCGTTGATCCTGCCGGTGCTGAGATACGCCCAGTGAGGCTGTGGAACGTGCGCCAGCGCGACCTTCTTGAAGGTGACGTGGAGGCCGAGCGCTTTCAGGGGACGGACGTCGAGCTCCTGCTTGCGCCAGAAGCCGAGGCCGGTGTGGGCCGCCGCCGCCGTGCGGTAGCGCTCCACCTCGGTCTCGATCTCGCTCACGCCCGGCGAGTCGCTGAACGGCGTCCCGTAGTCGAGCAGGTAGCCCGAGATGCGGCCGAGACGCTTGAGCCGCGCCGCGGTCACGTTGCCGATCGCATGGCTCGCCGAGTGCGCATTGGAGTCGCTGCCGGAGTCGGGCGCGAGAGACAGGGCGCGTCCGTCCTGGCCGAGCGCTGCCCTCGGCAGCGGCAGAAGCGCGAGCTTGAGCTGCGAAGCGCCGGAGGCGGCCGCGACCGGCAGGAGAACCGCCGCAACGAACGCGGCGACCAGCGCACCCCTCCCCAGCATGCTGCGGACCCTAACTACCGAGCCCGGCCGCGTCGATCCGCCTCGCGGCTGCCTGCGCGACGCTCGTGACGTCGGCGCCGTCGACCGAGCCCTCGCTGCCCATGAAGATGAACTCGGCGAGGTGGCCCGAGGAGAAGAACACCTGGCCTTGACCGAAGGAGGAGCCGGCGGTGACGCTTCCCTGCGCACCGTCGCCGAGGCCGCTCAGGTCGAGCGCCGTCGTGCCGGCCTGCGTGAGCACAGCGGCGTTCTCGTAGTCCGCGAAGAAGCTCGCCTCGTTCGCGGCCGGATACCACTCGATCTCCTGGTCGAGCGCGTCGAACTGACCCGCCGGAAGCATGAAGACGCTGTAGTCCGAGATCGCCGCCGGATCGATGAGGTATCCCTTGCTCACGGTCGCCTTGCCGACGAGGTCGGACTTGCGGAGCGCGAGCACCGAGAGATCCGGCCCGCCCGGCGGCCGCCCTGCCTTCTGCGTCGGCAGCTTCACGGGGTCCGCGTGCAGGCGCCCTTTGCGCGCGAGCCGGAACCGCGCGTCGAGCTTCCCGGCGAGCTTCGGCGCCAGCGTCTCGGCAAGGGACGCGGTGCCGGCCGTGACGATGACGTCCAGGATGTAGCGGCCGTCGGCGATCTGCTCGTCGATGCCCGAGACAGGGACGATGTTCGACGCGCTGTAGCTCGTGAGGTAAGCGAAGTGGCTCGTTCCTGCCGCCGGAGCCGGCACCTGCACGGGGACGTTCGTGACCGAGAAGCCGGGATTGTCGAGCTTGCTGAGCTTGGCGTCCTCCTTCTTCCAGAAGGCGAGGGCCCGCCTCGCGTCGCCAGCAGTCTTGTACTGCTCGATGCTCGTGCGCACGTCGGTGACGCCCGCCGCGCCGGTGAAGGCGTTGCCGTACTCGAGCGCGTAGCCGGTCAGGCGGCCGAGCTTCTTGAACGTCTTCGGCGTCGCGTCGGGCGTGTGGGCCGCGGCACTCGCATTCGAGACACGGCCGGAATCGTGGGCGAGCGAGAACGAGCCCGCCGCCGGGCCGATCGCCGACTTCGGCAGCGGAACGAGCGCGAGCTGCACGGGATGTGCGCGGTGAGCGGACGCGGCGGGCACGAGAACCGCCGCGACGAGCGCCGCGCCGAGCAGGATCTTCTTCACCGAGCTCCTAATGGCCGTTGACGGAGAAGTGCATGTAGTCCTTCGTCGAGCCGAACCACGAACCTCCCCAGCCCCAGCCGATCGAGGCGAAAGCGCGGCGGACGGCCGGCGTGACCATGCCGGGACGGTGCCAGGACCGCTTCATGTACGAGACCGCCGTCTTGTCACGCGTCATCCCGCAGCCGACGTACGGGTTCTCGCGCGGGTCGAGATCGACCGCCTCGCCGAACGCGTGATTTGACCAGTGATGCGTGGTCGTGCTGCTGCTGCACGGCGAGGCGCCTGCGTTGCGGCACTCGAAGGAGGCGGTGACGTCGCCGCTCTTCCAAGGATGCGGGCCGTAGACGGACGAGAAGGCGCCGTCCCGGATCGGGAAGCGCATCCGGTAGATCTTCGCGAAGACCGTGGCCAGCGGGTGCGCCACCCTCTCGTTGACGACGATCTGGCCGATGTGCGTCTGCTTGTCGAAGCCGTAGTAGCGGTAGCTGAGCACGCGCAGCTGCGACATCCAGACGGGGCAGCCGCGGTGCCACTCGCCGGCGGCCTTGATCGCATGCCGCTGGACGGGCGTGAGCCGGGCAATCCCCGTGCCGTGGTTCGCGTGCCGTGGTTCGCGGCATGGGTCGTCGCGGCGGTGACCGAGACAACCGCAGCGAGGGCGAGGGTCGCGATGCTCTTCATCCGGCGGCCATGGTGCCAGCGATCGGCCCCGGCCGCAGAAGGCCCGCCGAAGCGGGCCTCCCACAGGGCTCGATGCGCTGATGCTTAGAACGGACCTGGCCCGGACGGTCCGCCTTCCGTCGTCGGGCTGGACAGCACGCACTGTCCCTTGCGCTTGCCGTCGACCGTGTTCGGGTGCGGGTCTCGCGGGAACAGGTCTTCGGTGATGTCGCTGCTGTCCCAGACCATGCTGTTCCTACGGCAATTCAAGTTGCCATGGATGTGGTTGGACAGGATCTCGCTCGCGTCCGGGTCGGCCATCTGGTTGTTGAAGACGCGGACGCTGTGGTGAACCTGATCGCGGATCACGCCCAGCCAGCAGCCTCTCATTCCTTTCAGTTCGATACTTCCACCGATGGTGCTGTCCTCGTACGTGGAGTACGCGGGCGGGCCGAGCAGAGCGAAGACGCCCTGCGGTTCACACGTGAAGCCGCCGCCGCCGTGGTGCTGGATCACATTGCGGCCGATCGACGCATCGTGGACGACCACGCCGAGCGCATTCCTGGCGATGATGTTGCGGCCCACGGTCGCCGGACCGTTGAGCGTGGGATTGTCCTGATCCGGGTCGTCAAGGCAGGGAGAGCTCGAGGCGAAGCATCCGAGCATCAGAGTCCCACCGCCTTGGACCTTGATGTTGCCCGTCACCGTCAGCGGCGAGGACGCGAATAGCGCGATCAGTGTCGAGCCCTTCCCGATGGTCAGGTTCCCGTTGATCGTCGTCGGGCCCGCGTCGACGGCGCAAGCACCGGAAATCTTGACGTGCCCGGAGTAGGTGCCGCTGAGCGTGCCGAGCTCCGTCGGGAAGTTGTCCGTAGTGCCTGTGCACGTGTTGTGCTTCGGCTTGGTGTTCTTCGCTCCCGCTGAACCCGCACTTACAGCCAGTAGCGCCACCGCAAGGACGAGGCCGACGCAGAAGCGCGAGAACACACGACCATGTCGTTGTCTCATCTTCCGCACTCCCTTCCTCAAATCCCGCCTAGTTGCCGCGGGGTTGCATACCCCATCTGCCATTTCTTAGTGATCGGCGGGCCAAGTCTAGTGCTGCGTTCTACGCGCCTGCCGCACGCGAGAGCTTGCCTTTCGCAGCGCCTTCTGGCGTTGTGTCCGCCACTGCGGTATTGCGTGTCACCTTCGCCTGCTTGACCAGCCGGCCTGCCGCCTCGAGCGCGTCCTGGGCAGGACGCGACGCGTCGAGCAGCACCGCTCCGACCGAACCAGTGACTGTGCGGGGACGGCCGTCGATCGCGAACGGCCGGGTCGCGAGGAGCAGACGGAGACGCTCGGCGAAGTCGGCAAGCTCCGCGCGCTCGACATGCGGGGCGAGCACGACGAATTCCTCCCCGCCCCAGCGAAAGACGAGGTCGCTCGCGCGCAGCGCGCCGCGGAGCCGGCTGTGGACGTCCACGAGCAACCGGTCGCCGGCCGCGTAGCCGTAGGTGTCGTTGACCGACTTGAAGCGGTCGAGGTCGAGGAAGCAGAGCGCAGCCGTTCGGCCGCCGCGCCTGATCCGCGCCTGCTCGGCGGTCAGCGCCTCGGTGAGCGCGTAGCGGTTCGGCGCGCTCGTGAGCGCGTCGACGCGCGCGCGGGAGCGTTCTCCGGCGAGGGTCCGCTCGAGGCTGCGGCGGAACCGGTGCGCCCACGCGGCGACGAGCAGCAAGCCGGCCGCGAACGCGAGCGCGAGCCCCGGCGCCGTCTGGAAGACGTAGAGGAAGGCGACGAGCAGCGGCGCCGGCAGGAACCAGCCGACGACAAGCGGGCGCCAGGCGGCGCGTAGCTCGGGGCGCAGCGTGAAGCCGCGGCCGAGCGCGCGCAGCACCACTCTCCCGTTCAGCGCGAATCCGCTCAGCAGCCCGGCCGCCGCGACGACCACCGCGCCGGAGACGCCGCCCTGCGCAAACTGCTCTCCAACGAGTCCGATCACCAGCCCCTGCAGCGCGCCGGCGACGGCGCACAGGGCGCGCTTTCGCCAGGGGTCGCCGGTCGTGAACGCCTCGGTCGCCGCGCCGGCACACGCGCCGACGAGCGGCCCGCCGACGAGTGCCGCGGCGACGAGGAACGGGCCGGCGAGCGACACGCGCGTCCGCCGACCGACGCGGAGATCGATCAGCTCCGCCAGCGCCGTCAACGTGACGAGGACGATCGCGGCCGGAATGCCGGCGTCTAGCCCGATGGCCGGGGACATGAACGCATTGAACAGCCGCGATCGGACTGCGCTTGAGCTACGGCCCGAGCAGGAAGTGCGCCACGGCCTTGCGGCCGACGTCGCTCACGGCGCGTGACTGTACCGAGTGGCCCGCGCCCGGGACCACGACGAGCTTCCCGTGCGGAGTCAGGGCGAGCTGCTGCCGCGCCCAGGCGAGCTGCGTCGACAGGTCGTGGTTGCCTTCGACGAGCAGCGTCTGCACGCGCAGCTTCCCGTGCGGCAGCGGCGTCGGCGGAGTCGGTGCCCACGGCAGGCACTGCTGCACGAACCCGTTACCCGACGCTGTCTTGCGGTCGAAGGGATAGAGCTTCCTGGCCGGGATCCGCGCGACAGCGGCTCGGAGCTTCGCCGCGCGGCCCGCGAGCGGCGCCGCCGAGGATCCCCAGGGAAAGCGCCAGTCCGCGCACAACGTGCTCGCGTGCAGACCCTGGTCGAGCTCGTCGGCCGGGTACCGCTGGTAGTGCGCGGCGGCGGCAAGAAAGGCGTTCAGCCGCTTCCGGTTGCCGTGGCTCGCCGCGTGCAACGCCGCCGGCACGTTCCAGTACTTGCGGTACGTCGGGTCGGCGATGCTGTCGAACGTCAATGCGTCGAACAGCCGCGGCCCCAGATGGTCGCGTCGCACGACGGTCGCGAGGTCGGCCACGCAGCCGGCGCCGCAGACCGAATGGAGCACGCGCCGCACCGCCGCGAACTCCGTGACGCCCAGGTCGGGCTCCCCCTCCTGCGGCACGACCGAGTCGAGCACGAGCTTCGAGACGTGTGACCGATGAGCCAGCCCGTAGCGCTCGCCGACGTACGTGCCGTACGAGATCCCGTCGAGCGACCACTTCTGCACACCGAGCGCCTGGCGCAAGTCCTCCATGTCGGCGACGGTGTCGTCGGTGCCGAAGAACTGACGCCGTGCTCCCAGCTTGCGGGCGCAGGAACGGACGGCCGAGGCGCTCGGCGGCGTGAGGTCCGAGCTCCCCATCTGGAGCTGGAGCGCCTTGCAGTCGAGCGCACCGGCACCGGTTCCGCGCTGGTCGAACACCACGATGCGGTACTGCTGCCGCTCGGCCGAGAGCGCGCGGGAGACATAGCCGTGGATGATCGGCAGCCCCGGCTGCCCCGGCCCGCCCGAGAGCACGAGGAGCACGCCGTGCGGCGCGTGCACGTTGTCGCCCATCCCGACCCGCAGGTGCAGCGTCCCGCGCCCCGGATGCGCATGGTCGAGGGGAACGTCGAGTGTCGCGCACGTGTACCCGCTCGCACCGGGGCACGCATGTGCGCCGTGCAAGGCGGGACCGTGTGCGGCCGCGGGCCCGGCGACCGCGAGCGCGGCGACGACCAGCAGCATCATGAGCAGACGGGCCCCCATACTTCTACCGACGCGGGAACGTTGCGGCGGTTAGAACAACTCGAACTAGCGCTGATGCGATCGCTTGGATCCAAGGCGCATCGCCCTCGGCGAATTCGGGCCTGAGGCCGCTCCTTGGAGCGCACGCAACGTCCACATCGCCCGCGGACCCTGGCACTCCGGCCGCCGGTGCGTGAAGCTTGTGCAATGCGGCCTCCCGAAGTCAGCTACGCACGCAGCGGCGACGTCGCGATCGCCTACCAGATTG
>WNGI01021797.1_pt1 | contig 10800 bp, 9 predicted proteins | sample 5400621 | NCBI WGS metagenome assembly WNGI01 (sample SAMN13153374, study PRJNA577476) | soil metagenome | isolation source: 20 cm soil or saprolite under Garry oak tree replicate 1 | place: USA:California | collected 2016-06-15 | reverse complement strand
CGAAATCGAAGTCCAACATGGAATTTTTGGGCTCGATGTCTGCACCGACCTGAGCACTCCGCGATCTTTCCATCTCAGTCACCACATAAAAAAAGGCGCAGTGAGTTTCCCCGCTGCGCTGATTGAATTGTTCAGTTCAAAGACGAATCGTCAGGCCGCTGCTTGCGCTTCCACTGCGGCGATGTAATCGACGATTCGCTCCGACCAACCGTCAACGTGCGTCCAGCCGTTGCCGTAGCTGATGCCGTGTTTGTACGGGGCCACGTTTACCGCGTACGCGCGTGGCGTCCACGCTTGCAAGATGCCGTCGTGCGACTGCTCGTCGGTAATTACGATCAGCCGATCGAGTTCGCGCCACGCTGCCTTGTCGTGGAGCTGCCTCAGCGCGCGCTTGAGGTAGGTTCCCGAGTGGGCCTGCGAGCCCACGATGGCATCGCGCAACGCGAAGCCCCGTCGCGGAGGCAATTCGATGCAAGTGTCGGAGAAGGTCGCGATGGTGAACTCGTCGGCCTTCTCGCGAAGCAGAATCGCCAGCCCCGCCGCCGCGTCCACGCGCGTGGTTTCGCCCTTTTTCGACAGCTTGTAGTTCATCGAGCCGGACACGTCCACGACAAGTCCGGTCGACCCCGCAAGCTTCGCGAATCCGGCGATGCCCTTGAGCATGGCCTTTTCGAGAGCATCCTCGAGCCTGGGTGCGTAGCGAGCCGCCGTCACGAAGCGGAAGGGCAGCGCTCGCGCGACGCCCTGGTCCAGCCGCTCGCGCACGAGCTTGGGATCGACGCCTGATGCCAGCATCAAGCGGAGGTCTCGCAGGACGGCCATGCCGCCGAGCTTCCCTTCGCGCAGGAGTCTCTCAAAGTTCTCGCGCTTGTCCTTCCCTGTGGACAAGGCAACCTCCCAGGTATCGGGAGGTTCGAGCGTGTTCTCAACGAGCTTCTTCCAGAGCACGGCCTGCGCTTGGTCCTTGGGCTTCGCGTGGCAGAGGAACAGCACGTCGCGGAGCTTCACCGCCGATTCGCGGTCGTACTTCGCAAGCTGGTAGGCGTCGAACTTCGTGAACGCTCGTGCCAGACCGCGCTTTACGCCCGCGGCGAGCGGCTGCTTCTTTTCCTTCCAGTAGAGGGCCACAAACTCGCCGAGTTCATCGGCCCGCTGGATGACGTCCTCGAGCGTTTCGGCCACGAGTCGGCCGGTGCCCTTGCGGCGCGCGAGTTCACGTGTGAGGAAGAGCGGCGCGTGACGAAGCTGCATCTTGCCGCGTGCTTCCCGCGCGAGAGCGGCCACGACTTCGGGCTTGTTCTCGGCGGCAAGCGCGGCGATGCGCTTGGCGATGTCGTTGCCCTTCTCGTAGAAGGTGTCTTCCCAGAGCAAGCATGTGAGCACGGTGCGCCGCAGCTCGCTTTTCGCGTCCATCTTCTGCGCCAGTGCTCCTTCATGCGTCCGCACCGGGAACATCGGCTTCCAGACGTTCATCTTGGCCATTGCTAGTCCTCCTTTCCTGAAGGCTTTGCCCCCTTCTCCAAGGCACAGGCCCCGGCCGTTAATCGAGAAACGCTAGAAAACGCATTGCGCTCGAGCGATTCTCGGTGTTCATCAGTACACGGTGCCAGCCAATGAGCGTCACGGTTTTGTGATCGGGATGCGACATCTTCCCGCGCACGTAAACCGCTGCATCGCGCTTCATGATGCTGAAACCCCGATTGCGCTCGCTCGCTGGCAACTTCTTGTATTCCGGAGCGGTCAATCCGCTCGGATATCTCGCTGAGACGTAAACGGTGTCCCCGCCGGACCGATAACACTCTTCAGCCCAGTGAGGCTTTCCGCCGTTGCCGCGAGAGAGCGGCTCGTCCTTGAGAACGAGCAATGGATCCGCTTTCACCGCCGTGGGGACGAAAAACCATTCCCCCTGGCGGATGAAGGCTGAATTCCTCCGCCGGAAGCTCACTTTCCGCGAAATTCCAAGCAGACCTTCTCGTGTGCGTACTTCCTCTGGCTTCAGCGCGATCTTTGCGCTCGCGACGGTGGTTACCGGTTCATTTTCTGGAATTGCCGCTACGAACCAGTGCCTTTCGTCATGACCGCAGAGAAACTTCTGCTTGGCCAAAAACCGCCCCTGCTCGTCGAACTGACGGCTGAGCAGAAGCAAATGCTTTTCCCTTGGCTGGAGGTTCAGAACGACGACTTCCTGCAAGCTTCCTGGAGCGATTCGGATCTCGAAGTATTCGCCAATTTTGTCTCGGCGAATATCGAGAACCATGCGCGGGGCTTCCTTCTGAGACCCAGCCAGGTTCCCACGGCGAGCCGCAGGCACGGCTACCAAAACCTTCACGCGTGCGCCCATCCGATAAAAATATCGGTGCAAATCACTGCCCACTGCTTTTTCCTTTCTAAAGACTGCCCGTGGCAGTCGGAATGTGTTCACGGCTCGGAGTCTTGCTCCGAACCGTTCAAATACTGACGAGTTGACGCCACAGGATTCTTGCCCCACTGCATTTCTTTTCTCCTTGACCGTAACCGAAAAAACTGTCTGACGGGAAACCCTGACCAGGGAACATTAGCCGCTCTATTCATTGAGCTGGCCCGTATCAGCCAGGTGGGAATCGAACCCATAACCTCCCGCTCCTGAGCCGAAGTAACCCCGTCCTGAACCACCTCCAACTTTGGTGTTTGCGCTCAAAGCATCCGCACAAGCGATTCTTGGTTAGGTCACCACCGCTGGCGGCGATTTTCCCCAGCCCCGGCGCGAACCGCCGACTGTTCCGCGGTTCGCGCCGGCCAAATTTGAGCCGGGAGGAATAATCGAGCAGAGCTGCGGAGCAGCAGCCCCGCATCGTTTAACAGACGAAGTATCTCTGCACAGCGCCATCCCGGCAGCTCATCTGGTGGAAACAAGCCGTTCGCGTTTGTCTGAGCCACTGCTTCTTACGAAGCAAACGAGAATTGCACTCGCGACCTCCCCAGTTCATCACCGGGGCGCTCTATCGAACTAACGCTCACCTTCAGCACACCAGAAACTTTGCCGCGGGAATCAGCGGCCCAGGTATTTGTCCCGCTGCCCTATCCGTTGAGCTACGGCAGCTCGCGCCACCGGCAGGAGTCGAACCTGCAACCGTCGGAGCCCGATGTAACCCAGGCCTTCACCACGCCGCAAACTCTTCAAGCTTTCCAAGCGCTTCTCTCCTTGTTACCCGGCCCCGTGACTCCTTCACTAGCACACACCCGGAGTGTGGCGCTTCCTTCTTCAAGGATCCACGGCGTCAAGAAATCCGGGAGAGGTCGGCGCTCACGGTGAAACTGTATTCTTGCCTGGGGCGCACTCCTTACTTCAGAGGCCCAGAACAAGCCGTGAACTTCGCCGTCCCGGGACACAAATCCCGAGGCCGATAATCTTGAATCGAAACTACTTAGGCGGCTTGTTTTACAGTCGCGCGAACAAGCAGTCCACGAGACTCGATCGCCTTGGTGTCATTCCGTATTGGCTTTTGTCTTCGTGTCTCATAGTCTGCTCTTCACGCTCAGCGAGGACCTCGGCTAAGCCGAGGCGTACTACTGAGGTATCTCGAAAGTAAACGCATTCGGAAAATCTGTCAAGAACTATTTTTGAAAAGCACCGTTTTTGGCCCATTTTTGCGCTCCTTGTTAATTTCAAAGTACTTAGAGGCCGCAGAACCCACGCCGCGGTCTTCATTCGTAGCGCAGGCAAACGATGGGGTCGAGGTTAGCGGCCAGATTCGCCGGATAGTATCCGAAGAACAGTCCCACGCCGACGGAAATCGCAAACCCAATGGAGACCCACAGATAAGACAATGTCGCGGGAATCGAAGGCACGAGTGTGCGCACGAGAATGGACACGCCTGCCCCAATCAGAATGCCGATCGAACCGCCGACCAGGGTGAGCACCACGGCTTCCAGCAAAAATTGCAGACGGACATCCGCGCGGCGCGCGCCGATGGCTTTGCGCACGCCAATTTCCTGGGTGCGCTCGGTCACGGAGATGAGCATGATGTTCATCACGCCGATGCCGCCCACCAGCAGCCCGATCGAACTGATGACCGTAGTGAGAATGACCAGCGCGCCAGTGAGCTGGTTCCAAAGATTGCTGAGGAAATCCGGCGAGCTCAACTCGAAATCATTTTCCTTCCCGGCAGGGATACGGCGGAGACGACGCAAGGCCTGAATGACTTCGCCGTGTGCGGTCTCCACGTTGACGTTCTCCGGAACAGTGAATGCCATAATCAATTCTTTGGCTTCCGGGTACTGTTTCTTGAAGTTGCTGAGCGGGATGACCACAAAGATGTCCACGCCCGGGCCGAGGAACAAGCCCTGGTCATGCTCGAATACGCCGATCACTTCGTAAGCGGCGCCATTGACGCGCACAGTTTTCCCGAGGGCGTCCGTGTTGGGGAACAGCGATTCGCTGATGGCCGCGCCCAGCACAGCGACGGGCCGCGCATGCTCCTGATCGAAGACGCTGATGAAACGGCCGCGCTCGATGCTGAACAACGGAATCGCCTCCGTGTACTCCGGCTCCGCGCCGCGTATGACAACCTTCTCGACACTGCGGTCACCGCTGATAATGCGATTGCTGTCACCGAAGAAGAAGCCCCGCGTGCCAAACGTCGTGACGATCTGCACGTCGGGCGCAGCATTTCGGACAAACTCGGCGTAATTGTATTCAAGATACTTGCGCGTTCGAATCCGTTCCGGCAAGCGGGATGGGTCGGTGCCGAACGGGAATCGTGAAATAAAATAAGTGCGCGACCCCAGCCGCTCCACGCGGTCCTGCACAAACTTGTTCAGACCTTGAATGATGGCCGCCATGGAAATCACCGAAGATACACCGATGACGATACCCAGCACCGTCAAGGCGGAGCGAACCTTGGACGAGCGCAACGTCTCCAGTGCGGCAAACAGATTCTCCCGCGTTTGCGCAAGCGTCATAATGGCCATTAGTCGGACCTCAAAGCCACAATCGGGTCCAGCTGTGACGCGCGCAATGCCGGATATATTCCGAAAAACAATCCGACTGCGGAGCTCAGAAATACTCCTAGCACAGCGACCCACGTTTCGACCGCCGCTGGGAACGGCGTATACGTGCGAAGTGCCAGCGCCACCAGAAATCCGACAGAGATGCCCAGAGCGCCTCCGGCGATACATTGCATGACGCTTTCGGCCATGAACTGGCGCAGAATGTCGCTCTTCGTCGCACCCACCGCGCGGCGCACACCGATTTCCCGTCGCCGCAGGTTCACACTTACCAGCATCACGTTCATGATGACGATTCCGCCGATGACCACTGAGATGGCACTCACCAGAATGAAAACGCCGAAAAACGCCGAGCTGATGCTGCGCCACAAGGCCATATAGCTTTCTTTCGTGCCGATGAAGAAATCATCTTCCATCTTGCCACTGAGGTGACGTCGTGCCCGCAGGACCAGGTCGGCCTGATCCTGTGCCTTTTCAAAATCACCGGTGTTCGTTCTGACGTTGATCGTGAGGCTGGTGTGCACACCTTGCATGCGTAGAAATACCGGCAGGGGGACAATGATGAAATTGTCCTGGTCCTGCCCCAGGACACTGCCGATCTTCTCGATGACCCCAATTACCATGAGTTCGTCATTACTGACACGAAGGTTCTTCCCGATGGGGTCCATGCCGAGAAACAGCTGCTGCGCTAGTGTGTCGCCGATCAAGCAAACATCAGTGTGGTGCTCGGCTTCTGCGGCCGTGAAGTAGCGGCCAAATTCCACAGTGCGAGTGTCAATGTCGGCCATGTTTGGCGCGCGCATGTCCTCGAGCTCAATCTTCTTGAACTTCAGCGCCTTGATAATGATGTTGAAATCGGTCACCGCGAAGGGAGTGCGCGCGATTTGAAAGACGTTTGTGCCCAGGTTGGCGATCTTTTGCTCGACGTAGACGTTGGCGCCCTGCACGATCGTCATGACCGTAATGAGTGTGGCCACGCCCATCGTCAGCCCCAGCATCGTGAGCGAGGCGCGCAATTTGTGCGTGCGCAGGGCACTAAAGCATTGCACGAGATTGTCACGGAGGGCGAGCATGGGACTCCCATTCACTCTATCAAATCCTTTGGGCGCGCACTCCAAGCTCACGCACCACATCGGAATCGTCTCTAAGTGAATACGGAAGGAGAGCTGCGGGAGTTACAGGGCTTGGATGGTAATTCGGAGGGTGCCGGATTCTTTGCGAGTTGAAACGCCTGTGGGGCTGAAGGGCATGCCGGCAGGCCGCTAATGGCCCACCTGCTCATCGATCCAGCGCTTGATACGCGCTTCCAAGACGCTCAGGGGCATCGCGCCTTGTTCAAGCACGGCATCATGAAATTTGCGCACATCGAGTCTTTCGCCCAGTTTCTTCTGTGCTTCCGAGCGCAACTCGCGAATCTTCATCTGCCCGATCTTGTACGCGAGCGCCTGCCCCGGCCACACGATGTAGCGATCGACTTCGACGGTGATGTCCTGATCGGTCTTTCCGGTATTCTCGCGGAAGAAATCGATGGCCTGCTGCCGCGTCCAGCCCATGGAATGCATCCCAGTATCCACCACGAGCCTTACCGCCCGCCACATTTCGTAGCTCAGCTGCCCGAATTTCGAATACGGATCTTTGTACATGCCCAGCTCTTCGCCGAGGCTCTCCGAATACAATGCCCAGCCCTCGACAAACGCCGAGTAGCCGAGGTGTTTTCGGAATTCAGGCACGTTTTCCATCTCCTGCCCGAGCGAAAGCTGAAGATGATGCCCGGGCACCGCCTCATGCAGCGAGAGCGCCTCCATTTCCCACTTTGGTCGCGCGTGAAGGTTGAAGGTGTTGACGAAATAGCAGCCTGGCCGCCCGGCACTCGGTGCACCCGGTTGGTAATACGCCGTTGTTTGTGAAGGCGCTTTGAATTCCGGAATCACGCATACGCCGTAAGGAAGCCGAGGCAGCTTGCCAAAGAGATGCGCGAGTTCTGGGTCGATCTTTTTTGTGATAATGCGGTAACCGTTCACCAGATCATCGGCCCGGTCATAGTAGAAGCGCTGATCCGTGCGCAGAACTTCCGTGAAGTCGTGGAAGCTGCCCTGGAATCCCGCCGAGGCAATGACCTTGTCCATCTCCACGCGGATACGTTTTACTTCGGAAAGTCCGATCTCGTGAATCTGTGGCGGCGTCAAGTTTGTCGTGGTCTGCCAACGCACATGAAACGCGTAAGCTGCGGCGCCGTTGGGCAGCGCCGTTGCCGCGATCGATTCACGGCAGGCCGGCAAGTACGTGGAAGTCACGAAGTCGTGCAGTTTCTGAAACGCCTGAGCGACGGCGCCGGCGTAAAGCTTCTTGGCGCGATCGGTGAGCCGGATTCGCTCCGCTTCGGGAAATCCCGCGGAGAATTCTTTGAACGGCTCCAGCGGCGGGCTGGCCAGCGGATCGGCGGGAATCAGACCAGCGATTTGTTTCGGAACATCGCGCAGCGTCAACTTCGGCGGCGTATAGCCTTTGTTCAAACCCTCCTGAAGGAACAAAAGATTCTGTTCAATGCTGGTCGGCAAGGCTTCGAGCCGCGCCAGAATATCCTCGTAATCCGCGACCGTTTGGTGCGGCATCGCCGCGATTATTTCTGCTGCGCCCTGCTGGATTCCACCCATCTGCGTTATGGGCATCCAAGAGTTACTCGGGACAACATCACGGAATGGAATAGGATCGTCGCCGTACTGCAAGCCCTCTTCCGCCGTTTCCAGAAGCTCCCGGTAAAGGTCGTAGTTGAATTGTTCCTCGGCAGGGAGTCGATCCCGCGGAATGGAATGCAGCTTCGTGAGACTCTCGTGGAGGTGGCGGATTCTCGCTTGCAGGCCCTCTCTCGAATCGTCGCGCCACCGGCGGTTCTGCCCGGGAAACCCAACGAAAGTCGCGGTTTCGGGATATTCCTGCATCCAGCGTTTCCAATCTTCATCGAGATAAGCGCGGAATTTTCGGCTTGCTTCCGCTGAGCTGGAACTGGTTTGTGCCACCGTCAGCAAGGGCATGACTAGCAGCGCGCTGCCTGCGGAAAATGCCAGCATCAATGATGTGCGGATCACAGATTTGCTCCCGCAACCCGCGCCAATTCTTTCGCGCGATCCTCTGCGAGCATGACGATCAACCGCGCGGTTTCTTCTATGCCCATGGCGGTGTTGTCCACCAGCACGGCGTCCCCCGCGCGCACGAGCGGGGACACTTTGCGCTCGCGATCGCGGCGGTCGCGCTCTATCACTTCGTCGAAAACTTCGGCGAGCGTCATCTTCTCGCCTTTTTCCTGGTGCTCTTTCCAGCGGCGTTCTGCGCGCTCTTCCGGCGATGCATCCAGAAAAATCTTCAGCTCGGCGTTTGGGAAAACGACGGTTCCGATGTCCCGCCCTTCCATCACTATTCCGCCGCCCCCACCGACGCGCTGCTGCTCGGCGACGAGTACGCGACGCACTCCGGCAATCGTTGCGAGTCGCGACGCCGCTTGCGCCACTGCCGGGGTACGAATTTCCTTCGTCACGTCGGTACCGTCGAGGTATACACCATTGGTCGCGCCCGCCGCTTCCTGCTCCGGTTTAGGGGGCTGTAGTTCGATGTGCGTTTCTTTCGCAAGTGTTTCAAGCCCGACCTCGTCATTCAGCGACGCGCCGTGCCTCAGCGCCTTCAGCGCCAGCGCGCGGTAGGTGGCCCCGCTGTCTAGATACAGATACCCGAGCATGGCGGCAACGCGCCGCGCCACGCTGCTTTTGCCGGACCCCGCAGGACCATCGATAGCGATAGTAAGTCTTGGCATCTTCGTGGTTCAGCCCGGTCTTGGGTGTGAGACTTTACTTTGAGGCGGCCGCCAACCGGAGCACCGGCAAGAAGTCCCTGTGCCACTCTCAAAATCCCATGATGTTATAGCCGCAATCGACGTAAATCGTTTCGCCAGTGATACCGGAACCGGCCTCGGAAAGCAGGAACGCAGCGGTTCCGCCAACTTCGCCCGGATCGACGTTGCGCTTGAGCGGGGCGCGCTCGGCATGCGCCTTCAACATGTCTCCCAACCCAGAGATCCCTCGTGCCGCCAGCGTTTTGATCGGGCCGGCAGAGATGGCATTCACTCGGATGTTCTTCGGCCCCAGGTCGTTTGCCAGATAGCGCACACTTGCTTCGAGTGCGGCCTTAGCGACACCCATCACGTTGTACCTCGGCACGACTTTTTCTGCGCCGTAGTACGTCAGCGTGACGATTCCTCCGCCCGCCGTCATCAGCGGCGTGGCAGCGCGCGCCACCGCGACCAGCGAGTACACGCTGATGTCATGCGCGATACGAAATCCCTCGCGCGTGGTGTTCACAAATTCGCCCTTCAATTCTTCCGGAGGAGCAAACGCCACGCTGTGCACCATCCCGTTCAACAGGCCATATCGCGTTTTTAGTTCATCGAAGAGTCTGGCGATTTGGTCGTCCGACGAGACATCACACATGAAGCCCGCGGCGCCCGGCAGATCGGTGATCAAGTCTCTGGCTTCCTGCTCCATCCGATCGTTCTGATAGGTGATAGCCAGCCGCCAGCCGGCTTGATGCAACTTCTGGGCGATAGCCCAGGCAATGCTGCGCTTGTTGGCCAGGCCGAAAATCACTACCGTTTTCTGCGTCTCCGTCATCCGCGTCTCCCCACACTTATCATCCTGAGGTCCCACCGGGTCGGGGCCCGAACGATCTCAACCTAACCATCTGCGACCAACTTCGGATTGCGTGCCCCTCATCACCTTGAGTTCCTCTGCTTCCCTCAGGATGACAATATACTTTGCGTGCATGACATGGCTAAATGCGATGAAACGCCTTCTCAATTTCTTTCATGGAATACCGCAGCACCACCGGCCGCCCATGCGGGCAGCTCATCGGACAATCGGTCTTGGCCAGGGCGTCCAGGAGCCATTCCATTTTCGATTGTTCGAGCGGCGTGTTCACCTTGATCGCCGCGTGGCACGCGGTGGACGCCGCGATTTTCGCCTGCAGTGTTTCAATCGAAATCGCCGCGTTTTCGCGCTCGATGCCATCGAGAATTTCGGTGAGCAGTTTGTCAGCATCGGGCGCGCCAACCCCGGCGGGCACGGCCTGGATCGCCACGCTTTTAGGACCCATGGGCTCGACTTCAAATCCGTTCGCGAACAATTCTTCCGCGATCTTTTCTAACGTGACGATCTGGCGGGGCGACAATTCAATCACCAGCGGCATGAGCATGCGCTGCGATTCCTCTTCCGGCGCGCCGCGCTTCCAAATGCTGCTCAAAGAGTACGCGCTCGTGCGCCACATGTTGATCTACGATCCACAGCCCTTCGCCGTTCACGGCAACGATGAAACTTGCGCTCACCTGACCAAGTGGCTTTAGATCCGCTATGTGTTCGGTGCGCGGGAGACTCGCAGGAGCGTCCGCGCTAGGGGCGGCGAGATTTGCGGCCCAATTTCCAGAAGAAGAAGTCTCGGCCGGTGCGACAGCTGCGCCAAAGGCAGTCCCGGATGTGAATGGAATCCGCTGTTCGACCGGTCCGAGGGTTGCGCGGGTGAGATCAAATCCGCCGTCGGAGCCGACACCGACCTCTTCCACGGGAGGAATAATCGCGCGCGGCACGCCCGATTCCACCGTCGCGGGCGTGATGCCACCGGAAAACGTCCCATTTCCGGAGCCCGCGGTTTGCGGCGTGGCGGCAGCGGCCGCAGCAAAACTTGCAATCGGCCGCGCGCCCGTCAATGCTTGGCGAATTGCATCGCGCGCAAAATCGTGGACCAATTGCGAACGCCGGAAGCGCACTTCGATTT
>WNGI01006243.1_pt1 | contig 10801 bp, 9 predicted proteins | sample 5400621 | NCBI WGS metagenome assembly WNGI01 (sample SAMN13153374, study PRJNA577476) | soil metagenome | isolation source: 20 cm soil or saprolite under Garry oak tree replicate 1 | place: USA:California | collected 2016-06-15 | reverse complement strand
ACTTCAACGGCGACGACGACGCGGCTCACGGGGTGGTGGTGCAGTCGGACGGGAAGATGGTGGCCGCCGGGGTGGCCAAGACGTCGCGGTCGCAGGACTTCGCGCTGGCCCGGTACAACCCCAACGGCAGCCTGGACGGCACCTTCGGGACCGGCGGCAAGGTGACCACCGACTTCAACGGCGACGACGACGCGGCCTTCGCCGTGGCGCTGCAGTCCGACGGGAAGATCGTGGCCGCCGGCGCGGCCAAGGCCTCCTACCGGTCGCAGGACTTCGCGCTGGCTCGGTACAACCCCAACGGCAGCCTGGACGCGACGTTCGGGACCGGCGGCAAGGTGACCACCGACTTCGCCGGCGGCGACGACCAGGCCTTCGCCGTGGCGCTGCAGTCCGACGGGAAGATCGTGGCCGCGGGTGGGGCCGACACCGGAGGGTCGCGTTCGAGCTCCCGGGGATCCGGCGAGGACTTCGCCCTGGCCCGCTACCTCGGGTAGCAGTGGCGCGGGGCCTGCCCAGGGCTCAGTGGATTCGACAACCGGTCGTTGCCGGGGTGCGCTGCATCAGCGCACCCCGGCATCCCGGCGCAGAAACGACTACTGGTTGAAGGTCGGTAGCAGACCTCGGAGGCATGTGATGAGGACGATGCTCGCGCCGCTCGTGGCGGCCGGTTCGCTCCTGCTTGCTCTCGGTCTATCGGGGCAGGCCTCCGCCCAGGAGCCGCCCACGATCAGCACCGCCGGGCTGACCTGCACCAACGGTGTCTGCGAGTTGGGCACGGGCAACGTCGGCACGTTCCTGAACCTGGCTATCTCGGCGAGCGGCGGCTCCGGGCCGACGCCGTTCATCTGGAAGCTGGTCGACGGCAAGCTTCCGGCCGGCCTGAAGATGGCCAGGTTCTTCGGGGTGGAATCGACGGAGATCACCGGCACGCCGACCAGGGTCGAGACCGCGACGTTCACGGTTCAGGTCACCGACGGCGCCCGAGCCACCGCCCAGCAGGCCTTCAGCATCACGATCGATCCGCCGCTCCCGCTGGTGATCACATCGGGCGCCTGCTGCCCAGCCGGCACCGTCGGGGTTGCCTACCACACGAACTTCTTCGCCGACGGCGGGGTCCAGCCCTACACCTGGTCGATCCCCTCCGGACAACTCCCGCCGGGTCTGACCCTGGCATCGAAGACGCCGGCCGGGCTGTCCGGCACCCCGACGACCGCGGGCACGTTCACCTTCACCGTGGCGGTCACCGACAAGGCCGGCACGCAGACGACCGAACCCGGCAGCATCACCATCTCCTGACTAGGCCGGCGATCTCGCCGGCGATCACCTGCCCGCACAGTGCCGGGCTGGGCGCCGCGCCCCCGGACTCGGTCGGGCATCGGCGCGTGTCCGCAGTAGACGCCCCCTTCTGCACATCCGCAGGCGCCCAAAGGGTCGGCGGCCTCGCGGCCACCGAGCCGGCCAGCCCAGGCTGTTACGCGGCCCGTCGCAGTCAGCAGCTCGTGTTGCGCGGCCGGTCCCAGCCGACTCCGCCGTAGCCGCCGGGTCGCAGCCGGCCTGGCCCGTCACCCGCGTACACCGCCTTGATGGCTGGCGACCGCAGCCGCACGACGAACGGGCCGCGGGCTTCGAGGTGCGGCACCGGCGAGGGTGGACGGGGGTTCGGCAGCGGCGACTAGCTCGGATCCTGCCGCGCTGTGCCAGCGCGTTGGGCGGGGTCGGGGTCGTGGCCGCAGCGGCGGTCGGCGATGCGGCGATTCGGCGGGGCTGACCGAGATCGTCAGCATGCGCGGCAACAGCAAGCACCCGCCCAAGCAGGCAACCGCGCGACCCAGGCCACGACGGTCACCAAACAGCACCCGGCGGACCCGGCGGACCTCCACCAGGCTGCCTCGTTGGTCAACCCGCGGGAGGCCTATCCCACGTGCACGAAGACGTCCGGGAACCCGTTGGTGTCCACGGCGACGAGGTTGGTCGCCGCGGAGAAGAACGCGGTGGTCGAGCCGTCGGCGCTGATGTCCGGGTCGGTGCTCGCGGCGTTGGCCTGCCCGCCGGCGCTGTCCACGCTGACCCGCACGGTCGCCCCGGTCAGCCGGTCGTGCACGAACACGTCCGGGCACTGGCCCGGAGTGGTGCGGTAGAACGGGTCGCAGAGGTTCGTGTCACCGGTCACCAGGTTCGTCGCGATCGAGTCGAAGGCCACCAGCCGCCCGTCGGCGCTGACGCTCGGCCCGAACGCCGACCCGCCGCGGATCCCCGGACCGACGCTCTGCCCGTCCCCCTGCCCGCCGGCGCTGTCCACGCTGACCCGCTCGGTCACCCCGGTGACCCGGTCGTGGACGAACGCGTCGCGAACCCCGTTGGTGTCCCCGGCGGCCAGGTTCGACGCCTCCGAGGCGAAGGCGACCACGCTGCCGTCCCCGTCCAGATCGGCCAGGAAGCTGCTGCCGTCGGCGGCCTGGGCGCCGGCGCTGTCCACGCTGACGCGCTCCGTCGCCCCGGTGACCCGGTCATGGGCGAAGACGTCGAGATGCCCGTTGGTGTCGTCGGGCACCAGGTTGCTCGCGCCCGCGGCGAACGCGACGACCCGGCCGTCGCCGCTGATCGCCGGCGGGGTGGTGAAGCCCTGCGCCGGCTCCCCGGCGCTGCTCACGCTGACCCGCTCGATGCCACCGGTGACCCGGTCCTTCACGTACACCTGCCGGCCGGACGCCGGCTGAGCCACCAGGTTCGAGGCGTCGGAGACGAACGCGACCAGCCGGCCGTCGGCGCTGATCGCGGCGCCGAAGCTGACGTTGTCCGCCTGGGTACCGTCCGCGGCCACGCTGACCCGGGACGTCGCGCCGGTCAGCCGATCGCGCACGAACACGTCGGTGCGGCCGTTGGTGTCGCCGGGGACAAGATTCGCAGCAGCCGAGTCGAACGCGACGAACCGGCCGTCGTCGCTCACCGCCGGGCCGGCGCTGCTCCCGTCGGCCTGCTTCCCCCTGCTGGTGACGCTGACCCGCTCGGTCCGCCCGGTCGACCGGTCCCGCACGAACACGTCGAGCGCGCCGTTGGTGTCCCCGCCGACCAGGTTCGTCGCCGCCGAGTCGAACGCCACCACCAGCCCGTTCGCACTGGCCGACGGGGCGCTGGCCCGCGCGCTGATCCCGTCGCCCTGCTTGCCGTTGCTGCGCACGCTGACCAGCTCGGTCACCCCGGGAGCCGCCGCCGCTGCAGCCGCGAACAGGGTGACCAACGCCATGGAAAAGGCGAGCACTGTGAGCGGCTTCACCGACATGGTTCCCCGCTCCTCCTCAGAAATGACGACCCTCGACTCGGTCGCCGCGCCCGCTAATCTCCCACTCAAGCAAAGCTCCGGTCAACATTCCGCGGCTCAGGCAGCGGCGAAACCGACCGCGAACCGCATTGTCTGGACTGCACCACATCGAGCAAAGATCCGCCTACGTCACGTCATCGACCTCACTGTTCGTGTTGGCGGCGCTGGATCCGGGCTAAGTTGCGGCTGAAAAAGGGTCGGCGGAGAGTGAACCGTTCCGGGACCGGGTCCGTATTACTGTTTCGGCAACGTGCTCGTGGTGACGTCTGATGGCATGTCCCGGGCCGGGAGGTCGATCATGCCGGTACGCCGCACCACCCTGCGGGCCGCCGTGACGGTCCTGCTTCCGGGCTCCAACAGCGCTCAAATCCCCTGGTCGCGCACGCTCCCGGCAGCGGTCCGCGATCGCCGGGGGAGCCTGCGGCGGGCCGTCCCCACGGCGGTCTCGGCGTCCACAAGGGTAAGGAGAGACCGATGCTGAAGCACATCCGTGTCCGCAGTGGACGCGCACCGAGGAAACACCGGATCTGCGTCCTCGCCGCGCTCGCCGTTCTGGCCGTGCCGACCACGGCCGGCGCGGCCACCGGGCCGACCCTGCTCTCGCAGACGACCTGGGGTGGTCCAGGCGTGGATGCCGCCGGTGGCCTGGCCGTCAGCGGCGACGGCAGCGCCTACCTCACCGGGCTGAGCGACAGCTTCGCCACCGATCAGTTCGGTCAGCCCCGGCCGGTGATCTTCACCGTGAAGTTCGCGCCGGACGGGTCGCTGTCCTGGCAGCGGATCTGGAACGGGCCCACGGTCTTCGGCTCCTTCGGGTCGCCGGCCTCGGCGCTGGCCCCGGACGGGTCGGTATACGTGGCCGGCACCACCACCCTGAACGCCGACGAGGCGGTCGTGTTGAAGTTCGATCCCGCCGGGAACCTGATCTGGCAGCGGGCGCTGGCCGCCGGCACCGCCGCCCAGGAGAGCGCCGCCGTGGCCACCGGAGCCGACGGCTCTGTCTACCTTGTCGGCACCAGGATCGACTTCGCCAACGGCACGCCGGGCGGCATGACCATCACGAAGATCGCCGCCGACGGCACGATCGTCTGGCAGAAGCTGTGGAGCACCGGCAGTGGGATGGCCGTGGCGGTCGCCTCGGACGGCAGCGTGTACGCCGCCGGGCAGGCGCCCCGACCCGGCTCGCCGGCAGACGCCGACATGGTGGTGGTCAAGCTCGCCGCCGACGGCAGCCTGGTCTGGGCGCGTACCTACTCCGCCGGCACCCTCGCCGACCCCCGCGGCGGCGCGGCCGCCGGCCCGGACGGCTCGGTGTACCTGGCCGGCGCCATCCAAGCGCCGAAGATCGGCCTGGCCGCCCTCGTCGTGAAGCTCAACCCCGACGGCAGCCTCTCCTACGACCGCGCCTGGGGCACCGGCGCCACCGCCGCCGGAGTGACCCTCGCCCCCGACGGCACCCTGTACGTCTCCGGGACCACATCCGCCCCCGGCACCGACGCGTTCCTGGTACACCTGCTGCCCACCGGCAAGGCAGCCGACGCCGAAACCTGGGGCGGCAGCGGAACCGACAACGGCACCGGGGTCGGCGTCGCCGCCGACGGCACCATCCGGCTGGCCGCGACCGCCGGCGCACCCCCCTACACGTTCGCGCCCGCAGCCAGGCAAACAACCATGGCCAAGGGAACGATCACCGTCGCCGCCGGAACACTCACCGACGCCACCGACACCATCAACGACCCCGCCCAGACCATTACCACCCCCAACGGAACCACCACCTTCGGCGGCCTCGAGGATGCCGCGCTCATCAGGATCGCACCATAAACCCGCCATAGAACGCAGGCCTCCCGACCGCCCGTCGCACGCACCACTGCGACCCGGTCGGTACATACTCGCCGCCGGTGCCTCCGGCAAAAGACCTGCAGCACGAACCCGCACTCCAGTCGTAGCTCGCGGTCTGGGCTTCCCCTCGTAGCGTGGAGACATCGCCTGGAGGAGGTGGGCGATGGCAGAGGGCGCTGGTGCAGTGGGCTAGCCAGTGGCCGCAGGTGACCTTCGCGCTGGAGGACTGCCGGCACCTGACCCGCCGGCTGGAACGCGACCTGTTCTCGGCCGGGCGTCGGGTGGAACGGGTGCCGACCCGCGGGTGGTACCCGTGCCGACCCGGCTGATGGCCGGCGCCCGACCTGGCGGCCGGAAGCCGGGCAAGTCCGACCCGATCGACGCCGAGGCCGTCGCGCTGGCCGCGTTCCTCGACGTGAACATCCGCACCGCGATGTCCCGGACGGACTACCCCCAACACGACTGGACGGCCCTACCTTGCCGCCCAACGGAGCAGCGCCGCTGGCCGGAGGCAGGATGGGTTCATGCCTCGTTGGCTGCTGCTGGAGACCGCTGGCCGGCTGACCGGTAGTCGCTGGGCCAGCTCGCCGACCGAGCATGGGTGCCGGGCCAGCAGCTCGATGATCGCGCGGCGGGTCGGGTCGCCGAGTAGACCCAGCCCCGCATATCCGTAATCCGGCACGAACGGTAAGAGTATGCTTACGAAGCTGGGGGTATAAGCCGGCCGAGCCACCGCCGCCCTCAGGAGGTTCGCAGAGCCGGTGTGCTTAGGGTTGGACAACCCTCCTGCGCGTTGGGGGCGGTCCGGCAGCCGACGGCACGGTCCAGGTCGACCGGTTCGGCTGGCGGGTGCCGACCAGGTCCCTGTTCCGGCGGGTCTGCGATGGCCTGGTCGCCCGGCCGCCTGCGGACCGGCACGGCGATGACGCGGTGCTGACCTGACCTGCTCGACACGCACCGGCACGACGCTGAGGCCACCGTCGCCGCCCTGCCCCGGCACATCGCCGGTGCGAGGACCGGGGGGGGTGCCGCTCAGGCGAAGATGACGTTCTGGGCGCCGTTCGCGATCTCTTCGACGATCTTGGCGGCGCCGACGATCGATGCGCCTTTGATGAGTTGGTCCTCGGTGATGTCTCGGGGTTTGGTGCAGGCGCCGCAGGCCCAGATCGTCCCGCCGTTGTCGAGGAACTCCTCGATCAGCGGTGCGAGCGGTGGCATGCCCTGGAAGTGCAGGCCGTCGACGTAGCCGGTGGTCGCGAGCCAGGCGCCTTCGATGGTCAGTAGGACGATGGCGTCCTGGCCGGCGGATGCGGCGACGTTCGCGGCGATGAACGGGAGGGTGGCGCGTTCGGCGTCGTCGCGGCCGTGGGAGCAGCCGAAGATCAGCTTGGGCATATCAGTGTCCCTTCACCCGGATCGTGACCCGCAGGACGCCGTCGATCTCGGTCTGTTGCTCGACGATGTGCCCGAGCAGTCGTGCCAGCGAGGGCACGTCGGTCTTCGCCGAGGGGTCCCGGACGGCGACGACGGTGCGGGTGCCTGGCGGGGCGGTGCCCCACCAGGAGCGCAGGTCCCTCCCGAGACCGTCTCCGCAGTGCCGGTCGCCGCCGTCGAAGGTCTGGATTTCTTGGCCCATGCCATCTAGGACGGGCCGGGTGGTGGTCTGATTGCCGGCATCGTGCGATGCAATGAAATCGGCTGGCGCGTCGTCCTGATATCTCTTGCGCGCCGTCACGGTGACGCAGGTGCCGATGCGGTGCTGGTCGTGCGCCGGGATGGTGGCCCGCATGACGGCCAGCAGGTCCGGGGTGAACAGCGGGAAGCGGGCGCAGTCCTCGACGCCGAGCGGGTGCCGCTCATGGACCTGGATGCCGGTCAGCCCGACCCGGTGCAGGCTGCGCAGCAGGGTCCGTTCGGCCATCGCGCCGGCGGCGCACCCGGACCAGGCGGCCGGGTGCGTCAGGACCTCTGGTGGCAGCCGGGTCGCGTCGATGGTCACGTCGCTCAGGCAAATGCATCCCCCGGTGCGCAGGACCCGGGCGCATTCGAACAGTGCACGCATCTTCCGCGCGGACAGGTTGATGACGCCGTTGGATATCACCAGGTCGACCGACTCCGCGGGGAGCGGCATGGCCTCCATCTCCGCGGCCACGAACCCGACGTTGTCCAAGCCGCAGTCGCCGGCATGGTCGCGGGCTCGCCGGCACATCTCCGGCAGGAGGTCCAGGCCGGTGACCCGACCGGCCGGGCCGACCGCGCGGGCGGCGAGGATGGCGTCGATGCCGGCGCCGCAGCCGACATCCAGCACGGCGTCCCCGCGCAGCACCGGGGCGTGCACCATCGGGTTCCCGACGCCGAGAGACCAGTCGGCGGCGCCGGCCGGGACCTGGTCGAGCTGAGCCGGCAGGTAGTAGACCGCGCCGGCACCGCCCGGCATGACCACTGCCCGGTACGCGTCTCGGACCATCGCCTGGATCTCAGCCTTGTGCATCAGGTCGGCCATCAGACCTCTCCAGGGTCGAGAGCAGCGCCTCCAACCGCGCGCCGACATCGGCCGGCACGTCCAGCTCGGCGGCGGCCACGAACCGGCGCAACTCGGTCAGGAACTCGACCTCACCGCAGCACCGCCGGCATGCCTCGACATGCTCGAAGACCCGCAGCCGGTCCGCCCCGCTGAGGTCGTCCTGCAGGTAGTCCCACAACTGCCGGACCGCCTCGGCGCAACTGATCATGCCGGCCCTCCCTGCGTGGCCGTGGGTTGCTTGAGCAGGTCGTGCTGGACCGCGTACGTCCACAGCTGTTTCTCGAACAGCTTCCGACCGCGGTGTAGCCGGGCCAGCAGGGTGCCCAGCGGCAGGCCGAGCATCCGCGCCGCCTGCTTGGTCGCCACGTCCTGCATGTGCACCAACACCAGCGGGATCCGGTAGATCTCCGGCAGGTCCCGCAGCACCGCCCAGACGTCCTCCGGGCCGAACCGGCACAAGAAGTCCACGTGCAGCGAATCGGAGTAGGGGAACGGGTCTTCCTCGGCGATCGTCCGGTACAGCGAGAAGGCCTCCACGTCGTCCAGCGGCGTCTCGGCCACCCGCCGCTCCCGCTGCCGGAAACGGTCGCGCGCACAATTCAGCATGATCGTGGTGAACCACGCGTGGGCCGCCTGCGGATCACGCAGCCCGGCGAAGCCCCGGCACGCCTTGATCAGGCATTCCTGCACCAGATCCTCGGCGTCGTCGTCGACGAGATACCGGGCCAGCGAGTACAACCGTGGCAGCTGCAGCCGCGCCACATCAGAGAACTCCACGCCGACGCCCTCCCATCCACCCACAGGACGTCGGCAGGGACGATTTCATTGCGGCGCCGCGGCACCATGCCTCGCAAGACCACAGACCTGGCGAGCACTGCGGATCCGCCACGGTGCGGAACACCGGCGCCGGGGCGCCCGCTCCCGCCGCCACATCGACCACGGTGCGGCAAGCCTCGGCCAGGCTCCGGTGAGGACGGGGGCGTGCCGGCGCCCAGTGCCTGTCCGCATGCCTCCGAGCCCTGGTCGTGTTGACCGCGGCCGGTGTCTGCTGAACGTTCCCGGTTGTGGTCACACGACGCCCGCGGATCCGGCGGCTGGCTCGGCCGGGTGAGGATCGACCGGCCCGCCCGTGTCCGTGGACAGTGCCAGCGCCGCGAGCAGAGCTGCCGCGGCCCGGTCGACCTCGGCGTCGGTGGTCCAGCGGCCCAGGGAGAGGCGGATTGCCGCCAGCGCCGAGTCGTCGGTCAGGTTCATCGCCCGGAGCACCGGCGATGGCTGGTGCAGGCCGGCGTGGCAGGAGCCGGTGGAGAGGGTGTCCGTTGAGCCGGACCCGACCCTGCAGCCGCGTCGCCAGCGTGTCGTGCAGCCGGTCCCGCAACCTCGCCAGCCGGGCCGGGGCACCGTGCCCGAGGTCCTCGCCGGCCAGCTCGGCGGCCGCACCCAGGGCGACCACACCGGCGACGTTTTCGGTGCCGGCGCGCAAGCCGCGTTCCTGCCCACCGCCGCCGACCAGCGGGCTGAGTCGAACTCCGGGGCCCATGTAGAGGGCGGCGATGCCCTTGGGCGCGTACATCTTGTGCCCCACGACGGTGAGCAGGTCGACGCCGAGGGTTCGCACGTCGACCGGGATCTTGCCCACGGCTTGCGCGGCGTCGGTGTGGAACAGCGCGCCGTGCCGCCGGGTGAGCGCGGCGAGTTCGGCGATCGGCTGGATGGTGCCGGTCTCGTTGTTGGCGTACATCACCGAGACCAGCACGGTGCGGGCGGTGAGCGCCGCCGCCAACTCGGCCGGGTCGAGCAGGCCGTGCTCGTCCACCGGCAGCACGGTGATGTCGATGCCGTGCTCGTGCCGCAGCCCGCGGCAGGCGGCCAGCACGGCGGGATGCTCGGTGGCCTGGGTGACGACGTGGGCCGGCGGCCCGGTTCCGGTTGCGGCCAGCACGGCGCCGCGGATGGCCAGCGCGTCGGCCTCCGAGCCGCTGCCGGTGAACAGGATCTGCTCCGGCTGCGCACCGATCAGCGAAGCGACCTGCTGGCGTGCCGTGTCGAGCCCGCGCGCGGGCGTGGTGGCGTAGGCGTGCGCGCTGGAGGGATTCCCGAAATGCAGGGTCAGGTAGGGCAGCATCGCCTCCACCACCCGCGGGTCGACCGGCGTGGTCGCGTTGTAGTCCAGGTAGGCCACATCTGGGCTCAGTCCGGGATGGGTAGCCGGCATGCGGGCCACCTTTCGCAGCAGGTCAAGCGCCTTGTGGAACGGATCTCGTCGCGGCCGGTGGGCGCAGCGTCTCGTACATCCGCGCGGCGACCAGCAGCCCGGAGGCGGCGGTGAGGCCGGCGACGGCCCAGACCGCGGCCCGGACCCCGAACGCGTCGGCCAGCACCCCGGACAGCAGCGCGCCGACGGCGAAGCCGAGGTCCCGCCACAGCCGGTACACCCCGACCGCGCGGGCCCGCCAGGCCGGATGGGCGACGTCGCCGACGGCCGCCAGCAGCGCCGGGTACACCAGCGCGGTGCCGGCGCCGAGCAGGACCGCCGCCACTGTCCACAGGCGAAACGAGTTGCTCGCGGCGACCAGCGCGAGCGCGGTGGCCTGGACGAGCATGCCGGCGACGATCAGCGGCCGGCGGCCGACCCGGTCGGACCAGGCGCCGGTGACCAGCTGCCCGGCGCCCCAGACGGCCGGGTACAGCGCGGCGAGCAGCCCGATCCGGCCCACCGACAACCCGGCAGCCGCGAACAGGACCGGGAACAGCCCCCAGGCCGGGCCGTCGTTGAGGTTGTTCACCAGTCCCGCCTGGCTGGCCGCCGACAGCGCCGGCTCGCGCAGGCTGGTCTGGGCGAACACGGCGCGGCTGTCCAACTCGGCGTGCAGGTGGTCGTGTCGGCCTTCCGTGTGGGCGGGGCGGGAGCCGGCTTCCAGCCGGGCGAGCGTGGACAGGCCCAGCCCGAGCGCGGCGTAGGCGAGGCCGAGGTAGAACGGCGCCGGTCGCAGCCCGTACCGGGCGGCGAGGTAGCCGGTGGAAAGCGCGGTGACCGCGACCGCGCCGTACCCCGCGGCCTCGTTCAGCCCCATCGCCAGGCCCCGGCGGGCCGGCCCGACCAGGTCGATCTTCATGAT
>WNGI01006241.1_pt1 | contig 10804 bp, 8 predicted proteins | sample 5400621 | NCBI WGS metagenome assembly WNGI01 (sample SAMN13153374, study PRJNA577476) | soil metagenome | isolation source: 20 cm soil or saprolite under Garry oak tree replicate 1 | place: USA:California | collected 2016-06-15 | reverse complement strand
TTTTCAATATTGAAGGAAACCTCTACGATTACGATGCGAATGGGCAGTTGCTCAGCATCACCGGGGGACGACTCCTCATTTCAAAAGAGTTTGCCAACGCCCTCAGAAGCTAGTTCGGTCGTTGGAAAAATCTCTCTCGAAGCGGCGATGCAACCAATCCAGATCACGCAGCTTGTTAACGGCAAACCCAAATCGGTAGTAATGCCGCCCGTGCGAGGCGGGGCCCGCGGGGACGCGCGTACATTGGTCCCGGGGCCCGACGTCATTGTTGGGGATCTGCCCAGTTTGGAGCAGTTCGGGAGCGCCGGAACGCAGGTCGGCCTGGCGGTGGGAACAGATTCCTGTAACAACGGCGATCAGCCGCTCGACTGGTTTTCGCTGCCGGACAACGATCACCCAGTGGTTCCGCAGAATCTCTATCGAATGAGCGGTGCACCTGACAACACCACGGAGTTTGAACAAATTGGCCAATCCTCGGTGAAACATACGTTTTTTGCATTGGAAGGCGACGTTTGCAACCTTGCGTGCAACACCAATGGTTGCGCCACGGGCACCCATCTCTGTCCTGGATGTTCAGACCCCTATGATGCCGGCCTGAACGCAGGTCCAGACTTGGGCTCACGCGCCTGGATCAATCCTTTCACCGGCTTCTTCCCCTCGAACCCAGACCCGAACGACCACACCGGCCACGTGCACAACGGCGTATCTCACCGGATCATTGTTGAAGTCAATGACTTGAACACGACGCTCAATGCCGGCGCGACCTATTTCGCCGAAGCGGCATACATTGCTCCGTTTGAATACGCCTGGTGCCAGGCGCACCCGGGGCAGTGCAACATGTTTAACAACGCTTCCTACCGTCAATATAGCGTGAGCGGCACTACGAACTTCACATTTTCACCTGTCGCCCCCACGGTGCGAATGCAACCAGCCATCAAGGCTTGGACTGGCGCGACGGTGAACCAGATCGAGCCCGATCCAGGAAACGATGGGATTTGGTTTATGGCTTACAAAGTTACGCATGGGGCCACTGGACTTTGGACTTATGAGTACGCCCTATATAACCAGAATCTCGATCGCGCGATTCAAGCCTTTAGTGTGCCTTTACCAGCTGGAGTTACCTAGAAAACATAGGATTCCATGCACCGCCGCAGCATCCTGGATGGGCACACGATGGTACCGTCGGAGATGTCGGGTACAGCAGCACTCCCTGGGATGTCACTCAGACTGCTGATTCTATAAGCTGGAACACAGAAACCTTCGCGCAAAATCCCAACGCAAATGCGATTCGCTGGGGGACGTTATACAATTTTCGGTTTGTTGCCGACCGGCCGCCGGTGACTACGACTGCGACGGTAGGCTTCTTTAAGACTGGCTCGCCAACTTCGGTTGAAATCCAAGCTCCTGGGGAAGGCCCAACGCCGACACCCGGACCATCGCCAACGCCAAGCGAACCACCAATTCCAACTCCAACACCTACGCCCAGTCCTACTCCGACACCAACTCCCACTCCCACGGTAACGCCGACGCCCACACCAACGCCCGTCCAGATCACACTAACGGCGTCAGGGCGCAGAGTGCAGGGCAGGCACACGGTGGATCTCACTTGGAGCGGGGCGACCTCGACCAACATTGACATCTACCGTGACGGGGTAGTGATTGCTACAGTGCCTAACACCGGGTCCTATAAGGACTTCATCGGTGTGCGCGGTGGCAACGCGCGCTACACCTATAAGGTATGCGAAGCGGCCACACAGAACTGCTCCAATGAAGTGAGGGTGCGGTTCGGCGGCCCGCCTCTCTAAAAGATTTTGGTAACGCACCGAAGGCTTTTAAGGCGGTTCATCGGACTTAACACATTATACTCCCCGCTTTCTTAAGCCAGAACCCATCCTTAACAAAAAGGCGCCTCATTGTGGCAAACAGAGTTTTGCGTGCGGTTCAAGCGTTGGTCCACAAAAAGCGAACCGCCTCAGGCGGGTAACAAATTTTATGAACCATTCACATTCCATTTTCCGGTTCATTATTGCTGGGTTGTGCGTTGCTGCCTTGAGTGGCGTTGTTCCGGCCAACGCACAAGTGAACGTTACCCAGCACCACAACCATGCTTCGCGGGACGGCCTTTACATTGATTCGGCATTCACGCCAGCCGCCGCTGCCAACCTGACGCGCGACTTGGACTTTGATGGCACAATTTCCGGGGACGTTTACGCCCAGCCGCTTTACATCGAAGGCGGCCCAGGCGGGAGGGCGATGATCATTGCAGTGACCGAATCGAATAATGTGTACGCGCTCGACGCTGCCGATGGCAGCATCATTTGGCAACGCAACGTTGGCGCGCCAGTGCCGGCAGACGATCTCATGTGCACTAAGTTTGATCCCATGGGCATCACCGGCACGCCCATTGTGGATCTCGCCTCGCGCGCGCTGTTTCTCGACGCAATGACCACGCCCGATGGCGGCAAGACTAAGAAACATTTCATCTTCTCCCTTAATGTGGATACAGGCGACACCAACTCCGGCTGGCCCGTGGACGTGGAGGCGACAGCTACATTCAACGGCATGACCTTCACTGCAGGGATCCAACAGCAGCGGCCGGCGCTCGGCATCGCGGATAATATTCTTTATGTTCCTTATGGGAGTATGGGGGATTGCGGCCTCTTTCATGGCTGGCTGGTGGGAGTGCCGATAGATAATCCAGCCAGCGTAACGGCATGGGCCACCAACGCCATCGGCGGCGGAATATGGGGCGTCGGTGGCCTCGCCAGCGAGGGCATGAACCCGTTCATCACTACCGGAAACACCTTCAACACTGGCGGCAACTGGGGCGGCGGCGAAGCGGTGATTCGCTTCCAACCAGGCCCAATCTTTACCGGTTCGCCCACCGATTACTGGGTGCCTGTCAATTGGTTGAATCTCGATAATAAGGACTGGGATCTTGCGGGCTCCGGCCCATTACTCGTGGACGTACCGGGAGCAACGCCTTCCAACCTGGTGGTTGCACTGGGTAAGGATGCAAACGCCTATTTACTTAATCGAGAAAACCTCGGTGGTATCGGTGCGCCGGTAGCCTCATCTCAGGTCTCGGACAGTAACATCATCCAGGCGGCGGTCACCTATCGGACCAAGCAGGGCACCTATGTCGCTTTCCGCGCCAGCACCACTGCGCTCTCTGCTTTCCGCATTACTGCAACCAATCCCCCCACCATCGCCAGCGCGTGGAGCGTGAGTCAGGACGGCCGCGGCTCGCCCTTCGTTTCCTCCACCGATGGCACCAACAACATGATTGTCTGGGTAGTGGGAGCAGATGAAGGGGGGGACCAACGGTTGCACGGTTTCGATGGAGACACTGGCAACGTTGTCTATGCCGGCGGCGGCGCGAACGAGTTGATGGCCGGCACGCGCCGGTTTAATACGGGCATTGTTGCCCGCGGACGCATCTACATCGCCAACGACAACAAGGTTTATGCTTTTGTCGCGCCAACTGCGACCCCGACGCCAACTCCAACTCCGACACCCACGCACACGCCGACTCCAACCCCGACACCGAGTCCAACGCCTGGCGTGATCACGCTCAGTGCGCACGGGCGCAGAGTGCAGGAGAGGCACACGGTGGATCTCTCCTGGTCCCCGGTAACCTCGGCCAACATCGACATCTACCGTGATGGAGTAGTGATCGCTACGGTGCCCAACAACGAGGCCTATAAGGACTTCATCGTTGTGCGAGGAGGTAATGCGCGCTACACCTATAAGGTATGCGAAGCCGGCACACAAAACTGCTCCAATCGGGTGACGGTTAGGTTCGGCGGCCCGCCGCGTTAACAAGCATCGATAGCAAGTTCAAGTGACGCGGCGCGGCGCAAACCGTGCCGCGTCCCTTGATTTCGCGGGGCAGAAAAGCTGTTATCTATGGCGCTTGAAAATCAAGGCGAAGAGCGGATAAAACCCAATAAGATGATTGGCATGTATTTGTTTACGTATCGCCGGTGTGGGTTACAATATGAGTTTGTTCAAAACATTTCCGCACTAGCGGATTAACGATAATTCCAACGGAGCAACCTTAGGCGTGGGCAATAGTCCTTTAAGTACATCGCTCATTTCGATCGTTATTCCGCTTTACAACGAGGGCTCGCATCTGAGCGCGCTCCTGTCCGATTTGAAAACTGCATTGCAGCAGACAGGATGTCCATTCGAGTTAGTTCTCGTTGACGACGGCTCGCCAGACGACACTTGGGAACGAATCAAAGACGAGAAGCAAACGTTTCCCAGTTTGCGCGCGGTGCGACTGAGCAGAAACTTTGGAAAGGAATTGGCGCTCTGCGCCGGCCTTGAACGCGCGCGGGGCGACGCCGTGGTGGTGATGGACGGAGATGGACAGCATCCGCCTTCGCTCTTGCCGGTGATGGTCGAGAAGTGGCAGACCTCGGGAGCAGACATTGTGCAAGCAGTGAAAACCAAACGTGGAACTGAATCCTTGACCGGTAAACTTGGCGCGCTGCTCTTTTATCTCATCTTAAATAAGCTTTCCGGCTTTGAATTAAAGGGCGCGTCGGATTTTAAGTTAATGAATCGCAAGGTAGCCGATACGTGGCTGGCGATGCGCGAACGTAATGTGTTCTTCCGGGGTATGACTGCATGGATGGGTTTCACGACGGTCCAGATTCCGTTTGAAGTAGTTGCTCGTCGTGGTGGCAAATCAAGCTGGTCTTATTTAAGGCGCGCGAAGCTCGCCTTGATTGGAATAACGACGTTTTCGTCTTTCCCGTTGCATCTGGTGACGTTTGCAGGTGTGATCTTTTTTCTCTTTGCCGTTGGCTTGGGAATCCAAACTCTCTATCTGAAACTAGCAGGCCGCGCGTTTACTGGTTTCGCCACGGTAATTTTGTTGGAACTGATCATCGGGAGTTTGCTAATGATCAGCCTCGGAATCATTGGCGAATATCTGGCCCGAATTTATGAGGAAGTGAAGGGCAGGCCTCGGTACGTGATAACGGAATCGATCGAACCTAAAGAATGACGCTGGCGGTTGCGACCTCCGCTTACTACCTTGCTTGCAGATCGATCTGGCTCACGCGATTGGCGAAAGTGCAGAGCGCGTAAAGACTTCTGTTCGCGATCGCCAGGGCTGAGGCCTTCAAGCTTATCAGGTGGCTTCAGCACAACTGAGCAAAACTTTGTGTCCGTTGAAATTTGGCGAATATTGTGCCTTCAGCATTGCAGCGAGGAGCATAGCCTGTTAATTGACGGGTCAAGACTGACGCATGGAAAATAACAGGACCGGAAACCCTGACGGACCTTGACCCAAACCGAGAATGCGCGAATTACTTCAGAGAGAGCGTACCTTTCACGATCGGTGGGCCGAATCCATCGATGTCGATGGCATTCGGGTAAGCGATTACTTTGAAGCTTGCACTGCGCCGGAAAATCGCTTCATCCTTGGCCACCTCGGAGACGTCGAAGGCAAAATGCTGCTTGATCTCGGGTGCGGCGCTGGTGAGAACAGCGTTTATTTTGCACAGAAAGGTGCACGCTGTACGGCAACCGACTACTCGCCCGGGATGGTCGAGAAAGCGCTGAGGCTGGCCGCGGCAAACGGCGTTCAGATCGAAGCTCGCACAATGAACGCCATGGAAATCGAATTTCCGGCCGACACGTTTGATATCGTCTATGCGGCAAACGTGCTCCATCATCTGCCAGATCCAACAGTGGCGCTGCGAGAGATACACCGGGTCCTCAAGCCGGGCGGAAAAGCCTGCTTCTGGGATCCGCTCAGGCACAATCCGGTGATCAACGTCTATCGGCGCATGGCCACGGAAGTACGAACAGAGGACGAGATGCCTTTGGACATCGGGATCACAAAGTTTGTGCAATCGCTCTTTTCCGAAACCGTTTATGATTCATTCTGGCTGGCGACGTTGTGGATTCTTCTTCGCTTCTACCTGATCGAACGGGTCGATCCCAACAAACAGCGGTATTGGAAAAAGATTATCGCCGAGAGCGCGCGATTGGAGCCAACGTACCGTCGTCTCGAACGGCTTGACAGGTTGGTCAAGCACGCGCCCTTCATGAAGAGATTCGCCTGGAACATTGCGGTCGTGGCAACCAAGTAGGCCGGCTATTCCACCGACCCAGACCCAGAATACCTAATGAAGCCAGTTTTCTCATTCATTCTTCCGGTCTTCAATGAAGAGCAAACGCTCGAGGAGACCTACCGCCGTCTCGCAGGAATCCTGGACACGCTCAAAGACGAAGGCGAAATCATTCTGGTGGACGATGGGAGTCGCGATCGTTCGCTGGATATGATGCGCGATTTGCGCCGGAGTGACCCGCGGGTGTGTTACATCAGTCTGGCGCGTAACTTCGGTCATCAGATTGCCGTCACCGCCGGGCTGCGTTTTGCGCGTGGCGACGCGGTAGTAGTCCTTGACGCTGACCTGCAAGATCCGCCAGAGTTAATTCCGGCCATGATCGACAAATGGCGCGAAGGATATCACGTGGTCTATGCCCAGCGCACTGCGCGCCAGCGTGAAGGTCCGGCGAAGAAGCTTTTCGCCTACTTGTTTTACCGGGTCCTGCGACTCCTCACAAAGGTGGATATGCCGGCGGACACCGGAGACTTCTGTCTGATGGACCGGGAGGTCGTGGATATTTTGAACGCGCTGCCGGAGCGTGGCCGGTATCTGCGGGGACTGCGAGCATGGGTTGGCTTTCGCCAAACCGCTGTGCCTTTCCAGCGTGAGCCGCGATTTGCCGGTGAAGTTAAATACACCTTTCGCAAATCATTGAGCCTCGCCATAACCGGTATCCTCTCGTTTTCGCGGGTGCCCCTCCGCGTCGCCACTTACCTCGGGCTCTTGGTAGCCGGTTGCGCGCTGGTCATGGTTGTGCTGGTGATTTACTGGCGCCTCTTTTATCCAGCGGCGCCGCTCATCGGTTACACGATCATAACGGCTGCAATCTTCTTTCTTGCGGCAGTGCAGTTGTTCTGCCTGGGAATCCTCGGCGAATACCTCGGGCATGTTTACGAAGAGGTCAAAGGCCGTCCGCTTTTCACGTTAAAGGAGGTTGCGGGCATTACCGCAGCTCCTAGCTTGAATGCCAATCAGCCAATGCCGCGAGCACGCGACGCAGAATTGGCTTCTGTGATGCACTCGAGACCCGATTCCACCGAAGCTCCAGCCCATAAGCAACGCAATTGACGAGGTCGCATGCGCGTTTCTCGTGCTAGCATCAGTATTTTAATTGCGCTTTGGACAGGGAAGACGAATGCGATCCTGAATCGCTAAGCGCAAATAATTGAAATATCTCGGTGTCGGACAGCGCCCGATTGTAAATGCGAACTTCGTCAATTCGGCCAGAAAAGTAGTAATAACTGCCACCTTCAAATCTTCCTATATTGATCGAACTGGCCGCGTTACCGATGGCTGGCAGAGTACCCGATGCGCAGAGAATCCCGTCCACATAAAGGCTTCCCACAGTGCCCTCTTGTTTGCCGACGATATGATGCCAGTTCTTGTTCGCGGGCGCGGGGCAAATAACATTGTTTCCAATCCCAGCGCCTCTCCACTTCAGATACCCATCGGATTCGAAAAACAGGGCCCACTGAGTATTTACTGGATTTTTCGTAACCACGGAACCGTTTCGCACAAAATTATCGGAGTAGACCCATACCGCGACTGTGATCGCATTAGCGACATTAATGGGAGGTATATCTATGTAATCGCCCCTTCCATTGAAGCTTCTAGCCCTGCCTATCTTCCCTTCCACGACAGTCGTACCATTCGGCCTACCGGTATTTCCATTCCCGCTGGAATCGACGCAGACATCGCTTCGATTAGGCTCGTCCAGTTTCCAATAGCCGACTAGCGGACCGGTTGGCACTCGATCGCGCCAGCCTGCCAGTTCGCGCGCAGACAATACTCGCGCCGCGGACCTCAACTTTATAGGATAAAGGTCTCTCACATAGCCCGTGTAGAAGGTCGTGCCTTCCGGGTTGCAATCAGGCTGCTCGAGGCAAACATAAAGCTTCACGAGTGTCCCATCAGGATGCCATCGGCTGTGAGGCATATGGATTCCACCCGGTTGTTCATGATTGAAGACTTTCGCCATATACTTGCGCGCCTGAACATCATATCGTGCATACGCCTTTCGGACGTCTATTTAATGGTATGATGAGGCAACCACTGAGAAAAGGGCCAACACGACGAAGAGTATCTTGTGTTGAAACTTGTCAGTTGAAACCGGAATAAGGCGAATGAGAACCATTCCGGTCAGAGCCAGGCAAATCGCGTAAATGGTAGAGCTGAATCTGTAGTCATAAGCAAGCCAGGCGGCAACACTGGGAACGGGAATAAATTTTTCATTAACCCAAGAAGAGACAAATATAAGAAAGATGCTCGATAACATTACTGTTTTGATCCGCTGATTTTGGGGAGCTCGGAAAGCGAGAACTGTCACAAATAGGATTAATCCAATTGCGAAACGCGCAAAAAATCTCGAATCAGCAGCATCATCCGCTTTAAGCAAAGCTCCGTCGAGGAGGGGACGAAACCTGTTCTCGTACCAAACGTTTATCGAAACGATAGCGGGTTGACTCAAGAGGGAGTGACTTGAGGGCGCCAATCCCGTGGCTCGCGTCGCCAAAAAGTGGTAAAGGAGTACCGGTAAAAAAGTAAGACCCAGGAAAATCAGTCCTTTCCATTCAAGAAAAAAAGTTTGCGTTGCGAGGCCCGCGAGCGCGCGGCTAAAACACCACATTAGCCAGAAGGCCAGCGCGAATGGATGGGCAGCATAGACCATCAGTAAGTTTAAAGAGAGCAAAGAAGCGTCGATGAGTTTACCAGAGCGAAGAAACCTTTCCGTGAGAAAGACGGCCGGAATGAGCAACGTGATGGCCAGTGTGTAGTTCACGAACCCGATGAACCAACAAGCCGAATAGATGCAGACGACGGCTGGGAGCGAAAAGCAAGCTGCCAGAACACATGATTTCCACGACTTGTTGTTAAGTCCGAAATACAAGATCGTGGCGACGATGATCGCATGGAGCGAAATGAGCGCCATCGTTACGATCCTTGGAAGATATAAAAATGAGATTCCACAAAGTTTGCACAAAGGAATGACGACCAGCATGAAGGCTGGAAACAATCGATAGCCAAGGAACCACGAAATTTCGAGATCGAGGTGTGAGACTCCGGACAGTTTTTCCCACAAGAGCTTGCTTATGAGAATGTGTTCAGGAAGATCAACAAGCGGTGGAAACAAAATACCGTAAAGTGGAACCAACGCGATCAATACAACGAGCAAGATCATCAAGAAGATTACCTTGTTGCTTCTCATCCACGCCCCGCATTTATTGACCCACGCAGTGATGTAAGGCCGCCACTTCATCGATTAGTGGAGATGTCTAGCTGCCTTACTTCTTCCCCAGTGTGATCCGGCTCACGCGCGAGGAAAAGGTGTTGAGCACGTAGAGGCTGTTTTTTAGCAAAGCAAGGGATGAGGCACCTTCGAGCTTGTCGGGTGGGTTGGGCTTCAGAGATCGCATTTTCTTTCCGCTCAGATCGAAAACGAGTACTTCGTCCCCGCTGGACGCAAATAAGAGTCCGGCTTTGGAATCAAGAGCCAAGTCCTGGAAGTACCATGCGGTGGGGACGCCCCATTCTTCCACCAGCCACTTTGCGATAAACTTCCCGTTTGTATCGAAAACTTCGATCCGCTTATTGCGCGGATCGGCCACGTATACTCTGTCGTTCTCTCCGTCCACGGCTACGGAGGAGGGATCCCAAAATTGTCCGTCGCCGCTTCCCGCCGTTCCCCAAACAGCAAGCACCTTGCCGGTTGGATGGAACTTCACGATGCGTGAGTGCCCCTGGTCGACCACATAGATCGAATCATCGGCGTCAATAGCGACGTCGCGTGGGCCATAGAATCGAGGCTCGGGGCCTCTCCACTCAGCTAGGAAAGTTCCATCGGGCGCTAGTTTCTGCACGCGCTGATTAGAAGCTTCTGCCACGTAAATGTTGCCGACGCGATCCATTGCGATCCCGTTTGGTTCTCCTAACTGCCCATAGCCGGTGCCTTTGGTTCCTATGCTCGTAATAAAGACGCCGCTCGGCGAGAATTTTTCAATTCGCCCATTGTTCGTATCGGCGACCAGAATATTTCCTGAAGCGTCAACCGCAATCCCTCGTGGCCAGTCAAACTGTCCCTTTTCCGTCCCCTTACCGGCCTCAAACATATTAGTAGCAACTTCAGGCAGAGAGCTAAAATCGAGAGGAGCGGTTTCGGGAACTTTGTAAATTGCCAGCGAATTATACTTGTTCTGCTTGTCCTCAAACACCTTCTCAAAATACTTGGCATAGAGTTGTTCGTTCGGTTTCTTGATGAACTCGCCGTGGCGGACGCCATTATCAAATGCCACATAGGCGATGCAATTCTTTTTCAGAAGGCGGAATACTTTCACAGGGTCCCTGCTCTCAAACAGGTCCCGATAAACCGCTCCGCGCGCATTTGTGTTATAGCCTGCAGAATTTGCATAGCCCGGCCACCCATAAAAGAGTCGGCGACCGGCAAGCAAAATCGGGTGGATGACAAATCTTTCGGTTAAGAAAACCGCGCGCGGGTCGGTCTCCATGCGCACCCACTTTACCAGTTGGTCGTTGTCATAGCCCATTCCCGCATAGTAGTCGTTGTGAAAGGGAAACAGATTAATGATTCCTCCAGTAACGACGAAGCCCGCTAGCACAATGGCAATTACGCGCCCTGGGATTGCACGGCTTTTTGCCTTCGTGTGCCATAGCCGCCA
>WNGI01006240.1_pt1 | contig 10805 bp, 13 predicted proteins | sample 5400621 | NCBI WGS metagenome assembly WNGI01 (sample SAMN13153374, study PRJNA577476) | soil metagenome | isolation source: 20 cm soil or saprolite under Garry oak tree replicate 1 | place: USA:California | collected 2016-06-15 | reverse complement strand
TATAGGGGATCAAGATGCGCGAGGACAGCAAGCCCCGACGACGACCAATGAGTCGCTTCAACGACCGCGCCAAACGCGTGCTCGGGATGGCGGGCAGCGAAGCCACGCGCCTTCACCGCGACATTGTCGAGCCCGAACATGTGCTGCTGGGTCTGCTCACATGCGGCGGCATCCCCGCCAAGGTACTCGAGGACTCCGGCGTGAAACTAGAGGAAGCGCGTCGAGCCGTAGAGGCGATGACTGGTCATGGCGACAAGGTCGAGGTTCCGTCCGTCGCGCCGGCGCCCGGCACCTGGACAATCATCGAACTCGCGGCTGACGAAGCGGATCTCGCTGGAGAGAAGATCGTGCGCCCGGAGCACGTACTTCTTGCGTTGGTGCGGCAGCCCGGGAGCGCGACGCCCGTCCTCGATTCGTTCGGGGTGTCAGGCGATCTAATCCGTCAGCGGCTAGCGTCCGCTTCCTCAGGCACCTGAAGACGACGATCGGTCCAGACGACGACCGCTCCTACGATTGACGCTCGCTCGCCGCAACTGGGCTGCCTGCGTCCGCCGGTCCTCCGACGAACTGTCGTCTTCGAGATCTGATCGATATGACCAACAGAACGTATACGTTCCTAACGGCGATCATCGGTGTGATATGCGGTTTTGTCATCGTCCGTTCGTTCCTCTTTGCCGATTCACTGACCGTGCGGAACGACCTGGTGCAAGGCTTCCTTGTCGGCGCCGGGCTGGGGGTCGTCGCGGTCGAGATCCTCGCGAGGATCAAGGCCACGAGTGTCAACGGCTGGATCACCGTCTTCGGATGCGGCCTACCCGGCAACGACATCTTCACGCGGGCCGCGTGCGCCCGGATCTTTCCCGGCCCGGTGAACGTGCCTCAAGAGGCGATGTACTGGAAGACGGGTGTTGACGGCGCGGGTCGAACGCTCTCCGGAGAGCACGACTACGTCCTCCACTTTCCGCCGGGCGGTCTTCCGCCCAACGACGCGTTCTGGTCGCTGACCATGGCTGACGCGAAAGAACACTTCGTGGCGAATCCCATCGATCGGTACAGCGTCGGCGACCGGTCCGGCCTCGCGCAAAATCCCGACGGCTCCGTAGACATCTATCTGCAGAACGCCGCTCCGGCAGGCCATGAAGCCAACTGGCTGCCCGCGCCAGCAGGCAGATTCATCTTGTGGCTGCGCGTGTATGTGCCCGGCGCAGCGATTCTCAATGGCGAATACACGGTGCCGCCGGTTGTCGAAGCAAGACCAAGTCGATGACGGCGTACCAGCACTTGCTTCTCTTCGGTTCGGTCACGGTCGCGGCGTGCTTCCTGTTCGTCTACTTCTGGCCGCGCATCTTGCTGGTCGTGTACAAGAGGGCGATCCTCGTGAAAGGGTTCGGCGAGGGCCCCATTCCGGTCAATACGCTCTATACGGAGCCCCAGGCGGTCTTTGCAGATCCGCTCCGTGCGGCGCCCGCCTCGGGCTCGAACCTGATCACCACGGGCGCGAACCGCGACACGCTCCTCACGGCGGGCTGGCTAGATCTCAGGAATGGGCCGCAGGTCCTACACGTACCGGACATGGGCGGTCGCTACTACAGCGTCCAGCTGACCGATCCGTCGAACAACACGAATTTCGCCTACGTCGGCAAACGCACCACCGGGACCGAGGCCGGCGACTATCTCATTAGCGGCCCCGGCTGGACAGGATCGGTACCGCAGGGCATGACACGGATTTCTTCGCCGAACAATTCGGTGCTGGTTGTTGGCCGCACGCTCGTCGAAAGCGACGCGGACGTCTCAGCCGCTTACGCGCTTTCCAAGCAGATTCATCTCACACCGCTCGGAGGCTAGCCTCTCTTCGCGTTACCGCAGCCGCAGGATCGAAGTTACGCGAGTGCTCAGACACGAAGTCCCTCCAGCAGAAACGCCTCCACCTCTTCTACTTTGCCCTTCACGGTGAAGCGTCCGAGGGGCCGGACCGCGGCGGCGTCCCGGATGAGCGCATACGTCGGGCCGGAGATCACCACCTGCCCTGCTTTTGCCCCAGTCTGCAGTCGAGCCGCGAGATTCACTGCGTCGCCGTGAGCCACGTAGTTGTGGAACTCCTCGCTGCCGACGTTCCCGACCAATGCCGCACCCGTCGCGATGCCGACGCGGAAGCGTGGGAGCGTCGCATCCTCGCGAACGATGCCTTCGATCGCCGCCTGCATCGCGAGCGCCGCGCGCGCCGCCGTGAGCGCGTGCCGCGGCTGCTCGACTGGCGCGTTCCAGACCGCGACGATGGCATCGCCAGCGAACTGGATGATCGTGCCGCCGTTCGCGAAGATAACTGGGACGACCGCGGTGAAGTAGCGATTCAACGCCGCGACCGTCTCGCGCGGAGGACGGCTCTCGGTGAACGGCGTGAAGCCCTCGAGGTCGGCAAAGAGCGCGGTCACGTCACGGATGTCGCCGCCGAGCTGCGCTTTCCGCGGATCGGAGATGAGCGCGCGCGCTATCTGCGGAGAAAGGTACTGTCCGAAAAGACGCTGCACCACCGCGAACGCGCGGTCCCTCTCCCGTACGAAAACGTAGAGCGCGATGAAGACGATGACCGAGACGCCGACGATGTTGAGGATGAACATCGCGTCGACGAGACCAGTCGGGAGGTTGTTCGCGGTCCGCACGGCCCCGCCGAGCGTTCCGGTGAGCACCACCAGGATGAGGTACGCCCCGAACCAGCGGAGTGCCTCGCGCGGGCTCGCGAACGCGAGCGCGCCGAGGGGGGCTACGAACGCCCACGCCGCCACGACGCTCGAGAGGACGAAACCGCCGAGCACGACCATGAGCACGAAGGGGAGGACGAGCATCAGGCCAAGCTGCGCGAAACGGAACCAGTCGTAGCGTCGCGTGAGCGTGAACAGGACGACGCTCGCGAGCGAGAGCACCGTGTAGCTGAGCGGGATGGCACCGCCGAGCGGCTCGCCGAAGATGATGTAGATCAGACCCCAACCCACCGCGAGGAGGCTGATCAGGAGCGCGAGCAGCACGAGGAGGGCCTTACGGAGCCTCATCTCCTCGCTGTCGGAGGGATTCGCCCCGATGGTGGCGGCCAGCCCGAGCAGCCGATCCATGAGCGGTAGATGGTAGGCACACATGCGCCTCGAGCACCGAGGCTATTCGGCGGGCGTGGCCACTCAGTTCAGCGCACAGGAAACCCTCTTCGTCAGCGTGGAGGTCAGCCTTCGCGAGAGCGGCTAAGTCCCGATCAGCCGCCGTTCGTGCGGCCTTGCGCGGGAGCAACGACGAAAGCCTCGTGCAGTCTGTCGCATAGGATGTTCGACATTCTTCGCGTTCTTGCGCTCCTGGCGGGTATGGTGTTCGTTGCGTCGGCTTGTGCGCCCGCCGCGGTGCCGGCGCAATCTGGCCTACCTTCGGCGGAGTCCGCGGCCGCCCGGACGGCACCGGCCGGAACCTCGTCGCCCATTCCAGCGCCCACGAAGTACATCCCCGTGGGATTCATCGGCATGCCGAAGCCGCCGACGAGCTTCGATCACGCGCTTATCGACCCGGCGTCGAAGACCCTCTTCCTCGCCGACCGCAGCAACGGCGGAATAGATGTCATCACACTCCAGGGCGAGCTCTTCGTGAGGACGATCGGCGGGTTCGTCGGTCTACGGGGCCCGGCTGACTCGGGACCGAACGACCTCGCCCTCGTGCCGGAGCTGAACCAGCTGTGGGTGACCGACGGCGACAGCTCCGTGAAGGTCATCGATCTGGCCACGCGGTCCGTCGTCGCGACAGTGCCGACCGGCGGACGAGGTCGTGCGGACGATATCGCCTACGACGCCCGCGACAAGCTCATCGCGGTGGGAAACGATTCAGACGTCCCGCCGTTCCTGACCTTCATCTCCGTCGCGGACCGGAAGACGATCGGCACGCTCGAGTTCCCCGGCGCCGGTGGGCTCGAGGCGGTGCTCTGGAGCGCGGACCGCGGCGTCCTCTACCAAGCTGTGCCGTCGACGAAGACGAACCCTGGCGGAGAAATCGCGCTCGTCGACCCAAAGGCGATGAAGGTGACGAAGGTCTTTGCGCTCAGAGACTGCAACCCGCACGGGATCGCCATCGGGCCGCGCGGTCAGATGCTGCTTGGCTGCAGCCCCGATGCGCTCGCAAATGGCGCAAGAGCGCAGGTGCAGGTCATCGACATGGAGAGCGGCAACCTGGTCGCGGCGATCACTGAGACCGGCGCGGCGGACATCGTCTGGTACAACCCCGGCGCCAATCAGTACTTCGTCGCCGCAAGCGGAATGACCGCGGACGGCACGAAGACCGGCGCGCCGACGCCGGCCCTTGGGATCATCGACGCGGCCTCGAACCGATGGCTGCAGAACGTCTCCACCTTCGCGGGCGCCCACAGCGTCGTGGGGGACCCCGCGACCAACCATGTCTACGTGCCGCTGCCGGCGCAGGGCTTCACCGTGCTCGGTGGCGGCTCAGCCGTCCTAAACGTCGATAGGTAGGCGAGCGGCTAGAGAAACCGATCCACGAGGATCGCGAGCACACCCGCAATCGCGGCAGCCCCGATGACGCGGCCGGCCGGCTCGCCCCGATCCCGACCGAGGCCCAGGGCGACCGCCGTGAGCGCAAAGGAGAGGACCCCACTGCCGACGTCCTCGAACGAAAGACCGAGGACGGGGCCATCCACGTCGAGATTCGTCGCGTTCGCGGAGAGGAGGACCAGGCGCCACAGCACGAAGCCGATGACCGTCGCCCCCGCGCCGATCGCGAAGCGGCCATGGGCGCGTGACCATGACGAAGCGGCGAGGCCCGCGCCCGCGAGGGCGCCCGCGATGAGCGCCGCGACAGCGATTCCGACTGTCGAGTACATGCGACCTCCGATCCGGTGACGCGCGGCGGGGGAGTGTACGCTAACAATTGTTAGTCCACATGGACGTGTCATTCGGCCAGGTGCTCTTTCACCGCACGCGCCACCCGAAGCGTCGGCCGCCGGGGATCGCGGCTTCTGTGAGTGCGGGCCTTCCGCTGGCAGTACGCGTAGAGCGCCTCGTAGAGCGGGTGGGTGACCCGCAGCTTCTCGGCGTCATCAGGAACCGTCGCCTGGATGCCGCTGATGATCGCCTCGAGGCCCTCGGCCTCCGGCCGTTTGCGCTTCCGGGTCGGGATGTCCGCGCCACGCACGATGAGACCCATCTCGGCCAGAGCGGGATCGTCGCTCAGCCCGAGCTCGTCGATCATCACCTCGAAGGTGCATCTCGCGCCCTTGTGTGTGAACTCGGCATCGAGCATGTCGAAGGCCCTTCCGGATGGCGGACGTCGCTCTTTCGGATCGACGAAGACAAACTTCGCCTTCGGGTCGATGAACCGGCGGATGAGCCAGGGGCAGGCCGTCCGATCGACGTGCAGGTTCTTGCGGGTGACCCAGACGCCCACCTAGCCTCGGCTCCTGCGATTCCTCTTGGGGAGCGCATCAGCCGCGGCCCGCGGACGGGCGAGCGGCCCGACGGCGCGCGCCGCGAGATCCTCTCGCGACGCACGCTCCGCGAAGCCCCGTACCCGCCGCTCGCAGCTCGCGAGCGCGCGCTCCGCCGCGCGTCCCGCCGGAGCCCTGAACCAGTCGCGCTGGCGGACGTCGGCGAACCAGCGCTGGATCTTCCCGAGGTCCGCCTCAAGCTCTTCGAGCTCCTCGAACGAGAACGCGGCGTGCTCGCGTTCGCGCGCAATGTGCGCGAGAAGGTCGGCGCAGGAGCTCTTGATCTCGGCGTACTCGCGGTCGCGTTCCCTTTGGAACGCCGAGATCAGACGTCGTTCGTCGGCCGTGCCAAAAGTTGCCCTCGACGCGGTCGCGTTCCCGCCGCCTGCCGCGATGCGCTTGGCCGCGTCAGTCGCCCAGCTTTTCGCGGCCGCGCTCTCGGGCAGGGCGGCGACGCCGTCGCGCACGAGCAACGCGCCCTTACGGCGGAGCTCGCGCCACACGTAGGCGCGCGTCCGTGAGGGGGTGGTCGGCACGGTGTAGATGAGAAGCAGCCAGCGACGCGACATGGCGGCGATGCTAGCGACGACATCTGTGGAGAGGTGCGAAAGCGATGAAGTGGATCACCCGCGAACACCCCCGCGTGGACCGGGTCGCGTGCCCCTGGCTCATCGAGAAGTTCGTCGACAAGCAGGCAGAGTTTGTCTACGTGCCGGCGGATCAGGTGATGGCCGAGGCGCAGAAGCGTGGTGCGACGCCGTACGACGTCAAGGACGTGGAGCTCGGCCATCACGGGCCCGAGTGCAGCTTCGACGCGTTCGTCCACAAGTACGCGCTCGACAAGGATCCGGCGATGGCCTACATGGCCCGGGTCATCCGCGGCGCCGACACCGCCGACAAGACCGCCACGCCGGAATCGCAGGGTGTCGAGGCTGTGCTCGACGGCCTGCGGCACCTCCATTACCCGAACGACCAAAAGCAGCGCGAGGCCTCGCGCCCGGTGCTCGACGCGCTGTACGCGTTCTGCCAGAAGAAGGTCGAAGCGAAGTCGGCGTGAGCCTGAGGCCGGGCGGCTTCATCGAGCTCCCGGGCGGCGCGCGCACCGGCTTCGACCACTCCGACACCTATCTAGGCCCCGGCGGCAGTCGCCTCTATGTCGCGCACACCGCGACCAACGCGATCGACGTGATCGACTGTCGCAGCAACGCCTACCTGCGCTCGTTGCCAAATCTCACGGGCGTCGCCGGCGTGCTCATCGACAGCGATCGCGACCTCCTCTTCACGAGCGATCGCGCGGCCGCGCGGGTGAGCATCTTCCGCTGCTCGGACGAAAAGCTCTTCGCGCAGGTTGCCGTCGGCCCGCGGCCGAACGGTCTCGCGTTCGACACGCGGCGGCGCCACCTCTACAGCTTCAACCTCGGCGAGCCACCCGGTACAGACTGCACCGCGTCAGTCGTCTCGGTCGACGAGCGTCGCGTCCTCCACACGATTGCCCTACCCGGTCGGCCGCGGTGGGCAACGTTCGATCCATCGAGCGACAGGGTCTACGTGAACATCCAGGACCCGGCGGTCATCATGGCAATCGACGCCAGCGGACCGATGGACTCGGGCCGGATCGACGTCGGCGCCGCTGGTCCGCACGGCCTCGCGTTGGCCGGCGGTCGGCTCTTCTGCGCGGCGGACGCTGGACAACTGGTCGTGGTGGGCTGGGTCGTGGGGGTTCCGCGCGTTGAGAAACGGCTGCCGCTGCGTGGTGCCCCCGACGTCGTCATGCACGACGAGGGTCGCCACTTGCTGTATGTGGCGATCGGCTCGCCCGGCGTGGTCACTGTCTTTGATACGGAGAGGCTCGAGGAGATTGAGACGGTCGAGACCGAGGAAGGCGCGCATACGATCGGGTGGGATCCGCCCACCGCTCAGCTCTACGCCTTCGCGCCGCAGCGCGGCGGAGCGCTCGTGTTCAAAGAAACGTGACGACCAACACCGGGATAGGCCTCCGCGATCTCGCCGGGTACTTCCTACGCCTGGGCACGTTCGGGTTTGGCGGCCCGATCGCCCTTGCCGGATACATGCAGCGCGATCTCGTCGAGCGACGGCGGTGGTTCACGCAGGAGGAGTACCTCCAGGGTCTCGCCGTCTCGCAGACCCTGCCGGGACCGCTCGCGGCGCAGCTCGCGATGTGGCTGGGCTACGTGCGTCGCGGGTTCTGGGGCGCGGTCGCGGCGGCCGTGCCGTTCATCCTGCCGCCGTTTGTGATCGTCAGCATCGTTGCCGCCCTCTATGTTTCGTTCCGCGGAACGACTGTCATCCAGGCGCTCTTCTACGGCATCGGGCCGACGGTCATCGCGCTCATCCTTCGCGGCGCCTGGAAGCTGCTTGGGGTGACGGTGAAGAACGACCGTCGGCTCTGGGCGATCTTTGCGGTCGTCACGCTGATCACCTTCGCCGTTCGCAGCGAGGTGGCGGTGCTCTTCGTGCTTGCGGGGTTTCTCGGCGTGCTGCTCTATGCGCCGCCGGGCTGGCTTAGGCGACCCGCGATCTCGCCGGCCGCGATCCCCCTCGGACTGGGCACGCTCGTCACGCAGGCCGCCGATCCGAACGTGCTCCTGCAGCTCGGGATTTTCTTCTTCAAGGCCGGTGCGTTCACCTTCGGGTCCGGGCTCGCGATCGTGCCGTTCCTCCAGCAGGGGGTCGTGCGCGACTATGGGTGGCTCACCGAGCGCGAGTTCCTCGACGCCGTGGCCATGGGCATGATCACGCCGGGCCCGGTGGTCATCACCGCGGTCTTCGTGGGCTACCTGGTCGCGGGCCTTTCGGGCGCGGCGATCGCGGGGATCGGCGTGTTCCTGCCGCCCTTCCTCATGGTGGTGCTGTTCGCGCCGTGGATCCTCCGCTACCGAAAGCACCCGGCGGTGCAGGGCTTCACCAAAGGCGCGACCGCCGCCGCGGCCGGGGCCATCGTCGGTGCCGCCGCTGTCATCGCGACACAGGTCCTCGTTGACGTTCCGACGATCGCGATCTTCGTCATCGCGTTCGGCATCCTTTGGCGACTCAGGGTTCCCGAGCCCGCACTCGTCGCAGCGTCCGCGATCGTGGGCCTGGTGCTCTTCGGGGTTCGATGAGCCGCGAGCGCGAGCGCAGCGGTCTCAAGCGGGAGCTCGGGACGCTGACCACCATGCTCTTCACCGCGGCGATGATCGTGGGCACGGGGATCTTCGCCGCGTTTGGCGCCGCGACCAGCGTGGCCGGCAGCGGGATCCTGGTTGCGATGCTGCTCGGCGGCAGCGTGGCGCTCGCAACGGGCATCAGCGCGGCCCAGCTGGGCGTCAACTTCCCTGAAGAGGGCGGGGCCTTCACCTGGGCCCGGCAGTTCGACCACGACACGATCGGCTTCATCGCGGGCTGCGGCTATCTCGGCAAGGTGCTCGTCTCGATGAGCGTGATTGCGCTCGCATTCGCGACGTACCTCAGCCAGGCGGTACCCGGTCTCCCTGCGCACCTGGCTGCGGCGATCGCGGTGCTGGCGATGACCGGCCTGAACGTCTTCGGCATCGAGCTGACTTCGAAGATGTTGATCGGGCTGCTCGCGGTCCTGGTTGGCCTGCTCGCCCTGTACAGCGGCGCGGCGGTCGGAGCGGTGGATCCAGCGAATCTCGGCCCAATCCTCGGCGACAAGGGGGCGCTCGGGTTGCTTGCCGGCGCGGCGATCTTCTTCTGGTCGTGGGATGGGTTCATGCGCGCGGCGATCATGGCGAGCGAGATCAAGGACCCGCGACGCGCCATCCCGATCGGGATCGTCGGCGGGGTCGCCATCGCCGCCGTCGTGTTCCTGACGGTCGGCGCGATCACGCTGGGTGTCCTGGGCGCCGACGCGGTCGGGAGTCAGGACACCCCGTTGCTGGACGCGGGAAAGAAGGTCGCCGACTGGGTCTTCTGGACGGTCCTCGCGGCAGCCATTGTGGCGACGCTCGTCGACATGCTCGGCGTTCTGCTCACCGGGTCCCGCGTCGTGCTGGCGATGGGTAAGGTGCACGAGCTGCCAGGGTGGCTCGCCCAAGTGCACGAGCGTCTTGGGACGCCGGTGCTATCCGTCGTCGCCCTCGGCGTCGCGAGCGCGGCGCTGGTGCTGGTCTTCGATCTGCGTCCGCTCATCGAGGTCGCGAGCGCCTTCATGCTCGTGTGGTACTTCGTCACGCATTACGCCGCGCTCGCGCTCCCCAAAGAGAAGCGCATCGCGTCGCCGCTCTTCTCCTGGTATGGGATCGTCGGCTGCGTCGGCCTACTCGTTGCGCTGCCGCCGCCGGCGCTCGCGGTCGCAGGCGCGACGTTTGTCGCGTTGCTCGGCGCTCGCTGGCTTGTTCACCGCATGAGTCCGCCGATGCTCCATTGATGCGCATGCAGCAAGCGAGCTTGACGGCAACACATTTGTCAGCGGTCGGCCTCGCATGCTCGGGTGGTGGCATGTCTGGGTCGCCTCGCCGACCAGCTGGATAGGCGCCCGCACTCGACCTAACGAAGGTTGGGCTGTCTGCCGGACCATGACGCGATTACCGGCGCGTGCGTCGACCCGGCCCGCGGGCCCCGAACCGCCGCAGCGCCGCGATCGTCGGGCGCAGCTCGCGGCCCCACTCGGTGAGCGCGTACTCCACGCGTGGCGGGACCTCGGCGTAGGCCGTCCGTGAGACCAGACCGTCGGCCTCGAGTTCGCGGAGCCGGACCGTGATGAGCTTCGGATTCACGTCGCCGAGCGAGCGTTCGATCTCGGTGAAGCGCCGCGGCCCGCCGAGCAGGCTCTCAACGATGTGAAGCGCCCACTTATTCCCGACGAGCTCCATCGCGCGTGCTAGTTCGCTCATATTACTTACTCTATGGGGTCTTACTTGCTATTGGGAAGTGATGCGGTACGGTCGAGACACGGAAGAGACGCAACTCACGACGGGTTGTTCGTCCTTCGCATTGGGGATGCCCGGAAGGGCAAAGGAGAAGCCATGGCTATTGATCAGGTCGACCGCAGGGTCGTTATTGAGAGACCCACGGTCACGAGTCGCGAGGCAGGGCGCGGCGCGACCGCTCCCGCGGTGACATCTTTCACGAAGACCTACCGAACGACCGCGAAGATCGTCGGGGCGGTCTACCTCGCGGGCTTTGTCGTCGGGCTCGTGGGGAGCGGAATCTTCCAATCGATTCTTGGCGCGACCGGTGCGTCGGCCAACCTGCCGGCGGTCGCCGTGAGCAGCGTGCTGCTGGCATTCGGCGCGATTCTGTGGTTGATGGCCGTCGCCGGCGACACCGCACACGGTGTCTTGATGTTCCCGATCTTGCGGCGATACCACGAACG
>WNGI01006239.1_pt1 | contig 10805 bp, 6 predicted proteins | sample 5400621 | NCBI WGS metagenome assembly WNGI01 (sample SAMN13153374, study PRJNA577476) | soil metagenome | isolation source: 20 cm soil or saprolite under Garry oak tree replicate 1 | place: USA:California | collected 2016-06-15 | reverse complement strand
TAAGTTGCCGATAGCTCATGTACATCTGCATCTTCGGCGCAGCGATAAAATCATTCTGACGAACGTCTTTGACCACGCCGATCACTTCGCGCCAGGGCATATCCGACGTCGTATCACCCGGCTTCAGCCGTTTGCCGATGGGGTTCTGCCCCGGCCAGAAATGTTGCGCCAACTTCTCACTTACGACCACCGTGTAGCTGGTCTCGGTGGTGTCCTGGTCGGTGAAGTCACGTCCGCGCACCAGCGGAATGCCCATCGTGCTAAAGTAGCCCGGGCCGATCGCGCGATAAATCACGTCCATCCGCTGATCGGTCGGCGGATCGGGAATTCCTTCGATCGCGATGTACATCGAATCGCCATTGTAGGTGAGTGGCAGGTTGCCGGCGATCGCCGCCGACTGCACACCGGGCAGCGCACGCACGCGGCGAAGAACCTCGTCCAAAAACGGATTGCGGTGTTCCTGGTCAGGATATTTCACTTCGGACAGATCAATCTTCGCCGTGAGCAAATGATCGGCGCGGAATCCTGGATCGAGGTTCCGCAGGTGGATAAAACTGTTGATCAACAGTCCGGCGCCAATCAGCAGCACGAAGGAGACGGCGACTTCCGCAATCACGAGCAGGCCGCGGAGCCGCGCTCCTTTGCTGCCCTCCGCCGCGCCACGGCCACCTTCATTCAGCGTTTCATTAAGATTGAAGTTCGACGCTTGCGCCGCTGGCGCGAGACCGAAGATCAGGCCGGTGATAAGTGCCACCAACGCGGTGAAGACAAGGACCCTTGCATCGATGCCGATCGAGTCGGCCTGTGAGATCGTGTCGGGGATGAATGTCTTTAGAATCCGGAGACCGGCGACTGCGAAGATCAAACCGACCGCTGCGCCCAGCGTGGCCAGGAGTACACTTTCGGTCAGGAATTGTCTCGTCAGGCGCGAACGGCTCGCGCCGAGAGCCAGCCGCAGCGCGATCTCTTTTTGTCGCACCGCGGCCCGCGCCAGGAGGAGATTCGCCACGTTCGCGCACGCGATCAGAAGCACAAACCCAACTGCTCCCAGCAGCACGAGCAGCGCCGGGCGGATGTCGCCCACGACTTCCTCATGCAGCGGACTCACCACCGTGCCGATGCGCAGGTTGGTATTGGGATACTGTTGGGCGAGCCGCGCAGCGATTGTTTCCATCTCAGCTTGCGCCTGCTTAAGCGTGATGCCGGGTTTCGTCCGCGCGATGACTTCGAGGTAATGATTCCCGCGCGACTGCGATTCCTCGCTGGGGAACGCAATTGGCACCCAAAGCTGGTCCTTCCACTTGTCGCGGCTTGGCACGTTAATGCCCGGCGGCATCACGCCGACGACAGAGTAGCTTTCGCCGTTCAGGTTCACTGCCTGCCCGATGATCCGCGGATCAGAACCGAATCGCCGCTGCCAAAGACCATGGCTGAGAATCACGACGTGTGTTCCTGGCGTATCTTCCTGCGGCAGAAATCCGCGACCGAGGCGCGGCTGCACGCCTAACACGTCAAACAGATTTGCCGAGACGCGCCGACCATCCAGACGTTCCGGTTCACCGACGCCAGTGAGGTTAAAGTTTTTCTGCGCCATCGCCGCCATCCCGGTGAAAACTGTGTTCTGCGCGCGCCAATCAAGGAAGTTCGCGGGCGAGGGCGTGTCCTTGGGGAAGCCGAGATGGGTCGCGTTCTCCCACAACATGACCAGCTGTCCCGGATTCTTGTAGGGCAGCGGCTGCAGTAACACAGTGTTGACGACGCTAAAGATCGCGGTGTTCGCGCCGATTCCGAGCGCCAACGCCAATACCGCCACGATGGTGAAGCCGGGATTTTTCCGCAGCATTCGCAGCCCGTAGCGTAGGTCTTGTGTGATATCTCCCATAATGCTTGTCTTCGTATCGGTTCCCATCGCGAGAGGGTTTTGCGGAACGTGGCGCTCCACTTGTTTCAATTCCCAACCTAACAACTCCGGAGCATTCAATTCTTCCAGCAACGTACGTTGCGCTTCTTCTTCGGTCGCACCGCGACTTAGCTCCTGCTCGTATCGATCCTGGAGATGCTGCGAGAGCTCCTCGATGATTTCGAGCTCGCGCGCTGGCGACAGATTTAGCCCGGCAAGGCGGGCTTTAACTTCGGCTTTCCAATCAGGCATACTGGATTCCGGTGATTCGACCGATTGCTTCCACGAACTCGAGCCACCCATCACGCTGGCTGGCCAGCACCTTTTTGCCGGCCGGGGTGAGGCGATAATAACGCCGCCGCCTCTGCCCTGCCTTTTCCACCCAGCGGCCGCGAATCCATCCCCGTTTTTCGAGGCGGTAGAGCAGGGGATAAAGCGAAGCGACATTAAACCGGAGCGCACCGCGCGAGCGCAACTCGATCAGCTGCCCAATGTCATAGCCATGCCGCGGCCGATCCTCGACCAGCGAAAGAATGAGCAGCTCCGCGCTGCCCTTCTTCAGTTCACGATCCAAGCCTGGTGACGCCATATATTGTTAAGACATGTATGCTGCAAGAATATGCAGGTCAATAATGATTTTGCGGGAATGAAAATTTCCCGTCTAATCGCTTGCTGACTTGACCGAGTTTGTCGTTCACCTGAACAAGTTGAAGAACAGTCATGAGCCGAGCATTCGTGAAAGAAGATGTGGATCCGCCGGAGCGGTCAGGGCGTGCGCGCTCGGCCTCGGGCTTGCCGCCGGGAGCGCTGAACTACATGACGGCGCGCGGCGCCCGTCGGCTGCATGCCAAGGTTGGTGAATTGCGTCGGGCGAACTCAGATCCGGCGCGAATCGCCGAGCTGGAGACCGTGCTTGCGTCCATCACGGTGGTCGAGCGGCCTAGCGGGACAGGCAACAGTGTTTCTTTCGGCGCGACTGTCACGGTGGAGGAGAACAATGGAAATAGTGCGACCTACACTGTCGTCGGCGTGGACGAGCTCGGATTCTACCCCGACGCGATCAGTTGGATTTCGCCAGTGGGCAAAGCTCTTCTTGCCGCCGAGCTCGGCGACAAGGTCAGACTGGAAGATGACCGCACTGGGACGATTGTGAAGATCGAGCACCGCGCCGATTGAGGGACGGAACGGTGGCGGCTGGCGACTCTCGAACTGAGCTGGCGATGGGTTTTGTCGCGCGACGGCGTACTCTTATTCCGAGCGCAATGCCTGCACCGGATCGACGAGTGCGGCGCGACGCGCGGGCAAGAGGCAGGCCATCAGTGCGGTGGCCGTAAGTAAGACGGCTGCGCCGCCGAGGAGCGCCGGGTTGTGTGCTGAAACCTGGTAGAGTTGCGCCGCAATCAATCGCCCTAGCGCGAAGGTTGCGACGATTCCAATCACGAGCCCTGTCAGCACCGGTTTCATTCCCTGACTCAGGACCAAGCGAAGGACATCCCGGGTTTGCGCGCCGAGGGCCATGCGGAGACCAATTTCGCCAGTGCGCTGCTCCACCGTATAAGCGACCGCACCGTAAATTCCGATGCTGGCCAGCAGTAAGGCGACGCTAGCGAAGATGCCGAGCAACCACGTCATGAGCCGGGTCTGACCGACTGCTTGCGCGACAATCGTGTTCATCGATTGCGGCAGCGCGATCGCCAGGCCGGGATCCACGGTAGCCAACGCCGTCCGCACCGATTTGGTCACGGTCTCGGTTTTTAAATTGCTCCGCACCTCGATACTGAGAAACGGAAAATTCTCCTGCGTCCATGGGCGATAGAGTTCCACGTCGTCCGGCTCGGCGACTTTTCGCGAGCGCACGTCACCGACCACACCGATGATTTCCGCCGGAATGCTCGAGCTGCTGTAGAGAAGTGTTTTGCCGATTGGATTCTCGCTTCCGAAAATCTTCTTTGCACCCGCCTGGCTGATGAGCAGAACATTTGGCTGACCGGCGGTGTCGTGCTCATCAAAATCCCGCCCGGCCAGAACGGGAATGCCCCAGGTCTTGAAATAATCCGGCGCGATGTTGTGAGCGGCCGCCGCCGCGCGCTTGTCGATCGGCAAAATCTCGCCATTAGGCCGCGCATAAAGTGCATTACCGCCTGCGCCGCCCAGCAGCGGAATGTCCGCGCTGATGGTAGCGCTTTCGAGCCCGGGAACGGCGCGCAATACCGCCAGCGTTTGTTGCGCGAAATGTTGCCGCGCGTTGAGATCGGGATATTGCGCCTCTGGCAAGGTGACAAAACCGATCCAGACGTTTTCACAGCGGTAGCCAATGTTTTGCCGGTTCAACTGCACAAAACTGGTGATGAGCAGAGACGCGCCGGCGAGCAAAGTCACCGAAAGGGCCACTTGCGCCCCGATCAAAATCTTGCGAAACCGCAGTTGATGCGCGCTGCTGCTCGTCCCGCGCCCGCCTTCTTTCAGACCTTCGATTAGATCCGCGCGCGCACTTTGCAACGCCGGATAAATTCCCATGGCAACACCGGTTAGGATCGACATCACAACAGCGAAGCCGAGCACGGGGAACGAAAGCTGGACCCGCGTCTCGGGATCGAAGGGCAGAAAATTCGCCGCCATTTTCGGCACAGAGGGAACGATGTACCACGCCAGGAATGCGCCCGCGATTCCGGCGAACACGCTGACGAGCAAACTTTCGAACACGAATAGTCGCACCACGCTGCTGCGCGACGCGCCGATCGCCATTCGCAGTGCGATTTCGCGCCGTCTTCCGCTGAACCTAACGAGTAGTAGATTCGCGACATTGCTGCATGCGATCAACAACACAAACGCCACCGCTGCGAGCAAAGTAGCGAACGCGGGCCGCAAATTTCCGGTGACATCGTCGGGCAAAGTTTTGAGCGTCATGACCGACGAGCTATCGATCTTGTCCGGATATCGCGCGCGGTAGCTTTGTTCGAGCGGCGGCATTGCTGCTTTCGCCTGTTCCAGCGTCATTCCTGATTTCAATCGCCCGACGACCCGCAGGAAACCCGAGCCACGCATCATGCGCTCGTAGGAAATTCCGGGGAGGACGTACGGTTTCGTCGTCCAGACTTCGGCACTCGGCCCAACCCAGGAAAAAGGCAGATTCGGCAAAATACCGACGATCGTGTGCGGCACGCCGTCCAGCGTGATGCTGCGCCCGATTACACTTGCGTCGGCGCCCATCCGTTTCTGCCAAAAATTCTCCGTTACCATGGCGACGTCGGCGCTTTCTTCTTCCTCCGGCAAAAAGTTGCGTCCGCGAACCGGACGCACCCCGAGGACATCAAAGTAATTCGCCGTCACTCTGCCGCCGAAGATTTGCACGGGATCGCCGAGCCTGGTCAAAGTGAAGGCGAAAACGTTTTCCGCGGCAAAACCGTCGAAAATCGCCTGCGAGTCGCGGTAGTGCTGAAAACGAGGCGCCGAAATTGCGAGCTCGAGAAGCTTGCGTTCCTTCGCGTTAGAATACATGTGCACCACACGTCCCGGCTCTTTGAAGGGTAGATCGCGGAGGAAGAGATCGTTGATCAAGCTGAAGATCGATGTGTTCAGTCCGATCCCGAGCGCGAGAGTGGCGATGGCGATGAAACTGAAGCCTGGTGACTTCAGCAATATGCGCAAGGCGTAGCGAAGATCATTCATGCGCGGTTTGGCTTTTGCGTCGCGAAGCGCATTTCATTCAGCGCGAAGAGCGACCACGGGGTCAACTCGCGCGGCGCGCCGTGCGGGCAACCAGCAGGCAAGTGCGACCGCGGCAGAGAGCACTCCTGCACCGCCGATCCACCCGAAGACATTCGGCGCGGGCATCTCTGCCCATTGATGTTGAATCAGTCGAAAGCAACTCCACGTCACGAGGGCGCCGACGGCGAAACCGGTCGCGAGCAAATGCGCGCCTTGATTCGCAACGAGTTGGATGATCTGTCGCGCGGTCGCGCCCAAAGCACTCCGAATTCCGAATTCGCGCTGACGTCGTGCGACCTGCAACGAGAGCAATCCATACAAGCCGATGGCCGCTAAAACCAACCCGAGCAAGGCAAACGCCGAAACAAGAACGAAGATGAAGCGCTCGGTCGCATGCATTCGGGCCGCTGCCTCTTCGAGCGAAACGATGTTGAACGCTGCAATGCGCGCATCGGCACGGGCGAGCGCAGCACGAATCACATTCGCGCTCAGCGGTTCACCTTTCGTTTGCACAAGGAAGGTAATCTCGTCGAACTGCCCCGGATCTGTGCGCAACATCTGCGGAATCGGTCGAGTAATCGTTCCGATAACCTCTCCATCTCGTGGCTCCGCGACCACCTTCATGTCCGCCACAACGCCGACTACGCTCAGCCAGGGGCGAGGTCCATCCAGACGCCCCCACTTGACACATTTGCCGATCGGATCCTGACCGGGCCAGAAACGTCGCGCGAACGCATCGGTCACGATACAAACAGGCGCCGCATCCGCGTTGTCGCTCTCGAGAAACTCGCGGCCACGCAACAGCCGCTGGCCCATTTTGTTGAAATAGCCCGGCGCGGCCGCGCGCTCGTAGGCCATGTAAAACCCGCGCGGCTCAGGAACGCTGGCGGCCTCTGCGTTAAAACTCATCAAGTCCCGGGGAGCATTCAACGGTGAGGGCGAAGTCAAGGTGGCGGAGATCACTCCGGGCAGAGCGCGGAGTTGTGCGAGGGCCGAGTTGAGCACGTTCAGTTTCGCGGCGGGCGAAGCAAAAAGACGATCCGGTGCATTACAATTGAACTGGACTCGGCCTCGGGTTTCAAAACCCCACGGTTCGTTAATCAGCCGTTCAAAGTATTGCGTTGCGGTGATGCTCGCTGTGAGGAGCACGGCAGCAATCGCGAGTTCAACAATGACGAATGAGCCGAGCAGACGGCGGGTAGCGTGATCGAGCGTGGCGCTGCGCGATGCGGCACCCATCGCACCACGTAGATCGGAGCGCGCCGCGCGAATCGCGGGAAGGAAGCCAAATCCCAAACCGCTGAAGAGCAAGACACCGGCCGCGAAAGCGAACACGGGCAGATCGAACCGCGCTGCATCATCGAACTCGCGCATTGCGCTCCCTGTCGCGTCCGTCCCTTCGGGGCTTAATGAGACCAGTGCCGGGGTGAACCACGACGCGACCACCAGACCGAGCGCCGTTCCGATTACCGCCAGGACGAAAGCCTGGGCGAGCTGCTGGCGAAGCAATCGGCCGCGACTCGCGCCCAATGCGGCGCGCAAAGCGAACTCGCCTTCGCGTTCGATGACGCGCGAGAAAAGTAAGCCGGCGAAATTCGCCGCCGCGATGACGAGCGCGCACAAAGCCGCTCCCACGATGACAAGAATTTTCGGACGCAGATCCATGACGAAACTATCGCGAAGAGGCGGGAGATAAGCCGCCCTGGCATTCAACGGATTTGGATCGGTTTGATTGATTGCCGCGCATATGCGCCGCAATGAAGATTCCGCCTGCGCAACTGTCACTCCGGGCCGCATCCGACCGACTCCATAAAGATAATGGCTGGCGATAACACCTGGTACTACCGGCGGCGCCGCGAGAGGAACCCAGACGTTCGACCGATAGGGATGCCGAAAACTCTTCGGCATCACTCCGACGATCGTGTGTGGTCGGCCGTCCAGCGTGATCGCCGCACCCAAAACATCGGGCCGCGAATTGAGCACCTCGCGCCAGAAATCATCGCTGATAATCGCTACGGCAGGTCCGCCTGGACGATCCTCGTCCTGCGTGAAGGTACGGCCCAGCGCCGGCGGTAAACCAAGGACCCAAAAAAAGTTCGCACTGATCCGGGCTGCCGAGACAGTCTGCGTGGGTGCTCCATCGGGCAATCCGACCGTCATGTCCATGCCGGTCGCCACACCAATGCCTTCAAAAATGTCGCCACCAAATTCACGCCAACGTGCCACTGTCTGATCGCTCAGGTTGACCGACGCTCCGCGCGCACCGCTTTCCTCCTGCGCCTCATAGATCCGCACCAGCCGCTCGGCATGCGGAAACGGGAGTGGCCTTAGGAGTGTGCCTTCCACCACGGAAAAAATGGCGGTATTCGCTCCAATCCCGAGCGCGAGTGTCGCGATGGCGATGAAACTAAAGCCGGGTGACTTCAGCAGCATGCGCAATGCGTAGCGAAGATCGTTCATGTGCGCGGTTGGCTGTGCCGACGGTGCTTTTGCAGGCGCCGTGCCAGATGCGGCAGAAAGGTCTAATGCGTCTGCATCCAGCTGATTAGACATGCCGCTGCCTTAAGCAGGCGAAGAAAGAGTTTCACCGATGGGATAGGAGCGTCCCGAATTCGCGACTCTTCGTAACAACTTGCGATCGAGAAAGGCCACTTCGCGTAACTATTTAACGTTCGCAACAGGATGATTCTGCCTCTCCCTTTTCCAAAAGGGTATGTGTTTAGCGCCGCAGATGAGATTGCGAAGATCCGTCGGCGCTTCATGAAGTAGCGACGCGTGTCTTGAATACGGTATGCTGTTGAAGCGAGCCCGCGTCCGTTTTTCCGTTACCAAGTTGTAACTTTACTTCGCACTGAGTCTAGCGAGTGTCCGTTAGCGCCAAGTCTGTTAGGCGTCTCCGCAAAAAGAGCTCCGCCCGACCGCTTCCCGCCGGATAACCCGCGAGCGAAGGGCTCGTTCGCCCGAATTCAGGTGTCATTTAAGAAAGGATTCAAATGAAAATGAAGGCTGCGCCGATTCAGCGCGATCTGATCAACATCACTGTGGAGAAGTAGTGATCCATGGAACATCATCAGAAGACAGTGATCGTTACGGGAGCGTCGCAGGGCATCGGCGCGGGTATCGTCCAAGCGTTTCTTGCGCGCGGCTACAATGTGGTCGGAACCGCGCGGAGCGCGACGAAGTCGAAGGAGCTTTCGGCTTCCGATCGTCTCGCCCTGATCGACGGTGACATAGGCCAATTTGAAACCGCGCAGAAAGTGGCGGAACTCGCGATCACAAGATTCGGCTCGATCGATGCCGTTGTGGCGAACGCAGGGATTTTTTTGGTGAAGCCGTTTACGGAATACACAGCAGACGAGTTTCGCGCTCTCATCTCGACCAATCTCGCCGGCTTTGTTTACATCACGCAGCTTGCGGTTAAACAAATGCAGGCACAAAAGAAAGGTGGCAGCATCGTGAGCATCAGCGCCGCGCTGGCCGACAATCCCATCGCCGGTCAACCTGCTTCTCTTCCCATGATCACTAAAGGTGGTCTGAACGCCGCCACGCGAAGCCTGGCGATGGAATACGCCCAGGAGCATATTCGATTTAACGCCGTAGCTCCCGGTGTCGTCGACACACCGCTTCATTCCGAAGATTCGAAGGATTCTCTAGAAACGCTGTCACCGATGGGCTCAATCTCCTCCGTTGAGGACATTGCCAGCGCCGTCGTGTATCTAACAGAAGCTCGCCAGATCACCGGGGAGGTTCTGCACGTGGACGGCGGTGCGCACCTAGGCAAATGGTAACCCAGGAACATTCTCACTCGGCCAGCGCCGAGCAACGGTTGAAAGAACTTGGCATCAAGCTTCCGGCACCACCCGAGCCGTTCGGTATCTATGTTGAAGCGGTGCAGACGGGCAATCTGCTTTTTCTAACCGGAATGCTTCCTACGGAAGGCCGCGGGGCGAAATTCATTGGGCGCGTCGGCGCGGAGCTCGATGTGGAAGCCGGGCGCAAAGCAGCTTATCTCGCAGCGCTCAACGTTCTCGCTGTCGCGAGAAAACATTTGGGATCACTCGACAAAGTGACGCGGATTGTCCGGCTCGGCGTGTTGGTGGCCACGTCGGGAGATGTACGCGATCAGCCGAAAGTCGCCGACGCCGCTTCAGAGTTGCTGCAAAAGGTCTTCGGAAAAGAGAAGAATCCTTGCCGCCTGGTGTACGGCGTCGCAAGCCTTCCGCTAGGAACTCCGGTCGAGCTGGAAGTGATTTTCGAAGTAGCGAGTTCGCGCAACGGCAGCTGAATGATGCGTCCCGTCAGTTCGGCCCATTGGACCCGATGTTTGCAGGTCTCCTGCGCAGTGTTGGCGATTTCTGCGATGCTCGCGTCATTTCAATTGTTCGCCCAAGCCAAAGGAAAGGAACGTCCCATGGAACACCCCACTGTTTATCGCACGATACAGATAGATGGGCTCTCCATCTTTTATAGAGAGGCCGGCCCGAAAGAGGCGCCAACGCTTCTCCTGCTCCACGGACTTCCCTCTTCCTCGCGGATGTTCGAGCCGCTTTTTGCCCGTCTCTCCGATCGCTATCATCTGGTCGCGCCCGATTACCCGGGCTTCGGACACAGCGATTGGCCGGACCCGAAAAAATTCACATACACGTTCGATCGCTACGCCGAAATCATGAATCACTTCACCGAAGCGCTCGGTCTCTCGCGCTACACGCTTTACATGCAGGATTACGGCGGCCCGGTTGGTTTTCGTATGGCCCTGGCCCATCCGGACCGGATTGAGGCTTTGATTATCCAGGACGCGGTGGCGCACAACGAAGGTCTGGGCGCGAATTGGAAAACGCGCCGCGCTTTTTGGGCTGATCGCGCTGCCAACGAAAGCGCGCTTCGCACAAATCTGCTGTCGCTGGCGACAACGCGAACACGGCATGTCGGGAACGATCCTAACGTGGAACGTTATGATCCGGATCTTTGGACCGATGAATTTTACTTTCTTAACCAGCCCGGCCAGGCCGACATTCAAAGCGACCTATTCTACGACTACCGTACGAACGTCGACGCTTACCCGAAATGGCAGGCTTGGATGCACGAGAAACAGCCGCGGCTACTGGTGATCTGGGGTAAGTATGATCTCTCGTTCGACCCCGGCGAACCGGAACGCTATCATAAGGACGTGCCGAAGGCCGAAGTCCACGTCCTCGAT
>WNGI01008160.1_pt1 | contig 10807 bp, 9 predicted proteins | sample 5400621 | NCBI WGS metagenome assembly WNGI01 (sample SAMN13153374, study PRJNA577476) | soil metagenome | isolation source: 20 cm soil or saprolite under Garry oak tree replicate 1 | place: USA:California | collected 2016-06-15 | reverse complement strand
GCTGCCGTTTCAAGACACCGCGTCGGCGAAGTTTCGAATCGACATCATCCGCGTGCCGCTGGCCCATCCGGAGCAGGCCGCCGTCGTGAGCCGGCCGCGAATTTTCGAAGCGCTCGTGGATCCGCGCGTGCACGGCCCATCGACGACTGACTCCGCGGCCGCGGCGCGCGAGGCAGATTCCGCGCGGGCTGCTGGCGCGTTTGTCGTCACGTTTCAGGGCTCCCCCACGGCCGCTCCCACCGGATTCGTGAACGAGATGCTCGACAGCATCGTGAAGAGTCACGGGCGCACGGGCGCGCCCACCGCTGCCGACAGCGCGGAGCTCCGGGCCGGTATCCAGGGGTACGTGGATGCGAACTTCCTGTCGCCGATGGGCCCGGGCGGCGTGCGCCTCGGCCCCGATCAATGCCACGACATCACGGTCTACCCGACAGTCGGCATTGCCGGTGGTGCGTGCGCCGGGTACGGTCTGCTGCTCGACATCAAGGATCCCGTACACCCGGTACGCGTCACGGCGGCATCGGACTCGAACTTCGCCTACTGGCACTCGGCGACGTTCAACAACGACGCAAGTAAAGTGATTTTCACCGACGAGTGGGGCGGCGGCGTGGCACCACGCTGCCGCGCAACCGACAAGCCTGAATGGGGCGCGGACGCGATCTTCACCGTCGACACCAAGCGCGCCCTGACGTTCAAGGGTTACTACAAGCTGCCGGCGCCGCAGACGGCGGTCGAAAACTGCGTCGCGCACAACGGCAACCTGATTCCCGTCCCCGGCCGCGACATCATGGTGCAAGGCTGGTATCAGGGCGGCATTTCGGTATTCGACTTCACCGATCCCGCACATCCGAAGGAGATCGCGTTCTTCGACCGCGGGCCGATGGACTCCACCAAGCTCCAGATGGCGGGCAGCTGGTCGGCGTACTGGTACAACGGCTACATCTACAGCTCCGAGATTGGGCGCGGGCTCGATGTCCTGGAGCTCCAGCCGAGCGCGTTGTTGACGCAGCACGAGATCGACGCGGCGAAATTGGTGAAGCTCACATATCAGAACGTGCAGGATCAACAGCGCCTGACTTGGCCGGCGAGCTTTGTCGTCGCGCGCGCGTATCTCGACCAGCTCGAGCGCTCGAAAGGGCTGGCGGCCGACCGCATCACCGCAGTGCGCGCGGCCCTCGGGACCGCGGACGGGACTGCGGAGAGCGCGCCCGTACCGAAGCGACGGACCACCCTCAATGCGCTCGCCACGCAGCTCGACCGCGATGCCGCGACCGCGGCGGATGGGGGGGGGGCGAAGGTGCGGTTGCTCGCGGGTGTCGTGAGAGGATTGGCGAAGTAGCGTTTTATTGATACGGTCTGCAGTCGTTTGGTGATGAAGTGGCCAGGTCCTCGTACTAGCGTGCCGCATGGCGTCGTACGAGGACCTGGACGCATTTAAGGCGTGCCACCAGCTGGCGCTCGCCGTTCATACCCTCACCGAAGGGCTCGACGAGATAGACCCTGAGCTCAGCGCGCAGCTGTGGGGCGCGGCGCTGATCGCGCCGAGTCGCATCGCGCGCGGCTCCGCGTTCCGGAATCGGAAGATGTTCTGGGCATGCGTCGACCGCTCGTTGGCCGCGCTCTACGAAATCGAGTATCACCTCAAGATGGGATATACGATGGGATTGATCTCACAGGAGGAGCACCATCACCTCGAGAGTCTGCGCGGGCGCGCAGTGTTCTATTCGGTGAAACTCGTGATGGACCTCATTGCGCCCCCCCCCGATCCTGAGGACACCGCGAAGGCCTGACCTCCGAAGGCCTACGTCACCCGCGCAGCCTGCTCCGCTCCCTCCCCAATCACGAGACCCGTTCCTGCGCCTTGCGCTGCGATCTCGCGACGCAGCTCGGCGATGTCTCTGTCGGTGTGACCGGCTGCCCGCAGCTTCCGGTTCATCTCCACGGTCTTAACAGCACCCTTCAGCGTGCCGAGCGCGAGGGTCGCGCACTGGGGCCGCGACGCCGCGATACCCCGGCCGAGGAGATCCAGCATCTCCTCGTACGAGAAGTCGAGAATCTCCGCGAACGTCGGCTTCTGGTGGTTGGTCCGCTCGGCCAGGATCGACGCCGCCGCCTGGCTCAGCGTGCAGCCGACCCCTTCGAAGCTCACCGCCTCGACGCGATCCGAGTCCTCGTGCGCCTTGACGTACATCGTGATGATGTCGCCGCATCCCGGGTTGCCGCCCGGAATGCGAGCGTCCGCATCGGGGAGCTTGCCGCGGTGGCGCGGTCGTTGATAATGATCGACCAGCCAGGCGACCCGCGTTTCCTGATCCACTACGGCTTCTCCACCGGGCTGCGCACGAGGTTGCCCCACTCCGTCCACGACCCGTCGTAGTTGCGCACCCGATCGAATCCCAGGAGATACGTCAGCGCGAACCAGGTGTGGGACGAGCGCTCGCCGATGCGGCAGTAGGCAATCACCTCATCGTCCGGTGTGAGCCCGTTTTCTTCCTGATAGATCGTCCGCAGCTCGCTCGCCGGCCTGAAGGTGTGCGTCTCCGGGTTTACCGCGCGACCCCACGGGATGCTCCGCGCGCCCGGGATGTGGCCGCCGCGCAGCGCACCCTCATTCGGGTACTCGGGCATGTGCATCCGCTCGCCGCGATACTCCTCCGGGCTTCGCACATCGACCAACGAATTGCCGCCGCTGACGTGCTCCAGGACTTGATCGCGGAACGCGCGGCTGCGACTGTCATCGCGCGCCGATACGGCGATGCTCCCCTCGCGGTAGCGCGGCACCGCCGTCACGAGCTCGCGTCCCTCCTGGGCCCAGCGCAACCGCCCGCCGTCCATCAGCCGGAGGTTGTTCAGGCCAAAGAGCCGGAATACCCAGAACGCGTACGTCGCCCACCAGTTGTTCTTATCACCGTAGAAGACAATTGTGGTGTCGCCGTCGATGCCCTTCGAACGCAACAAGCGCTCCAATCGCCGGCCATCGATGTAGTCTCGGATCAACGGATCGTTGAGGTCCGCGATCCAATCGATTTTCACTGCGCCGGGGATGTGCCCCGTTTCATAGAGCAGAATATCCTCGTTCGATTCGACGAGGCGCACTTTCGGATCATCCAGGTGATCGGCCACCCACTGGGTCGAGACCAGGACCTCGGGGTGCGCGTACCCGCGCGCCGCGATGTCGGCCACGGGTGCCACAGTCTCAGGCATGTTGCCTCCTCTTCAGCGTTTGCCGTCCGGACCGCAAAAGCAACGCGACCGGCCAGAGCCCGGATTCCCGGAGCCGCAGCCGGTCGCGTGATTCGTGAAGTGTGTTACCCTATGACGAAACCCACGCCCCGGCTGGACCCCGATGGGGCCCGCTACAGATGCAGAGCTGCGTCATGTTCGCCATGGCTTCTCGCAATAAGGACGAAGTGGGCGGTGATGTCAAGGCGCTAATGTTTCGGCGTCAGCGTCACAACTGACAGCACGGTCGATACCGTGATCAGGATGATGATGATCCACTCCAGGGTCTCCATGCGACGCGTTGCCGCGCGGTCCGTCATCTTGCCGTAGATCCCGTCGATCGTCTGCAGCTTGCGCGCGATGCTCGCGTCCCAATCGGCCAGGTGAAACCGCCGCGATGCGTACGCGTAGACCCGCGAGAGAAACTGGTCGCCGACCAGCTTCAGCGCGTTAGTCACCTGCTCGAACAGAATCGCGGCGTCGAGCTCGAGGCGCGCCAGGCTGCGGAGATCGGGACCCACGGGCGCCATCCGCCACGGCCGGCGTGATCGACCCAGCAGCCCCTCGTACGCGCGCTCGAGCACATCGTCCAGCTCATGATCCAGATAGCGCATTTCCAGCAGCTGCGTGTTGGCGAACTCGAGAATGTCGCGCACGTCATCGCCTTCGGGGTCGAACAGCATCGCGGCGTCCGTATCGATGATGGTGGCGTCATTCGGACCGAAGGAGAGCCGCGCCGCCGTCGCGTCCGCGATTTCCTGCTGTGACAAGGGATGGGGGGCGGCCCGCAGCAGCTGCGCCACCGTGAGTGCCTCAGTCGTCCACAGCATGGCGGCGTCGCACGGTTCGGTGAACGTCTCGATATGAAAGATCGAGTAGTCTTCGACCAGGTCGGCGATGCGCGGACGGACCGCGGCGTCGCCCAGGTCACCCAGCAGCTGCTCCACGTGGCGGCGCGAATCCTTCAGCAACCGCTCATTCCCCCACAAGTCCTCGGCCAGCCAGGGCAGCCGCGTCAGCTCGCCAGCCAGCGGAATCGCATAGCTGACCGAGACTGCACCGAAGTCGTATAGCACGACTTCGACTCCCGGCATTGTTTGCCATCCGTCTCCCGTTTGTGGCTCGCCGCTACGGGGGACATGCACCGGGGCTGGCCGGTACTCAAAGGACGCCGGCGCGCGCCGCTTGTATTTGATCGTCTGACGCTCGACGCCTTCGAACAGGCGGCGCTGGGCGGCGTCGAGATCGATCGCCTGGGCCACTTCGTAGGCGAACATCGGGAAACATGTGCCCTTCGCAATGACGGGTCGCATGTCAGAAAGCTAGTCACGGAGCCACTATGTCGACCCTCCATGTCGCGATTACGGGACGGGACAAGCGCCACCTCGCAGCCCTCGGACCAAAGCTCCGGGTTGTGGTGGTGGGGTATCGTGAAGAAAAGCATCGCTTCGTCGTGGATGCATATATCCACGCTGACAAGGTCGCATGGCTGAAGCGGCAAGGGTACGGCGTGACGCGTCTGGAAGAGGTCGACGCGCACGATCGCGCTCGCCAGGCGGAAGGCCACGCCGCCGCCACCAGGCGACTGAAGAAGGGACGCTACGGCGACGTCATCTGGGGCGGCGGCTACCTCACCGCCGATGAAGTCGAACAGGCAATGGTCCTCGGCGAACAGAACCACGGCGCGTATTTCGAGCGCATCGCGCTGCCGAATGTGACGTGGGAAAGACGCCGCTGTCACGCGTTCCGCATCGGCAAAGGGAACGGCCGGAGCCGACCGGCCGTGTGCTTCATCGGGGGCGTGCACGGACGCGAATGGGGCGGCCCCGACATCCTCATCTACTTCGCCATGCGGCTGCTGCGCGCCTACCGGGACCGGGAAGGCTTCCGGCTCGGCAAGAAGCGCGTTTCGCCGGCGCTGGTCCGCCGCCTGGTGGAGACCATGGACATTGTGGTGCTGCCCCAGGTCAACCCCGACGGACGCGCCTTCAGCATGGACCGGCATCCTTTTTGGCGGAAGAACCGGCGGCCCGCGCCTCGCGGACAGGGATTCAGGTCCATCGGCGTGGACCTGAATCGCAACTTTCCCTTCTTGTGGCGCTTCGACCGGCACTTCGCCCAGGGCACGGTGGAGAGCACGCACAAGCCGGGCGACTACGAGACCTACGTCGGCCCCCGACCGGCCTCCGAGCCGGAGACTCGCAACGTGATGTGGCTGCTCGACCGGTTTCCCAACATCCGCTACTACGTGGATCTGCACAGCTACGGCGAGACCATTCTCCACAGCTGGGGCAGCGATGACGACCAGTCGAAGGACCCCCGGATGAACTTTCGGAACACGACGTACGACGGAACGCGGGGTCGGATCCTCGACGATGTGTATCGCGAATACATTCCGGCGGCGGACAAGAACGACGCGGTGCAGATGGGCCGCCATATGGCAGCCGCGATTCGGCTGGTGCGGGGGCGCGAGTACAAAGTGAAGCAGTCGGTCGGGCTCTATCCCACGGCGGGGGCCTCAGACGACTACGCCTACAGCCGCCACTGGGTCGATCCGAAGAAGGGGAGGCTCATCGCCTTCACCATCGAGTGGGGCCGCAGCCACGCGTCCACGCCGTTTCACCCGCCCTACCCCGAGATGCGCAAGGTCATGCGCGAGGTGAGCGCCGGCCTGCTGGCGCTGTGCCTGCGGGCGCTGGCGAAGCGCACCAACGGATCGAGGGCGTAAACGACACGGAGGGCCCAGCAAACGAAGCGCCCGGTGTCGACGTGACCCGGGCGCTTGTGTGTTCGGCTACTTCTTTTTCTTTTTCTTCTTCTTCATCGCCATGGGAGCGCTCCTTCCTACGGGAAGTGCGGAGGCGCTTCGCTGTGAATCGCCCACGTACAAGCAACGTACTCACTCTCCGAGCGGCGGCAAGACCGTCACAATCGGCAAATGCTTGACGACGGGGCCTGGAAGTGGAGAATAACCCGATGGCCACCATCCGGATTTGGCGAGCACTGCTCGCTTCGTTCGTCCTCGCGACTCCCGCGCTGTCTGCTCAAAACGCCACGCTCGGAGGAAAGCGGGCGGTGGTGTACACCACCGCCGACAGCACGAACCTCCGGCTGACGCCTTCCGATACCCTCACGTTCCAGCAGTCCGCGCCCACCACCGAGGCCGAGATCTACGTCTTCGTCGATCCGCGGCGCACGTTCCAAACGATGATCGGCATCGGCGGCGCGTTGACCGATGCCGCCGCGGAAACATTTGCCAAGATTCCGGCGGAACGGCAGGCACAGCTGCTCGACGCGTACTACAGTCCCGAGCGCGGCATCGGCTACACGCTCGCCCGGACGAACATCAACAGCTGTGACTTCTCGAGCGCGAGCTATACGTACGTCACCGAAGGCGATAAGACTCTCAGCAGTTTCGACATCGCGCCTGATCTCAAGTACAAGATTCCGCTGATCAAACGCGCGCTGGCGGCGAGCGGGAACAAGCTCAAGCTGTTCGCCAGTCCGTGGAGCCCGCCCGCCTATATGAAGGACAACAACGACATGCTCCACGGTGGGCATCTCCGGCCGGAGTACCGCCAGGCGTGGGCGCTGTACTACACGAAATTCATCAAGAGCTACCGCCAGGCCGGCGTGCCGGTATGGGGAATCACGATCCAGAACGAGCCGATGGCGAAACAGACCTGGGAGTCGTGCATCTACCAACCCGAGGAGGAGCGGGATTTCCTCCGGGATCACCTCGGCCCCGTCATGGTCAAGGAGGGGCTCAAGGACGTCAACATCATCGTCTGGGACCACAACCGTGATTTGATCGTGCAGCGCGCGCTCGCGATCTTCAGCGATTCAGCGGCCGCACGGTATGCGTGGGGCGTGGGATTTCACTGGTACGAAGACTGGTCGGGCGGGACGCAGATGTACGAGAACGTGGCGCTCGTGAGCCGGCTCTACCCCAACAAGCATCTGCTCTTCACCGAGGGCACGCCGGCGAATTTCGACTCCACCGCCTACGGACGGTGGAGCCTGGGCGAGGCGTATGGGCGCTCGATGATTCACGATTTCAATTCGGGCGCGGAGGGCTGGACGGACTGGAACATCCTGCTCGATGAAAAGGGCGGTCCCAACCATGTCGGCAACTACTGCTTTGCACCGATCCATGCCGACACGCGCTCCGGTCAGCTGATCTACACGAATTCGTACTATTACATCGGGCACTTCTCGAAATTCATCCGTCCGGGCGCCAAACGGATTGCCGTTGCGCCGAGTCGCAGCATGCTGCTTGTGACAGGGTTCAAGAACCCGGACGGGAGCGTCGCGGTGGTCGTGATGAATCCGACCGCGCGTGCCGGCGAGTACCACCTGAGTGTAGGTACGGCCGCGGTGACCGTGCGCTCGCCGGCACACTCGATTCAGACGGTGGTGTTCTAAGGGAGAAAGAATGGCCTTCACGTCCGCCACGCTGACGTTCTTTCGCGGTCTCGCGCGCCATAACGCGAAGCCCTGGTTCGAGGCGCACCGCGCGGACTACGAGCAGGAGGTCGTCGCGCCGATGCGGGCCCTGATCGAGGAGATGGACGTCCGCCTGGCCCGCTTCGCTCCCGAGATCACGGGGCACCCGAAGCGCTCGATGTTTCGCATTTATCGCGACGTGCGCTTCTCCAAGGACAAGTCGCCGTACAAGACCAACGCCGGCTGCTGGTTCTGGCATCGCGACGCGGACCCGCGAGTAGGAGACAGCGCCGAAGGGGGTGGTGCGGGGTTCTACTTCCACCTGCAGCCCGGGAGCTCGTTCACCGGTGCGGGAATCTGGATGCCGCCGCGCCCGCTGCTGGGCAAGCTGCGCGACGCCATCGCCGACGATCCGCGCGGCTTCGAACGCGCTGTGAAGAACCCGAGCTTCGTGCGGCGCTTCGGCGGACTGGACGACGAGCATACTCTCAAGCGCATGCCGCGCGGCTTCGCGGAGACGCACCCCGCGGCGCGGTGGCTCAAGTTCCAGTCGTTTATCTCGGGACGCGATCTGAGCGACAAGAAGGTCACCAGCCCGCGGCTCGCCGCGGTGTTACAAGAGGATTTTTCGAAGCTCCTGCCCCTGGTGCGCTGGCTGAACGGGGCCTTGGGTCTCAAGACTGCAACGACGCGATAGAACGGAGGACGCATGTCAGACGTGAACCGTCGCACGTTCCTGGGCGTTACGGCCTCCGCCGCGGCCGCCGTGTTCATCAAGCCCGAATTGGTCCGCGGCACACGCACGAATTCCTCCATCCGGGTCGGCCTCCTCGGCTGCGGCGGACGCGGTACGGAAGACGCGTCGAATCTCGTCGACACCGGCGGCGCGCAGGTGGTCGCGCTGGCCGACCTCTTCCAGGACCAGCTCGACGCGGCGCATGCCCACTTCGATCAGATGCAGCAGGCCAAAGGCTACGGCGCGCTCGATGCGAAACAGCTCTTCGTCGGCCCCCACGCGTTCGAGCAGATCGCCGCATCCAAGGACGTGGATGCGATCGTCATCGCGACGCCGCCCTTCTTCCATCCCCAACACCTCGACGCGGTCGTCACGGGTGGCAAGCACGTCTACCTCGAGAAGCCGGTGGCTATCGACGTCCCCGGGGCGAAGAAGGTCATCGAGATTGGCAAGCGCGCCCAGGGCAAGCTCAGCCTCGACGTGGGATTCCAGATCCGCGACTGCCCGCCGTTTGTCGAGCTGGTCAACCGCATCCACAACGGCGCGATCGGCAATATCGTCTGCGGCGAGGCCTACTATCTGACCGGGTACATCGATCGCCCGCCGTGGCCCAATGCCTCACCCGCCGAGCGGCGGCTGCGAAACTGGGTCCACGACCGGGTGCTGTCGGGCGACATCATCGTCGAGCAGAACATCCACGTCGTGGACATCTGCAACTGGGTGCTCCAGGCGCATCCGTTGAAGGTGAGCGCGAGGGGCGGACGCCAGGGCCGACCCGCCGATGACGGCGATTGCTACGGGAACTACAACGCCGTCTTTCACTATCCGAATGACGTACAGGTCACGTTTAGCTCGACGCAGTTCGCCAAGGGATGGTGGGACGTGAGCGAACGCTTCTTCGGCACCAAGGGCACGTCGATCTCGCCCTACACCGGCCCCCTCGGCATCTGGGGCGACGAGCCGTGGCAGGCGCCGCTCGTGGTGCAGCCACCGGGGGGCGGGCAGCAGGCGGCGTTCTCCGTGACGGGCAACTTCACCTCCAATCTGCAGGACGCCGACTCCGAAAAGAAAAAAGCGTTCATCGAGAGCATCAACAGCGGCAAGTTTCACAATCAGACAGACAAGGGCGCCGAATCGGCACTCTCGTGCATGCTGGCGCGAACGGCCGCGTACACGGGACGCGATGTCACCTGGGACGAGCTGCTGAAGTCGACCGAACTCTGGGACTCGAGACTCGATCTGGCCAAACTGCGCTGAGGAGCGGGTATGGACATCACACGCCGTGACTTCGTGAAATCGTCCCTGGCGATCGCTGCGGTCTCGCGACTGCCGCTCGGCGCAGCGGCACCCGGGATCAAGAAGGGCCTCGTGTTCGACATGGTGTCAGACAAGCTGAGCTACGGCGACCGCTTCAAGCTGGTCCGGGACGCGGGCTTCGACGTCGTACAGGCGCTGACGGAGCCCGATCAAGGCAAGGCAGAAGAGATGAAGCGCGCGGCGGACGCGGCCAATCTCCGCATCGACTCGGTGATGAATGTTGATCACTGGCAGTATCCGCTCTCATCCAGCGATCCGGCCGTCGTGGAGAAGAGTTTGAGCGGCATGCGCACGTCGCTCCAAAACGCCAAGCTGTGGGGCGCCGATGCGGTGCTGCTCGTCCCCGCCGTCGTGAATCCACAGACCTCCTATCGCGACGCCTGGACGCGCTCGCAGGCGCAGATTCGCAAGCTCCTTCCGCTGGCCGAGCAACTGAGAGTGGTGATTGCCATCGAGGAGGTTTGGAACAAGTTCTTGCTCAGCCCGCTCGAGATGGCGCAGTACATCGACGAATTTCAGAGCCCATGGATCCAGGCGTGGTTCGACGTCGGGAATGTCGTGCTGTACGGCTACCCGCAGGATTGGATCCGGACGCTCGGCAAGCGGACGGTCAAGGTCCATCTCAAGGACTTCAAGCGCAAAGAGGGCGGGTACGCCTGGGTGAACCTCGGCGAGGGCGACGTGGATTGGCCCGCCGTGCGAGCAGCGTTCACTGCCGTCGGCTATGCTGGCAGCGTGATCGCCGAGCTGGACGGCGGTGACGCGGCGTATTTGCGTGACGTCAGCCGCAGAATCGACCGCTTGCTGCTGGGCTAAGAACCGCTGCGACGCCGCTCACGGGACTCGGTTCGGCTCAAGCCCCCGCTCGGTTCCCATCCGATCCCGGTCGGTCAACTGCGACGACGGGATGCGCCAAGTGCGCACCAGGGCCAGCCAGGAGTCCGGGCGAATTGTCACGTCGCGGACACGGCGATGGACGGCGGCCACGTTGTCCGGGGCATACAACATGGCGGCCGGTGCGTCGGCGTTCCAAAGCACGATGGCGCTGTGCAACAAGCGCGTCGCCTCCGCCCGATTACGCGCCCC
>WNGI01006235.1_pt1 | contig 10807 bp, 11 predicted proteins | sample 5400621 | NCBI WGS metagenome assembly WNGI01 (sample SAMN13153374, study PRJNA577476) | soil metagenome | isolation source: 20 cm soil or saprolite under Garry oak tree replicate 1 | place: USA:California | collected 2016-06-15 | reverse complement strand
ACTCTGGAGGCGGTGGCGGCGGCCACTCTGGAGGCGGTGGCGGCGGCCACTCTGGAGGCGGCGGTGGTGGCCACTCTGGAGGAGGGGGTGGCGGTCACTTCGCAGGAGGCGGCCACTCCGGAGGCGGGGGCCATTTCAGTGGCGGCGGGCACGCCATGGGCGCTGGCCACTTCGCCGGCGGATACGTGAGCGGCGGCCACTACGCGGCTGCCGGGCACTTTGCCGGGCCTCGTTTCGCCGGCGTGCCCGGCGCGCAGGCCTACCACACGGCGGTGCATGGACGGTTCGCCGGCACCAGCGCGATGCACGCGGCCACTCACTACTCGGGCGGCGGAGGCTTCGTACCCGGCTGGAGCGGCTGGCACGCCTGGGGCGGGGGCTATTGGCACGGCGCCTTCTGGCCGCACTGTTATTTCAACCCCGGTTTTGCCTGGTTCCTGCCAATACTTCCGTTCGGCTACGCCACCTTCTGGTGGGGTGGGATCCCTTACTACTACTGGAATGACCTCTATTACACCTGGAGCCCCGCCGACAGCGGCTACGTCGTGACGGATCCGCCCCCGGCGGCGGGTACCGAGCCCGACTCATCTTCCGGCGGCACCTACAGCGACGCCGCCGGCGGTGGGTCGGACGTGTACCTCTATCCCCGCAACGGTCAAAGCGATGCGCAGACGCAGAAAGACCGCTACGAGTGTCACAGTTGGGCGGTGAGCCAGACGGGCTTCGATCCCACTCGCTCGTCGCAGCAGTCATCGGGAAGCCGCGCGGACTATCGCCGCGCCATGATCGCCTGCCTCGATGCGCGCGGCTACAGCGCGCGCTAGCACCACCAACCCGGCATCTGATGTTTCGCGGGGCGTTCATCGCCCCGCTTTCTTGTTCAGTTTCCGGCCTGCACCGGCTGGGCGAACGTACCCGGCGCGGTCGCGCTCTGCAGCATGACGGTGGCGCTGGCGCCATCGGCGGCGGCGATGTCCGGATGACCGTCGCCGTTGAGGTCGGCGATCGCCACCGCAAGGGGCTGCCCGAAGCCCGCGTAGCTCGTGGCCGCGAGAAACACACCCGCACGCGCGGGATCCTGCAGCAGCACGGACACGCTGCCGGTGGGGGCGGGTCTGAGATTGGCAACGACCAGGTCCGGCTTGCCATCTCCGTTCAGGTCAGCCACCGCGACATCGATGGCTCGGGGCTGGGTGGCGTAGGTGACCGCTGGCAGGAAGCCCCCCGGATGCGCCGCGTCCTGCACCAGCAGCGAGACTCCGGCCGAACCGCTGCCGTCGGCGCCGGGGCCGAAGTTCGCCACGACGATGTCGGGCAGTCCGTCGCCGTTCACCTCCGCGATCTTCACCGCCTGCGGCTGGGCGCCCGCGGGGAAAGTCACCGGGGCGAGGAACGTGCCCCGGATGGCGGCGTTCTGGTAGAAGATATAGACCGCGCCGTTGTTCCCGTTGACGTCGGAAGTCGCGGCCACGATATCCGGCGCGCCGTCGCCGTTCAGGTCCCCGATCGCGACTGCCGCGGCGCTGTTGGCGATGACCGGGAGCTTCATCGGCGCGAGGAACTGCCCCGGGTTGGCCGGATCCTGGAACAGGACGATGGCGCCGCCGTCGGCACTCGCGTCCGCGATGGCCAGATCGGGCTTGCCGTCGCCGTTGATGTCATCGATCACCACCTGGTTCGGCTGCCCGCCGGTCGTTACGTTCACGGCGCTCTGGTAGGTACCCGGAGTCGCCCCGTGCATGAAAACCGAGACACTGCCCGCAGCGAAGTTCGCAATCACGAGGTCGAGGGATCCGGAGCGGGTGAGATCCGCGACCGCCATGCTCGAGGGGTTGTTGCCCGTCGTCGCGTAGTGCACACCGGTATGAAACGTGCCCGGGGAGCTGTGGTTGCCCAGGATGACGTTGGCGAAGCCCGGGTTCTGGGCATTGCCCTGGTCGGCGGTGGTGGCGACCAGCAGATCCGGAGTGCCGTCGCCATCCACGTCCGCGATGGCGATCGAGTTCGGCACGTCGATGGTCTGCAGGCTGTAATTGGAGCCGTAGCGGCAACTGACGAGGGCGCCGAGCAGGACGCCTGTAGCCATGGTTGCGAGCAGCCGGCGTCGGCGAGACTGGATGTTCACTTCCCTGGACCCTCCGTACGCAGGACCCCTGCACGCTGGCAACGCGCTTCGGTCCGCCACGTTGACAGGGCCTGCGCCTGCGGTCTTGAGGTACAGCGTACACTGGCACACGGGGAACGGCACGGGACAGGGGCATGGCGGATCAGGCGGCGAAGATCGTGTTCCTGTTCGACGTGGACAATACGCTCCTCGACAACGACGCCGTGCAAGCCGATCTCAGCGGCCATCTGCAGCGCGAATTCGGTCGCGCCAGAGGCGACCGTTACTGGGCGATCTTCGAGGAGCTGCGCGCGCAGCTCGGGTACGCGGACTATCTGGGCGCTCTGCAGCGCTATCGCCTGGAGAACCTCGACGATCCACAGCTGCTGCGGGTGTCCTTCTTCCTGGTGGACTACCCGTTTGCAGACCGGCTCTACGCGGGTGCGCTGGCCGCGCTGGCGCGCTGCGCGCGCCTCGGAACCACGGTCATCCTCTCCGACGGCGACGTGGTTTTCCAGCCGCGCAAGGTGCAGCGCGCCGGCCTGTGGGCCGCGGTGGACGGGAGAGTCCTCATTTACCTGCACAAGGAGCAGATGCTGGAGGCCGTCGAGCGGCGCTTTCCCGCCGATCACTACGTCATGGTTGATGACAAGCTGCGCATCCTCGCCGCCATGAAGCAGGCGTGGCGCGAGCGCCTGACCACCGTCTTTGCGCGCCAGGGGCATTACGCGCTGGATGCACGCGAGCTGCAGGCCTATCCGCCGGCGGATCTCACGCTCGCGCGCATTGGCGAGCTCGCCGATTGCAGCCTGGGGTGGCTGCCTGGCGCCGGCCACGGGCAGCGGTTAGGCTAGGGCACGCCTGAGCCGGAGCGCTCCGGATGGCTCGGGATGGCGGGACGGAGGTTAAGAGAAGGCATGTCGTCAGACCGTCCGTGGCTGGACAGTCTTCGCGAGAGCAGTGCCGCCCTGCAGGGCGTGCTGGGAGCGCTGCTGGAGGCGGAGCGGCATTTTGCGCCGCCCGCCTCGCCGCTCGAGCGGCTGCGACAGATCACGACCAGCCCGGAATGGGCCTGGTTACAGCCTCTGTACCGGCTGATCGCGGATGTCGATCACGCGCTCGCCTACGCGGATGATCTGCCCGCGAGCGAGAGCGCGGCGATCGGAGCGCACGCGCGGGAATTGCTCACCGGCGGGGGCGCGCCGGCCGAGCAGCCGTTCCTCGAACACTATCGCGCGCTGCTGCAGACCGACCCGGCAGTCGCCATGGCGCATGCCGCGGCGCTGCGCGCGCTGCAGGCGCTGCCCGCGGAAGCCGCAAACCAGTCCGAGCGGCTGCATGCGCGGCACCAGTGGAACGAACGACGGCGGTTCCTGCGCATGGGACAACGCGGACGAGGTACATCCTGAGCCGCCAGTGCTTTCGGCTCTAGCCACCGCGCAGCCGGATCTGCAGCTCGTGCCGGTTGTAATCGATGACGAGCACATCGAAGGATCCGAGCAGATCCATCCCGAGCGTCAGGGTCGGCTCGTCGGTCAGCTTCCAGTGCTGGAACAGATACATGTCGCCGAACGTGACCCGCACGCCGTGAACGGTGAGGTGACCGAAGTCGATATCGGGTGCGGGTATGTTGTCGCCCCCCTGCACGTCGAGCGTCACGCCGATGATGTCCTCGTGCGCCGTGTTGCCCGGCGGATGTCGCATCAGCGCCCTGCGCAACACGAGGTTACCTACGGTCCCCTGGGCACCGGTGTCGATGATGGCCTTGGCGCGCACCGTGCCCACGCGCACGTCGGCGACCAGCAGGCCGCCACGGATCAGCATGAGCGGCACCACGGTGAAATCACGGCGGGCGCGCTCGCCGTGGGAGCGCGAGATGATCAGCTGATCGCGTCCGAAGTCGGCATAAATCCGCATGCCGGTCAGTCCCTCGATACCGAGCACGCCCTGGGCGCCGCCAAAAACGTCCGCCAGCACGGGCAGGGTCGCAGGACCGATGAGCAGGTCGCCCACTTCCATGCGTCCGACGTGAATGGTCGGCACCACGGCGGAGCCGGTGAATCCGGTCACCACAGTGCTGCCATCCTCCGCGGGGGCTGTCCCGAGCAGCTGGGCGGTCCGCGCGGTGACCGCCGAGTGGTTGGCGCCGGTATCGAGTACCAGGCGATAGGGGCCTTTGCCGTCGATGAGCACCGGCGCCCAGATCCTGCCGATGCGGTCACGCCGCGTCGGAGCCACGAACCTCGGCTCCGTGGTCTCCACGATGACTTCGGCGAGCTGGTCCTGAGTCGCGTCTGCCGGCGGCGGCCTGGGTACCGCGGCCGCGGTCTCTGTGGTGTCGGCAGCGAGCGGCACGGAGAAGAGGATCCCCAGGAGACAGCCGCACAGGGCGTGACGGAGCACGCCCGCCAGTAGAGCACGCTCGCGCAGCTGCCTCCAGTTGCTTCGTCGCATTCCTGCCACGGCGCGTCCCGCGGGCTGCGCGCGCGTTCCACCCCGCCTGTCTTTGATCATTTGCGTGATCGGAATGGGGTATGGCAGCGAATTACGCTTATCCTGGAACTCAGAGTAAACTATTTTCGTAATCGGGGGGCGAGCCGACCCGGGCACGCCCCGTGGCCGTGAGGACATTGAGCGGTTATGGTACTGATTCAAGTCATGCGGCAGCCCTACACGATTGCCCTGGCGGCAGCGGCCGGCGCGTCGCGCGCGTGCTGAGGGAGTCCGTGACATGAGTCGAGCCGCGAGCGACACGCCGCCGCAGGGTCGTGAGCCCGGCGTCACCGCGCCCGCGAGCGCCGGCACGGAGACGGCCGCTGGCGCTGCCGAGCCGGCGACTGCTGCGCTCACCCACCTGCAACGGCTCGAGGCGCAGAGCATCCACATCCTGCGCGAGGTGGTCGCCGAGTGCGAGCGGCCGGTGATGCTGTATTCCGTCGGCAAGGACAGCGCGGTGATGCTGCACCTCGCCGTGAAGGCGTTCTATCCGGCCCCGCCGCCGTTTCCGCTGCTGCACGTGGATACCACCTGGAAGTTCCGGGCGATGTACGAGTTTCGGGATCGCGTGGTGCAGCAGCTCGGCTTGCAGCTGCTGGTGCACGTGAACCCGGAGGGGCTGCGTCTGGGGATGAGCCCCTTCACCCACGGCTCGCAGCTGTACACCGATGTCATGAAGACCCAGGCGCTGAAACAGGCACTCGACAAACACCGCTTCGATGCCGCCTTCGGCGGCGCGCGGCGCGACGAGGAGCAGAGTCGCGCCAAGGAGCGCATTTTCTCGTTCCGCTCCGCCCAGCACCGCTGGGACCCGAGGCAGCAGCGCCCCGAGCTCTGGTCGCTCTACAACGCCCGCAAGCACCGCGGAGAGAGCCTGCGCGTGTTTCCGCTGTCCAACTGGACCGAGCTCGATGTCTGGCAATACATCTGGCACGAGCAGATTCCGCTCGTGCCGTTGTATTTTGCGGCCCCGCGGCCGGTGGTGCAGCGCGGCGGGATGCTGATCATGGTGGACGATGAGCGCATGCCACTCGCGCCGGGCGAGCAACCGCTCATGAGGAAGGTGCGCTTCCGCACGCTCGGCTGCTATCCGCTCACGGGCGCCATCGAGAGCGAGGCGGACACGCTGCCGGCGATCATCCGGGAAATGCTGCTCACTCGGGTCTCGGAGCGCCAGGGCCGCCTCATCGACCACGACGCCGTGGCTTCGATGGAGAAGAAGAAGCAGGAAGGTTATTTCTGATGACCCGCCGGTCCGATCTCATCGCCAGCGACATCGGCGCGTACCTGCACGCGCACGAGCGCAAGAGCCTGCTGCGCTTCATCACCTGCGGGTCGGTCGATGACGGCAAGTCGACGCTCATCGGCCGGCTGCTGTACGAGTCGAAGCTGATTTTCGACGACCAGCTCGCGGCCCTCGAGCACGACTCGCAGAGAATCGGCACGCGCGGCGGGGAGCTGGACTTCGCGCTGCTGGTGGACGGGCTGGCGGCCGAGCGCGAGCAGGGCATCACCATCGACGTGGCCTACCGCTTCTTCTCCACCGAGCGGCGCAAGTTCATCGTCGCCGACACGCCGGGGCACGAGCAGTACACCCGCAACATGGTGACCGGCGCCTCGACCGCGGATCTGGCGGTCATTCTCATCGATGCCCGCAAGGGCGTGCTCACCCAGACGCGCCGCCACAGCTTCCTGGTGCGGCTCCTGGGCATCTCGCGCGCGGTGCTGGCGATCAACAAGATGGATCTGGTGGGATACTCGCGCGCCACCTTCGAGGCGATCCTCGCCGACTATCGGGCTTTCGCCGCGCGCATCGGACTTACCGACATCACACCCATCCCGCTGTGCGCGGTGCACGGCGACAACATCATCGCGCACGGCCCCAACATGCCCTGGTACGCGGGACCGACGCTCATGCAGCACCTGGAGAGCGTCGCGGTCGATGCCGACAGCGCCGGCGCGGCCTTTCGCCTGCCGGTGCAGTGGGTCAACCGGCCGAACGCGGACTTCCGTGGCTTTGCCGGACAGATCGTGAGCGGCAGCGTGAAGAAGGGCGATCGCATCCGCGTGCTACCCTCCGGGCGCGAGGGCCACGTCGCGCGCATCGTGACCGCGGGCGGGGATCTGCAGGCCGCGGTCGCCGGACAGTCCGTCACCCTCACGCTCGATTCCGAGATCGACGTGAGCCGCGGCGATGTCATCGCCGCGGGCGACTCACCGCCGCAGGTGGCCGACCAGTTCGAGGCGACCATCGTGTGGCTGCACGATGCGCCCATGCTGCAGGGGCGTGCCTACCTGATGAAATCGGGCACGCGCACCGTGTCGGCGACCATCAGCCCGCTCAAGCACAAGATCAACGTCAACACGCTCGAGCACACGGCCGCCGAGCGGCTCGAGCTCAATGACATCGGCGTGTGCGAGCTGGAGCTCGACCGCACGATCCCGTTCGAGCCGTACTGCGAGAATCGCGCACTCGGCGGTTTCATCCTCATCGACCGCCTCACCAACAGCACCGTGGGCGCCGGCCTCATCAACTTCGCCCTGCGCCGCTCGCAGAACGTGCACTGGCAGGCGCTTGACGTCGACAAGCAGGCGCGCTCGCGGCTGAAGGGGCAGAGGGCGTGCGTGCTGTGGCTCACGGGTCTCTCGGGCGCGGGCAAATCCACCATCGCCAACCGCATCGAGAAAAAGCTCGCCGCCGCCGGAAGACACACCTATCTGCTCGACGGCGACAATGTCCGGCACGGGCTCAACAAGGACTTAGGGTTCACGGCCCAGGATCGCGTGGAGAACATCCGCCGTGTCGCCGAGGTGTCCAGGCTCATGGTCGACGCGGGCCTCATCGTGCTCGTGTCCTTCATTTCACCGTTCCGCTCCGAGCGGCGCATGGCGCGCGAGCTGTTTGCGCCCGGGGAGTTCTTCGAGGTGTTCGTGGACACGCCCCTGGCGGAGGCCGAGCGGCGCGACGTGAAAGGGCTGTACCGCAAGGCGCGGCGCGGCGAGCTGAAGAACTTCACCGGCATCGATTCACCCTACGAGGCGCCCGAGAACCCGGAGATACGCATCGACACCACCACGCTCACGCCCGAGCAGGCGGCCGAGCGGATCGTCGCGCACCTGGAAGCCCTCGAGGTGAGCGGCGGCGCATGAGCGGCGCGTCGCAGCAGCTGCTGGCCCGCGTGGCCGCGATCGCCCGGCGGGCGGGGCGCGAGATTCTCGAGCTCTACGCGAGCGGCGAGCTCGCCGCGGGACTCAAGGCCGATGCATCCCCGCTTACGGCTGCCGACCTGCGCGCGCATCGGCTCATTCTGGAGTCGCTGCGCGAGCTCACGCCCGACGTGCCGGTGCTGTCCGAGGAGGCGCTGCCCACGAGCTTCGCGCAGCGCTCGCAGTGGCGGCGATACTGGCTCGTGGATCCACTCGACGGCACCCGGGAATTTCTGTCGCGCAACGGTGAGTTCACGGTGAACATCGCGCTCATCCAGGGGCATGCGCCGGCACTGGGCGTGGTGCATGTTCCGGTGACCGACATGAGCTACCGGGGCTTGCCGGGGGTGGGCGCGTGGCGTGAGCGATCCGGGGCTGCCGCCGAGGCGATTCACGTACCGGCACGAGCCGGCGCGCCGGTACGAGTCGTCGGCAGCCGCTCGCACCGCGGCGACTCACTCGAGGCGTTTCTCGCGCGCCTCGGACCGCACCAGCTGATAGCCGTCGGCAGCTCGCTGAAATTCTGCATGGTTGCCGAGGGCGCGGCGGACGTGTACCCGCGGCTGGGGCCCACCAGCGAGTGGGACACGGCGGCTGCGCACGCGGTCCTGACCGGGGCGGGCGGTATCGTGAGCCGCCTGGACGGCGAGCCGCTGCGGTACAACACCCGCGCAGAGCTGCTGAACCCTTTCTTCGTAGCCTACGGGCCGAGGGACCGCGACTGGCTCGCGCTGCTGGGGACATAAGCGATGGGCAACGAAGCCTACATCATCGGCGCGGTGCGCACGCCGACCGGCAGGAAAAAGGGCAGCCTGGCGGCGGTGCATGGTGCGGATCTCGGCGCGCACGCGATCAAGTCGCTCATCGAACGCACCGGAGTGGATCCGGCACAGGTCGATGACGTCATCCTGGGCTGCGTCGATCAGGTGGGACCGCTGGCCGGCGACATTGCGCGCACCTGTTGGCTCGCCGCGGGCCTGCCCGAGCACGTTCCGGGTACCACCGTAGACCGCCAATGCGGCTCATCGCAGCAGGCCGTGCACTTTGCGGCGCAGGGCGTCATGAGTGGAACGCAGGACCTGGTCGTCGCCGGCGGCGTGCAGACCATGAACCAGGTTCCGCTCGGGGCGGCGATGGTTGCGGGGCGGGCGTTCGGTCACGCCGACCCCTTCAGTAATTCGCGCGGTTGGCGCGAGCGCTATGGTGGCGAGGAGGTATCGCAGTTCCGCGCAGCCGAAATGATCGCCGCGAAGTGGAATATCACCCGCCGGCAGATGGAGGAATTCGCGCTCGAGAGCAACCGCCGCGCGCTCGAGGCCATCAAGGGCGGTTACTTCACGCGCGAAATAGCCCCCATCAACGGCCTGCAGCAGGACGAGACCCCGCGCGTGGGCACCACGCTCGAGAAGATGGCGACGCTCGAGCCGCTCTCGCCCGGCGGCCGCATCACTGCGGCCGTGTCCAGCCAGATCGCCGATGCCGCCGCGGCGCTGCTGATCGCCTCGGAGGGCGCGGTGAGGCGCCACAAGCTCAGGCCCCGCGCGCGCATTCACCACCTCTCGGTTCGGGGCGCGGATCCCATCTGGATGTTGACTGCGCCCATTCCCGCCACGCAGTACGCGCTGTCCAGGAGCGGCCTGAAGCTCGCCGATATCGATCTGGTCGAGATCAACGAAGCCTTCGCCTCGGTGGTGCTCGCCTGGCAACGGGACCTGGACGCGGATCCTGCGCGCGTCAACGTCAACGGTGGCGCGATTGCCCTCGGACACCCGCTCGGGGCGACGGGCGCCAGGCTCATGACCTCGCTCCTTCACGAGCTGGAACGGCGCGGCGCGCGTTATGGCCTGCAGACCATGTGCGAGGGCGGCGGCCAGGCGAACGTGACCATCATCGAGAGGCTCTGACAGGGCGTGCCAGGAGGGAGCCGTGCGTGAAGCCGTGAGTGTCCCGCCGGACGCTGCCAGGTGCATCGAGTGAGCGAGGCAGCGCAGCAATACGAACTCGACGACCTCGACCGCCGCATTATCGCGGTGCTCAAGAGCGACGGGCGCGCCACCCATCAGCGCATCGCGCGCAACCTGCGAATCTCGCCAGCCACCGTGGGCGCGCGCATCCGCCGCCTGGAGAGCATGAACGCCATGCGTGTCGTGGCGGTGACCGACTTTGCGGCCCTCGGCTGCAAAGTGCTGCTGGCCGTCGGTATCGAGGTGCAGGGCCGGCCCGCGCAGGAGGTGGCGCAGGAGGCTGCAGCGCTGCCGCAGGTATTCGCCGTGCACCTGGTCACCGGTGCGCACGCCGTCGAGATCCTGGTGGCGCTGCACGAGCTGGACGAACTGGAGGCATTCCTGCTGCGCGACCTGGCGAAGATCCGCGGCATTCGCAGGCTCGCGGCAGGGATTGCGGCGGAGGTGATCAAGTACGACTTCGACCGGGCACAGGTCTCATGAAGACTGCACCGCCCCGCCTTGACGAGCTCGATCGGCGGATTGTCGAGGTTCTGACGGTGGATGCGCGGGTGAGCAACCGCCGGATCGCCGCGCAGCTCGGCGTGACCGAAGGCACGATCCGCGGCCGCATCAACCGTCTGGAGGAAGGCGGCGCGATCCGTCTCACCGCGGTCACGAACATCGCGTTCGCAGGCTCTCCCAGGCTGGTGTTGATCGGAATCCAGGCACACCACGGGGAGCTCAGGGCGCTGGGTCAGAAGATTGCCGCCATGCCCGAGATCGGGTGCGTCATCCTGATGCTCGGGCGATTCGACATTCTGGCGATCGGGCTGTTCGCGGCGCTCGAGGATATCGTGGAGACCGTCAACAACCGTATGCTCGCCCTGCCGGGCGTACACCACGTCGAGACCTCGATTGCGTTGAAGACCCTCAAGCACGACCACCGCGCGGCAAAGATCACCCCCGTGCGCCGCAGCGGCAGCTTCAGATCTCCTCCGGGATGATGCGCGCCACCACGTCGCCAATGTTGGTTCTGGTGCCCTGGCGGGCCGGA
>WNGI01027987.1_pt2 | contig 10809 bp, 15 predicted proteins | sample 5400621 | NCBI WGS metagenome assembly WNGI01 (sample SAMN13153374, study PRJNA577476) | soil metagenome | isolation source: 20 cm soil or saprolite under Garry oak tree replicate 1 | place: USA:California | collected 2016-06-15 | reverse complement strand
TCTGTCTTGTGCAACAATCCAACCAGCTCAATGATATCACTGCCTCAGGCTGTCGTGTTTGTTCGCCTATTGGTACCCTGCAATATTACTATATTTAAGTTGAGAACCACTGACCATTGAATGTCTGACTTGTCATACTATGCATGTGTCGAATTTGGCTCTGTTTTGGACAATCATAATTTTATTACTTAATATATCGACTTTCAAATTTCTCGTATCAGTACCAGTCACCATGTCAAGATTCTTTCGGTCTGCCGGGTCTGAATCAGACTCAGAATCATCCGAAGATGAACTGCTATTAACAGATGACGAGTTGCCACAAAAAGCGCGGGAGCCTGCACAAAAATCAGCTATGTCACGATTTTTGAAGTCTGACTCTAGCGATTCAGAAACAGAAGATGACGATACCGACTCCGATAGCGACGCTCAACCCCGACGTTTACCCCTGCGTGATGAATCAGAACCAGAGAGCGAGGAGAGCGAGGAACGAGGAGCAGTAAAAATATTGAGTGCTCACGAGAAACGACTAGTCGAGATGGAAGCGATCGGCAAGTCATTGGACAATGGACTCAAGATCAATGACTGGGTGGCCATATCCTCAGGTGTGTTGAATTCTTTGCGGCCGCACCTGTCTTCATCTTTTGTACAGAATTTGACAAATTGGGACGTATGGTTCTAAAGCAACATACTCTAGCCTATTCCATTCCTCCATTCTATATCCGTACTCTTCTTTCCTTGGACGAATCCCTTGCTAGCGCCGTAGCACGGGAGAAAGAGGCGAAGAAAAAGATGAACGCTACAAATGCGAAAGCACTCACAGCTATGAAGCAGAAGGTGAAAAAGGCGTTAAAGGAATATGAACAAGAAATCAAAACTTTTCAAGAGGTTTGGCGTTCGGTCAGGATCAATGACGACACTAAGACTTGTGCAGAACCCGGAAGCTTACGAGCGAAGTCATGCACCAATGAGCCTATCGCAAACTCCAGCTGCCGCTCAATCAACAGGCACTCCGGGACAAGAAAAGGATCTTGATGATTTTTCCACCATCGGGAAAGGTGGAAAGGTTATGCAAATCACTTCAGAAGGCATCTTCAAAAGTCTTCAAGCTATACAAGAGGCAAGAGGCAAGAAGGTAGACATAATGTGCACTCAGATGGTAACATCCTAAATGGAAAATATAGAACACTGATCGCGCTGAGCAAATTCGCATTTTGGAAAGGTTATTGGAGGTCGCTGTAACGACATATCAACGAATCCGGGTTCTTCTCGCCCTCCTTTCTTCGCGGTTTGATTATAATTCATCCGTTGCCAATCACATGCCCGTAGAGCTATGGTTGGCTGCGCAAAAGGAAGTTGACCAACTGGTCTCTATCGTCGCGATGAATCCGGATTATGCCATCCAAGAAGCAACAAGTGACTATGACGAAATGATCGAGCGGACGCCGACTGCAGAAAATGGCGTCGTCCGTGTAAGAGGGAGTATAATCAGTTTTATTGATCGTTTGGACGATGAATTTACCAAAAGCCTTCAAAATATTGACCCACATGGAACCGAATACGTTGAACGCTTGAAAGACGAGAAGCTATTGTATTGTACAATCTCCCGTGCACAGGCTTTTTACGAGCATACGCAGCAAAACGATGCTCTTGGAAGGGTGATAATGAGGAGATTAGAACATATTTATTCTAAGGTTCTAGTCAATTGATTCCTCGCCGACTATACTGACTTCGGGACAAAGCCCAACGCTGTGGTCCAGGCTCTTGAGACCGCCGTCAACCACTTAGAAATTCGACCTGCGTTCACCTTTACAAGACCGCAAATTCGCTTTTGAGGACGCGCGCGATGCTTTGCCATGTCTACCATCACGCGCTTTACAATGATTATCACATGGCGCGTGATATGTTGCTAATGTCACATCTGCAGGAATCAATTCACTCAGCCGATGTTACAACACAAATCCTATATAATCGTACCATCGTTCAATTGGGCCTGTCTGCTTTCCGATCTGGTCTGATCAAGGAAGCCCAGGCAACGCTTCAGGATATCTTTGCTACGCAGCGCGTGAAGGAGTTGCTTGCCCAAGGTGTCCATCAACAACGTTTCCTAAGCCTCACACCCGAGCAGGAGAAAGCAGAGAAACAGCGTCAACTCCCGTTTCATATGCACATCAATACGGAATTGTTAGAAGCAGCATTTCTCGTGTCTAGCATGCTTGTAGAGATACCACTACTAGCTAGCATCGAATCAGACGAGATGAAACGCAAGATTATATCGAAACCTTTCAGACGGCTTCTGGACTTTGCAGATCGTCAAGTATTCACGGGACCCCCTGAAAGCACAAGGGACCACATAATGCAAGCCAGCAGGGCGCTGCAGGAGGGTGACTGGGAAAAATGTCGTGAATTGATTCAGAGTATCAAAATTTGGAGTTTAATGCCTGAAGCCACCTCCGTCAAAGAGATGCTGGCAAAGTGCGTGCAGCTGCTTGATAAGTTTCACAATGCCCACTGACTCGGCGGATAGGCGAATTCAGGAACAGGGCCTACGAACATACCTATTCACTTATGCACCGCAGTATAGAACGTTGTCCCTATCGCTCCTGTCCCGTACGTTCGCATTGCCAACAAGAACGGTCACGTCCATTGTATCCAAGATGATTTGGAACGAAGAACTGTCTGCTTCCATAGACCAATCAAACGGGGTCGTGGTTTTTCATCGTGTCGAACTGTCTCGCATCCAACAATTAGGTCAGATCATTGCGGACAAAGTAGCAGGGATGGTGGAACAAAATGAAAAGACACTAGACATGAAAATTAGTGGGACCGGCGGTTGGAGTGACAGGAATGAAGGTTCAAAAGGCGACAAACGTGAGCAAGCCCAAGAACGGCGAGGGCGTGGAGAACGAACGCGAGGTTCTCGAGGTACGTTACTGCAAAATACACCTACTGCCACTCACTATTAGCCAGGAACGCGATTTGGGCGTGGTGCGCGATTTGCACAAGGGTTAGGAAATCAGATGCCGGCGCATGTGGTACAGAAGGTGTAAGGCATTTTTTTGCTAATTACTTTGAAAACCAAATGTTAAAACGCCCATTACTGTGCAATTTCTCCGTCCGTGTTGAAACCGGCGGACAATGTCCAGTCTGATACTTCTAACTTCTCATTCTTAATTGAATCTATTTCAACAAAGTCAGCCGTCTTTTTCGGCCTTATGAAAAGACATCACCTTCTGGCATCACCTCATATCCAGCTTGTGTAACACAGCGCACCATTTCAGCCATCGTCCCAATTTTGGTATTCCTACCAAGGATACAATTGTCTAGTCTTGCTCTGAGGCCAAATCAACGACGGCCAATTTATACCGTCGTGCGTACCCACCCATCGCCTATAACGCAATGATCGAAGAGTATACAGTTGGAAACCTTGGCATGTTTTCCAATTTTGCAATGTCGTCCGATTGTCGATTTTTTTATTACTACTCGTTCAGAAACTTGTGTGGAATTTCCGACAATCGAATCTGCCGATATTTGAGCCTTTGAATCGATTAATGAACGTTCTTTGGGGTCCAAAGGTAATGTAAATGATGCACTTGACAGGAGCTATCAGTTTGAGAAAGCGTCAATACTAGTTATTGTCATCAATAAAACGAGTGCTAACACGTCTATTTATTTCGAAGAATGTGGAGATTGAGTTGATTCGTAGAGCACCCGTGGTGAGCAACATAATGCTAATTCGTGGACTCGGTGGTTCTATGTTTGTTTGACTTTTTACAGGGATAAATGCGGTGTTGGACTGTACGTGGGGTCGTGTAGTATAAACAGTTGATCGAAAGAGAGATACTCTTCCACGGTTGGTAGAATGTTCGAGTGCTAGGCTCTGCAACGGATTGGCAGATGGAGCTTGAGGTCCTTAAAAGGCCCCTTCAGTTCATAGTCGCGGCAGAAAACGCTAACTACCTTCTCCATGCTTCTTCATCGACTGATATTGCATCTTACATAGCCAAGGCAGAAACTCCTCTCGGAAAGACAAAAGATGTGTTTTATCACCGAGAATATCCAAGATAGTTCGTTGGCAAACGTAAACGTGAGAGTCCTGATAACCAGATAACAACTTGCAGCGTGGGTGCCTACGATGGAACTAGAAACCGCGACCCAAGAACTCGAGATGACCAACTCACCTTGAGAACAGAGAAACATTAAACCCAAGATCTCCAGTATTAAAATCAACACTGTGAAGACTGTCGATGTAGAGTAGTGTCTCTGTCTGTTCATCATACAGAATCGAACTAGTTGATGGAGCACCCCACTCTTGAGGATGTATGTTCTTCTCTGGCCTATAGCTAGGCATCCAACAAGTGGTCAGAGCTGCACCGCCTGATGTCACATCCACGCGGAATCTGTCCAAAATCCTTTGGAGCGGAAACGAAACAGGGGGGATAAAATCGCATGGGAGCAAGATAAAATCTTTAGCGATGCGGCTCGAAAAATGTCGCAGTAATGCACAGGTACCAGCACCTGCATCCTGTGATTCTTGAAAACTCTGGATGTCTATCCTCAAAGAGGTGGACACCTCCGAATTGACGTGGTGATACAAAGTAGAGTGGTGTGACTCTGGGCATATGATCAAAACGTCTATGATCAAAGTGAACGGAGGCAATCAAGATGTGTAATTTGGTAATGCCTTTGATGCCCGACTGTTCCAGCCATGATAGAACGTACTCCAGGATAGGCCTGTTTGCGACGGGTAGCAGAGACTTGGGACAAGTCTCATCACCATGATTGAAGGTTAGCGGACGCAACCTATAAATCGATGGTGCAGATACTGATACATTTAATTATCAATAACGCACTTACTCATTTCCGAATCCTGCGAGAATAACAGCAAGAAATTCGCTTTCTATCGATTCCTGTTTCACGCCGTCCAGGTCCATTGGTGAGAGTACGTGATGATACCTGTGGAAGTCTACAAGTTGTTCACGTGCCGCCAATGCAAAATTGTAACTCACTCTCCCACTACATCCTTCTAAATGTCCCAGCTTCCTGTGCAGCATCTGTACCAGCGCCTGGAGACTATCGGTAAAGGCGCGTATGGCTCAGTTCATAAAGGCAAACACATTCCTACAGGCAACATCGTCGCTCTCAAGATAATCAACCTTGATACGCCTGACGATGATGTCGGGGACATACAACGCGAGGTTGCCCTTCTAAGTCAACTTCGAGATGCACCCAACATTACGAAATATTATGGTTGCTATATGGACGGTCCGCGAGTTTGGATTGTCATGGAATACGCACAAGGCGGCAGCGTGCTATCTTTGATGAAAGCATCCAGGTCGGGCTGCTTGGAAGAGAAATACATTGCTGTGATCATAAGAGAAGTCCTCATTGGATTAAGCTACCTGCACAAGGTACCCGTGATACATAGGGATATTAAAGCAGCCAACATATTGGTGACAGCCTCCGGGAAGGTCATGATATGTGATTTCATGGCGCCAGAGGTTGTTCAAACTGTACCTGCATATGATACCAAGGCTGATATATGGAGCTTGGGCATAATGATCTACGAAATGGTCAGGGGAAGCCCCCCTCATGCGAATCTTGACAAATTCAAAGTCATGGACTTGATTCCAAGGATTAAGCCCCCCCGATTACTTGAAAGCGAAGGTGGGAAAGACATGCGTGATTTCATGGCATCGTGCCTCAAGGAATCCCCTTCTGAAGTAAGTGATAAGCGACAATGTTATATTTGGCCGGTTCTAACTAAATCTTAGCGCTTATCAGCTGAAGAACTTGGAAAAACGAAATGGATGAAATCTGTAGCGAAAGTCAGCGTTCTGACCTTAGCGGATCTCATTCATCAATCTAAGCAAGGAGAGCGTCGTGACACTCTTGTATCTCCAGACTGGGAAGATGAAGAAAACGAGTAAGTTTTCTACTTATTCACAAATAGTATACCATAACAAACGTAGCCATCTAGATGTGAATGAGGACGACTCAGGATGGGAGTTTGAAACGGTAAAGGGCGACGATATATCTTCTGCTCTGAATCCGATTCGAACTGAAGAGAAAAAAATAGCTCAGTTAACTGTTCGTCCCCGACAATCATCTGTGTTACCATCATCGCTTCGGCTTCTATTCAATGGAGATTACTCTACGGCTTCCGAAGCTTCCAATACAAATACCATTGCGTCCGCAGGCAGAACGCAAGATGAATCTCTTGAGCCAGGTGGTGAAATAAATCATTCACACGACAATGTGTTCTGCCCTGTTTTATCGGACCTGCAGTATGGCTCTTATCCATTCTCTGACCTGGTAGACTCAGAGACACATAAAGCCACATCTGGTCTTGGACAGTCATACCCCAGAGAACAACAGCCGACGGTACGAGAAATACCTCCAATCCACATCCACCAGAATGCGCCTTTCCATTCCGCGATTGCAGAACAAAGAGAGATACAAAACCCTGATTTGTGCGGTACGAATGACCCGCCAAGGGAAGTCCTCGATTCCGCGACCCTATCCTCTGAATTAAATACATATAATCCGGAGTTATTATCATTGGAACCTACAGAACAGTATTCTCCCTCCTCTAGGGCAATCTCTGCGCGGTCTCCAAAAATGTTCAATACGACATTCGCTGCGTCCCGCCTTGCCGTTGCGGTTACTTCTGGCAAAGGGACTATTTCGCAGCCTATATCTGACATGCCGCCCGACCTGCACATCAATAACTTTGGTACTCCTGGTTTGAAAGATGTTATCAAGGTCAAATATTTCCTTTGTGGAATAGCTGCGGGACGCTGATGCCTTGTATAGGTGCCTTCCCTGACATCGCAACAGCGAATCGGACGACACGATCTCCTACCGCCTTCTCCTTCAACATCTGCCATTCCCTCACGTTTTCAGGCTAATAATCATGGCGTCTCCGTTGTTCCGCTTCGTCGTCACAAGAATCCTTCCGAGCCGCATCGTTCAAACAGCTCGCACAAAACACAAGTATCTGAGCTTCTGACAGGCGGCCAAGTTAATTCCAGCACCATGACGCGAGATCAGATCAAAGATTCTGGTCCTTGCGTCGAGCCATTAGATTATACAGATCTCATCGAGAACAATACAGTGTCTCCTGAACTCGGAAGGACACTTGATGATCTCAGTCAGTGGCTATCCGTTATTGAATTTAACTTGACGGAAGTCCTTGATAACACTTTCTCCGACGTTATCGAGGAAGAAGATGGATTTCTAGATAAAATAGTTCCTTCATGATTGTACAATCGTTCGATGTGCCGTAATTATTACTATTTCATGTCAATGAAGTTACGAGCGAGCAAGTAGGCTACAATGGTCTGCACAGCCTCACCCACGTTCAACTCGTGCGTTTTTAAGTGTATTTCCGGGTCTTCCGGAGTCTCGTAAGGGGCTGATATGCCAGTGAATTCTGTCAACGACATCAACAATTTACTAGGGATTATGAAGAAAGGTAGGGAGATTGTACGCACCCTTGATCTCCCCTGCTCTTGCTTTCTTATACAAGCCTTTGGGATCACGAGATTCTGCGACTTCCAACGGCGCATCAACGAATACTTCTACAAATGGCATGTCGCCTTTTACATGAAGCTGGCGAGCTCCTGCTCTGTCACTTCGATATGGCGAGATAAAAGCGGTAATGGTTATGCAACCTGAATCTGCAAACAGTCTAGCTACCTGGATGCCGTTGCAGAAGCAGGGTCATTGCGATTAACAGAAATAGGATACCTCTCCTATGCGCCTTATGTTTTCGTTTCTCGACTTCTCGTCAAAACCGAGGTCTTTGTTCAAACCGAATCTTATGTTGTCACCATCTAATCGATAGGCATATTTCCCCGATCGCAGAAGATATTCTTCTAGAGCGCACGCTATTGTGGACTGATCCAAGATCAGGGTACAATTCCTCCTTGCTGAATGATAATACCTTTCCGCTACCGCTAAGCCCTGTCAACCAGATCGTTAAACCTGTTTGGTGCAAGTAGGAATTGCGTTCCGCCCTGGTGATGGAACCTGGAAGTATTGAAAAAAGGCGCGAGATTTCGTTGCGTGGAAAAGTACCAGCATGATAAGTTATATCACTTGACATTGGACCGAGGCTAAGCGTTAAGCACTATATTCCGAGGCCTGAAAGGACTCGGTATCTTTATATCTTTAATCTTTAATCTTACCTGGGATGGCTATTCCCGTCGCGAGACATTTGTAAGTAATGGTGATGACGATGTTCCCGTGACATGTTCGCCCAAACTGCAACGAACTTTAAAGTTCTATGAGGAACTAATCGCCCTCTTCGAATATAACCCGTCTCCGATTAAGCTTGCAACTGAGATTACCTTCTCATATCCAAACGTATTTTATGACCGGCACCTAGATCCCGGCCTTTGCGTGAGACATGTTAAGGCTACCCCATCCATGCTCCCGAATTGTCCAAGCTTGTCCATGAAGAGCTGATATCCCTGAAGAGCAAGGGCCAACCCCTTCCTCTGCTCGAACACGAGGACAACCAGTGTTTCATGACGGATTACGTGCGACAAAATTATCCGCCACATGCGACAATTTGGGATGCCGAATGGGTCGCTCAGTTTTATTCCAGAACCATCTTGAATTGTGGACCAGTCGCTTCAACTATCGCGTTATGCCCCCATGTTTGAAAGGCATGGGGCACAATTCTATCATTTTTGGGAGGCTCCGAACTCCAGCGTGCTCAACATCCCGGGATGATTGACAATTATGTTCTACAGGGAGAGCTGGAGATATTCGAAGGCAATCTCATCGTGTCTCAACGACGAGCTTCGCCAAGATATTTGCGCAATGTCTAGCCGATTTAGATCATTGGCCACCTTCCAGTTCCACGTTCCTTCGACAAGAGTGGAAGAACTATTCAGAGAAATGGATGCGGTCGCAAAACGGGGGAAGATACCCTCGCTCCAATGCCCCGCTGCTGATCTCGTCGCGTCAAAGAATGTCTCGCCGCCTCCAGTTCCTGATTCAGCGTCAACTATAAAATCGCTTCCTTGTATCATGGCACATTGTCCCTCTCCGCAAGCGGTGCATCCCAGTGTCCGCCTCAGCTCTCGAGAGAAAGGGCGGTCGAGATTGGTTCAAAGCACGCGATTCAAATGCCTGACGAGTCAAACCAGGGTCGAAGCATGGCCTACACTAAGCGTGAAGCCACTAAAAGTCTCGGGACACCGGCCCTCTCCTATTTATCCAACGCGTACGTCCCAAAGTTATAACTATCACGTCTTATCACACATTGATTCCAGGCCTGGACTCGCGCTGTGGAATCCGATGTAATCGTCTTCAATTGCGGCAACTACGAACGCATTGGATTTCGGCACCGTGGCAGTCAAGCACTATTTCTTTCAGACTTGATAAACGTTTCTGCAAGTTCTAATCCCAGTTACGGCCAGATTCAAATTGGTCTATACATGACAATCTTACGACACGCGCTTGACCGCATACGTCTCATCAAAGGAGCCAGCACAAACAATAGATCTAAAGAGAAACAATCAAGGTGCAGACCGTGAATATGAAAGGCCTAGGACTAGGCTTACAACCTTCAGAGAGCAACAGTCTGAAGATATGTATATGCAATCAGTGATGCATATATTTCATGCCCCTTTCAATAGTCCGCTAATCCTGGTATTAGACAGTGCTTCACGAAACTGGTCGCAGGAACCTGGCACTGCTCCGGTTAAAATATGGAGTGTTCAACTCTCCGGCTCCCACTATTCTGCATCGGATCGGACATTCAGCAGAAAGTCAATCGCGCCCTACTGTAGAGGAGCGAAAATATGGCCCCGGAGACTACTTCCATTTGACGCTAAAGTCTGAAATAGCAGAAGGAGCTTCGGGAAAAGTCCACGATGCCAAGATTGAGGTTCAGGCAAGCGAGTCGTCAAAGTCGCACTTGGGAATAGTCAGCATCAGAGACTGCGTCATGAGTATGCCGTATATCGATACATGGCGCTCAAGAAAGTCAATTGCGTCGCCTCTGTATATGGCCACTTTGAAGATGCAGCGAATGAAGCTACTGTTCTCGCCATGAGCCGTGTAGGGACGAGCTTGGTCGAACAACCACATTATAGGGAACACTGGGAGGTCAGCTTGACCGAAGAACAGAAGTACGCATAGAATATTCCTGCATTGATATTCACACTGAAGATCTGCCAGGGAAGTATTCAAGACAGCGATGGCGGAAATACACCAGGCCGGTGTCCGTCATTACGATATCCGTCCTGAGAATTTGATGATGGACGGTAAAGGTCGAGCAACCATAATTGACTTCGACATGGCGAAAGTTCAGGCAGGTAAAGAATCACGTCAGCGAGAGTTTGAGCATCTTTGCTGCCTTCTTGATGGACATTATCATCTGCCAAATGAACGGCCAAGTCCCGCAACATCAGCATCTGCTAGATTTCCTCCAGCGGACGACGATATCATTCATGGACGCATCTAATCTGTGTTGCAAGATACCATGTCATGTTGTAGACAGTAGTATTATCACCCTACCGCGTGATATCGATAAGTCTGCACTCACTACGGCTAAGACATCTGACTCAATATCAGGCGAATGCTTTGGGCGGTGCGATTCAACCAAGACGGCCAAAAGAGGCTCATCTGGACTGCAGGCGGCGCTAATGCAACCTCGTTTACCACCTGGATATTTGGTGAAATCGCAGGTCGCGCCGTAGGTACACTTGATCTGAATCCCGGTTTGTTCATCCAGTATTACCTGCTATTCAGAATAGCACTCCTCATCGTCCCTCAGTTGACAATCTCCCTAAT
>WNGI01025850.1_pt1 | contig 10809 bp, 11 predicted proteins | sample 5400621 | NCBI WGS metagenome assembly WNGI01 (sample SAMN13153374, study PRJNA577476) | soil metagenome | isolation source: 20 cm soil or saprolite under Garry oak tree replicate 1 | place: USA:California | collected 2016-06-15 | reverse complement strand
TCCCACGCTCGGAGCAGGTCGACGGCGAGCGCTACGAACAGGGCTCGAGGATCAAGGCCGTCATCACCGAGGTCCGCTCGGGCACGAAGGGACCGCAGGTGATTCTCTCCCGGCGTGATCCGGAACTGATCAAGACACTCTTCGAGCTGGAAGTCCCGGAGATCGCGGACGGGCTCGTCGAGATTCGCGGCGTCGCCCGCGAGCCCGGCTACCGATCGAAGATCGCCGTCGAGTCACACGCGCAGGGTGTTGACCCGGTCGGTGCCTGCGTCGGCCCGCGCGGCTCGCGCGTGCGCATGGTCGTGTCGGAGCTCCGCGGCGAGAAGATCGACATCATCCCTTGGAACCCCGAGCCGGCGCGGTTCGTCGCGAAGGCGCTGTCTCCGGCACGGGTGCGCGAGGTCTTCGTCGACGACGAGACCAAAGAAGCAACAGTCATCGTTCCAGACGACCAGCTTGCACTCGCGATCGGCAAGGAAGGGCTCAACGCACGTCTGGCCGCGCGCCTCACCGGCTGGAAGGTGGACATCCAGTCCGACACCGAGTTCGCTCAGGCGGAAGCAGCTGCGGCGTACGGCGGAGGTAACGAGGGCGAGGAGTTCACGGGCCGCTGCTCGGCAGTGCTCTCGAACGGAAAACGCTGTCCGAACGAGGCGCTCCCCGGCTCGCGCTACTGCGGCCTGCCGGCGCATCAGGAGCTTGCGCTCCAGGACGGCAACGGCACAGAGCCGGCCGTCGCGCCGGCGGTGGCTGACGAAGCGCCCGTTGCCGCCGCCGTAGACGAAGTGGTCGCGGAGGTTGAAAGCGACGGCGCCGAAGAGCCGGCGGAGGTTGTCGAACCCGTTGAGGTTCCTCAGCTCGCAGAAGTCGAGCAGGTCCCCGCGGGGATCCCGGTCGAGCAGCCGTCCGGCGACGGCGACACCGAGGAGCATCCCCCGGCTGCGTGACCGAGCCGATCAGAAGCTGCATCGGTTGCGGGCGGAAAGCTCCCCAGGGGCAGCTTCTGCGTTTCGCGGCGGTCGACGGTCAGCTCGTTCCGGGCGACGGCATGCCCGGTCGCGGGGCCTATACCTGCCGCCGCCTCGCGTGCTTCGAGCGAGCGGTCTCGCGCCGCGCGTTCAACCGCACGCTGCGGAAGACCGTGCGGATCGATCAGGAACTGGCATCTCTCTACACTTGAACACTGATGGCTAACGAATCCGGCTCGAATAGACCAAATCGCCCGATGCGGCCCCGCCAGGGCGGCGCGGGCTCCCGACGCAAGCGCCGCGTCGTGATCGACAACGCGGCTGCGCGCCCACGCGACGCGCGCCAGCAGCAGCGCGAACGTGAGGCGTCACGGCCGAAGACGCCGCGCGAGGTGGTGGCCCCGTCCGGGCCGATCACCGTGCCGTCGGGCGTCACCGTCCGAGACCTCTCGCAGGCACTCGGGGTTCCTGCGCCCAAGATCATCATGTTCATGATGGGTCTCGGCAAGGCCGTGACGATCACGCAGACCCTGGCCGACGACGAGGTCCAGCTGATTGCGGCCGAGTTGGCGCCGGAGCGCGAGTTCACGATCAAGCACGCCGCGGACGAGGACGAGGAGCCGGAGAGCTACGAGGACAGCGACGCGGATCTTGCCCCGCGCCCTCCGGTGGTCACGATCATCACGCAGCACATCGGTGCGTACCAGGCCGAGCACAACGGTCGCAGGATCACGTTTCTCGACACGCCGGGCCACGAGGCCTTCACGGCAATGCGTGCCCGCGGCGCGAAGGTCACGGACATTGCCGTGCTCGTCGTCGCAGCCGACGACGGCGTGATGCCGCAGACGAAAGAGTCGATTTCCCACGCGCGGGCGGCCGAAGTGCCGATCGTCGTCGCCGTGAACAAGATCGACGTTCCGGACGCCGATCCGAATCGCGTGCGCAGCGAGCTGTCGACGGAGGGCCTGCAGCCCGAGGAGTGGGGAGGGACGACACAGTTCTCGGACGTCTCCGCGCGAGAGTCCCAGAACCTGGACGATCTCCTGGAGAAAGTGTTGCTCGTCGCCGACGCGGAACTCGAGTTGACCGCGAACCCCACTGCAGAGGCCTCCGGCCCGATCATCGAATCGCGGCTCGACGTCGGTCGAGGGCCGGCGGCGACGATGCTCATCCACCGCGGCACGCTCCATGTTGGAGACGCGATCGTCGCCGGAGACGCCTGGGGGAAGGTGCGTGCCCTGTACGACTTCCGCGGCGACAAGGTGAAGGAGGCGCGCCCGGGTGACCCGGTCGAGATCCTCGGCTTCGACAAGCCGCCCCCCGCTGGGGAGATCGGACGCGTTGTCGAGAACGAGCGACGCGCGCGTGAGCTTGCAAACGCGCGCGGCGAGCGGCTGCGCCGCGAGCAGCTTGCGCAAGGGTCGCGAGGCGTCTCGATGGAAAGTCTCTTCGAGCAGATCGAGGCAGGCGCCGTCCAAGATCTCAACCTCGTCCTCAAGGGCGATGTGGTCGGCTCTGTCGAGGCAGCCGTCTCCGAGCTCAGCAAGATCCAGCACTCGGAGGTGCGCGTGAACGTCATCCACCAAGGGGTGGGCGGCATCACCGAGGGCGACATCATGCTCGCCTCGGCGTCCGGCGCGACCGTCGTCGGATTCAACGTCCGGCCGAATGCCGAAGCGCGTGCGCTGGCCGAGCGTGAAGGCGTCGAGATCCGTACGTACCGCGTCATCTACCAGTTGACCGAGGACATCGAGCAGGCGCTCGTCGGCATGTTGAAGCCAGTCGAGAAGGAAGAGACGCTTGGTGAGGCCGAGGTCCGTGCGCTTTTCAAGGTCTCGCGCCTCGGGACAATCGCGGGCTGCATGGTCACGAGCGGCGTCATCCGTCGCTCGGCACAGGCGCGGGTCATTCGCGACGGCACGGTCATCATCGAGACGACGATCTCTCAGCTCAAGCGCTTCAAGGACGACGCCCGTGAGGTCGCCGAAGGCTTCGAGTGCGGAATCCTCCTCGACGGCTTCAACGACGTCAAAGAGGGCGACGTGATCGAGGCGTTCGAGACGCGCGAGATCGAGCGGACGACGCTCGACCAGCCGCCGGCGCCCTCCTCCGCCTAGCGATCAGAGCCCGGACTTGGGCGCGGGCTACATCGGCATCCTGAGCGTCGAGCTGCATTTTCCCGAGGCGGGGTCCCTCAAGGGGAAGCGGAAGTACGTCAAGTCGGCGAAGGCCCAACTTCAGAATCGCTTCGGAGCGTCGGTCGCCGAGGTCGATCATCACGAGCTCTGGCAGCGGGCACGGCTCACTCTCTCCTGTGTCACGAGGGAATACCGCGAGGCCGAGCAACTTCTCGATCAGGCGGAGCGCTACCTCGCCGGACAGGACTTCGAGCTCGTTCGCGCGGAGCGCGACGTGGTCACGCTCGACTAGAGCGTGCCCTGAAGGATCATGGCGGTACCTGCGACCAGCAAGACGAGCCCGACGGCGCGGAGTAGCTGCCGCTCGTCCAGTCGACCTGTGAACCGTGCGCCGAGGATCGCACCCGGTACCGAGGTCGCAGCGCCGACGCCGAGCAAGAGCCAGTCGACACCTCCAGGTAGGTGGCCGAACACGCCGGCAGCGCCGAGACAAAAGCCGACGGCGGCGTTGGTGCCAACAGCACGAAACGGATCGGCGCCGACGAATCGCAGGAGCGCCGGGAGCCTCAACGCGCCGAGGATGAGGCCGACGAAACCGCCGAGCAGCCCGATCAACGCTCCCGTCAAGATCGCTGCCCGCGCGCTGACACGACCTGCGTCGGCCTGCCGCCCTCCTGGGTTCAGGCGAAGGAGGTCGACACCGAAGGCGAGCAGCGTGACGCCGATCACCGTGAGCAGGGCGTCCCCTGGAACCACGCCGGAGAGGAGGCCCCCGAGCACCGCCCCGACCATCGACGGGGGCGCCATCCAGGCGAAGAGGCGCCAGTCGATCCGGCCCGCACGAATGTGGGCGACCGCGGCGGCGAGGGCCGCGACCGCGGAGACGCCGATATTTGCCCCGGCACCGGCTGCCGGGCTCGAGGCGGCGAGAACGAGCACCGGTAGCCGGATGTTTCCCAGTACGAGGCCAACGAGGCCGCCCGCGAGAGCGGTGACGAAGCACCAGGAACCCACTGCGACGAGGAGGAGAGCGTGCAAGCGCTTGAATATCCCGCATGCCTGATCGGATGCGTCGCGTCAACGAATCGGTTCGCCAAGTCCTGTCGGAGGCGATCGGGCAGCTGAAGGACCCCCGCATCGGCTTCGTCACGATCACGGGAGTGGAAACCTCGGCCGACCTCCGGCACGCACGGGTCTATGTGTCCGTCCTCGGCGCCGAACGAAAGCGGGCGCAGACGATCGACCGTCTCCAGGCCGCCCATTCGTTGCTGCAGGCCCAGTTGGCGCGCGAGTTGCGCATGAAACGGACTCCCCAACTTGCGTTCGAGTACGATCCGTCGGTCGAACGTGGGGTCCGCATGACAAAGCTGATCGATGAGCTCGCCCCAGACGACAGCGAGTGACCTGGCTGCGGTCGCGGACGCAATTCGCGAACGCGACCGCTTTGTCCTGACGACGCACGAAAACCCCGACGGCGATGCCCTCGGCTCGCTGCTCGCGGCGAAGCTCGCCCTCGAGCAGCTCGGCAAGGACACCATCATGGTGCTGCACGGCGACGCGCCGCTGCCGGTCGAGTATGGGTTCATGCCGCTCGGGGACCTCCAGCGACGCTGGCCGGAAGACGTTGCGGAGCGGGTCCTCCTCGCCGTCGACTGCGCAAACGAGAGTCGGATCGCGGATCCCGAGGTGCTCGGGCGGGTCCCGCTCTCGATCAACGTCGACCATCACCACGACAACACGCGCTTCGGCCGGATCAACCTAGTCGTCGCGGATGCATCATCGACCGGCGAGGTGCTGCGCGATCTCTTCCGCGAGCTTGGCGTCGAACTGACGCCGGACATCGCCGAGGCTCTCTATATCGCCCTCGTCACGGATACGGGCCGGTTTCAGTACACAAACACGACACCCAAGGCCCTGCGCCTGGCCGCGGAGCTCGTGGAGGCCGGAGCAGATGTGCACCGTGTGTTTCAGGGTGTCTACGAATCCGTGCAGTTCGCAAAGCTCAAGCTGCTCGCACGCGCTCTCGAGCGGGCACAGGTGTACGAAGGTGGAAGAATCGTCGTTTCCTATCTCGTGCGCACGGACTTCACCGAGGTCGGAGCCCCCGAGGCTTACTCGGAGGGAATCATTGACCCTCTCCGTTCCGTCGAGGGCGCCGACATGGCTGTGCTCATCCGCGAGCCGCCCCGCCACGACGGCCCAGCTAGGCGCGTCAGCTTGCGGGCGAGCATCGACGAGCTCGACGTATCGGCGATCGCCCGCAAGTCCGGCGGCGGGGGGCACCGCCAGGCCGCAGGTTTCTCGAGCGAGGCGTCGATCGAGGAGATCACGGACTTCGTGCGCCGAGAGTTCCTTGCCTCCTCGCGCGCTTAAGCCAACAGGGATCGTTCTCGTGGACAAGCCGGCCGGCCCTTCTTCGTTCGCGATTGTGTCGGATCTCCGGCGCCGGACCGGCGCACGTACCGGCCACGCCGGGACGCTCGATCCCTTTGCGACAGGGTTATTGCTTCTGTTGTCCGGTTCGGCAACTAAACTCGCTTCATGCTTCGTTGGGCTCGACAAGCGCTACGTGACCGACGTCGACCTGACGGCACGGACCTCCACGGGGGACCCGGAGGGAGAGGTCGTGGAACGTCTCGAGGCGCCGAGCCAGGCGGAGCTGGAACGGCTGCTCGCGGGCCTCCGCGGTGAGATCGAACTGCCGATCCCGGCCGCGTCGGCCGTGAAGATCGGTGGGGAGCGCGCGTACAAGCTTGCCCGTCGCGGCATCGAGGTGCAGATGCCGATGCGGCGCTCGCTTGTCGAGACGCTCGACGTCATCTCGTATACCGGCGAGGAGGTGCGGCTCGACCTTCGCGTCAGCTCCGGGACCTACGTGCGGTCGATCGCACATGCCTTGGGCGGCCACTGCCGCACATTGCGTCGACTCGAGATCGGACCGTTCTCGGTCGACGAAGCAGATCCCGCTCGCTTCATCCCCGCCGATGAGGCACTCGCACGCCTGTGAAGGTTGCCCATCGCCCCGAGGAGCTCGGCTCCGACGAGTGTGTTGCAGCGATTGGCAGCTTCGACGGCGTGCATCGCGGTCACCGTCGAGTCTTGGAGACCGCCGGCGCTGCGGGAACGCCCGTCACGGTCGTGACCTTCTGGCCACACCCGCGGCTGGTGCTCGGAAACAGGGTGGAGCTCCTCTCGACCCTGGAACGCCGCCTCGAGCTCCTCGAGGAGGCGAGCGTCGACGAGGTCCTCGTCGTCGAGTTCACCCCGGAACTCGCCGCGCGTGAGCCCGCGGAGTTCGCCGAATCGCTCTTGCGGCAGATCGGCGCGAAGATCATCGTCGTCGGTGAAAACTTCCGGTTCGGTCGCGCGGCCGCCGGTGATCCGGCCCTGCTCCAGCGGCTCGGTTTCGACGTGCGAACGGTGCCGACGCTCGACGCCGTTTCCTCGACCAACATCCGCAGCCTGCTCCGGGACGGGGACGTCGTCGGAGCCGCGCACTTACTGGGGCGTCCGCCGGAGCTCGAGGGGACAGTCGTCCTCGGAGACCAACGCGGCGGGACGCTCGGCTATCCGACGGCGAACCTCTCCGTTCCGGGCGAGCTGCTCGTGCCGGCGTACGGCATCTACGCCGGCTCCGCACTCGATCACCGCGCCGCGATCTCGATCGGCGTGAATCCCCACTACGGGGGCGAGGAGCGCCGGATCGAACCGCATCTGCTCGATTTCGAGGGCGATCTCTACGGCCGGCGCCTGGTCGTGGAGCTCTGGCGGCGGCTGCGGGAAGAGCGGGCGTTCTCGAGCGAGGACGAGTTGGTGGCTCAGATCACGCGTGACGTGGAAGAGACGCGCGCGGCCGAGCGCCCCACTTAGGCGGAACACAAGTTTCAATCCGCATGGACATGATCTTGAAGGTGGATCGAGGATTCGCGACGTCGTCGCACCAGTGGTTCTTCCTGCTACGAGCGGGTCGCAAGTTTCCGCCAAGCCCACCGGAGGCGGCACAGTCCAGGCGAACCCCGGCTGCCCCGACTGCGGGTACGTGGGATGGGCCGGCAGCCGTGCTGGGGCTCTCAGCGAGTCGTGGCTGCCGCGCCACTCCGACGCGGGTCACCAGCCGCACCGGCACGGCTGACGACGCTGACGCCGCCGAAGTAGTGATGCTGGGCGGGCCAGCGCCGGACCGTGAGCCCGCGCCTCTCGAGCTCGTCCAGCGCAGTGTCGTCCACGCCGGGCTCGGCGTTGATGACATCGGGAGCGGGGTGGAAGCGCGCGCGTTCCACGGCAGCTCCCGCCGCCATGCCCTCGTCGAGGATGCCGGCGACGACAGTCAGGAGCGCGGTCCTGAGGCGAGTCCCTCCGGCCGCGCCTGCCGCGAGTGACAGGCCCTGTCCGTCGAACGCCAACAGCGGCGCCATCATGCTCTGCATCCGCGCTCCCGGCTCGAGCCGGGAGCGCAACAGGTCGGTTTCGCCCAGCATGCTGTTGAGGTGAAGGTCGAGGCCCGGGATGAAGTCGCCGGAGCCGAGCCCGAGACTCGACGTGAACGCGCAGGCGTTGCCGTCCCGGTCCACGACCGACACGTTCGTCGTGTCGCCGTGCAGGTCGACCGGGGTGCCGAAGACGTCGACAAGTGCAAGGACGCGCTCCGTCTCGTCGAGGCCGTCCAGGTGCGGCAGACGCGGCACGGTTTCTGGAACCGCCGAGAGACCGCCCCGCGTGACAAGACGACCACCGGCATACCCGACCTCGACGGGGTCGGTCCAGCGCGCTTCATACGTCTCGAGGTCCGCGTGGGTGAGAAGACCGCCGCGCTCCCGAGAAAGAGCAAGCAACTTGTTTGCGATCGCGCCGCGGTAGACCGCCGAAGGATCGTAGGCGAGCGCTTCGAGCGCTGCGACAAGTCCCGGCTGCAGGAGCCGGTCGCCGGCCTGCAAGAGTTCGCCGCTCGGCGCATAGATCGCAGCGCCTTCGTTCATCGTCATCACGGGCGCGAGCATTGCGAGGCAGGCGGCGTGCGCAGTGGGGAAGTCGACGCCGTCGCGGGCAAGGCGCAGCGCAGGTTCGACGAGTCGCTGCCACGGCAGGCCTCCGTACTCGCGCGACAGAGCCTCGAGGCCGGCGGGTAGTCCGGGGACGGCGCACGACGCGGGACCGACGGCGTAATGAACGAGCTCCGCGCCGAACGGAACGTCGAGATGGATCAGCTCGGCGTCACGCGGCTCTTCTCCCAAACCAGGGACGGCGACGAAGCAATCGAGATTGCGAACGCGTCCGCTTCCGGCCTCGTAGTAGACCGCGTGACCGCCTCCCAGAAGTCCCGTCATCACCGTCTCGGTGACACATGACGCGAGCGACGCGGCGACTGCGGCATCCGCAGCGTTGCCACCGTCCTCTAACACCATTATGCCTGCTGCCACCGTCGCCGGATGGCCGCCAGCTACAGCCGCGCGCATCGCACAAGAAACTATCGCGCCGCCGCGGCGCGCGGCCGGTAGGTTGAAGGAGTGGTGGATGCAGCCGCACAGCTGCCGCTGGTGCACGCCCGCGGACTGGTCAAACGTTTCGGCGAGCTCGTAGCCGTCGACGGTGTCGACTTCGACGTCGAGCGCGGCGAGTCGTTCGGGTTCCTGGGGCCGAACGGCGCCGGCAAGACGTCGACGATGCGAATGATCGGATGCGTGTCGCCGCCTTCCGGCGGGACGCTGAGCATTCTCGGCCTGGACCCGGTCACGAACGGCGCCGACATCCGCGCGCGTCTCGGCGTCGCGCCCCAGCACGACACGCTCGACACGGAGCTGACGGTCCGCGAGAACATCATCATCTACGGCCGTTACTTCGGATTGACGCGGAGCGAGCTGGGCAAGCGGGCCGACGAGCTGATCGACTTCGTCCAGCTCACCGAGCGGGCAAACGACAAGGTCGAGCCCCTGTCGGGCGGCATGAAGCGGCGGCTCACGATCGCGCGCTCGCTCGTGAACGATCCCGAGGTTCTGCTCCTGGACGAGCCCACCACCGGGCTCGACCCCCAGGCGCGCCACACCGTCTGGGATCGGCTCTTCCGGCTCAAGCAGCGGGGCGTCACGTTGATCCTCACGACGCACTACATGGACGAGGCCGAACAACTCTGCGACCGGCTCGTCGTCATGGACAAGGGCAAGATCGCCGCCGAAGGCTCGCCGCAGGAGCTCATCCAGCGGTATTCCACCCGCGAGGTTGTCGAGCTTCGCTTTCGTGGGGAGAGCCGTCCAGAGGAAGTCGCCGCCGAGCTCAGCTCGCGCCAGGACGGCTTCGTCCGCAGGATCGAGGCGTTGCCGGACCGGCTGCTGCTCTATACAGACGACGGCGACGCTACCGCATTGCAGATCCACGAGTTCGGTCTTCAGCCCGAGAGCGTGCTCGTCCGCCGCTCGACCCTCGAGGACGTCTTCCTGCACTTGACCGGGCGAACACTGGTGGACGATTGAGCAGTCTGGCGCTGCCATTCCGAGTCTTCGAGTACTGGCTGATGGTCTACCGCCGCGTCTGGCGCGGCACGGCGGTCACGAGCATTGTCAACCCCGTCTTCTATCTCGGCGCCCTGGGCGTCGGGCTGGGGACGCTCGTGAACAAGTCCTCGAGTAACTCCCTCGGCGTCCCCTACGTCGACTTCGTTGCGCCCGGAATGCTTGCGGCAACCGCGATGACAATCGCTGCCGGTGAATCCTCGTGGCCGGTGATCGGGTCGATCAAGTGGACGCGGCAGTACTTCGCCATGCTCGCGACCCCGATCGGAATTCGAGACGTCGTGCTTGGCCATCAACTCTGGATGACCGCGCGCGTGGCGTCGTCGAGTGCCGTGTACCTCGTGGTGATCGCGGCCTTCGGCGCCGTCAACTCGCCGTTCGGCATCCTCGCGCTGCCCGCCGCGGTCCTCCTTGGCGCGGCCTTCACGGCTCCGTTCGCGGCGTACGCGGCGACGCTGGAGTCCGATGCGGCGTTTGTCGGGGTCAATCGCTTCATCGTCGTCCCGATGTTCCTCTTCTCGGGAACGTTCTTTCCGGTCTCGCGCCTGCCTCTGCCCCTCGAATGGCTCGCCTATGCGACGCCGCTGTGGCACGGGGTCGAGCTCTGTCGCATGTTCACGCTCGGGGACGTGAATGGGTTGCGCGCCCTCGGCCACGTGGCCTACCTCCTGGTGTTCGTGGTGATCGGCTTGGCGTGGGCCCAGCGCACCTATTCGGCGAGGCTGCTGAAATGACCGCCGCGGCGATTGCCGGAGGCCGGGCACACCTGCTCTTCGAGCGGAACCTGATGGTGTACCGCCGCTCGTGGATGGTCATCTTCTCGGGCGTCTTCGAGCCGCTCTTCTATCTCTTCTCGATGGGGATCGGACTGGGGCACTTCGTTGGGAAGGTCCCAGGCCCCGGTGGCCGGCTGATCGACTATGCGAGCTTCGTCGCGCCGGCGCTGCTGGCCTCCGCCGCGATGAACGGCGCGATCTATGACGGGACGAACGTGTTCTGGAAGCTGAAGTACATGAAGACGTACGACGCAATGCTCTCCACGCCGATCGGGCCGGCGGACGTCGCAGTCGGCGAGACCGCGTGGGCTCTCTTCCGGGGCTTCCTCTACGCGATCTCTTTCCTGGCCGTGGCGGGAGCGCTCGGCCTGATCGAATCGGCCTGGGGCCTGCTTGCGCTTCCGGGCGCAGTGGTGATCGGCTT
>WNGI01014984.1_pt1 | contig 10809 bp, 14 predicted proteins | sample 5400621 | NCBI WGS metagenome assembly WNGI01 (sample SAMN13153374, study PRJNA577476) | soil metagenome | isolation source: 20 cm soil or saprolite under Garry oak tree replicate 1 | place: USA:California | collected 2016-06-15 | reverse complement strand
CCACCATGGGGCCCTTGACTTCAAGCTGCGGGTCCCGACTAGCCAATTTTCGCCAGCTTCACCAAGTTCCCGTAAGTGGGATTCAGATTTGCCGGGGTATCATTCAACCAGAGATACAGCACGATGCCTAAAGTCACCGTGTTAATGGCAGCTTATAACGGCGAACGCTACCTTCGGGAAGCGGTGGAGAGCATACTCTCTCAGACTTTCCAGGACTTTCAATTCCTGATCATCAATGATGGATCCACAGATAATACCCGTGGTCTTATCCTATCATACGATGATGCACGTATCATGTTAGTGGACAGCGAGCACAACGTCGGCCAAACACGAAGCCTCAATCGAGGACTGGAACTGGCCGCAGGCGAATTGATAGCTCGCCAAGATGCGGACGATGTTTCGGAGCCAGAACGATTGGCCAAGCAAGTGGCCTTTCTGGACAAACACCCGGAAGTGGCGTTGCTGGGCACGTGGTATAAGGAGATAGACGTCCAGGGAACTATCATTGGAAAAAGAAAGCTACCATGTGACACCACCGATATTCGTTGGTCTCTCTTATTCTTCTGTCCGTTTGTGCATAGTTCCGTGATGCTCCGCAAGTCAGTCGTCTCGGAGCAGATTGGGTTCTACAATGAGGCGCTTGCCTATTCCCAGGATTACGAGCTGTGGCACAGAATCGCGCGGCGCCTTCCAGTTGCGAACCTACCCGAGCCTCTGGTGAGATTGCGGGCCACTCCTTGGTCTATGACGACTACCTACGGGGATAGAGTTCTTGAGGGACACAGAATCAGGATCGCCCAGATAGAGCAGTTGCTCGATTGGGACAAAATCGAAAAAGTGGAAAGCAACGAGGTGAAGTTCCGTGCAATGAGCTCATTGCTTTTAGGTGGTCAGACCGATCTTAATCCGCAGGCAGTGCAAAAAGCCTCAAACGAGATACTCCGGCTGCACTCTGCCTTTTGTCAGGGCTACGGCATTCTTCGAAAAGACTGTAGCACTCACCGCGCAAAGCTCACTTCTCACATGAGCCGGCGAATCATAGGTATAGCCCACTCCTCCTTTGACCGAGGGGACTATCATGCCGCCCGACAGCTTCTTTTTAAAGCTTGTCGCTTATACTGGCCCGCCCTGTTCACAACGGCATTTGTGTGGGCATCCCTCAAATGGCTCAGGGTCGCCTATTTAATTAGGTCGATCAGAAAACCCTAAATGGACCCTGGTTCAAATCCTTATCACTCAAGTCAACTTCCACCCCGCTCCAATGTAGAGAAGAGAGTAGTATGCGGAGAGACTGGCACTTGGAGATGATTGGGAACTAAGCGATAGTGCCCCATGATTAAGATTAACAAATGCGTCGCAATCTCTTTCAGCCTGTTGTGGCTACTTTGTCTCTCTTTCACTAGCTGAATCTAGCGGAGATAGGAAAAAAAAGCGGACTCAACTGAAATCCGTCAATACGAAGCATATTGTGGCCCGGCTGTGGATGACCCAGACCGGGTTTTTTTGTTCGACGCGATACAAAGAGCCGGAGTTGATCTTTCCTCAGCCGCCTTGATGTCCGTGACTTTCATGTCGAAGTTGAGCCAGCGATGGTTGAAATCGACCACGATGGTTTTGTCCTGGACCTCGTGAACGCGCATAGCTTTTCCGCTTTGCTGGCCAACTTCATGTCCGGGCAATATGGCAAAGATACGTGCGGCCCACGTACGACGACCAACGAGAGAATTGTAGTTGAGAGTTAGATTAGTCTAGTGACATTGGAAAAAAAGCAAGGTCGATTAGTTAGTACGGAAGGATCTTCTATCATTGTGGCCCGGCTGGGACTCCCAGACCGGGCTTTTTTGTTTCGACGCGATACAAGAGCCCGGAGTGTATCTTGCCTCAGCGGCCGTGATGTCCGTAACTTTCACATTGAAGTTGAGCCTCTTGTCGGCCAGCAGTGATTCAGATCGACCACGACGGTTTTGTCTCTGACCTCGTGTACCCGCGTGGCGATCGTCTCCCCTTGGGACCTTTCGTCGCGAGCACCGTTTCCACCCTTTACGCCTCGGGCGGAAGCTTGTCTTTGGGAATTTTCTGGAACACGTTTGAGTGCGCGCGGTAACCGTCTTCGCCATTCCAGGGGCGTCGGGGCCGAGCTGGCGTTGGGCAACAAGAGCCGGAATTCAAAGAATCAGAGGCTGACAACCAGTGATAAGCAACGGGCTTGCGGCGATGTTTTTAACGGCGGCGCGGGCGGCTATGAGCAGACCGATGAGAGATCCGATCTGTGAAAGCCGGGTAGAGCGAATTCCAACTTTGTCGCAGTCATCGCCGCGACCGACTATGTGGCGGGACTTTATTCGGTTATCTTCCAGAAACCACAATTCGGTTGCGTACTCGCTTTACTCCCGCAACGCTGCGAGCGGCTTGTTCAGCGGCATTTTTCTGCCGTTCCGTGGTCACCCGGCCTTTGAGGACGGCGGTGCCATTGATCACGGAAACGTCGACACCGACGATGGCGCGATTCTCGATCGCTCGGGAAACTTGCGCTGCGAGAATCTTTCTTTGCGCGGGATTATTCGCCGCCGCCGGCTGGCGGTCGTTAGTCGGCGTCGCAGGAGCCTTTTTCGGGGCGGGTTTTGCTATTATCGAGGAGTTTTCTGCAGCTTTCTCCGTTAGGACCGGAGACGGCATCTCGGCGGATTTTTCGTTGTCGGGAAGGGGAAGGCTACTGGTCCCAGAATCGCTCATTGGCGGGGAAAGAACTTCGCCTTCGGGCATCGGCCTAGTTAATGGAGCTGGCGTGGTGGGTGGGGCCGGGATGTCTTGCTTCGCGACCAGCGGTGCGTTGGCGTCGGCCCGTGATCCTTGTTTTGAACCTTCGTTCCCGCTTTGCTTCCCAATCCAGTCCGCCAATTGGCTTTTCCCTGCCTCACTTTGCAACCATGCAGCGGCGCCGCCGAGAAGGATTAGAATCACCAAGATTCGAACCGCCGTTCGATTTCGACCCGCTGGCCACAGCCACGGCCTTCGGTCGTCGAAGGTGCAGTTCAGAAACGTTTGTCCGATCACTTCGTTCGTGTCGCCATCGGCCAATTGGAAGCGGGAAGATTCGTCGCGTTCACTCGGCACTTCGAAATTCGGTTTGGCCGCCTCTCGGGCGGGCGGCCGGGCTTCAGAAAGATCGAGCTTTCGCGCGGCGCGGGTGATCATCTCCGGGCTAACTTCGCAGCCTGGCGATCCGTCGGTAGCTTGCAGGGCACTATCGCAAAGAACATTTATCTGCTGCGGATTGCCGCCGGTATAAGCAACGATTCGTTGAATCGCCGCGCGACCGAATGTATCGACCGGCAGGTTGCCGGCTCGAAGCCGATGCTCTATGTAGGCGGCGATGTCTTTGTCCCGCAACGGTTGAAGTTGACACACCAGGTCGGAGCGAGGTTTAAGCGAGCGCAGGCGCGGCTGGGCGAGTCGTTCCCCTAGCTCGGGTCGTCCCGCCAAGACGATTTGCAACAGATTTTCATCACCAGCGGCTGGGACGGCGCTAAAGAAATTGTGCAGTACGTATTCAAGTGTCTCATCGTGCAGGCGCTGCGCGTTGTCGATGATTAAACAAATGATGTGACCTTGGTCCAGTTGGGAACGCAAAATGGCTTTGCAGCGTTGCATCATCGATAGTCCGCCCCGGGTGTCGCCGGCGACTTCCAGATTACTGAGAACAAGTCGAAGCAAATCCGTAAAATTCACCTCGGGATCAGACTCAAAGATGCAGGTGACGTTGCTATCCAGCTCGCGCGTGAGTTGATGCAGCAGCGTGCTTTTGCCGGTGCCCGCATCGCCGATGAGAAGGATGAGACCTTTGCGAGCGACTATGCCGTAGCCCAGGGTTGCAAGCACTTCCTGAAAATGAAGATTACTGTGGAACGGCTGGGCTTCACTTTTTGCGCCGAGCTCCGCTGGCTGTCGTGAATCAAAATGACTGCGGTTCATGGCAATCGTGCCGCCTCTTCGCGTCGACTCACCTTTTTTTACCGTACCGGAAAAACACAGTAGTAGACAGCTCGGTTTTTCACGGCAAAATAAACTTCTTCCTTAATGCCAGCAGGGAGGATGCCAATGCATATGGATCTACGAGTCTGTGGGAATTTCTTGCTGGCGGAGAAGGGAGGGAGTTGAACTTTCCGGGTACCCTCCTTCTCCGTTTGCGAAAACAAATGATTAGCATGCGCGCGACGCGGGGTAAAGACAAACGCAATGTGCCCACGGCTATAACGGCTCTCTTTTGATCCGAATTCTACACCGCGTTTAAGGTGATCCCTTGGACTTCGGCAGCATAGTCATCGTCAGGAATGTTTTCGGAAAGGCGCAGATCATGGGTATGACAAGATTAGCCGGGAGCGGACTGAATCACAGCCGCGCTTGCTCAGCCTCTCTTTCCTGAACCACTCGTCGACGTGGTGGCCTCTGAAAAAAGCCTTCTATGGTATGACCAGGAGGAATAGTGTGGGGCAACTCTGGAGGCAACAACTTTGCCTTCTTTCAATTAGTGTCTAAGTCAATCAATTAGTTATTAGTGCAATGTAATTTCCCCGCCCCAAATTTATTGGAGTTCTCAACTCCTTGCTCTGCCAGTGTCGGTTGGCGAATTATTTGAAACGGGCGGGAGGTCGCCGGAAAAACCGACGGGCGGCTACAAATCTTAACAAATTCGGTCCGTTAGACTACTGAAATCGGGCGAAAATCTCGTCTGGCGTGCTCGCCATTTTCTTCACATTATTTGAAAATCCAACTTTGCCCGCATGCGCCATAAGACTCGTATTCTGTTAGAGGGTTCAAGCGGCGAATCGAAATCCACGTTTGCGAGGTTAAGAACGCACGGACTAGAGCAACTGTCACACGTCTTCTTTTTTGCCCTGCTCTAACTTGACGATTGGATTGTCTAGTTCGGTCGTTATGACATGACCACATACTGAGCAGACAAACATTGAATTAATTCTCCTTTACCTGCTAAAGGAGCATCGAGCTTGGCAACTCGAAGTCAATGAAGATTTCGGCAAGAAAGAGATCCGATGTACCGGCTTAAATTGAAAAAGCAATGACAAGGATTTCTCACCGTGCGATCATATAGGTATGGCGAAAAAGGCAAAGAAGAAAGCTCGGAAATCCAAGCAAAAGAGTACGGAGTGGGCATTGGGTCAGCCGCTGGTCTTCCCCAAAAAGAAGAAGCCGACTACCGGCTCAACTTGACCTTCACGATCGTCTCGGCACTGCCGAAAATTTTGTCTCGGCTTCACCATCGCCAACGAATCGCTTCAGCAGAAATTGCAAGACGACGACTGGGAGCCGGGACATGCTTACATCGGACACAATTTCTTGTTGCGCCCGCGCACCCGTTGGACTAGCCTTAGGGCATGCGCCTTTTGATCACGATGCCGCTCGACCGGTATGATCGATTGATGTGGAAAGTGGGCAAATTCTCGCGAGCCTACGAGATCATGCAAAATGCCAGTATTGAACCTTGCCTGTCGGACAATCACTTCGCGCACACAACGAAACTCCTGTGTCGATTGGATGAGGCGAAAATGCTTCTTAACCTCGCGAGCAGAGTCTATCCCACCGCGATCCCCGACATCGCCAGAGCGATCGATTCCACCAAATAGAGTCATCGCCGCCTTCAGCCTTGACTTTCGCCGATCGCGATTTAAAGTCACGACGTGAAGGTCGTGCTTGAAATGTCCCCCGAGGATGACAACTTCTTTCTAGCCGCCTGGCTCACGCACTGGCCCCGGTTTCTTCTCGCTTGGTTATCGCCCCCTCCCTTCTACTCGCGTTCCAATCGTTCAACCGCTTCGCTCTGGTCAAAACGTTCAAGGCGTTTACAGCCCGTGTGTTCGAGGCAGCGAAAGAATCATCGAATTTGACGGAGAAATCTCCGTGGCCAGTGTCATTTCGCTATGGCCTAGCCGAAGTCGCGCGTGGTATGATTGCCCAAACAAATGTTCCAGCGAAGATGTCCAGCAAGCTCTTCTAAGGACCCTCGATAAAGAGATGGAAGTCGCCGGTCCGCTGCAGCGGACGACTGAGCTGTCCCTATGACATCATCGAATGGTTGGAACCGGACTAGGTATTTGACATCGCTCCTGGCAAATTCTCAGGGCGGGAACTTTAGCCGCGGCCGGCAATCGAGCTTGAGATCCGCCAGACCTTTGTTCGCGCTGGTCTTTAAATCGTTTTCTTAGGTTCGGCTGATAGCACCTTAACGATACTCGGGCTGACGCGATTCTTTCGCGATCGAGCCGGCGTCTACTGAGTGAGCTCTTCGCGTGCTTCTTGACAACCGGCGCAGAACCCGGTCTCTGGCGTTATTGCGAGGCGCTGCGGTTCGATGGCCGCGTGACACGCAAGGCAGACGCCGTATTTCCCTTCCGCTATCCGGACCAGCGCGTCATCGATTCGTGCCATTTCCTTCGCGTACCAGTCAGCCAGGTTGTCGAGCAGGTCTACTCTGCTTTCGTACGCTGCGCGATCGATCCAATCTTTGTTTTCGTCGACAACGCGTTGTTCTTTTTGCAGATGCTCCTGCGTCATCATGATTTCATCGCGCCGATTTCGCAGCCGGGCGTAATTGATCTCCTGATTGATATTATTCATCGTGTCCTCCTCGATTTTGCCGGTGGCGCTGGATGCCGGACAATTCTTTCCTTTCCGCGCTTGTCGAGTCGCTACTGCGGCTCAGGTTGTTTCTTGGCTTGTCTCCTTTGATTTAGGAATGACGACGCGCAGCACGCCGTCGCGAAACTCCGCGTTGACAGCTTTTTTGTTGACCGATTCGGGAAGTTTGATGCGCCGGCCAAAGTGGCCTGATGAGCGCTCCATGGTGTGAAACTGGCCGTCATCGTGTTTCTTTTCCAGGGAGCGCCAGCCCTGCAAGACCAAATCACTGTTCTCTATCTCGACCCTGAAGTCGTCGGAGCTGACGCCCGGAAGGTCGGCTTCGAGAATGTATGCGTCGGCGGTTTCGTAGAGATCGACGGAGGGATTCCAACCGCGCATCTCCCGGCAAGACCCCCACGGCCGGTGGATCATTTCATCGAACATGCGCTCCACTTCTCGTGGCAGATGCATCGGAAATGAAATCAGGTCATCTTCATAAACGCAATGGCTATGCCATCGATACGCTCAATTTGCTTGGACTTTTCGGCTTTTTTTTCATGGTTATTTCTCGGCGCTGAGAAGGCGCCGGGCAAATCCTTGCAAGGCTGGGAAGAACATGACATCAGCGCCCCGTAATCTGGTGGCATATTGGTTGCGCCGGTTTATGATAGGGACGATTGCGAAGCTCAGCGCGGAAAGGAAGGTAAGCGCAATGGCGGAAAACATTTTCACAATCATGAATGGCGACACGTCAACGACGCAGCAATTCTTGGATACGTTTCGCCGCAGCGAGCACCTTGAACCGGAAAGAGCGCTGATCGCTGCGATTCTCGAGGACGCGGCTCATGAATATCGCAAATATAAAGGGGCGCGGGGTCCCGAGGGCAAAGAGCGGTTCCGCGCAGCCCAGCGGTGGATCATGGGGAATCGCGATGATTGGATCTTCGCATTCAACAATGTCTGCGAGCTACTGGGTCTCAATCCCGATTACGTGCGCCGCGGTCTGCGCGGCGCCAAAGGTAAAGAAGGAACGACCCGCCACCACCACGGCGCGCGCCGACGGGCGGCGTGAGATTAGCCGAGAGCTGGTGCGACCGCCAAAGGCAAACAGATAGAAATTAGCCGCTTGTCTCGACATTCGGTTTGATGGGTTTAAACCGTTAAAGCCGTTTATCCAGAGGTTCCCAGCGGGCAGAGCCGCAGCCGAAACTCGGAGTATCTCCCGCAAAGACGCAAAGGGCGCAAAGTTCGGAGATTGAGGGTGAAAATCATTTATAAGAGTTTTGGTCCTTTCCCCATAACCTTGGCGCCTTTGCGCCTTGGCGGGAGGAATTCCCGACCAGATTATTTGCGCAGGCCGCGCAAATTTTGAACTATAGTAATACGAAGGGCGCTTCGCGACACCGTCAGCGGTGCGGCCAGTAGAGGAGCAGCGGCACGCCGGCGCGGCGCACGCAGGCGCCAGCGACGCTGCCGAGCACGACCCGTTCCACACCGCCACGCGCGTGGGTTGTCATCGCCAGTATTGTTTCAGGCGCGCCGCTGAGATAGCGGCAGATCGCCTCGGCCGTATCACCGTGCAGCACCTCCCATTGCGCATCGATGCCATGCGCAGCTTTGATATCGGCCGCCTTGCGATGGAGATAGGATGATTCGAGGATGTCAGATTTTTCATGCTCCGCGAGCGGCGCCAAGTTCGGGTGAATCGGCAACGCTTGAATCAACATCAGTCGCGCCGATAAAAATTGCGCCGCCTTCACCGCATGAGAAATCATTTTCTCCGAGAAACGACTACCGTCTAAGGCGAGCGCGATGGTGCTGATCTTTTTCGGCGCCTCGCGCGTCTTGTCCAAGGAGCGAAAGACGATCACGGGACGTTTGACTTCGCGAATGACGCGCAAGGCCACGCTCCCCAGAATCGCTTCCACGCAGGCCGTGCGCCCGTGGGTCGTCAGCGCCGCGATGGCGCGCGGGTCTCGCTCCAGTTCCGCGACGATGGCGCCGGCTGAATCCGACGACACGCGAAATCGCAATTCGGCGCTGTATTGCCGCGCACAGTCGCGCAGATATTCTTCCTCCGCCGCGAGCTCGTCGGCGTGCTGCACGATTTTCAGCAGCGTCAGCCGTCCTCCTCTCGATGCGGTGATACCGCGCGCCAAGGGAAGGATTTTTTCCGCCAAGGATGAGCCGTCGAGGCAGGCGATGATTTCGTCGAACATGAAATGACCGTTTTTCTTCTGCTATTGGCCGACGACTCGCACCGTGGTTGCCTGGGGCCCCTTTTCACCGAGTTCCTCGGCGTAATAAACCTCGGTGCCGATCTCTAATCGATCGAAGCCGGGTGGCGATACGCTATTTTTGTGAAAGTAAATTTCACGACCATCGGGTGTTTGGAGAAACCCGTAATCCTCAATGGGGAAAATTTTGGCGACGCGAGCCAGCGGCGTGGAGGCATGGATCTTGGTTTTGCCGCGCCGCCGCCGCGCGTAGTCCTGTAATTTACGCGCCGCGGCATTGAAGGCATCCCGAATAGCGACGTAGGCATCTTCGTGCGCCGCATGCTTGCTCGGCCCGTGGTTCTCGGCCAATGTTTTTTCCAATTCTTCTACATGTGCTGCCCGGGCGGCCAGCAGGCGCTTGACAACTCATGATATCGTCGTAGAGGGAATCCAGCTTGTTCGCTTTCTCGTGGATATTGTCCTCGATGGCTTTCGAAGACGGCATGTCGCGAAAGGTGATCTTCAAAAGACTTTTCATTTTTTTCCTCCTTGTTCATGGTTGTGTGTCCGCGCCATTCCACAAAAGTGGCAAGGGGCGTGCCACGGCACAACCATTGTCGCGCGAAAAAGCCCGCGAATAAACTGAAAATTTATCTTCCTAGTTTTGCCGCCGAGTCCCTGGCATCGCAGGTGTGGGAAAACCGCGCGGAAGAATTATCAACGATGGGAACCAAGGTCACCTCGGTCGCGATTGGAGATCTCCAGAGGCTTACAAGGTGTTGAAATCAGAAAACTATTTCGCTCGCATTCGGCGGCGCGGATCTTCCCCCACATAATCAAGGGAGCATTCTCATTTGATTTGACAGGAAAGTAGTAAAAATCTGATAGCAGGCGAAAGGAGGAGGTTATGCCAATTTTGACCAAGCTAAAGGAAATCCTCGATGAAGCGAAAGTGATTTTCAATCACCGCTTGCCTACACCTCGCAGGAAATCGCCGCCAAACAACATGTGCCCGGAAACGAAATCGCCAAGGTCGTGATGCTGCATGTCGATGGCACGCTGGTCATGGGCGTGATCGCGGGCAGCCATAAGATAAGCTTGGACATGGCGCGGTCGAGCTTGTGTGCCAGCCGAGTGTGATTGGCAACTGAAGACGAATTTATCTCAAGCTTTCCCGGCTCCGGAAAGCGTGATTGTGCAACCCGAGAATAGAGAAACCGGACGCGGGATTTTCCTCCCATTGGTGCCCTAGTAGACCCACCACCAGCTGAGAACCGCGCCGATCAACAGACATCCAGCGATCGGCCCGGCAATGGGGACGGCAGTTTTCGCGCCCGCGATGATCGCCATCAGAGTACCTTTGGTCAGGGTGTTGACCATCGTTGCCGCCAAGACGGCGAAAGCGGCCGAACGGATCGATACTTCGCCTAGCCCCAGCCGCGACATGGAAATGGTGATCGCATCTACGTCGGCGATGCCGGAGATGGCGGCGAGCAAATAAATTCCAGCTTCTCCCAGCCACGCCCGCGCTGCATGGGTAGCCAGGATAATAAGCGCGAGCAACAGCCCGAACTGCAATGCTTGGCCAAGCTCGACCGGGTTATGCAGTTTGAAAGAATCGAGCGCGGCTTGCTCACTTTTCCGCGTACGTACGGCGGCGGCGGCGAAAAGCCATAGGGCCATGGCGAAGGTGGGCAGGCTTAGCAATTTTGCCAAACCGGGATTGATTACCGCGGCTAAGAAAAGGACACGGACAAACATGGTCGCCGACGCCACCAATATTCCAGCCGCGATGATGTTGCGCTGGATGCCTTCAGCCGCCAGGCGGGCGAGGTGGAGGCTCACTCCTGTCGAAGAGACTAATCCGCCGAGAAACCCGGCCAGCAAGATGCCCCGTTCGGGGCCGGCGATTTTGACCGCACAGTAAGCGGCAAACGATATCACTGCAATCAAG
>WNGI01006233.1_pt1 | contig 10810 bp, 8 predicted proteins | sample 5400621 | NCBI WGS metagenome assembly WNGI01 (sample SAMN13153374, study PRJNA577476) | soil metagenome | isolation source: 20 cm soil or saprolite under Garry oak tree replicate 1 | place: USA:California | collected 2016-06-15 | reverse complement strand
GGAGGACGTCTCGCTGCGCGGCGCGTCGGCCGACCTTGGACGCCCCGCCTGCCGATCGTGGGCTCGCTCAGCGACATGCGTCGGCATGGTTATCTCCAGGTACTTGGCGGTGGCATGGAGTCGATGTGTGATCACCGTACGTGGCCGGACCTATACGGACAAGACGAAACTCGGGCGACACTCAGGAGATCAACATGCGCGGCCCGCCAGGCGTGCCGACGAGGTCGTGGCGGATGTTGAGCAGGTAGAGCCACACACCGACGAACAGGACGCCGGCCACGAAGAACGCGTGCACCCACACGCCGACCGCGACGAACGGCACTTGCAAGAGCGAGCCCAGCGCGATGCCCCAACGACGTCGCTGCACGACGGCGGCGCCGACCAGGACGGCGGCCAAACCGATCAGCAGCCCGGTCTTGAGGCCGCCCAGCCCGGTCGGCGTCTGCGCGATGGCCCGTGGAACGAGAAGCACGGCGAACGCCTCGAGCCCCAATACCGCGGCAAGCGCGCCGCGGGTGGCCCGGTTGACCCGGACGCGGCGCTCGGCGATCTGCTCCTCGGTGGGCTCGGTCTCGGCCTCGGCGGGCTCGGTCATCCCGCCTGCCGCAGCATCGTCCGGGCCTCGCCGGCGGTGATCACCGAACCGGTCACCAGCACCCCGGCTCCCGCGAACACGCCGTCCGGGCTCTCCTCGGCCAGCCGGACCGCCGTTTCGAGCGCGTCGTCCAGGCGCGGTTCGACGGTGACCCGGTCGGCCCCGAAGACCTCGACGGCCACGGTGGCCAGCTGGTCCGCGGGATCGGCGCGTGGCGAGCTGTTCTGGGTGATCACGATCTCGTCGAGCACCGGCTCGAGGACGCTCAGCATCGCGCGGGCATCCTTGTCGGCGAGCACCCCGACGACGCCGACCAGGCGACGGAAGTCGAACGCCTCGCCGACTGCGGCAACCGTCGCGGCCATGCCGTGCGGGTTGTGCGCCGCGTCGACCAGCACGGTCGGGGCGGCACGCACGGCTTCGAGGCGTCCCGGCGAGCGGACGGCGGCGAACACCTCGCGCACCGTCCCGACGTCGAGCGGGCCGGACGCCGCGCCCACCCCGAGCAGCGCCTCGACGGCCGCGAGTGCGACAGCCGCGTTCTGCGCCTGGTAGGCGCCGTGCAGCGGCAGGAAGACCTCGTCGTACACACCGCCGAGTCCCTGCAGGCTCATCACCTGGCCACCCACGGCAACGCGGCGATCGAGCACGCCGAACTCGAGCCCCTCGCGGGCCACGGACGCGCCGACGTCGGCGGCCCGGCGCAGCAGTTCGGCCGCGGCTTCGGCCGGCTGGGCGGCCATGATCGCCGTGGCGTCGGGCTTGATGATGCCCGCCTTCTCCTTGGCGATCGCGGCGACCGTGTCGCCGAGCAATTGGGTGTGGTCGAGGTCGATCGGCGTCACGATCGCGACCTCGGCGTCGATGACGTTCGTCGCGTCCCACTCACCGCCGAGGCCGACCTCGATGATCCCCACATCGACCGGCGCGTCGGCGAAGATCGAGTACGCGAGGGCGACCATGACCTCGAAGAAGCTCAGGTTGATGTCGAACTGGCCGTCGACGAGGTCGACGAACGGCACGAGCTCGCGGTACGCCTCGACGAACGTGCGGGCGCTGACCGGCTCGCCGTCGACGACGATGCGCTCGGTGATGTCGGCCAGGTGCGGGCTGGTGAACCGGCCGGTTCGCAGCCCGAAGGCGCGCACCAGGTCGTCGACCATCCGCGCCGTACTCGTCTTGCCGTTCGTGCCGGTCAGGTGGATCGAGCGGAACGAGCGCTGCGGCTGACCCAGCAGATCGACGAGTGCCGCGATGCGCTCCTTGGTGGGGCTCATCCGGCCCTCGCCCCACCGGCTCGTGATGTCGACCTCGGCCATCCGCAGGAGGTCGGCGTATCGCTGTGCTTCAGTCACCGCCACGGCGCCCGAGTCTACGGAGTTCGCTGCGGACGCCGGCCTGCGAGCGCCAGTTCCATGAGGATCTCGTCCGGGCCGACGCCGAGCGGGGACGGCGTGCGCCCGGTCACCCGGAAGCCGCGCGCCCGGTAGAACGCTGCGGCTCGATCGTTGCCGTCGACGTAGTCGAGGCCCAGCCGCGTCGAACCGGCAGGCAGAGAGTCGACGACGGCGGCGAGCAGCGCGGACCCGGCACCGACACCGTGCCGATCCGGCAGGACGTACAGCTTCCACAGGTACGGCTCGCCGTCTCGTTCACCGACCGACGCCATCCCGACGACGACGCCGTCGAGCTCGCCGACGAACACGCCACCGCGCAGGATGCTGTCGCGCACGGCATCGGCCGACCACCAACGTTCGAGGCCCTGCGTGACGTAGTCGCGCCCGGCGACCGCCTCGTAGGTAGCGGGCCAGGTCGCGAGGCCGACCGCACGGATCGCCACGACGTCGGCCTCGACCGCCCGGCGCACCGTGACCGTCATGACGGCGCGAGCGCGGCTAGTGCCGCCTCGATCCGCGCGATGTCGGCGTCGGCGGCGACGAGCCGGTCGCGCACCTTGGCCACGACCGCGTCCGGCGCCTTGCCGGTGAACGCCTCGTTGCCCAGCTTCGCCGCGTTGACGTCACGTTCCTTGCGCGCGGCGGCGAGCTCCTTGGCCAGCCGCGCCCGCTCGGCGGCGACGTCGATCGCTGCGGACAGGTCGAGCTCGACCGTGACGCCACCGGCTGTCGTCAGCGACGCGGTCGGCACGAAGTCCGAACCGGCGACCTCGAGCCGCACCAGCGACCGGATCTCCGCCGCGCCGGCCGACAGGCCGGACAACCGGGCCGGGACGCGCTGTGACGGCTTGACCCCCTGGTCGGAGCGGAACCGCCGAACGTCCGTGACGACGGCCTGGATCGCGGCGACTGCTCGCTCCGCGCCGGCATCGGCACGCGACGGATCGGCAACCGGCCACGGCGCGACGACGACCGACTCGCCACCGGTGAGCGACGTCCACAGCGCCTCGGTCACGAACGGCACCAGCGGGTGCAGCAGCCGCAGCAGCACGTCGAAGACCTCGCCGAGGACGCGACGCGTCGCCGGAGCGGTGTCGGACGCCAGCGAGATCTTGACCAGCTCGACATACCAGTCGCACACCTCGTCCCAGGCGAAGTGGTAGAGCAGGTCGGCGATCTTGGCGAACTCGTACCGCTCGTAGAGCGCGTCGACCTCGGTGATCACCGCCTGCAGGCGCGAGAGGATCCACCGGTCGGCGTCGGGCAACTGCGACGGCAGCTCGCCTGACACGGTCGCGCCGTTGAGCAGCGCGAACCGCGTCGCGTTCCAGAGCTTGTTGCAGAAGTTGCGCGAACCCTGCACCCACTCCTCGCCCACCGGGACGTCGGTTCCGGGGTTGGCGCCGCGGGCCATCGTGAAGCGGAGGGCGTCGGCGCCGTAGGCGTCGATCCAGTCGAGCGGGTCGACGACGTTGCCCCTGGACTTCGACATCTTCTTGCCGCTCTGGTCACGGATCAGGCCGTGCAGCACGACGGTCCGGAACGGCACCTCGTCCATCGCGTACAGGCCGAACATCATCATCCGCACGACCCAGAAGAAGAGGATGTCGTAGCCGGTGACCAGGACGTCGTTCGGATAGAACCGCTTCAAGTCGGCCGTCTCGTCCGGCCAGCCCAGCGTCGAGAACGGGAACAGCGCGGACGAGAACCACGTGTCGAGGACGTCCGGATCCTGCGTCCACCCCGCGGGCGGCTGCTCGCCGGGCCCGAAGCACTCCATGTCGTCGTCCGGCGAGTACCACACCGGGATCCGGTGCCCCCACCACAACTGCCGGCTGATGCACCAGTCGTGCATGTTGTCGACCCAGTCGAAATACCGCGCCGCGAGCGTCGGCGGCTCGATCGCGACCCGCCCGTCGCGCACCGCGTCAGCCGCCGCCTTGGCGAGCGTCTCGACGCGCACGAACCACTGCAGCGACAAGCGCGGCTCGATGACGGTGTTGCACCGCGAGCAGTGCCCGACGGCGTGGGCGTACGGGCGCTTCTCGGAGACGATGCGCCCTTCCTCGCGCAGCGCGCCCACCACCGCCGAGCGCGCCTCGAGGCGGTCGAGCCCCTGGAACGGGCCGGGCGCGGTGATGATCGCGCGCTCGTTCATGATCACCAGGCTGGGCAGCCCGTGCCGCCGCCCGATCTCGAAGTCGACCAGATCGTGCGCCGGAGTCACCTTCACCGCGCCGGTGCCGAACGCCGGGTCGACGAGCTCGTCGGCGACGACCGGGATGCGCCGGTTGGTCAGCGGCAGCGTCACGGTCTGACCGACCAGGTGCGCGTACCGGTCGTCGTCCGGATGCACGGCGACCGCCGTGTCGCCGAGCATCGTCTCGGCGCGGGTCGTGACCACGACGACCGACGCGTCACCCTCTCCGTAGCGGATGGAGATCAGCTCGCCGTCGTCGTCGGAGTGGTCGACCTCGATGTCGCTCAGCGCGGTGAGGCAGCGCGGGCACCAGTTGATGATCCGCTCGGCGCGGTAGATCAGATTGTCGTCGTACAGCCGCTTGAAGATCGTCCGGACCGCGGCCGAGAGTCCCTCGTCCATGGTGAAGCGTTCGCGAGTCCAGTCGACGCCGTCGCCGAGGCGCCGCATCTGGCCGAGGATCTTGCCGCCGTACTCCTCCTTCCACGCCCACACCTTCGCCACGAACTGCTCGCGGGTGTAGTCGTGCTTGCTCTTGCCTTCGGTCTCGCCGATGTGCCGCTCGACGAGCGTCTGGGTGGAGATCCCGGCGTGATCCATGCCGGGCAGCCACAGCGCCTCGAAGCCCTGCATCCGCTTGCGGCGGATCAGCGCGTCCATCAACGTGTGGCCGAGCGCGTGGCCGATGTGCAGGCTGCCCGTGACGTTCGGCGGCGGCAGCACGATCGTGTACGGCGTCTTGTCGCTGTTGACGTCGGCCGTGAAGTAGCCGCGCTCTACCCACCGCTCGTACAGCGCACCCTCTACCTCCGCCGGTGCGTAACGGGTCGGCAGATTCGAAGCGATCTCGGGGCGGCTCTCGGTCACGAAAGCATGGTACGGACGGGCTGGGCGCCGGGTCGGGCGGTTATCGCGCCGGGCGGCCCGCGCGTCAGTCGCCGGGCTCGTCGGACGGGACGAGGACGAACGAGACGCGCACGCGGCGGGCGCCTGACTGCTTCTTGTCCTCCACCCGACGGTGCTCGTCCAGCAGCTCATCGAACGCGGCGACGAACCTCTCGGCCTCGTCCTCGGTCATCCATCGCGCGCCGCTGGCGACCGTGGTGAGCTCACGCCACCTGTCCGCGGCCCGGTCGCGGGAGATCCAGCTGAGCACCTCGCGCCGCGTGCGGTCGAGGAGCCGTTGGGTCAGCGCGGCCTCAGCCACCGCCGACACCCGAGGCTCGGCGGACTCGATCCGCAGGCCCCGCCCGGCTGCCCGCCACGGACGCTGCCGCCCGTCGGCGGCTGTGCCGGCCGGCTCGACGATTCCCCATTTCTGCAGCGCGCGCAGGTGATAACTCATCGCGCTGGGCGATAGCCCGGCGATCTCGGCGCACTCGGTCGCGGTCAGCTCGCGGCCGGCGAACAGCTCGTCGAGCACTGCTAGCCGGGCCGGATGGGCGAGCGCCTTGATCGCGCGCGGGTCGGTGAGCACGACCGGTTCGCGATCGCGTTTCGCCGCCCGCTTCGGCTTCGCCACGGGTCATACGGTACGGGATGTCTAACCCTTGACTCGACACGATATGAAGTAATAACTTCACAATATGTCTTTCACGTCTGCCTCGCTCCGGCGCAACCGCGACCTGTGGATCGCCATCGTCGCGCGCGCGGTCTCGCTGCTCGGCGACGAGGCCGCACTCGTCGCGCTGACGCTCAGGCTGCACGACGGCGGCTCGGGCGCCTGGTGGATCGCGGTGCTGTTCGTCGCCGGCATGGCGCCGCTCGTACTGCTGGCTCCGATCGCCGGCGCGCTCGTCGACCGCTACGACAGCCGTGTCTTGCTCGTGTGGTCCGGACTTGCCCAGACGGCGGCATGTCTCGTGCTCGTGCAGGTGCACAGCGTCCCGCTCGTCCTCGTCCTGGTCGCCCTGCTCGGTGCCGGCCAGGCGGTGAACGGCGCGACCTGGCAGGCGCTGCTGCCGAGCATCGTCGGCGCGGATCAGCTCCCTGCGGCGATAGGAATGTCGCAGGCGGTCCGGACGGCGGCCGGAATCGCCGCCCCAGCGGTCGGCGGCGCGCTCACCGGTCTGTACGGCGCGCGCGTGCCGCTGCTGGTCGACGCCGCGACGTTCCTGATCGTCGCGCTCGCCGGCCTGGTCGTGCGCACCCGCCGCTGCGTGACGCAGGCGGCGACGCCACGCGGACGGCGCCGCGGCTACGGCGTCGTCCGGGACGACCCAGTCATCGCCGCGTTGCTGACGACGCTCGCCGTCTTCATCGTGCTCGGCGCGATGGTGAACGTGATCGACGTCTATCTGGTGCGCGACACGTTGCACTCGACCGCGACCTGGTACGGCGTGCTGGGCGGCACCTGGGGAGCGGGCATGCTGCTCGGCTCTCTCGTCGGCGGGCGATGGAACAGCCAGCTGGCGCTCGCACGAGTCGTGCTCGCAAGCACGGCCGCGCTGTCACTGTCGATGCTCGGCTACACCGTGGCGCCGGGCGTCGCGTGGCTGCTACCGGTCGCCGTCGCGGGAGGTGCGGCCAACGGCCTGCTCAACCTCGGCACTAGCGCGCTGACGATGATGCGGGCACCGGAGCACGCCCGGGGTCGCGTCTCGGCGGCGACGAACGGGATCGCGTCGGCCGCGATGATCGGGGCGTTCGTTCTCGGCGGTGCCCTGGCAGCGTTCGCCAGCCCGCGGCAGATCTTCCTGATCGCCGGTGTGCTCGGCATGCTTGCCCCGCTGACGCTCGGCCGTTGGTTGCTCGGCGCATGCCGGTCCGCCGGCGCGAGCACCGATCGCGTCCTGACGTCCAGCTGAGTTTGTCCGACCTTGGGCGCGTTGTCGTGGGAGACTCCTCCGGGTCCGAGGCAGCGAGGCCCGCGACACATCCAGAGGGAGGGCCAATGGGTAACGGCGACAGCGCGACCGTGGTCGTCGCAGCAGACCTTTCGCGGGTCTTCGGCGAGGGCGATTTGGCGGTCGCCGCGCTTCGCGGCGTCAGCGTCGACATCCCGGTCGGCCGGATGACCGCCGTCATGGGGCCGTCCGGGTCGGGCAAGTCGACGCTCATGCACATCCTGGCCGGGCTGGACAAGCCGACGTCGGGCTCGGTGTACGTCGCCGGCACCGAGATCACCACGCTGGCTGACACCCCGCTGACCAGGCTGCGCCGACAGCACATCGGGTTCATCTTCCAGTTCTTCAACTTGCTGCCGATGCTCAGCGCGCGGGAGAACATCCTGCTGCCGCTGACGATCGCGGGCGTGAAGCCGGACCCTGCCTGGTTCGACGATCTCGTCGAGCGAGTCGGCATCACGGATCGGCTGAGTCATCGCCCCGCCGAGCTGTCAGGTGGCCAGCAGCAGCGAGTCGCGATCGCGCGGGCGCTCGTCTCGCGGCCGACCGTGGTTTTCGCCGACGAGCCGACCGGCAACCTCGACTCGACGAGCAGCGGCGAGATCCTCGACCTGATGCGCAGCTCGGTCGAGGCGTACGGACAGACCACCGTCATGGTCACGCACGACGCGTCAGCAGCTGCGATGGCCGACCGCGTCCTCTTCCTCGACGACGGCCAGATCGTTCAGGAGCTGCCCCGCTCGAGCCCGCACGAGATCCTCACCGCGATCGAGAACCTCAGCGGCCGATGATCAAGTTCGCGCTGCGCGGCTTGCTCGGGCGCAAGCTGCGGTCCGTCCTCACCGCCCTCGGTGTCGTGCTCGGCGTTGCGCTCGTCGCCGGCACATACGTGCTCACCGACTCGATCTCGACCGCGTTCGACTCGATCTTCGAGCAGACTTACAAGAACACCGACGCCGCGATCACCGGTAAGGCTGCGTTCAACCTCGGCGGCAACAGCAGCTCGACGGCCCCGTCGTTCGAGCAATCGCTGCTGGAGAGGGTGCGGGCGCTACCTGAGGTCGGAGCCGCCACCGGTGTCGTGACCGGCGACGCGCACCTGATCGGCAAGAACGGCAAGGCGATCGCGTTCGGCGGGGCGCCCAACCTGGGCTTCAGCGTCGACCCGTCCAATCCGCAACTCAACTCACTGACGCTTGTGGCGGGCGCATGGCCGAAGGCGGGCGACGTCGTCGTCGACAGGTCGACGGCCAGCAAGAAGCACCTTGCGGTCGGCCAGACGATCGGCGTCCAGGCCCGCGGGCCGGTCGTACGCCTGCGCATCTCCGGGCTGATCAAGTTCGGCACGGTGGCATCACTCGGCGGCGCGACGATCGGCGGATTCGATCTGCCCACCGCGCAGCAGCTGTTCGACAAGGAGGGCATGCTCGACGAGATCTTCATCGCCGCGAAGGACGGTGTGGCGCCGGACGCGTTGCTCAAGAGCGTGCGGGGGATCCTGCCGCCGGGCACGCAGGTGCGCACCGGACAGGATCAGGCGGCGCAGGCCGCGTCCGACACCACGAGTTTCATCTCGTTCCTGCAGACGTTCCTGCTGGCGTTCGGCGGCATTGCATTGTTCGTCGGCTCGTTCGTGATCGCCAACTCGCTGTCGATCACGATCGCGCAGCGAAGTCGCGAGTTCGCGACCCTTCGCACACTCGGAGCGTCGCGTCGTCAGGTGCTCGGCTCGGTGATCGTCGAGGCGCTCGTCATGGGGGCCGTTGCCGCCACGGCCGGGCTGTTCCTCGGCCTCGCCCTGGCGAAGGGCCTGTTCAAGCTTTTCGACGCCGTGGGCTTCACCCTGCCCAACAGCGGCCTGGTCTTCGAGACGCGAACCATCGTTGTCTCGCTGTTGGTCGGCACGCTGATCACGCTGCTGGCGAGCCTCCGGCCTGCGTTACGGGCGACCCGCGTCCCGCCGATCGCCGCCGTCCGCGAAGGGGCGAAGCTGGCACCGGGGCGCTTCCACCGCTTCCGCGGCGCGGGCGCCGCGCTCGTCATCGCGATCGGCTTCGCGGGATTGCTCATCGGCTTGTTCGTCCACGGTCTCGGAACGGCGCAGGTGCTCACGTTCATGCTCGTGGGCGCGTTGCTCGTGTTCATCGGCGTCGCGATCTTCTCCTCGCGACTTGTCCGTCCGCTCGCGGTGGCAGCGAACCCGGTCGCGCGCTGGTCGGTCGTCGCGTTCTCCGTACTGGTGTGGCCGCTGTTCACATTGCCCTTCTGGCTGCTGCGCCATGCCTTCTGGGGGCCGGGGCCGCGTGGCGAGCGGATCGCCCTCGGGGTGCTGGGTGCCTTCCTCAACCCGATCCTGCTCGTCCTCGTCCTGATCATGTCGCTGCGGCGCGGCGTGACCCGCTGGCGGCCCGAGTGGCCGATCGAGTTCCCGGGCGTGCTCACCGAGGGATCGTCGACCACCATCGGCGGGGAGAACAGTCAGCGCGATCCGCAACGTACCGCCGCGACCGCCGCCGCGCTGATGATCGGTCTTGCGCTGGTCACGCTGGTCGCCGCGCTCGCGGCCGGCATCATCAAGCCGTTCGAGGACGCGGTCGACAAGATCTTCACGTCCGACTACGCGATCACCGCGCAGAACGACTTCGATCCGCTACCCACGAGCGTGGCAGCGGCCGCCGCGAAGGCTCCCGGCGTCGAGTCGATTGCCAGCGTCCGGGCCGGCGACGGCCGCATCTTCGGCAAGACGGTCACCGTCACCGCGGTCGACCCGTCCGCCGCCGACGTACTCACCCTCGACTGGGCGCAGGGCTCGCCGGCAGTCATCGCACAACTCGGCGCCAACGGGGCGTTCGTCGACAAGGACTACGCGAAGAACCACCACCTGGCCATCGGATCGCCGATCTCGGTGCAGACGCCGACCGACGGCAAGCTGGACCTGCGGCTCGCCGGCGTGTTCAAGCCGCCGCCCGGCGGTTCGCCGTTCGGTGCGGTGACGATCTCGAGCGCGACCTTCGACAAGAACTACGAGCAGCCGAGGAACCTGTTCTCGTTCGTGCGCATGCAGGGCGGGGTGAACGCCGCCAACACGCAAGCACTCAAGTCGTCCCTCGCCGACTTCCCGAACGCCAAGGCGGTCACCCGCGCGCAGTTCAAGCACAACCAGATCGCGGGCGTGAAGAACATCCTGAACATCCTCTACGTGCTGCTGGCGCTGTCGGTCGTGGTGAGCATCTTCGGCATCGTCAACACGCTGGTGCTCACCGTCTTCGAGCGGACGCGCGAGCTCGGCATGTTGCGCGCCATCGGTATGACCCGCCGCCAAACCCGGCAGATGATCAGGCACGAGAGTGTGGTCACCGCGCTGATCGGCGCCGTGCTCGGCATCGTCCTCGGGCTCATCCTCTCCGGGTTGCTCGCGGCTCGGATCGACTTCATCGAGTTCGTCCTGCCGGTGCCGCAGCTCGTCATCTTCGCGATCGTCGCGGTCGTGGTCGGGATTTTCGCCGCGGTGTTCCCTGCCAGGCGTGCCGCCCGCCTCGATCCGCTACAAGCGCTGCACTACGAATAGAGCAAGTCGATCGCGCCGGAAGGCTCGATCGCGTTCGGTCTCGCCGGCGCGGCTGCGGCCCACCGCGGGTCACCAGGACTCGCCCAACGCGTCGCCTAACCACGCACCGGAAGGGCTCGACGGTCAGGCGGACTTTTCGCGGCGCTCGCGCTTGGGCGCCTCGCGCGGCACGAGCGTGGGGTAAACGTTGTCGAGCACGGTCTC
>WNGI01008518.1_pt1 | contig 10811 bp, 10 predicted proteins | sample 5400621 | NCBI WGS metagenome assembly WNGI01 (sample SAMN13153374, study PRJNA577476) | soil metagenome | isolation source: 20 cm soil or saprolite under Garry oak tree replicate 1 | place: USA:California | collected 2016-06-15 | reverse complement strand
TCGATCGCGCCACCCTCGGTCAAGCGGCACGATTGCGTCATGACTCGGCGGGGAGCGGCTGATCGATCGAAGCGCTCGCGATGATCCGATGCGTGCGTGTATCGCGACGAACCTTGAACCAGCTCCGACATCCGGCGCCGTGGTACCACAGCTCGTCGTGCGGGCCGCAGGGATTGTCACGTAGATAGACATAGTCAACCCACGCGGATTCGGGCGCCTCAGGCGCAGGACGCCGCAGCGTCGCATCACCGCCGTAGGTGAATTCGATCTGACTCCGCGGCCCGCACCACGGGCAATGTATCAACATCATCGCGGTGTCATCGTCGGAATGACCGAGGATTGAATCAGTGTGCCCACGGATAAGGGCCCGCGCCCTTTTCGTCGATCGTGCTGCCCTCGCCGAAACGCTCGAGCGTGAACGCGGCGTTGAGCGAATGTGGCTTGTCATGCGCGATCGTCCATGCATGGACAAATCCGGATGCCGGCGTCGCCTTGAAGCCGCCGTAGCACCAGCCGCCCGTCATGTAGAGGCCCGACAACGGCAACTTGCCGATGATCGGGCTGCCATCCATTGTCATGTCCATGATGCCGCCCCATGTCCGCATCAGCCGCAGCCGTCCAAAACTCGGAAACAACGCAAGGCACGCGCTTACCACGTTCTCGATCATCGGCAGATTGCCGCGCTGCGCGTAGGAGTTGTAGAAATCGAGATCGCCGCCCATGACCAATTCGCCCTTGTCGGATTGGCTGATGTAGAAATGCACGGCGCCCGACGTGACGACCGTGTCGAGCACCGGTTTCACCGGCTCGGAGACCATCGCCTGGAGCACATGCGATTCGATCGGCAACTTGATGCCGGCCATTGCGGCCACCTGACTGGAATGTCCTGCGACGGCGATCCCTATCTTTGACGTACCGATTTCCCCCAGCGTCGTTCGCACACCGGTCACCTTTTCGCGCTCGACGCAAATGCCGGTGACTTCGCAGCGCTGGATGATGTCCACGCCGAGCGCATCCGCGGCGCGCGCATAGCCCCACGCGACCGCGTCGTGACGCACCGTGCCGCCGCGCGGTTGCAGCAGGCCACCGAGGATCGGGAACCGCGCGTTGGGCGAGCAATCGAGATTGGGAATTCGCTTCGCGATCTCGTCGCGCGACAGGAATTGCGCGTCGATACCATTCAATCGCATCGCATTGCCGCGCCGCATCGCGGCATCGATCTCCGCCGGCGTGTGGACGAGATTGAGCACGCCGCGCGCGCTGTACATCACGTTGAAGTTGAGCTCCTGCGACAGCCGCTCCCACAGCTTGAGCGAAAGCTCGTAGAAATGCGCATTTGGATCGAGATGGTAGTTAGAGCGAACGATCGTCGTGTTGCGTCCGGTGTCAGCACCGCCACATTGCGGATGCCATGCGCTTTCGCGAGGTAATACGCGGTGGCGAGCCCATGACCGCCGCCACCGATGATGACGACGTCGTAGTGCTTCTTCGGAGAAGCGCTGCGCCATGCGGGCGGCCAGCTCTGGTGGCCACTGAGCGCATTACCGATGAGGGAAAAAATCGAATAGCGCTTCAAGGCACGTTATAAAATCTGCGACAGGAATGCCCGCGTCCTGTCTTTTTGCGGATGATCGAAGAGCTCCGCCGGGCGTCCCGATTCGACGATCAATCCACCGTCGGTGAACAGCACCTCGTCGGCGATTTCACGCGCGAAGCGCATTTCGTGCGTCACCAAGATGCAGGTCATGCCCTCGCCTGCGAGCTCGCGGATTGTGTTCAGCACTTCCTTCACCGTTTCGGGATCAAGCGCCGCGGTCACTTCGTCGAACAACATCACCTCCGGGCGCATTGCGAGCGAGCGGGCAATCGCCACGCGCTGTTGCTGGCCGCCGGACAATTCCCCCGGATATGCGTCCTGCTTTGCGGAGAGCCCCACTTTTCCAAGCAGCGCGATCGCACGTTCGCGAACCTCCTTCGGATCCTCCTTGAGAACGTGGATCGGCGCCATCATCACGTTGTCGAGCGCGTTCTTGTGCGGGAATAAGTTGTACTGCTGAAACACCATCGATACTTCCTTGCGAAGCGCAATCCTTTCGTGGTCGGTCTTGAGCGTATGGACGTCAAAACTCGCGACGCGAATACTGCCGCTCTTGATCGGCACGAGGCCGTTGATGCAGCGCAGAAGCGTCGATTTCCCGGAACCGGAGGGCCCGATAATGCATACAACGCCGCCCTTGGCGACGCAAAACGACACGCCCTTCAGCACTTCGACTTCTCCGAACGACTGGTGCACATCGCGCAGCACAACAATCGGTTCGGCGCCGGCTTCCGGCATGACGGTCACTGGTTGACCGCGTAGCGCGCTTCGAGACGAACGGTCCAGCGCGCGATCGGATAGCAGTACAGGAAGAACCACAGCAGCACATAGCTGTAGAACGCGAGCAGCAGGCCCGGTCGACTCTCTGCGGACAGCGCGCGCTGCGTAAGCGTCATCATTTCGTTCACGCCGACGATCGACGCAAGCACGGTTGCCATCGTGAGGATCGCGTACAGGTTCATCCACGGCGGCAGCATTCGCTTGATGCATTGAGGAAAGATGATCATCCACAGCGTCTGGCGCCGGTTGAACGCGAGCGAAGCAGCCGCTTCCCATTGCGTCGTCGGAATCGATTGGATCGCACCGCGGACAATCTCGGACACGTTCGCCATCACCGGCAGCGCGAGCCCCAGCGTCGCCTTCGTCCAGTCCGGAACCGGAATGGTCACGCCGAAAACCGTCACCTGGAATGGCAGCAGGAACATGCAATAGAAGAGAAGCACGAGCCACGGTGCGTTGCGAAAAAAATGCGTCGCCAAAAAAGCACCCTTCTTCACCGGCAGTAGGAGCGATATCTGTGCGAAGCCGAGAAAAAGACCCGCAATCGTGCCAATGGCCATCGCCAGGAAGCTGATCGCGAGATTGAACACGAAACCGCGCGCAAGCAACGGTGTCCACTTCCAGAGCGTCGTGAAAATCGAGGGATCGGATACCTGGGACTGTGCTTGCGCGATGCCGCAGCCGCAGAGAAAAGCGACGAGCAACACGACGCCGTGCGAAGACTCGAGTCGCAACGTCTGCGAGCCCGCTTCGCGATCGCGCAGCGCCCTGCACGTCATCCGTTCCGCGGCCGGAAGAAGAACCGCTAGAACGTTGGCGGCATGGGCGCCGCAGGCCCGGTGGTCCTTCATATGCCAAATCCAGGAACGCGGATGGCGCGTTCCCATCGATGCATCAAGTACACCAGAATGCCGACGAGCACGAAATAACAAATCAACAGCACATTCATCATCACCGGCACGTTGAGCTCGTCCGACCAGATTTGGCTGGACACATAAAGCATCTCCGGCACGGCGATCGCGTACGCCAGCGTCGTCGTCTTGACGAGATTCACCAGGTTATTGTTGAGCGCGGGCAGGCTGATGCGAAAAGCGAGCGGGAGGACGACCCGCAGGTACGCCTGCAAGCGACTGAAGCCGAGCGATTCAGCCGCTTCGAGCGTCGTGCGCGGGACGGCTTCGATGCCCGAGCGAAAGATCTCGACGTTGAACGCACCTGCAAAGAAAGACAGCGAAATGATCGCCCAAGTCACATTGGTCACCAGCGGTCCGCCGGCGGCGCTTTTCAGCAGACTTCCGAGGCCGAAGTAGAAGAAGTAGAGCTGGACAAGCGGCGGGGTGTTGCGAAAGGCTTGGATGTACCAGTAAACGATGGTGCGAGCGACGCGAAGACGAGAGCCCTGAATCCATGCGCCCACGACACCGATCACGACACTCGACACGATGCAGATAATCGAGAGCTTGACCGTCATCAGGAAGCCGCTCGCGAAGCGACTGCGGTCGAATTGATCGTAGAAGATCGTGAGATTGATTCCGGTGCTGTCGTTCAGCCACCGGAACCAATCCCAGACGAGCTGCATCGCTACGAGACTACTTCGCGTACTTGTCGTGCATTTCCTGCGCGAACTTGGTCGGCTTGATGCCGTACTTCTTTTCCAATTGCTGGATGAACCCGGTCTTATGCCAGTCGGCGATCGTTTTCGACATGAAATCGGAGAACGCTTTTTCGCCGGTCTTCACCGCGAGACCCCATGGCTGCGGCAGGATCGATTCGAGCGGCATTTCGTAGTCGCTCCATTCGGGCTTCTGCAATTCGCCGACGATCGCCGTATCGTCATAGGCAAAGGCAACGCAGTTGCCGTTGCGCAGCGCCGAATACGCCTCCGCGGTTCCCGGGAATGCGACGCCTTCGATGCCATATTTCTCCTGCAGCTCCTTGTTGTAGAACGAGCCCTGAATCAGGCACACCTTCTTGCCCTTGAGCTGGTCCCAGCTCTTCAGATTCTCGGATTTCTTCGCCATGACGTTCGTGCCGGACGCGTAATAGTCGGGCTCGACGATGTCGACGGTCTTGCGCCGCTCGGGCGTGTCACTCATCGTCGCAATCATCAGATCGATCTTGCCCTGTTGCAGGAACTGGATCCGATTCGATGCGACCACCGGCGTCAGCTCGAGCTTCACGCCAAGGCGCTTCGCCACGTCGGCCGCAAGATCGGGTTCGAAGCCGATGATCTTGCCGGACGGGTCCAGATATCCGAACGGTCGGTAATCACCCTTGGAGCCCACCACGAGCACGCCCTTCTTCTTGACATCCTCCAGCACGTCCGCATTGGCGGCGCGCACCCCGATTAGGCCGCACAACACGACCGATGCGACGATCGTAAGCCATTTGTTACGCATGTTGTCTTCCTCCATTAAGGGATCGACGCCGGCGACCGGTTTGCAGTTGCAGGGTCCGGCGCAATTGTGCCCGATTGCGGTCGTCCCGCGATCGTTGATTTCATTTCGGTCAACGCTTGATCGAATATCGTCATCGCGAGGTCGATGTCTTCGCGCTTGACGGTCAACGGCGGCGCGATGCGCCACACCGAGCCGCGCTCGGGACGACGGCGTATGTTCATGCTGAGACCCAGCTGCAAACATCGTTCGGTGGTGAGCGCGCCCAGTGCGTGATGCGGCTCTCGCGTCTCCCGGTCCTTGACCAGCTCGATGCCGCGCAAGAGGCCCATACCCCGCAGGTCGCCGATCTCTTCGTGGCGCTCTTGCAGTGCTTTGAGGCCCGCAGAGAGATAGTCGCCCATCTCGCGGCTTCGCGTCAGAAGGTGCTCGCGCTCGATCGTGTCGAGCACGGCGAGACCGACCATCGATGGCAGCGGATCGGATACGTGCGACGTATAGAAACTAAAGCCGCGCCGATGACACGTCTCTTCGATTGCGTCGGTGGTGATCACGCCCGCGAGCGGCACCCCGCCGCCCAACGTTTTCGAGACCGTCATGATGTCCGGCGTCACGTTGAGGTACGACGCGGCAAACCAGTGACCGAGGCGGCCGAAGGCGGTTTGGGCTTCGTCGAAAATCAGCAGCATCCCGCGTTTATGCGTTTCCTGCCGCAAAACGTCGAAATAACCTTCCGGCGGAACGATGATGCCGCCGGCGCTGATCACCGGTTCCGCAATCACCGCCGCGCGAGCGCCGCTCGATTGTGCGTCGTACAGCTCAAAGCCAACCTTCATGCAGGTTCGATCGCAGCTGTCACGGCAATGCTTGATCGGACAACGATAGGCGTTGGGCTCCGGCAAGATGAACGTGCCCGGCATGCTGGGCCCATAGCCTTTGCGGTCGCTCGCAAACGATATGGCGCTGGCGCTGCCGGTGACGCCGTGCCACGAGCCGCCAAAGCCCATGACCTCGAAGCCCCCGGTGTACAGCTTCGCCATCTTGATCGCGGCCTCGTTGCTTTCGCTGCCCGTGTTCACGAATAACGATTTGCGCAGCGGTTTCGGTACGATCCGCGCGATCGCCTCGGCCAGCTGCACGACGCTGCGCGGGATCATTCCAGAGAACAGGTGGAGCGCGGTATCGCAGCTTTTCTTGATCGCCGCGACGATGTTCGGATGATTGTGGCCGACGGTCGCGCACATCTGTCCGGACGTGAAGTCCAGAATTTTCTTTCCGGCGGCGTCCCAGACGTAGCACCCTTGTGCCTTCTCGACGATTTCCGGGTACACATCGCCGCCGTAACGGATCAGATGCTCACGGAAATCGGAGATCTCTTCACCCTGCACACTCATCGTCGGCTCCCTGCTCTCGAACCCTCCGCACTGCGGCCCGGCACTTCGATGATACGCACGGAATGGCTGGTCGCCGCTCCGGCAAGCGCGGCACCGAACGTTCCAATTCCTCGACGGTCATGAACGGGCGGATGCTCGAAGCGCTGTTCCTCGATGCGGCGGTGTGCAAGAAACGCCGCAAGGTCCCCCGCGTTCGTAGAATCGGTCAGCTCCATGGAAACGGGCTGTGCGACACCGGATGCAGTTTTCCTTCTGCGTAGCGCGCGAACCGGAACGGTGCCAGCAACGCCGACTTGTCGCCGAGCAGCTCACCGGCGACGAGCTCGCCCACTCCGATCATCTTGAAGCCGTGGTTGGAATCGGCGATTACATACACGTTGTCGCGAAAGCGATCGAACACCGGAAAGCTGTCCGGCGTGAAGCAACCGATACCCCCGGAAGGTTCGTGGCGATAGACACCGTGCTGCCCCTCGAAGCGTTTCTGGCAGAACGCGAGCGCGGACGTCCACATGTCGGCGAAGTTGTCCGTCACGACAAACTCGGGCGACTTCGGCCCATACGGATCTACGCGGACGGCGTCCGCGTCGCGTTCGACATTCGCCGGCATCGCGCCGCCCTGCACGCCGTTGAAATGAAAATCAGGCTTGTAATACAGGCCCCACAGCTTGTCGGTGATCAACTTTCCGTCGCGATCAGAATAGAGGGGCGCATCGGTGTCGACGTGTATCACCGGCGGCATGCGGCCGTCGTTCATCTTCTGGTAGTCCGGGTCGACGCCGAGCGTGCCCTCCTGTAACGCCATGTAATGCCACATCCGCACGCCGTCATGCACGCTGCCGTCGCGACCTCTGACGCTGATCGTTTTCGGTAGATCGAGCATGTTCCAGATCGAATTGATCCACGGGCCTACGCCGACGACCACTCGCTCGCAGGCGATCGCGCCGGCATTCGTCTCAACGGCCGCGATCGCGCCACTGCCATTCGCCGAGCGAAATCCCGTGACCGCAACGCCGGTGATGATCTCGACGCCGAGTGCGGTCGCCTTTTTCCCCAGGCCCTGCACCGCCGCGAGATTGTTTGCATACCCGCCGCGCTTCTCATGCAGTACCGACGTGATGTTGCGTGCCTGCCAATCGCTCAGTAGCGCTTTCATGTAGTCCAGCGAAGGACGCTCGCCCTCGATGAAGACGGACTCGTAACCGATCGCTTTCTGCTGCTCGTAAATCGTGCCGACCTGCTCGCGCATCACCTCAGGGCTGATCTGCATGTAGCCGACTGGGTGATAGCTGTACGCTTCCGGATCGCGTTCCCACACCGACACGGAGTGCGCCATCAGCTCACGCATCGCCGGCTGGTAATAATTGTTGCGCACGACGCCGCACGCGATGCCCGATGCTCCCGCACCCACGCCCGCTTTGTCCAACACGACGATGCGCTGCCCTTCTGCGCCGATCGTCTTGCCTTGCGCGCGCAGCCGCTGTGCGAGATGCATTCCGGTGGACAGGCCATGAATGCCGGCGCCGATGATCACGTACGCTGCTTCTGAAGGAAATGTCGACATTTGCGTTCTGCGATTGTTCGATCGATGACGCTACGTGGCCGGCTGCAGCAGCTCTTCCAGCAACGCGGAGTATGCGCGGTTGTCCGGTAGCGCATTGACGACTTCTTCGATTCGCTCCGCACGCGCTTGTCCCAGGACCGGCGCGGCGAGCGCAAAGTACTTCTCGCGCAGCTCGTCGTCGGTAAGGGGACTCTCCGGATCGCCCCGCGCCTCGGCAGGCTCGGAGCGAAGTGTTCGCCCGTTCTTTAGCGCAATTTCCACGCGCGCCCAGCGTTCGGCAGGAAAGCCGCGCGAGAATTCACGATCGTCGGTGAGCGTCATGACCCCAAGCAAACGTCGCACGCGTGTATCTGCGAGCGCCGTTTGATCGATTTCGTCGACACCAAGCCGCCCGAACACCAGCGCAGCGGCGACCGGATACGGCAGGCTGTATTGCGCATCCTCGGTCGTCTGTGGAAGCGCGCGCTCTGAGCCCAGCGCGACCGCTTCGCGAAACGTTGCAACCGAGATGTGCGCAATCTCGTCGGCGCCGAAGCCGTGGACGCGTTGCAATCCAAGCGCCGCTTCGATCGCTGGCTGTGCCCAGCGACAGATGGGATAGGCCTTGAAGTACTGCTCGCGAATGCGCCAACGCGTGCCGAGATCGCCCCACAGCAAACGAACGCCGTCGTCTTCGATGCTGACGGCCGGCGCCCCGGTGAAACCGTCGCGCGCGAGCAGCGCGGCCGTGACGCCCGCATGCGCGCCCCAGCTGGAGCCGTCCTTCAGCATTGTCGGATGTGCGCACACGCGAAGGATCTGTCCGCGGGGACCGATGTACTCGGCAATCCCAAGCGCTTCGCGTAGCCTTGCATTATCGAGATGGAGCAGTCGTCCGACGATGGCCGCGCAGGCAAGCGCGTTCCACGCACCGGAGCAGTGATAATCGGCGACACGTTCATGCAACGCGATGCCGGCGCGTGTGCCGATCTCGTAGCCGAGGACGAGACAGGTGAGAAACTCTGCCCCTGTGCACCGCGCACCGCCGTCGATTGCGGCCAAGAGCGCAGGCAATACCGCAACGCCGGCGTGTCCCTTGGTAAGCACGTGACCGTCGTGTGCGTCGAGCGCGTCGATCGTCGATGCGCCCGCGAATGCCGCGCCGGCGCGGCTCGCACGTCGGCCATCGAACAGGAGGCGCGCTTCGGCGTCGCGGCTCGTCATTTGCGTTGCGGCATACGCATTGGCAATCGAGGTTGCCGGCATTCGAGTGCCGCCCGCAGCCACGCCGATCAGGTCGAGAAGGCAGCGCTTGCTCTGATGCACGACATCGATAGGCTTGGCGTCGAATGACAACGTGCGCACGAAGGTGGCGACATCGATGACGTTTGGCGTCGCTTCCGTCGGCGAAGGAACCGCGACATTCATGACGTTACGGTTTCACTGTAACGCGCGATCAGCTCGCGCTTCAACACCTTGCCGCTCGGATTGGTCGGCAGGCAGTCGACGAAGACGATCCTGCGTGGCCGCTTGTACGACGCGAGATCCCGACTCGAACGGCAGAACGCGTCGATCGTCGCCGCATCGAGGCTTGGCGTCTGCCGAACAACGAATGCCGTGACCACGCTACCCCACTTTTCGTCAGGCAGCCCGACGACCGCAGCCTCTTTCAATCCGGGACAGCGGTAGAGCACTTCCTCGACCTCGCGCGGATAAATGTTCTCGCCACCTGACACGATCATGTCGTCGACCCGGCCGCGAAAATAGAAAAAGCCCTCCTCGTCCTTGCTGACGAGGTCGCCGGTATAAAGCCAGCCGTCACGCAGCTTTGTCGCCGTCTCGACGGGATTGTTCCAATATCCCCACATCACTTGCGGGCCGCGAACGATCAGCTGCCCGATTTCGTTGGGCGCGGCAACCTCGTCGGGGCTTACGTCGTCTTCCGGCCGATGCGCGATGACGCGGCAGGTCGTGATCAATGTCGGCTTGCCGCATGAGCCCAAATGCGGCAGCGCATCCTCGGGATGCAGCAACAGCGCGAGGCTTGCCTCGGTCATGCCGTAACCGTTGAAGATGTTCGGGCAGAACTCGTTGATGACGCGCTCCATCGTCGCGGCGGCGATCGCTGCGCCACCCGTGGTGATCATCCGCAGGCTCGAGACATCGTACTCGGCGAACCTCGGATGGTGCAGCATTTCCTGGATCTGCGTCGGCACGGCGAACAGCGTCGTGACGCGTTCGGCCTGAATCGTCTCGAGCGTCTTGACTGGGTCGTAGTATCCGAGCACGACGCTCGTGCCGCCGACCATCATGTGCGGGATGAAGAACGCTTGCATGCCGCCTACGTGATACAGCGGCGCGATGTGCAGCGCGATGTCGGTGTGGCGCAAGCCATATTCCATCACGCAGTTCATCGCGATGGCGACGTCGTTGATGTGGTTGTGCATCACGCCCTTGGGCCGTCCGGTCGTTCCTGACGTATAGACGAGCGCCGACAAATGGCTCGACGATGGAACCGGTCGTGGCACGTTGTCGTCGCGGGTGCGTTCCGCGATCGTGTCAAAGTGATGATGACCGGGCGGCACATTCGCCGGGTCGTACGCGCACGAGATAAAGTCGTGCACGCTGCGCACGCGCTTTTGCACTTCGAGCACGTTCGGTGTGAGATAGCGTCCATAGACAAGCACGCGGGCACCCGAATCCTTGAGCACGGCTTCCGCTTCGCCGGCCGCGAGACGGAAGTTGAGCGGCACGGCGACCGCGCCGAGGATCTGGCATGCGAAATAGGTCGTGACGGAGTTTTCTGACGTGGTGACATAGAACGCGACGCGATCGCTCGGCCGCACGCCGAGGTCTACCAGTCCTTGTGCGAAGCGGCGTACGCGCGCATACCACTCGCGGTACGTCCAGCGGCGATTCTCGAAAATCAGCGCGGTGTGATTCGGATAGCGTTCCGCCGCCTGAATGAAAATGGATGCAATGTCCATGGCGGCGTTTCGCGACAGTCAAAGTCCCGGCTTGATCGCCGGAAGGTCGCCCGACGCGATCAAGTAGCGCACCATCTCCGACGTACCGCCGACGATCGGCAACGCACGCGCGTCCCG
>WNGI01056269.1_pt1 | contig 10813 bp, 7 predicted proteins | sample 5400621 | NCBI WGS metagenome assembly WNGI01 (sample SAMN13153374, study PRJNA577476) | soil metagenome | isolation source: 20 cm soil or saprolite under Garry oak tree replicate 1 | place: USA:California | collected 2016-06-15 | reverse complement strand
CTCATCCAGCGCCACCAAGTCGAGAGCGTCGTGATCTGCGGCCAGATGACCGATGCCGAGCTGCGCGTCGTCGTGGAGCAGGCGATCACTGCCGGGTGCCATGTGTTCTCTGTCCCGCGCACATTCGAGCTGGCCGGGATGCAACCGAGCGTCGTGTGGAAACGCGGCCAGCCGCTCGTCGAGCTCACCGCCCAGACGCTGAAGGCCCAACAGTTCGCGATCAAGCGCGTGGCCGACATCGTCGGTGCCGCGCTCGGCCTAATCATCTTGTTTCCGTTCCTCCTCGCCGTCGCTGCTGTCATCAAGCTCGATTCGCGCGGTCCCGTGCTGTTCCGCCAGCGGCGCACCGGTATCGGCGGCCGGCCCTTTGAGATTCTGAAATTCCGCACGATGGCCAATGGTGCCGAGGCGTTGAAGCCGGCGCTCACCCACCTCAGTGCCTCGCACGACCCGCGCATTTTCAAGATGCCCCACGACCCCCGCGTCTCCCGCGTGGGCCGCTGGCTGCGACGGTGGGCGGTCGATGAGCTGCCGCAGCTGTGGAACGTGCTCGTCGGCGAGATGTCCCTCGTCGGTCCCCGGCCGTTCGTCGAGAGCGGCTTCGACGCCTACCAGAGCCACCACTTCAGCCGCCTGGGCACCAAGCCGGGCATCACCGGCCTGTGGCAAGTCCGCCGCCGCAATGACACCGTGGACTTCGAGGAAGTGATCGCGCTCGACGCACAATACATCCGCGAGTGGTCGCTGCTGCTCGACGCCAAGATCCTCCTGCTCACCCTGCCGGCCGTGATGCGCGGCCGCGGGGCGGAATGAGACGGCCTCGCGCGGATGGTTGAGCCCGCCGGGCGGACGCTCGCCCGCAACACGCTCTACAATGTGCTCGGGCAGGGTCTGCCGATCCTCGTGGGCCTCGCCGCCATTCCCGTTATCCTGCGAGCGCTGGGCGACGCTCGCTTCGGGCTGCTCGGACTCGCGTGGGCCATCCTCGGCTACGTCGGCGCCTTGGACCTCGGGCTGGGGCGCGCCACGACGAAGTATGTCGCTGAGTTCCTCGCGACCGGTGACGAGGATCGGCTGCGTCAGATGGGCACGCTCGCCGTCGCAAGCCAGACCGTCATGGGCATCATCGGTGGAGCGCTCCTGGCGCTTTTCACACCGCCTCTGGTCGACCAGCTGCTCCGCGTCGCACCGGCGCTGCGCGGCGAAGCGCGCGCGATGTTGCTCGCCCTGGCCCTCTCCGTACCCTTCGTGGTCCTCGCCGCGAGCCTGCGCGCGATGCTCGAAGCGGCCCAGCGCTTCGACCTCGTCAACCTGATTCGCACGCCGACGAGCGCGGCGGTGCTCATCGTTCCCGCGCTGGCGGCCCCGCTCGGCGCACGCCTGCCCACTATCGTCCTGCTTCTGATAGGCGTTCGTATCATCGCGTGCGTGGCGAGCGCCGCGGCCATTCGCCGGGCAATCCCCGGCTTTCGCTGGACACTTCATTTCCGCTGGGATGCCCTGCGTCCGCTGCTCGGATACGGCGGTTGGGTCTCGGTGTCGAACGTCATCAGCCCGTTGCTCGTGTATCTCGAGCGCTTCCTCCTCGCGACACTTGCCGGCGTGGCCGCCCTGGCCTACTACACAGCGCCGTCGGAAGCGGTGTTGCGGCTCCTGATCTTGCCCGCGGGCCTGGCGGGAGCGGTGTTCCCGGCGCTCAGCGCCGCCGGCATTGTGGCTGGCCGTCCCCTCGAACGATTGGTCGGTCGCCCCCTTCGCTTCCTGCTCCTCACGCTGGCTCCGCTCGTCACCTTCCTCGTCGTCTGCGCGGGCCCATTACTCCAGCTCTGGCTGGGCAGTGCGTACGCCGCCCGCAGCACAACGGCATTCGAAGTGCTGGCGGTCGGCGTGCTGATCAACGGCTTGGCGCACTTGCCATATGCCTACCTCCTGGGCAGCGGCCGCCCCGACCTGCCGGCGAAGTTTCATCTCATCGAGCTTCCGTTCTACGGTGTGATCGGCTGGCTCCTGATCCGGCAATTCGGAGTCACCGGTGCCGCCCTCGCCTGGACGATCCGCGTGACGCTGGACGCCGCGTTACTCGTCGCAGCCGTCTGGCGCGTGTCCGGCGTTTCCCCGAGCCGGCTGCTCGGTGAGCGTGGCGGCCGCGCTGTGGCAGCGGTCGCGGGGCTGGGCGGCGCTGGTGCGCTCACGTACGTCCTGGGCTCGCAGCCCGAGGTTCGTTACGCGCTGGTGTTCGCGTCTTTGGCCGCGTTCGGCGTGGGCGTCTGGCGCTTCGTGCTGGACGACGTCGAGCGGAATGGCCTGCTGGCGGTTCTGCAATGAAAGTCGGACTAGTCGTCTCCCTCATCTACACGGTCAGCGGGGCTGCCTGCCGCAACTTCGAGGAGCGGCCGCCACCCCGGCTCCTGGTTACACCACCTGCTCTGGCGTTCAGCGGTCTCGCTGGAGGCATCGGTCCCCCTCGCCAGGCGTTGACCGTGGACATGATCGGGGTCGGCGCGCTGACATGGGCGGCTCACGGCGACGTTCCCTGGCTGGCTGTGACACCGGCGAGCGACTCGGCCCCGGCCGTGGCGTGGGTTACGGCGTTGTCGGCGGGTCTCGCGCCCGGCAGCTACACGGGAACGATCACCATTACGGCAACATCGGGGTCGGGGCAGGCCGCCATTCCGGTCGCTTTCATGCTAGCCTCTACCGTGTCACTGAGCGGGCGTTGGGTCGGTGGAGATTCCGCAACCTTGGCGCTGACCCTCACACAGACAGATACCGTCCTTGGCGGGACGGGCACTCTTCATCCACCTGCCACGAGTGTGAGCGCCGCCGGTTTCTTTCGCACTCCTAGCGTGACGCTTGCGTTGCGGGCCCCGGACTCCACCGTCACGATGTTTACCGGTTCACTCGTCGATGAGAACACCGTCCGCGGAACGTTGAGCGGCGGCCGGTTCGCGAGCTACGCGATTACCCTGCTTCGACAATAGGCCCTGCACGGTGCCGCTCAGCGCAGCCCACGCCAGGGCAGGTCGTCCGCGCAGTAGCTGGACGAGAGCTCGCGCAGGCTTCGTCGTGGCTAGATAGGCCAGCGCGCCCCACCGTCGCCACCCGCGGAGATTGCGTCGCGTAAACAGCGCGCGATGGCGCGTGTTCCAATACTCGACCTGTGGCCGCGCCACACGGCGTCGCACCGCGGCACCCACGGCGTGGTACGCGATGGCGTGGGGGGCGTAGAGCACCGCCAGCCCGGCTTCGCGGGCGCGCCATGAATACTCGGCGTCCTCGAAGTAGATGAAGTAACACTCCGGCAAAGGGCCGAGCGCCTCCCACGCGCGCCGGGAGATAAGCATCGCGCATCCCGTGACGAACTCGGTCGCGACCGGCGCCGGGCCATCTGGGACAGCAGTGTCATGCACGACCAGCCCCCGCAGCGGTACGAAATGCCCGCCGGCATACCACACCGCACCCGGTCGGCCGGTGACGTAGATGGTCGGGCCCACGAGGCCGGCGCCGGGCACCGTCGCCAGCGCGCGGCCGAGCTCTCCAAAGAACCGCGGGTCGACCGTCGCATCGTTGATTGGCACGAGCCGCAATGATGGACAGCGGCATCGGCTTCCCCATGCGCCACCGCTCGAGGCCCTCGAGGGATCCGTCGGTCGAGCCGTTGTCCACCACGATGACGCGCGCAGGTGCGGGCGTGGCAGCCGCGAGTGACTCGAGGCAGGTCCTCGTGTCGGCGAGCCCATTCCAGTTCACGACGACCACACCGAAACTGGGTTGCGTCACCGTCACTAACGAATCCCCACGATCCGAAGCTGCAGCTCGGTTCTCAACTCGAACGCGGGTCCGCTGACGTCGTACCGACACGGTAGCGACCCCTGGCCATCCAGGATGAGCGAGTCCCCCGAGAGTCGCCCCGAGAGCGCACCGGTGCCAAGGCGTGGGAAATCGCACCACGAGTAGAGCACACGAAGAGCGATGACCTGAGCGATCGGCTTGGGGGGAGCGCCGAACACGTCTACGACCACCGTGCTCTCCGGTCGCTCGACGCCGGCGATGAGACCGCTGTCCCCCAGGGCGGTGCGGTAAGTGCCTGCGAAATGGCCGCGATAGTGAAGGTCGTGCACCGTGATCCACGCGAGGAGCGTGTCGCTACGCAGCTCGAGGTCGTTGGCGAGCCTGACCGCGATCTTCGTCGTGTACGTGCCGTTGATGCTCGGCACGGGCGGTCCGGCCGTGTCGTACGCCACGCATGCGACCGATGCGATCACCGGGAAAGCCCGCAGCGCCACGTTGAAAGTCCTCATGACAAGACGGCCTCGTACACAGCCGCCGTGTCTCGCGCGGTGCGCTCCCACGAAAAGCAGCTCGCCCGCGCCCGTCCCTTGTCGGACAACTCGCGCCGCCGCGCCGGGTCCGTCCAAAGGCTCGCGATCCCCATCGCGATCTCGTCCACCGAACGAGGATCGACCAGCAGCGCTGCGCCTCCGGCGACCTCGGGCAGCGCCGAGACGTTGGACGTGACCACGGGACACCCGGAGGCCATCGCTTCGACAACGGGTAAGCCGAACCCCTCGTACAGCGAGGGGTAGGCGCACAGCCGGGCGGTGCTGTACAGGGCCGCCAGCTCCTGGCGAGGGACGTAACCGAGGAATCGTACCGCGCGCGACAGGTCCAGCGCGTGCATCGTCCGGGACACCTCGCCGGCCAGCCAGCCGTCCGGGCCCGCGTGCACGAGTACGACGTCGGCTGTCTCCGGCCGCGCGCGCAATCGAGCTAGGGCCTGAAGAAGACGTGGCAAGTTCTTGCGTGGCTCCACCGAACCCACCGTTAAGAGGAAGGAATCCGGCAGCGCATAGCGGCCCCGCACATCCCGGACACGCTCGTCCTCGGGCGCAACCGGCCTGAAGCACCGGTCCACCCCGTTCGGCACAACCACGACACGTTCTGCCGGAATCGCCAGGGCGTCGACTATGTCGGTTTTGGACGACTGAGAGACAGCAATGATTGCGTCCGCGGCGGCGGCCGCGCGCGGCAGCACGACCCGCGCATAGTGGCGAAACCAGGGGCGGAACAGGTCGGGGAAGCGCAGAACGTTGAGGTCGTGGATCGTCAGCACGGTGGGGATGCGGCGGCGCATGGGCCCGATCCCGGCCGGGAGATGCAGCAGCACGGCCCCGCTCCGACGCGCCGCGCGCGCGACCCCGATCTGGTGCCACCAGAGATCGCGACCGAGTGTACGCGCACGATCTCCGAGTGAGCGTCGTGCGCCGACCGGCGCCGCGAAGCGGCTCGCGATGATGCAGAGCCGGTCGTCGAGGAGGGCGCCGAGGGCGCGCGCCAACTCCGTGACGTAGACGTGCGGGCCGGCCCGCCCGAGCCTCCCGACGGTGACGTCGAGCGCCACCGACCCTACCGCCATGCGTGGACCACCGTTCGGCCCTGACTGAGCGACTGGAGGAACCCGCCGCGACCTTGGAGCCACTGCTTGGCCGCCCGACCCACGCGGTACGGGAAGGACTGCTGGAAGACGATCGCCACTCGACGGTAGCCCACGGCATCGAGCATCCCACGGAGCGCCTGGGGATTCGGCGCGAACCAGTTCGTCGGATCGTGGTTCAGCTCATTCGCCGGATAGAAGGCCAGGGCAGGGCGCCGCCTCCACAGCATGTCCACCGCGGTCTCGAGGATCAGCCAGTTACGGGTCACGCTGGCGACGCGCTCCAGCGCCAGGAGGGGGTGCCGCATGTGATACAACACGCCGGTGAACAACACCACGTCAAACGTCCCGACGGTCTCGGGCGACAGGTCGAGCACGTCGATGTCTTTGGCTTCGACCTTGGAATTCAGGACGCGATGGGCGAGGTCGAATCCGTCCTTTGTGCCCCAGCCCTCCCCGCTCCAACAGAAGTGATCGGTGGCGAGCACGCGGTCGGCTCCACGCCGCTCCGCCTCGAAGGAGTAAAACCCGTCCCATGCGCCGACGTCCAGCACGGTCATCCCCTTGAAGCTCGCGGGAAAGCCTAACCGTGGAAGGACGCGAAAGGTATCGGACTCCCCGGGGGTGACGATGCCGCCGCCGAGATCGATGCGGTGATACCAGCGGATCCCGCCGACAGCCTGCCGCAGCTCGTCTGGTGTCATCGCGCGAGTTGCTGTCCGCGTCCGGCCACCGACGTCACTGATCCGGTCAACCAATAGAACACGTAGGCCAGCGTCAGGCAGTTGAAGACCACGGCCGTCATCGCGTTCACCGCGATGCCACAGACTGCGACCGCCATGAGCAGGCCGTACTCCGCCTCTCCGAAGGATTCCCTCGCTCCGCGCAGCCAGGCACGCGCGCCGCTGACAAAACCGCCGGCGAGGACCGCGATGTGGAGCAGAAAACCGACGATGCCCAACTCGACGGCGTAGCGGAGGTACTGGTTGTCGGCGGTGAAGGGTTTCAGGCCGAATCGCATCGCGACCAAGTCGGTCGAGCCCAGCCCGCTGCCCAGGGGCTCGCGGAGTCTGCCAGGTAAGTGTGCGCCACGCAAAATCCGCAACACCGGGAGCGAACACGAATGCTGCGGCAAGCCCGATCAGGCCGGTGAAACCGAGCGCGAGCAGCGCATGCCACCGGCGACGAGCCACGAAGATGCCGATCGCCTGAAGTGTGCAGATCACGATCGTCATGCGGGTGACGCTCAGCAGCAGGCCTGTCCAGATGAGCCCGTACCCGAGCCAGCCCGCGAGGGCGTGGCGGCCCGACCGCGCGAGTGTCCAGAGCGTCGCCGCCGGGATAATGATCAGGAACGCGATCGCAAAGACCTGTGCCGAGAGGTACGTCGAGCCGGCTCGCTGCACCAGTTGGCCGCCGATCTCGGTCCAGTAGTTATCCGGCAGGCCGTAGGTGTTGCCGGCGGTGATGGCGGGTGCCCCAAGGAAGTCCTGCACATACCGGGATACACCGAGCAACACCAGCAATCCAGGTGTAACGAGGATCCGTTCGAGGATGGCAATCGCGCTCGTGATCATGCCGACGACATAGAGCAGGCGGATCGTCCGGGGACCGTCGGCCACCTCGGGGCTCGCGCGGCCGACGAAGTACAAGAGGCTTACGAAGGCTGTGTCGCGCAGGCCGTACAGCTCGGCCGCCACGGGGAGCCCTGTGCCGAACCATACGTTGGCCCCCAGCAGGTATGCGAACGCGAGAATGCCGAGCCCCGCGACCACCAGATCGAGCCAGTAGATCTGTCCGCTGGCTCGAGGAGCACGCAGGGTACGCGCGACCGCCAGACCGAACAGGACGGCGATCAGCATTTCTTTCCAAGCCGCGATCGCGCGGACCGCCGGAGCCGGCCACCCCAGCGCTCCGAACAACAGAGTAATCACCAACGCGTGGATGGCGAGCAGCGAAACGAAGACCGAGAGCCCCCACGCCAGGGTGGGGCGGCGGGTGGAAGAGACCGCCACGGCGGCGGCGGCCGTCATGCAGGTTTACGCCGCGCGCGCGTCGTGCACGCGGTCGCGACGGCGCTTGCCGGGCAACACGCGGGCGATCTCGCGGCTCGCACGGGCGAAAGCCGCGCGGAGCAGCTCCACCTGTTCCGGGTTGTGGCGCGCCCAGTGATCCCAGAGTTCCCTTGCCGCTGCCGTCAGGCCTCCGAGCCCGATCCCGAGCACACCGGCGGCGCCGAGCAACAGCCCGAACTGCGGCCACTCGCGACGCCGCGGGGGGACCGCACGATCTACGATCGTAATGACGGGCGTATTGTTCACCTCGTCGATTCGTGCTGCCTCGTACTGCTGCCGCAAGGAAAGGTACAGGCTGTTGGCCGTCTCGACCTGGCGGCGCACCCGCCGTTCCTCGACGAGCAGACCCGGCGAATTCTCCCAGGAGCGGTTCCGCTCGTAGAACAGCCGCTGCGTATCCTCCGTCACGCGCAGCTCGCCAAGCGCTGCGGCGACCCGCGTCTCCAGAAAGTCGCGCCGCGCGCGCGCGCGCGACACGCGCTGCTCCTTGTTAAACCCGCTCACCAGGGCCATCGCGCGGTTCGCGACGTCTGCCGAGAGCGGCGACCAGCGGGCATCCACCGCCAGTATCACAAAATTGGTCTTGAGGTCGACGGTCACCCGCATCCTCCGCCGGAGCAGCTTGATGGCGCTTTCCAGCGCCCGCGCCGAGTCGGTGGTATTGGATCGCAGCAGACGCAGCAATGTGACGCTGTCGTCTGGGGCCGTGCTGCGGGGATCGGGGAAATTCGAGAGTAGCAGACGGGTGAGCAGCTCACGGCTGGCCAGCAGCTGGGCGTAGAATGCCGGCGACTCGGATGGATCGCGCCGCCCACCGAGCCCGAATTGGCTGGCGAGACCCGAGAGGTCCCCCGATCCGGCGAGATCCGCCAAGCTTCCCGTACCGACACTCATCTCGGCGTCCGTCGTGACGAACGATGCAGTGGCGCGGTAGGATGGGGGGAGGATCACGGCCAGCGCGAGCGCGAACAGCACTGTCCCGGCGGCTACGGCGAGTGCGGTGCGCCAGCGGGCTAGGGTGCCGGCGAGCAGCACCGGGAAGCTCAGTTGTCCGGAATCCATAGGGGCTGCATCATGTTGGCGCGAAACCAGATAGTCAAGGTGAGCGTCCGCGACTCACTCCTTGCTCGCTATGTAGCGGTATCCCTCCCACCCAGGCGTGAATGCATCGACCCGGGTCACCTCCAGAAGCCGTCCGCCGGACTCCTGGAGGGTGCGCGCAACGGCGCCGCGGCTCACGCCGTACATCGCGATTCCGGCGCCGCTCCCGATGCCGATCCGTGCCAGCAGCGCGCGAACCGCGCTCTTGAGCCGCCAAACCGGCACGCGAACAGCGGCGGATCCGGCTGGGGCAGCCGGCAGCTGAAAACAGACGATCCCACCCCTCGAGACCACGCGCATGAACTCCCGGATGTATTGCTTCGTATACCGTGGCGGCATGTGCTGGAGCGTGAGATAAGAAAGCACGAGGTCGAACGCTCCATCGGCGAAACGGGCGAGGTCCGCACACGCGTTCACCCAGTAGCTGCACCGGTTCGGGTGGCCATTGTACTGCTGCGCGAGGTTGATCATCGACGGCGACAGATCCACTCCGACCACTTCCGCGAAATGTTCGGCCAGCGGCTGTGTCAGGCGGCCGACACCGCATCCGAAGTCCAGCGCCGCTCGACTGCCCACTTCACCTCCACGCAGCCCGCGCAAATCGCTCATCAGTTTCTCCACCTCGCGGACTCCCGTGGCGAAGAACTCTGCGGCGTCCCAGCGTCGGCCCCTCTTATCGGACTCGCTCAGGATTGCCCACAGCGGGTCGACGCGTCCCTGCGCGTCCCAGGTCGTTTGGAGATCGGTCGCCTGGACATGCCCGAAGCGGCCCTGTAGAGCGGCCGTCAGCCCGGCGAACAGGGAGACGTCGTGCGCGCACCACTTGTTCTGGTAGAAACCGCGAAACGAGTACAAGGCGTCATCGTCCCACCGGATCCGTCCCGCGAAGGCACCGAGTCGCCACGCTGGAGCGAAATAATCCACCCCGAGCCACTGGCTCGACGCGCCGGGGCCGATGGCGGCGCCGATCACTTGGCCTCGTTGTGTATAGCCCTGGGCTGCTGCCGCGCTGGTGTACCAGGAGGCCTCCGGCAAGTTTCGAAAGGCCGGAGATTTTTCGAGGTATGTGACCTCTCCCTGGACGCGGACCGCATCGCGTTTGGCGTGGGCCGGCCGCGCCCATTCGAGACCGACCGTGTATCCCTGGGAGCGATTCGGGCTGACGAACAACTCGCGCAGGCTGCTGGGGGAGTCCTGCCGCGCCCATTCGGCGTGCACCGCGAAGCCATCATTCGGAAAAACCCAACGGGCGAAGAGCGACATGACCGGATCCCGGCTCGGCCGCAAGACGGTGTCGCCGGGCAGGCGCCGCAGGCCTTGATCCCTAAACACGTCGAGCGTGTGGCCGAACACATCCGCCCAACCCTCGAGCGGGGCGTACACTGCTCGCGTGGCCCCGACGGTCAAGGTCGGCGCCCCGGGAGGGGTCCAGGTCGCGGCCAGGGCCGTGATGGACCGGCGATCGTTCGCGGGGTTCGAATCGAAGTACGGCGATTCGAACAGTCCTCCCAGGAACCAGCGCGCCGCAAACGTGCCCACCCGGGTTCGGATGGGTCGGCGAGTGCGCACAAATGCGCGCCAGATCCCGGCGGCGTTGTTGCTCAACACCAGGGCGTTCTGGATGCCGGGGCCCCACCACTCGTTCTCGGTGGACAATCCCGCTGTGATGGATCGAGTGTCGACCGCGAGAGTGGATTGTCCGAAGTCGAGGATCCTGATGCCGCGATCTCCAAAGCGGAGCGGCATGTCAATCGAGTAGTCGCCCACATGCCACGGGCTCGCGAAGAAGCTGCGGTCGGCGGGGCGCGGTAACCGCACCTCCGGCGGCGGGAGCTCGTACGGCAGGTTCTCCGTCGCCACGAGCTCGGGTGCGAGGACGAGCCAGAATCGCCCCCACTTCACGCCCAACCCCGCGCGAATCGTCTCGGACCACCCGCGCGCCGCCCACATTGCTCCGTCGTTGAATGAGAACGGCATTGCCGAGTTGCTGACGACGACAACGTCAGGTGTGAACGCGACCCAGCGAACGCGTCCCGGCAGGCCGGGCAACGAGGCGAGCGCATCCGATGGCGCGCGGAGCAGGAATTGATCACTGCCCGGCGTGCCAAGCAGGTGGCTGAGTCGCACGCGGTCCTCTAAGTCGCCGCCCAACGCGGGCGGCGGCGCCCAACGCGGGACAACCACTTGCGAGCCCGCCGTGGGG
>WNGI01011001.1_pt1 | contig 10813 bp, 14 predicted proteins | sample 5400621 | NCBI WGS metagenome assembly WNGI01 (sample SAMN13153374, study PRJNA577476) | soil metagenome | isolation source: 20 cm soil or saprolite under Garry oak tree replicate 1 | place: USA:California | collected 2016-06-15 | reverse complement strand
GGCGATGTACCTGACGATCCAGAAGACAAGGCTCGGCATGATGATTCGTGCCGGCGCGTCCAATCCCGAAATGGCGCAGTCGCTCGGGATCAACATCCGCTGGATCCACGCGCTGGTCTTCGCCGCCGGTGTCGCGCTGGCCGCGTTCGCGGGCATGATCGCCGCCCCGGTGTCATCGGTATTTCCCGGCATGGGCAATCAGGTGCTCATCGTCTGCTTCGTCGTGGTCGTCATCGGCGGCATCGGCTCGCTCAAAGGTGCACTTGTGGCGTCGCTGTTGATTGGCTTCGCCGACACCTTCGGCAAGGTTCTCGTCCCCGAGCTCGCCGGTGTCGCGGTGTACCTGCTGATGGCCATCGTGCTGCTGTTTCGTCCAGCCGGGTTGTTCGGGCGCGTCTGACGATGCGGACGCGCACACTCGTCTTGTCGCTGCTCGTCGGGGCCGTCGCGTTGGCACTTTTTCCGGCACTCGCCGAAAGATTCTACGTGCAGCTGCTGACCAAGATCATGATCCTGTCCATCTTCGCGCTGTCGCTCGATCTGCTGGTGGGCTATACGGGCTTGGTCAGCCTCGGCCACGCGGCATACTTCGGCGTGGCCGCGTACACGCTCGCGTTGGCGGCCCCGGCGAGCGGTCCGGCCAATTTTTGGCTTTCCCTGCCGCTGTCGCTTGCCGCCAGCGCCATTACCGCGCTCGTCATCGGGGCTTTCGTGGTGCGCACCTCGGGCGTGTATTTCATCATGGTCACGCTCGCCTTCGCGCAAATGGTCTATTACTTCTTTCACGACACCCGTTTCGCCGGCGGCTCGGACGGGATGTATATCGACACGCGGCCCAGCATCAGCATCGCGGCAGTCGATCTCGCCGACGACTTGCACTTTTACTATCTGGTGCTCGCCTTGCTCGCCGGCGTTTTCTTCCTTCTGGCGCTGATCCTCCGCTCGCCGTTCGGACGCGCCCTGCAAGGCATCAAGGCCAACGAGCAGCGCATGCGCGCGCTGGGCTTCGCAACACGGCGCTACAAGCTCGCGGCGTTCGTCCTCGCGGGCACGCTGGCCGGGCTTGCGGGATATCTCGCGGCCGCCAAGGAAGGCTACGTCAATCCTGAGCTCATGGCCTGGCATCAGTCCGGCGTGGTGCTCATGATGCTGATCCTCGGCGGGATGGGCACGCTTTTCGGCGCGGTGATCGGCACCTTCTCCTACGTCCTGCTTCAGGAATGGTTCTCGACGCTGACCAAGCATTGGCCGCTCTTGATGGGTTGCTTCATCATCGTCACGGTGCTGCTTTTTCCGCAGGGACTGGCCGGATTGCCACAGACGCTCGTGGCGCGCTGGCGCTCCGGCGTTGGCGAGAAGGACGACGATGCTTGATGCGATACTCTCGACCGCAAACCTGACCCGGCGCTTCGGCGGCTTGATCGCTGTCAATGGTGTGGCGCTGGAATTGGGCACCCACGGCATCCATGCCATCATCGGACCTAACGGCGCGGGCAAATCGACGCTGGTCAACCTGTTGTCAGGCGAGCTCAGGGCCTCCGCCGGCAGCGTTCGCCTGCGCGGCGAAGACATCACCAACTGGACTCCCGATCGCATCGCGCGCCACGGCGTGGCCCGCACCTTTCAGCATTCGAATCTGTTCCCCGACTTTAGCGCGTTCGAAAATTGTCGTCTCGCCGCGCAATCGCGCGATGCCGGCCTGACGCGCTGCTTGAGACCCGCCGAGGCGTACCGCGAATGGAACGAAGCAGCCGATCGAGCGCTTACCATCGTCGGACTGGCCACGCGCGGAGACCTGCCGGCCAGCGCGCTGTCGCACGGCGAGCGACGCGCGCTCGAAATCGCCATGTCGCTCGCAACCTCACCTTCCGTCCTGCTTCTGGACGAGCCGCTCGCGGGCATGGGCGCCGAGGAGTCGGTGCGTATCGTCACCCTTCTCAAGCAATTGTCGGCGGCACACGCCATCCTGCTGATCGAGCACGACATGGACGCCGTCTTCGCGCTCGCTGACTGGCTGACGGTGATGGTCAACGGCGCGGTGCTCGCCACTGGCGATCCGGAGGTCATTCGGGCCAATCCCGATGTTCAGCGCGCCTACCTTGGCGCGGATTCGAACCTCTTGCTGGTGTGAACATGCTCGATGCGCGCGGCCTGCACACGTTCTACGGCAGCAGCCACGTCCTGCATGGCGTGGATTTTTCGGTCGCCGAAGGTGAGGCCGTCGCGCTCATGGGCCGAAACGGAATGGGCAAAACGACGCTGATCCGCTCCATGCTGGGACTCGTGCGTCCGCGCATGGGAACGGTCACCTTTGCCGGGGTACCGCTGACCGCATCGGCCCCCTTTCGCATCGCACGGCTCGGCATCGCCTACATCCCCGAGAGGCGCGGCATTTTTCCGAACCTTACGGTGCGCGAGAACTTGTTGATGGCGGCGCGCCATGACTCGAGCGCGCGAAATCTGGCAGACGATACGTGCGCTGCGCGATAGCGGCATGGGTATCGTGATCGTCGACAAGAATTTCCTCATGCTGTCTCAGCTCGCGCACCGTTGCGTCGTCCTAGTGAAGGGACGCAAGGTATTCGATGCGCCGCCAGCGCAGCTCGCCGCCAAGCCGGGATTGCGCGCGCAATACCTGGGCGTGTAACGGTCTTTGCCATTGTCCTTGACCCAAATCGTGGACGTCGCGGGCCAGCAACTCGAATGCGTGCGCATCGGTACCGATCATCCCGGGCCGACACTGATATTCCTGCACGAGGGCCTTGGCTCCGTGGCGCTGTGGAGGGACTTTCCGCAGCGCGTCGCCGACGCCACGGCACGCCCGGCGCTGATCTACTCGCGTGCCGGTTATGGGCGTTCGACAGCCCTCGCGGCAGCTCGCACTCCGCGCTACATGCACGACGAAGCGCTGGTGACGCTTCCTGCGCTCCTCGACGCGCTCGGCATCGTCGATCCGATTCTAATCGGCCACAGCGATGGCGCATCGATCGCGCTGATCCATGCCGGTGCACGCGTTCGCCCGGTACGAGCGCTGGTCGCGATGGCGCCTCACGTATTCGTCGAAGATCTATCGATTGCCAATATCGCGCGGGCCAGACATGACTACGAGAGCGCTCACCTGCGCGCGAGGCTCGGCCGCTATCACCTCGACGTCGATTCGGCGTTTCGCGGCTGGAACGACATCTGGCTCTCATCGGCTTTTCGCGACTGGAACATCGAATCCTACCTGCCGGGCATCGATTGTCCGCTGCTGCTGATTCAGGGTCGCGACGATGAATATGGAACACTGGCGCAGCTCGATGCCATCGAGCGTCAGGTTCGCGGCCGTGTCGACCGGGTGGAGCTCCTCGATTGCGGACACTCGCCGCATCGGGACCAGCCGCTGGCGACGCTGGCGGCGATCACCGGCTTCGTCTCCACGGTTAGCTAGCCTTTTTCAGCGCGAGCGCGCGTTCGTAGATACGATTTTTCGCGACGGCGGTGGCGGCAACCGCGATCCTGACCGATTGCGCTAGAGGCAACTCAGCGAGCAACGCCGAGAGCAATGCGTCGTGGCTCTCGATCTCAACCGGCGGCGAAGGCGCCGCCGGTTCGACGATCAGCACGAACTCGCCGCGCTTTCGATCCGGATCGGCCGCAAGCCATGCCGCGGCGTCACCCAGAGGAGTGCGGTGGATCGTCTCGAAGCGCTTGGTGAGCTCGCGCGCGATGACCAACTGGCGCTCAGGCCCGAGCGACGCGGAGAGAGCGTCGAGCGTGGCCGCAATCCGGTGCGGCGCTTCGTAGAACACCAGCGCGCAGCCGAAGTCGCGCAGGCGCTCGATCTGTCTTGCCCTCGCGCTTGCGGTCGCCGGAAGAAAGCCGCAGAACAACCACTGCGACGCCGCAAGCCCGGACGCGGACAACGCGGCGATGACGGCGCTCGGACCCGGAATCGGCACCACCGCAAAGCCGGCGTCGATCACCGCTCGCACCAGCGCCGCACCGGGATCGCTTATCGCCGGGGTTCCCGCGTCGGTCACCAGCGCGACTCGCTTACCGCCGGCGAGCCAGGCGATGACGTCGTCCGCGCGCTGCCGCTCATTGTGCGCGTGCAAGGCTGCGAGACGGCCCTTGATGCCATAGTGCGACGTCAGCGTTGCGGTAATTCGCGTGTCCTCCGCGGCGATGATATCGGCCTCACCCAGGACGTCGAGCGCGCGCAAGGTGATGTCGCGCAGATTACCGATGGGCGTTGCGACCACATATAATGTTCGCGCCAGCACCGGCGACGGTTCTCCTCTGGTCATTACGATGTTTCCCTTTTCGATGGCGCAAACCTTTGGCTTGAGATGCGCGCGCGGTGTCGCGCCGATCGCATTGCTGCTCGCCGTCGCCGCTTGCACCACTACCCCATTGTCCGGTGGCAGGCCCGGCGGGGCAACCGTTCCGCGTCCGGTCCCCGCCGCGCCTTCGGCGCCGACAGCCTCGGCGGTCCCGACGCCGCTTCTTCCTGCACCGCCCCTCGTCGCGCCACCGGTGCCTCCATCGGACGCGGTGCTGACGCGTCCCCTGCCGCCGGCCATGACCGCACCGCAGGTCACGAGCGATGCGATTGCGCTGTTGCTGCCTCTGGAGTCAGCGTCGTATGGCCTGGCGGCCGAAGCCGTGAAGGCGGGTTTCCTTGCCGCCGCCAATCGCGCCGGGATCAGCTCCCGAATCCGCGTGATCGGCCACGGCGACGACGGCGTTTTGCCGGCGCTCGCGGCGGCCGCGGATGCAGGCGTCGCCCTGGTCGTCGGCCCGTTGACGCGCGACGATCTGAAGACCGTAATCGCCATGGCACCTTCGCGCCCGCGGATGCTCGCGCTCAACCAGACCGATGACGGCTCGCTGCCCGACAATGCCTACGCGCTCGCGCTTTCAGTCGACAATGATGCCGCCCAGATCGCGCGCGTGGCGCGCGCGGACGGCGTGCGTTCGTTTGCCGTCGTGGTGAGCAACGGCGCGCTGCAGCGCCGATTCGCCGCGGCGTTCGCCGCCGAATGGCAAAACGCAGGACGAGCTCCTCTGAGCGAATATCGTTTCGACCCCAATCCTGAATTGCTGGGACAGCTCCGACGCGCGCTCGCGACGCATCCTCCCGACGCGGTGCTGCTGGCGATCGACGGCGAAGACGTCGCGCTCGCCAAGTCGTTTCTGCCGCAGGGTCGGGTCTATGCGGTGAGTCAGATCGCCGACGACTTGTCGCCGCCGATGTTGAGAGATCTCGAGGGCGTCCGCTACGTCGAGATCCCGTGGCTCGCGGAGCCCGACAGTCAGGCGTCGGCCGTCGCGCCGCGGATACGGTTCGATAGCCCGCTACTGGAGCGGCTGTACGCCCTCGGCCTGGACGCCTTGGCGCTGGCGCAGATGTTCGCCGAGCCGGTGCCTCCGGATCGTGTCGAGCTGGATGGCACAACCGGCCATCTTTCGTTGACGCCCGCCGGCACTTTTGCGCGCCAGGGCAGGATGATGGTGATCCACGATGGACGCGCGATGCCCGACCTGGCGCTTCGATGAGCGTCGGATGAATGCGGGCGCTGCTGCCGAGACCCTTGCCGCCGAATTCCTGGTGGCGCGCGGTCTCGCCGTCGTCAAGCGTAACTATCGCTGCCGCGGCGGCGAGATCGATCTCATCGCGCGTGACGGCACGACGCTGGTGTTCGTCGAAGTACGCCTGCGCAGCAGCAGCGCCTTCGGCGGAGCGCGTGCCAGCATCACCGCCGCCAAGCGCCGCCGGATCAAGTTCGCCGCCGGCCTTTTTCTGTCGAATTTGAGGCGCGAGCCGCCGTGTCGCTTCGATGCCATATTGCTCGACGGACTGGACCTGGCGCGCATCGAGTGGCTGGTCGACATCGATATTGGTTAAGGGCGGCAACCCGCTTCCGGCCCAGCGACCGAGGAGGTTTCGAGCGATCGAACCACGGCGAGGCGGCCTCGCGACGATTGTTGCTACAATCAAATTTTCTAAGGCTTCTCGCTTCGATGGACATTGCATCGCGTATCAGGGCACATTTCGCCGAAAGTGCCGAGCTCAAGCTCGCGGCAGCGGAGGCCATGGCGCCGCAAATCGCCCGCGCCGCGGCACTGATGACCGATTGCCTGCTTGCCGACGGAAAACTGTTGGCATGCGGCAATGGCGGTTCGGCTTCGGACGCACAGCATTTTGCGGCGGAGATGGTCGGTCGCTTCGAGCGCGAACGACCCGAGCTGCCGGCGATCTCGCTTACCACCGACACGTCGATCCTGACCGCGATCGCCAACGATTACGATTTCGGTCAGGTGTTCGCGAAGCAAGTTCGCGCATTGGGCCGCGCGGGCGACGTATTGCTCGCCATTTCGACCTCGGGTAACTCCGGCAACATGACCGCGGCCGTCGCCGCGGCCCACGAGCGCGAGATGCGGGTGGTTGCGCTGACTGGCAAAGGTGGAGGCCGCATCGGTGAACTCCTGTTGTCCGCGGATGTCCACCTGTGCGTACCGCACTCCAGCACGGCGCGGATTCAGGAAATCCACATCCTGACCATCCATTGCCTGTGCGACGCCGTCGACGCCAGCTTGCTGGGAGACGAATCATGATACGCAGCACGACGCCGCGCCCGCCGTCGGCATTTTCGATTTTCATTGCAGCGGCGATTTTCGCCTGCGCGCTCGGCTTGAGCGGCTGCATTCCGCTGGCGATAACAGGAGTTGCCGCCACCGCGTCGGTCGCCACCGATCGCCGCAGTACCGGTGCGCAGCTCGATGACGAGCTGATCGAAGACAAGACCGCAGTACAGGTACTCGAGCGCTTCAAAGGCAATGATGTCCACGTCAATGTCACAAGCTACAACGGCAATGTCCTGCTGACCGGTGAGGTGCCCTTTGAAAGCGTAAAGACCGAGATCGGCCAGATCGCCGGCAGGATGCCGAAGGCGCGCAGTGTGCAAAACGATCTGTTGGTCGGCGCCGCCACTGGCTTGGGCTCGCGCAGCAATGACACGCTGATTACGTCCAAGGTCAAAGCCAGGTTTGTCGAATCCAACCAGTTTCAGATCAACCATGTCAAGGTCGTCACCGAGCGCGGCATCGTCTACCTTCTCGGCATCGTGCGCCCCGCGGAAGGAAACGCCGCGGCGGAAATCGCCCGCACGACCAGCGGCGTCCAGCGCGTCGTCAAGGTGTTCGAGTACATCAATTGACGAGTTTTGCGGCGCCCGCGTTCGCCGTCAAGCTGGCCACGCGGGACGACCTTGCCGCGCGAATTGCGGCGCTGGTCCGTCCTCTGGTCTTCACCAATGGCGTGTTCGACATTCTTCATCGAGGTCACGTCACCTATCTTGATCATGCGCGCCGTCTCGGCGCGTCGCTGGTGGTCGGCGTCAACACCGATGCTTCGGCTCGCAAGCTGAGCAAAGGCGCGGAACGACCTCTCAATCCGCTCGAGGAGCGCATGGCGGTTCTCGCGGCGCTGGAATCGGTGAGCCTGGTCGTAGCTTTCGAGGAAGAGACTCCGCTTCAGCTCGTGCTGCAGTGTCATCCTGATGTCATCGCCAAGGGCGGAGATTACGACGTCGCAACCACGGTGGGCGCCGCCGAAGTACGTGGCTGGGGCGGGCGCTTCGAATCCATCCCGCTCCTCGCCGGCCGCTCGACCAGCGCGTTGCTGGAAAAAATCCGTCGATAGACTTGTGCGTCGTCTTTCCCGCCGCTGCCATGCGCCAGCGTTGCGGCGTCGTGTGGACGTGCGCCGCGAAGAAGAGCGCAACAGCTTTGTTATACTTGAGGTCTGGCTTTAGCGCCCCCATGTTCCAGACTCTCGATGCCGCGCAATTGAAGGCGCTCCTCGAAGGCGAAGACCGGCCGCACGTGCTTGACGTCCGCACCGCGGGCGAGTTTGCGCGCGGGACGATTGCTGGCGCGCAGCATGTAGAGCTTGGCACATTGCCGGCGAAAGCCGACGCTTTTGATCCTGGCTCGCCCGTCGTTCTGGTCTGTCAATCCGGGGCGCGCTCTGCGCAAGGATGCGGTTGGATGGACCAGCGCGGGTTTCAGCGCGTCTACAACCTCGGCGGCGGCATCGCCGGCTGGACGCGTGCGGGACTACCGCTTGCGAGTTAGGATCTCATGATGGAAGCGACTGTTCATTTCGATCGGGAGGTTGATGCGCGGGGGCTGAACTGCCCGCTGCCGATCCTGCGCACCAAAAAAACCCTCAACGACATGAGTAGCGGCCAGGTGTTGCGCATCCTCGCGACCGACCCGGCGGCGGTCCGCGATTTTCAGGCTTTCTCGAAGCAGACTGGAAATCAGCTTTTGCAGCATGGCGAGCAGGACGGGGCGTTCTTCTTCCTGCTCAAGCGCAAATAAACGCACAGCGCCACGGTGCGCCGAATTTGCCGCGCATCTTTCGCCGGCAAATCGCGAGACGAGCTATGACCGAGACCAGTAAGCAAGCAAGCGTCGCTGACGACACAACGGGCGTACTCGAGCTCACGTCGGATAATTTCGCGAAATCCATCGACGATCATCCCTTGGCGATCGTCGATTTCTGGGCGCCGTGGTGCGCGCCCTGCCGTGCGTTCGCGCCAGTTTTCGCTGCTGCCGCGGCGAGGCATCCGGATGCCTTGTTCGCCAAGCTCAATACAGAGGATCAACAGGAAATCGCCGCGCAATTCGGCATTCGATCGATTCCGACACTGATGATCTTTCGCGAGAACATCATCGTGTTCTCGGAACCTGGCGCGCTGGGCGCCGGAGCTTTGGAGCATGTGCTTGCCGCAGCCAAAGCGCTGGATATGGAGGCCGTGCGCCGCAGTATCGAAGCCGAGGAGGCCGCGAGCGAGTCCGAAGGCGCGACCCCGAGAGCCTAGCGCCGGTATTTGTTGAGGAAGTCGGCGACGATGCCGCGCTGGCTCTTGTCGATCGCCGATTCGAGGGTTCGGTCCGTGGGATCGTATTGCGCGGCCTTGCGGAATGCGTTGATCGCCTCCTGGTGGTAGCCCTGCGCCTGAAGCGAGTACCCCAAACAGCGCCACGGCTCGGCGCTCCAGAATTCGAGGTCCGACCAGGCGCGGCAGATCTCGGTCGCGCGGCGCCAGTTCCCGGCTCGCAGCATGCGTGGCCCCTCGCCGCGGAAAAGCGAAAGTCGCGCCTGCCGGTCCGCAAACAGGGCTGTCGTATCGACATCATTGGCGGAGGTGGCTAGCGCAGTGTCGGGCGCCTGCAGCGACGCGCCTATCCCTTTCGCGATCGCGCTGATCTTGCCAACGTCGCCCTGAAAACCACGCGACAGCAGCGACGGCGGCGACGGCACCCAGGCGACGACGGCGTTTTTGGCAGCACTGATCGACTCCGCCATCGGCTCATGCCACGCGACACCGTAGAGCCAGAGCATTGCCGCCAATCCAACCACGCCGGTGATGCTATTCAGCACTCCCGGCGGGCTGTGAGTCACCAGACAATCCTCCGCGAAATCCCAGTCGGTCTCGCCACGTTGCGCAATCTTCTCGTACGCGATCGCGACCAATATCGGCGCCAACAACGGAAATCCGCAGGCAATGCCCTCCCACCAGACACGAAACGAGCGTCGCAGCGCACGGCGCAGTTGCGCCCGGACGTCGCGCCGGGCGTAGGCATCGCTTATGGAAAACTGTAGATAAACGCCGAACAGCCATTTACCCGGAGTGAGCTGGAGTGCCGCAATCAGCAGTACCTCGATCGGCACCCAACTCAAGGTGATCAGGATCGGCGCGAACAAGGGATGCCCGACCCAGAACACGGTACGGTCGCTGATCATCCCCGGGCCGTGCAGCGCCGAGAGCAGAAGCGCGAGCACCAGTCCCCAGATCGAATAATCGAACAGCCGCGCCGCCAAGCGGTTCCACGGCCGGGGCTCGCTGGTGCGGCCGGCCTTCGCGCGCTCGAGCTCGGCCATGCGCAACTGGAAGATCCAGCTCGCGTCCTCCTGGGGAGCGTCCGTTCCCAAAAAGACGCTCTTTTCTCGTCTCCAGTTGAGGATCGCCAGGTCGGTTTGCGGGACTAGCGCCGGCTCCGGGCTAATTCTGCGTTGACGTATCCATGCCAAGCCATGGACGACCGCATAGACCAGAGCAAGTGCGAGCAGCGACAGTGTCAGCCAGACCAGAACCTGTTTCGCGACTAGCACCGCGTCGGTGGGCGTCACGAACACGATCGCGGCCGCGATGAACGCGCCGAAGAACACACACAACGCAAGTTGTCCGAGCGTCGAGCGCCCGATCGAGGCAACGCGTTCGGTCAAACCGGGATGATGCGGATGCTTTTCGGGCGAGTTCGAAGGTAGCGTCAATGCCTTTTCGTCGAGGACGATAACGTCATCGCCGGTCGCGCTTCCCCCGAGCGTTGCCGCGACATTGCTCACGAAATGCGCGATCCGCTGCTCTGTATTGGCTTCGGTGGTAACGGAGAGCTCCTTGTCGTAATGGAGCCGATGGCCGCGGTCGCTGAGTATGCGACTGGCATGATTTATAAAGCGGAGTGCTTCTTCGACATTGCCCTGCCCGTCGCGTGTTTTCGCATAATATTTTCGGATCAGGCGGCGCAGCGCGGCCCGCACTTCCTCGTCGGAGGCAAGCTGCGGAACACCGAGCGCTTCGTACAGCGTCGCTTTCATTAGTTATCTGGGCCGAAAAAGGACGGATTCTGACATTGGAATACTCCGGTAAATGAGGTTCCAATGCAAGTCGAGGGATATCGCGACTCCAAACAGGGCTTCGGAGTGGCGCCCCGCGGCATTCGCTGCCGTGCTGCGTCAGTCCCTTGGGTAGAGGCT
>WNGI01014799.1_pt1 | contig 10815 bp, 11 predicted proteins | sample 5400621 | NCBI WGS metagenome assembly WNGI01 (sample SAMN13153374, study PRJNA577476) | soil metagenome | isolation source: 20 cm soil or saprolite under Garry oak tree replicate 1 | place: USA:California | collected 2016-06-15 | reverse complement strand
TGGGTCCCGCGCAGAACGACTCTGAAGTTCGTCGTCCACGGGTTGTGCGAGCGGTAGTGACCGGAGATCGCCTGTAGCTCGGCAGACGGCTCTGGCAGCGGTCGTGCCGGGACTCCTGCGCGGACATAGCGTCGACCGCCGTGCCACAGCACGGGGGCGGCGTTCGGCGAGCGGTCCACCCGAAGAGGGAACCGATCGAACGTTGCGTCCACCGGTACGAAGAGGTCGTCCTCCAGTTGCTCCAACGGGATCTCACGACCGTCGTGGCGTAGAAGCGGTCCCTCTTCGACGACGACTATCTCCAACGTTGGCACGTAGAGGCCGGCAAGGTCGTCGTACGCAGCTGCGGCGACGTCTGCAGGCTCAGGCTCCCCGCCCGCGATCCGGATCACCGAGCGAGCAAGTCCCATCGGATTCGAGCCCATGCCGTTCTGCAGGACGATGACGCCGAGGTTCGCGTCCGGATCCGCCTGCAGGGCGGCGAGGTACCCGACCATGCCGCCGCCGTGTCCGATGAAACGGCGTCCGCCCAACTCGCGGATCAACAGCCCGTAACCGTACGCGACCGTGCCGTCTTCCCAGGGCGTCCCCGTGCTCATCTGGGCGAATGCCTCTTCACTGAGCAGGCGGCCGTTCGGTCCTTCGCCCCCGCGCATGAGCAGTCTGACGAAGGCGGACATGTCCTCCGGAGTTGAGGCGATGGAGCCGTCGGCGGTCCCGGTCTCCAGCCAGGTCGCCGGCGCGAGCGGCGCGCGGGAGTGGGTGAGCCGATCGTCGTGAAGGTATTCGTAACCGACCGCCAGTCGCGGCCGGATGTCGTGGGTGATGGCGGGCTCGGTCGAGAGCATCTCGAGCGGCTCGAGGATGCGAGTGCGGATGATCTCTGGGTACGGCCGTCCCTCGACGGCTTCGAGCACGAGCGCCCGAGCGCCTTGTAGCCGACGTTGGAGTAGTGGAAGCGTTCGCCCGGCGCGGAGAACGTCGGCAAGTCGCGGAGCGACCAAACCTGGAACGCAGCCTCCGGAGTTCCGTCGATGCCGGCCACGATCCCGCCGGTGTGCGACAGCAGGTGGGCGATCGTGATCGGCGCGTGACCAGCAGGTTGCGGCACGACGAACCAGGGGAGGTAGTTGTCCACGGGCGCGTGCAGGTCGAGCAGTCCCTCGTCGACCAGTTGGAGGATTGCGACCGCAGTGAACGTCTTGCCGATGGAGCCGATCTCGAACAGCGTGTCGGGAGTGACGGGCCGGCGCGATTCGAGCTCCGCAAATCCGTAAGTGCGGATGAGAATCGTGCCGTCGCGGTCGGCCAGTCCGAGTGTCAGTCCCGGTATTCGTCCGCGCTCCATAGCGAGCCGAGCCGCATCGTCGATTGCGGCCAGCACGGCGTCACCGATCACCGGGCCATCGTAGTAGCGGCCGTGTTCCCGGAAGTCTCCCTCGGTCAGCGTCCGGCGGCTTGTTCAAGCTATTCTGCACGCATCAACAGAGAGGAAGGGCTGCATTGGGCTCCAAGAGACAGACGACGATGGCCAAACTGACACGCGAGCGCAAGGTGAAGGAAAAGCGTGAGCTGAAGGAAGAGAAGAAGGCAGCGGCAGCCGCGGCGAAGGCGGCCGGCACGTACTCGTACGACGGCGAGCCGGTCGAGGCTCCCGCCCTGGACGCGACCGACCCGACTGACGAAGCGGCCACCGCCGACCCGGCAATTGCCGCGGCCGGCGAAGATCGCTAACGGGCGACAGTCAGAGACAGCCAGACGTCGGTTCCACCGCCGGGCGCGTTCGCAGCGCCTGCTCGTCCATCGTGCGCTTCGGCGATCGTTTCGACGATCGCCAGGCCAAGGCCGCTGCCGTCTGCGGTCGTCTTCTGCGCCCGGCTGAAACGCTCGAACGCAAGGTGGAGGAAATCGGCGGGGAAACCGTCGCCCTCGTCCACCACGTGCAGCTCTGCAGAGCCGTTGCGCTGTTCGGCCCTGAGGGTCACGCGGCCCGCGCCGTGAGTGAACGCGTTGTCGACCATGTTCGCGAGTGCTTGCTCGAGGAGCGAACGGTCAGCCGAGACGACGAGCGGATCGTCGTCCGCGATTACCGACAGGTCACGGCCTTCAGACTTCGAGCGGGACTTGAAACGTCCCGCGACCGTCTCGAGGACGTCGGCGACGTCGACCGGCTCACGCCGCAACGGCACGCGGCCCTGCTCAGCGCGTGCCAGGAGCAGCAGGTCGTCCGCGATCCGGGAGAGACGCTCGGTGTCCTCGGCCGCGCCGCGGATCGCCGCCTCGAGCTCCGCGGTCGTACGCGACCGTCTGAGCGCCAGTTCGAGCTCGGTCTTGATCAGCGCGAGCGGCGTCCTCAGCTCGTGGCTCGCGTCCGCGACGAAACGACGCTCGCGCGCGAGCCCGTCGCCGATGCGAGCCAGCATCTCGTTCAGCGTCTCACCGAGTCGCGAGACTTCGTCCCCGCTCGGCGGGACCGGCAGCCGATCCTCGAGCGACGAGGCCGAGATGGCGGCCGCTCGCCGCCGCATCGCTTCGATCGGACGCAAGGCCGCGCCGGCGAGCCCGTAAGCGGCGAGCGAGGCGAGGATCAGCGCCAGCGGGCCGCCGATCAGGAACCCGTTGCGCAGACTGACAAGCGTCTCCGCTCTGTTCGCACGGGTCGCGCCGACAATCAGCACCATCCGCGTCTGCCCGCGCGCGACGGGCAACGCGAGCATGCGCGCCGGCTCGTCGAGTCCCGGAACAGAGGTTCGGTTGAGGAAGAAAGGGCCGCGTAGCGCGTGGGAGAGATCGCGAGGCGAGAGAAGCGGCGTATGCCCCACGGGGTTCGTCGAGTCGACGACCGAGCCGGTCGCGCTCAGCAACTCTGCGAAGGTCTCCCCGTGCTCGATGAGCGAGCCGTGCGTGGACTTGAGCGAGCCGTCACGCCGCACGAGCGCTGAGACGTCTTGTGCGCGCGAGCGCAGCTGGACGTCGAGAGCGTTGGCGAGGTCGTTCGACACGCGCGCATAGACGAGCCAGCCCGCAAGCAGCAGGACGACGGCCATTGCCAGGGCGAAGACGAGCGTCAGCCTGAGCCTGATCGGGAGGCGGTTCACACCTCGTCACTCTCGCGCAGCCGGTAGCCGATTCCGCGCACGGTCTCGATGGACTCCGTCCCGAAGGGCCGATCGACCTTCTCCCGGATGTATCGCACGTAGACGTCGATGACGTTCGAGCGGTTCTCGTACGCGAAGTCCCAGGCGTGCTCGAGCAACTGGAGCCGGGAAAGAACCTGTCCGGGGCGGCGCATGAACGCCTCCAGTAGCGCGAACTCCTTCGGTGAGAGACTGATCTCCGTCCGACCCCGCCACGCTCGTCGCGAAGCCGGGTCGAGGCGGAGCGTTCCGACGACCAGCTCCGTCGGTCGCTCGCCGCCGCCCCGTCTGATGAGGGCGCGTAGCCGCGCAAGGAGCTCGGCAAACGAGAAGGGCTTCGTCAGGTAGTCGTCGGCGCCGACGTCGAGCCCGGCGACGCGGTCGTCGACGCCGTCGCCCGTCGTCGCCACGTCCGCCGCGTGTCCCTCTTCCACCAAACCTCTCCGCAGGAGGCTGGCCATCTTCAGTTCATCCTCGACGATCAAGACGCGCATCGCTCAAGTGTGCCCGCGCTCCATGAGAGTCGGATGAGAAGACTCGCTCTGACCTCTCATCTTCCGCTCAGATAGCCGGGCTACGTTGAAATCGTGAAACGGGTCTCGATCGTGTTCCCGGTCTGCCTCCTCGTCGCCGCCTGCGGCGCCTCGAAGACGCCGCCGCCGACCACCCCAGCGGCGGCACCGAGCAAGCCTCTGCCGACTACGACGGCGGGACAGTCGCCGAACGCCTTGCAGGGCGAGGCGAAAGCAGCAGCGACCGGAGACATCCCGGACAACCAGGTCTATGTGGTCTTCAGCGACCCTCGAGGCGGCTACTCGATCAAGTACCCGGAGGGCTGGGCGCAGAGTGGATCGGGGAAGCGCGTCACCTTCTACGACAAGAACAACCTCGTCCGCACCGTCATCCGGTCAGGAGGCGCGCCCACGCTCGCGCAGGTGTCGGCCGAGTTGAAGGCTCTGAAGGCGTCGACTCCGTCGCTTCGCTTCCGCTCGCCGCAGCGTGTTCGGATCAGCGGCCGGCCGGCAATCAAGGTCGTCTACACGACCGAGAGCGCGCCCAACCCCGTTACGAACAAGCGCGTGCAACTCACGGTCGATCGCTACTACCTCGCGCGGGGAAGCAAGCGCGCGATCGTTGACCTCGGGTCGCCGGTAGGTGTCGACAACGTCGACGGCTATCGACTCATGGTTCAGAGCTTCCGTTGGAAGTAACGAGCCTGTATCGCGAGCCGCCGCGCGAGCAAGAGCAGGCGACGGCTGCGGTCGAGTTTCTCGACGTCTTCAGGATCTACCGCTCGGGCCCTGCAGAGACGGTCGCGCTCCGCGGCCTCGATCTCCGTATCGAGGTGGGTGAGTTCGTTGCCGTGCTCGGCCCTTCGGGCTCGGGGAAGAGCACATTTCTGTCGCTCGCCGCGGGACTAGAGCAGCCTTCGGCCGGCGAGGTGCGCGTCTTCGGACAGCCACTCGACCGGCTCGACGAGGCAGGCCTCGCAGCCTTTCGGGCGCGCCGCATCGCGATCATCTTCCAGAGCGACAACCTGTTGCCCTTGCTGACGGCGCGCGAAAACGTCGCGACGGCCGTTCGGCTTGGCGGGAGGCCCAACGCGCGCTCGCTCGCAACCTCCGCACTCGGTACGGTCGACCTCGCGCCGAGGGCTACGCATCGTCCGGCCCAACTCTCCGGCGGCGAACAGCAGCGCGTCGCCGTCGCCGCAGCCCTTGCCCGTGATGCACCGCTTGTCCTGGCCGACGAGCCGACCGGGGAGCTGGACCTGAAGAACGAACACCGCATAGTCGAAGAGCTGCGTCGCCTCCGCGCTGAGCTCGGCAGCACGGTGGTCACCGTCACCCATTCGCCGAGGCTCGCCTCAACGGCCGACCGCGTGGTCGAGATCCGCGACGGCAGAGTCGCGTGACGTCCGTCTCCAGTTGCCGCGAGCTGGTGGTGGAGTACGGCACCGGTGACGGGCGCGTCCGAGCACTGGACGGCGTGTCGCTCGACGTCACGGCCGGCGAACGGCTCGCTTTGCGCGGCCGCTCCGGCTCCGGGAAGACAACATTGCTGCATGCGCTCGGTGGTCTCGTGGCGCCGACCGGGGGTGAGGTCGAACTGGACGGGAGGCCGCTGGCGACGCTCGACGAGGAGGCGCGTCGCAGAATCCGGGCTTCGAGGATCGCCTACGTCTTTCAAGGTGCGAATCTGCTGCCGAGGTTCACGGGCTTCGAGAACGTGGCGTTCGCCATCCGGACGACGTCGAGTGTCGACGCCCCCGCTGATCCACTGATGTTGCTGGGGCTCGTCGGCCTGGCGGGCAAGGCAGAGCATCTTCCCGGCGAGATGTCGGGCGGCGAACGGCAGCGCGTAGCTCTTGCGCGCGCGCTCGGCCAGCACCCGGCACTCCTGCTCTGCGACGAGCCGACCGGCCAACTCGACTCCGACACGGGCGCGCGGATCCTCGACCTCATCGACGCGCTTCAGCGCGAGTTCGGGTTTGCGCTCGTGACAGCGACGCACGACGAGGTGGTCGCGGCCCGGCACGATCGCGTGCTCGAGCTGGAGGAAGGTCGCGTCGTGGGAGAGAGCGCGTGACGTTCGCGTCGCTGGCGTTCGCCAACCTGCTTCGGACGCCCGGCCGCACGATCGTGCGCGTCGTCGTTCTCGCAGCCGCCGTTGCGCTCGTCGGCGCGATGATCCTCTTCATCGGGCATTCGCTGCGCACGATGACCTCGAGCTCGGTGCGAAGCGTTCCGCTCGACTGGCAGGCACCTGTCGCTTCGCGACACGCAGCGGAGCGCGCCGCAAGCGCCGTGTCCAAGCAACCCGGCGTGCTCGACGCGTTGCCGGTGGCGACCGCTCCGTTTGCAGGCGCGACCCACATCAAGCAGGGCACGGGGATCTTCCGCTCGGCGTCCGGATCGATTCTGGCGGTGCCTCAGCGCTACTCGCAGGACATCCACACGGTCCGCTTCCTACGCGGCTCACTCCTTCGCGGCCAGGTCGTGCTCGACCAGCAGCTCGCGGCCACGCTGCAAGCTCAGCCGGGGGACATGGTGTCCTTCACGGCGCGGCCGGGCAAGCCGCCTGTTCGGGTTCGTGTCAGCGGCATCTCGGTCGTGAGCGCAGGAGACGTCCTTTTCCAGCCGCTGAATCCGCTGCTGGGACCGGCACCAGCCCAACCGCCCGTCGAGATCGCGGTCATGACGGTCGGGACGTTCGCACAGAAGCTTGCGCCGCAATTGCCGACGGTCGCGTCGTCGAGCGGGCTCCCAGGATTCCCGGGCTCGGTTCGCGGCACGCAGTGGCAGGTGCAGGCGCAGGTCGACCCGGCGCAACTCACCGGCGGGCCGGCTCAGGCTCTTCGACAGGCCACCGGTCTCCGCAACCGGATCCAGAGCTCGCTGCCAGGACAGGTCAGCTTCGTCGACAACTTGGCCGAGAGCCTCAACACCGCGACAGGCGATGCGCTCTATGCGGAGACGCTGTACATCATGCTGACGCTTCCCGGCGCACTCATCGCGCTCGGGCTCGCGTACCTCGCCGCGCTCGGGACCGTCGAGCGCGACCGGCGCGAACTGTCACTGCTTCGCGCTCGCGGTGCCTCGCGGCGCGGGCTCGTGGCGCTCGCCGGGATCGAGAGCCTCCTCGTCGGGGTGGTCGCGGGTGTCCTCGGGAGCGGCATCGCTCTGCTCGCGCTACGTGTCGTTCATGTCGGACATGGTCCCCTGACGCTCTGGCACGTCGTCGCGACGGTCGGCGGTTGCATCGCGCTTGCCGTGCTCGGCGCTGCGGCGGCGCGTCTTGGCGCGGGCGCGACTGCGTTGCGAGGCGACGTTGCCGAAGGACGTCGTCCGCAGAGGTCCCGCAAGCCGCTCTGGCAGAAGCTGTACATCGACGTCGCTGCACTCGTCGTCAGCGGGCTCGTCTACTGGCTCACGGCAAGGACCGGCTTCTCGGCGGTCGTCAATCCCGATTCGAACCCGACGCTCTCACTCTCGATCTACATGTTCCTCGCTCCGGCGTTCCTCTGGCTCGGCGCAGCGCTGCTGCTCGTGCGGCTCCGGGGGGCCCTGCTCGAGAGAGTGGCGCGCCGGGTTACCGGTGGACGGGCGCGCACGCTCTCGGGTCTCTTGCTCGCGAGCGCCGGTCAGCGCAGCGCTGCGATCAACCGCGGATTGCTGCTCGTCGGGCTGCTGCTCGCCTTTGGCGTGAATCTAGGAGTCTTCGCCTCGACGTACGACCAGCAGGCCCGCGTCGACGCGCAGTTGACGCTCGGTGCCGATGTCGTCGCCAGCGCTCCCGCGGAAGCCCTGAAAGCGCATGGGCTGGAGCGGAAGATCGCGCAAGTCCCGGGAGTCGCCGGAACCACCTCACTCGACCATTCCTACGCTTACGTGGGCCCGGATCTGCAGGACACCTTCGGCGTCGACGCGGCCACGCTGACCAACGGTACGTCGCTTCGCGATTCCTACTTCATCGGAGGAACGACTAAGCACCTGCTCGCGCAGCTTCGTGCGCAGCGGGACGGCATCCTCGTCTCGAAGGAGACCGTCACCGACTACTCGTTGAACATCGGCGATCTGCTCAAGCTGCGGATCCTCGATCACGCGACCGGCAAACTCCGCACCACGCCGTTCCACGTCGTCGGCATCGTCCAGGAATTCCCGTCGGCGCCGCGCGACTCGTTCATGGTCGCCAATCTCGACTATCTGCTCACTTCCACGCACGATCCAGGACCGAATGTGATCTTCGCCAGGACGACAGGCGACGCTGCCGCGGTCGCGAGACGTGTCGCCGACGTCGCACAACCTGCGGGTGCACGGGTGGACGACATCACGACACAGACCGCGCAGACGGTCAGCTCGATCACGACCGTCGACATGAGCGGAATCGCGAAGATCGAAGAAGCGTTCGCCGTGATCCTTGCCGCGGCGGCGATGGCGCTCTTCGTCGTCCTCGGGCTCGCCGAGCGCAAGCACGAGTTCGCGACGATGGCCTCGATCGGCAGCTCCGTTCGCGAGATCAGTGCGTTTCTCTGGAGCGAGGTCGCAATCGTTCTCGCCGGTGGCCTCGCATTGGCGGCCCTCCTCGGCTGGCTGCTGGCGGAGATGCTCGTCGCGATGCTTCAGCACGTGTTCGACCCGCCACCCGACCACCTGGCCGCTCCGTGGCTCTTTCTCGTGGGCCTTGCCCTGGCCGCCGTGCTCGGCGCGCTGCTGACGACAGTCGTCGTCGGTCTCCGGCTCCGGCGCCTTCCACTCGGCGAGATCCTGCGCGAGCAGTAGGGCAGATACCCCTTCCAAGATCGAGTCGAACGAGATAGACCGGCGGCCTGTACACCGTTAGGAACGCCTGGTTGAAGATCTCGATGAACCCGGCCCACGGTGACGGCGGAACGTGCTACGGCGATTCGGGCGGCCCGAACTTTCTCGGGGCCGGCGACACCGAGACGAACATCGTCGCGGGCACGACCATCACCGGAGACTTCATGTACCGGGCGACGAACGTCGACTACCGGATGGACACGCCGTCCGCTCGGTCATTCCTCGAGCAGTTCGTCACGCTTCCGTAATTGATCTAGTCCAGCGCGGCGGCGAGCGCCTGCTTGCCGCCGCTGAGGATCGGTTCGCCGTGCGAGACGAGCACGCGCTCGACCGGGAGGTCGAGGAGCGGGCGCAGTGTTCTGCGCAGATCGTCGTGTGTTCCCTTTCCCAGCCAGCGTTCCGGGCACAGGCGTAGCGGGTCGGACGTTGGACGCGGCTTCGCGCCGACGCCGAGGAGGACGTCCCCGACGACGACCGCGCGCTGGTCCGGCAGCCAGTACACGACCTCCGCCGCCCGCGCTGTCTGGAAGGCCCGAATGCCGCCGGGCAGCGCGTCGCCGGCGCGGAACGGATCTGTTACTTCGATCCCCCGGCTCTTGAGCGGCCGTTCGGAGCGCGCCGGCGCCCATACTCGCTTCGCGCCGAGCGTACCCGTGCTCCGCCCGTGCCAGTAAACGGTGATGAGCACGTGGTCGGCTGCCGCAACCTCGCTGGGCGGATCGATCGGGTCGATCAGCACGAGCCCGTCGCTCGTCTCCACGGCGAGCGAGCCGACGTCCTCCTCCCAATGGTCGTGGAACGCGGTCCAGCGACGCAACCCAGGTGCGATCTCCACCATGGCGCCATTTTCCCTAACAAGACCTCAGTAGGCTGCGCCCATCCGCAGGCTCTTCTCCATCGGTGTCGTGACCGCGGCCCTGCTGGCGGCGGCTGGCTGCGGCGGGTCCGACAAGTCCTCGACTCCGCCGGGCGGCTACTCTCTTCCCGCGCCGCCGACGACGACGACCACGACCGGCGGGACCGACCCGCTCGAGGGCGCGGGCACGACCCCTGTCGTGGGCACCTCGAGCGGCAGCGAGACTTCGCTCCTCGACCGCATCGCCGTCGGCCGGCACGAGGGCTACGACCGTGTCGTCTTCCAGTTCCAGAACGTCCTACCTGACTATCGCATCGAGTTCGTCCAGCCGCCGTTGAAGGAAGACGGGTCAGGCAACCCTGTGAGCGTGCAGGGCAATGCGATCGTGATAGTGCGTATGGAGCCGGCATCGGGCTTCGACCTGAACACAGGCGAGGGCGTGATGACCTACAAGGGGCCGAAGCGGATCGGCGGAGCGGCGGCGGGCACCTCGGTCGTGCAGGAGCTCGTCCGCACCGGCGATTTCGAAGCCGTGCTGAGCTGGGCGATCGGGCTCTCGGACGAGGTCGACTTCCGTGTCCGGATGGCGACGTCACCCGCCCGGCTGATCGTCGACTTCCGTAACCATTAGGGCATGACCGGTCCCGCCGAGCGGGAAAAGGTCCTGGCGAAGCTCCGGGAAATCTGTCTCGCTCTGCCGGAGACGAGCGAGCGGCCGAGCCATGGCGCGCCCACGTTCTTCATCCGCGAGAAGCGCTCGTTCCTCATGGTGCTGACAAATCACCATGGCGACGGACGCTTCGCGATCTGGTGCGCGGCGCCTCAAGGCATGCAGGAGATGCTGGTGGACGCGGATGGGGAGCGCTTCTTCGTGCCGCCCTACGTCGGTCATCGCGGCTGGCTCGGGCTGCGTCTGGACCGCGGGATCCACTGGGATGAGGTGACCGGGATCGTCGAGGACGCCTACGCGGAGGTCGCTCCCGCGAAGCTTGTCGAGGCCGCCCGGCTCGGCCGTGCGTAGACCTCCTATTTGATCCGGAGCGGCCGGCGCGAGAGAATCCGCGCCAACCCCAACTAGGAGGCGGAACTGTGGCCGATTATTCGGCGCACGAGAAAGACCGGCGCATGCTCCACGCTCTCGGTTACGCCCAGGAGCTGCGGCGCGGGATGAGCGGTTTCTCGAACTTCGCCATCTCGTTCACGATCATCTCGATCCTGTCCGGAACGCTCACGCTCTACGCGACGGGCATCAACTACGGCGGGCCGGTCGAGGAGGCCTACGGCTGGCCGATCGTCTCGCTCTTCGTGATCATCGTCGCTCTCGGGATGGCCGAGATCGCATCGAAGTATCCGACCGCGGGCGGTCTCTACTACTGGGCCTCGAAGATGGGAGGGCCCGTCTGGGGCTGGTTCACGGGGTGGTTCAACCTGATCGGACAGATCGCGATCACCGCCGGCATCGACTACGGCGCGGCGATCTTCACCGACGCGCTCCTGAATC
>WNGI01006743.1_pt1 | contig 10815 bp, 9 predicted proteins | sample 5400621 | NCBI WGS metagenome assembly WNGI01 (sample SAMN13153374, study PRJNA577476) | soil metagenome | isolation source: 20 cm soil or saprolite under Garry oak tree replicate 1 | place: USA:California | collected 2016-06-15 | reverse complement strand
ACGGCGGACTGAAGCGTGAGAATGGCCAGCGCTTCCGTGACATGATCCTGTCACATGGTGGCACTCAGGATGTTGCAACGCTGTACCGCACATTCCGCGGGCGTGATCCCAGCGTCGAGCAGTTGCTCGAAGAAAGAGGTTTGAAGCCTCCGCCAAAGTGATGGCTACCGGCTAACAGCTACCGGCCACCGGCTACCTACCCAGTTTGTAGCTGGTAGCCGTTAGCCGGTAGCAACCATTGTGCGAAACAATGATTCCAGGGCCGCCTCCGGATCATTCGTTAAGCCCTCATGCACTGGTCCACACTGAATCACGTCCGATCGCGGTGAGGTCAGCCAGTGAAAGCGTTCGGATTGCACTGGTCCACACTGAATCACGTCCGATCGCGGTGAGGTCAGCCAGTGAAAGCGTTCGGATGGTGGAGCAAGCGCAATTGGTCCCGCCTTCTCGTCGCCTTTGCAAATCGCTTTGCATGACTTCAGATATTTGATGAGCAGCGCGACATCTACACCATGCGCGCGACTGCTGAGCTCTACTTTGTTCGTGATCACGCGCATGTCGAGAAACTCCGTCGTCCGCGCGTGAACGATTACACCCACAGGTGCAAACGCTCCCGTATGCACGTGAGGTACAACGCGAAGCACCGCAAAATTGTACGCGATCTGATTGGCGTCGGGGGCCAATGCCTTCACGCGCTTCTTCATCGACGGGCTGCCAGACGCTGACGTGGCATACGCGTACCGCGAGCTTGCGCTTCGATTGCCTCGCCAACGAACGCGCGTGGACCCTCGAGCCGAGTCTCGAGATAATCGACATATCTGCGACGTGTTTTCTTCGGTGTCGAATAATCGGCGGTGACGGTCTTATCCATGAGCAGCGCATCGGGTAAAGCGTCAACAGCGCGCGTAATCACGTCGGGAGTAAAACGCTCCGACAATTGATCATCCGCTTTCTCGATATCGCCAGCACATGACAGCAGCACATGATCCTTGATCAACGGAAACGGCGATCGCGTTCGCGCTTCATTCACCGATTGCCAGTCGTGATGGGCATACAGCGCAGCTCCATGATCGATGAGCCATGGTAGCCTGTTCCAGATCAGAATATTGGGATTTCGATGCGTTCTGTCAGGATTCGTCACGAACGCATCGAACCATACGATGCGCGCGGCAAGATCCGGCGTTATGAGATCGCCTGCCGCTGAGCCATCGAAGTTGAATGCACCATCGAGATAACGCATTCCGAAATTGATGCCATGACTCGCGCGCAGAAGATCCCGAATCTCAGGATCGGGCTCTGTTCGTCCGAACGCTTCCGGAATGTCGATTAGAGCGAGCTCGGGAACTGGCAATACCTCCTGCGCGAGGAGGCCCACGATCACTTCGGCGATCAATGCTTTTGCTCCCTGCCCTGCACCCCGAAACTTCGCGACGAATAAATCGCGTGCATCCGTATCGACTATCGCGGGAAGCGATCCACCTTCACGCAGAGGTTGAACGTATCTCGTAGCTGTGAGAACTCGAAGACTCGACACGTCGCGGAAGATAACCACTCCCGTAAACGTGACGAGCCCGCTGCGTCACCATCGACGCAGCGGGCTCGCACTCAGGACTTCTGTCGTAATGCTACTGGCAGACCGGCATTCCGTGAGGCAGGGGTAATGTGCAGGTCTTGGTCGTTCCATCCTGCGTGATTGTGATCGTCGCTGTCGCGGAACCGTTGTACGTGATCACTTCTCGCCGATCATGAACTGTCGAGGAGCCACCGGCCGGAGTCACTGACGAATGCATCGAGCGAATTACTGAGCCGGCGGTCGGGTAAGTTGGCTTGCCCGATTCTACGGGGATAATCAATCCCGACACCGTATCGCCGACGAGTCGAGTCGCGACGAACGGACCGTCGGCGTTCTTTCCTGACGTCGACTCTTCACCACGCGATGTACCGTTGACTGTTCGTTGAGTGCTGCCGACCGCGAGCCCGGTTACCGTACGATCGCTCGAGTTGTTCACTGTCGACACGGCACTATCGCGACGAGTCACCGTTCCCTTTACAGAGATCTGCTCGTTGACTGTGTTTGTCGTGGTATCTGGTGCCGATTGAACAGTTCCGTCGGTCTTTTTGAATGACGCGGATTTATTGATTGTGAGACCGCGAGGATCTGTGAACGGCGCGCACGTCACGCGACCCGTCGAGCTCGAGAACGTGCAATCGCTCGAGAAATGTCCAAATCCGAACGGACCACCATCGAAGCCACGCCCGAATCCGACTCCGCCGAGGAAGTCCGGTCCCATCCCGCCTCCCATCATTCCGCGTCCGCCCATTCCATGATCATGGTCGTGTTGCGGTGGCAGGAAGGCGCCGGTCGTACCTTCGTCAGATGCAAACGTGTTTTGGGTGGACGAGAAGCCAGCAGGAAGTGTTACGAGTACGTCATTGAGTGAAAGCAGAGAATTCGTTGGACTCGTCGTATCGAGACACGCGGCGGCAGCAAGAGCCAGCGCGGCGACGGTCATTCGTTGCAGCAATCCTTTCATTGTTGTCGTTCTCCAGTTTGGTTGCCGTCGCTTGGCGCCGGCGTTCAGGGAGAGCAACACGTGATCTTGGGGATACCCTTATTACCCGCTGCCCGCTGCCCGCCGCCCGCTACCCGCTGGCCCCTAGCCGCTGAGTTGTTAAAGCGGAAGCGGGTAGCGGGGAGCGGGATTAGAGCGTGTCGCTCCGGGGTAACCAAGGTGCGAGTTTGACTCGCAGCGTCTTGAGCGCCTTACCCATCTGCGCTTCCACCGTCTTTACTGATATCCCGAGTGTCGTCGCAATCTCGGAGTACTTCAATCCATGCGTACGGCTCAGCTCGAACACTTCTCGGCAACGCTCTGGTAATTCCGCGACCGCTGACTTGAGCGCGCGATCGATTTCCTCCTCGACGAGCTGCGACGGAGCCGATTCGCGCATCTCGCTCTGCCGCACCAGCTCCGGCTCGCTCTTTCGCTCGACCCGCTCATGGCGCACGTGGTTAAGCGCCCGGTTGCGTGTTGATTGAAACAGGTAAGCTTGCGGTGAGCTCTCGTCAGCTAATTTTTCACGCCGGCGCCATAGCTCGAGCATGACGTCCTGGACCACCTCTTCGGCAACCGCACGAGAGCGTACTATGGATTCAGCAGACCTGACGAGCGACGGGTACCATGTCCGGAAAATCGCATCGAATGCTGCTTCATCGCCCCGTTTTAGGCGGTCGAGAAGCTCGTCGGGCGGCGGCATTGCCACAATTTACCTCTGGATTAGGGGTAATAAGGGGCCCGGGTGTTAATTAGGGTATGACAGATGGTAGACCCAGCCCAGACGAGATGAACGACGCTGATTGGGAGGCGCTCGCTCGCTATGTTGTCGGCGAAAGTCCACCCGGCGAAGTTGAGCAACTCGAAGCGCGTTTTGCAGCGCAGCCCGCGGACAAGAAGCTGCTCGACGCGCTCGCGATGGTCACTCGACGAATTGCATCGACAGTTCCAGCTGATATCGATGTCGAAGCTGCGCTTCTAAGAGTGAAAGCTCGGCGCAATGAGTCCACAACTCAGCCGCTTGAATTCAGACGCCCGATTGTGGACGCCCGGCGACCGGTACGGTGGCACGTGCCGGTCCCGGCATTGGCCGCAGCTGCCCTGCTCGCGATTGGTGTTGCAGGGTATCTCACCATGCGAACGCCAAAGAGCGCAATCCCGGTTTCGTCTTCCGCTCCAATGGTCGCGACTGGTGTTGGCGTTCTCGATTCGCTTCGGCTACCCGACGGAACTCGAATTGTCATTGGTCCATTGAGCTCGGTCAAAGTGGCAGCAGGATATGGTGTGACGAGTCGCGAAGTAGACGTGCGAGGCGATGCTTACTTCGACGTAGTGCACGATTCGTCAAAACCGTTCACCGCGCATGCTCTGCACGCAACGATACAGGATGTCGGGACAAAGTTCGCCGTGCGAACAGATGCAGCCGACGGTGTATCAGTATCGGTGACCGAGGGGTCAGTTGCTCTACAGGGTACGAGTCCAATTCCCAGTGGCGGGAATGCGCCACGCGGTGCAATTGTTCTCAAACCTGGCGAGAAAGGCGTTGTGCGCTCTGATGGTCAGACAATAAAAGAGCGCGCAGGTCCGGAAGACGTTGCATGGATGCGACACCAGCTCGTATTCCGTGAAGCTCCGCTTTCTGAAGTTGCGGCTTCGCTGAATCGCTGGTACGGAATCGACCTGCGCGTTCCGGACGCTTCACTTGCTACGCGACATCTTACTGCAACGTTCTCGGGCGAATCGCCGGAGCGCGTGCTCGATGTAATTCGATTGGTGTTGGGCGCGGATATCGAGCGTCATGGCGATACCGCGATAGTGCGCGCGAAAAGGTAGGCATTAACGGAGGAAGCGGACGATTGAAATAATTCGTCTTGGACGCAACGGCGCGCGATACACGCTCTGGTGCGTCCTTGCTGTTGGCGCCTCGTTGACTTCACGGGCAGCCGGTGCACAGTCCACTTGTCCACCGTCCGCCCGCGGCGCATCTGCTGCGCCCGCAACGGAATGGGACGGCACTCTAGCCCGCAGAGTCTCGTTGCATGGTCGCGATGTGTCGTTGCGCGAAGCTCTCGACCGACTCTCTGCTGCGGCGCACGTCCGTCTTTCATATACGGCCGAGGAGCTGCCGCTTTCACGCTCGGTCTGTTTGACGTACGAGTCCACATCTGTTGGTGACGTTCTGATCGATCTTCTCGATGGGACTTCGCTTCATCCGGTCGACGCGGGTAACGATCAGGTAGTGCTCGCGCCAAAGCCTGCAACAATGACTGCCGAAACTGCACCGACAGTGACGATGATGCGCGCGGTGAGTGTTCTCAATCGCGTCGTAGTCACCGGAAGCGCAGCAGGTGGATCGCAGCGTTCGCTTCCGATTGCGCTCGACGTGATCAGCGGACAACAAATCTCGCAGCGCGGTGCAGGATCGCTTTCGACAATGCTTGACGGAAACGTTCCGGGACTCTGGTTATGGGACCAGTCGCCGCTCAATCTCCTCGCGCGCTACGGAAGTATTCGCGGAGCGAGCTCATTCGGCGTGAGTTATCCGAAGGTTTATATCGATGGAATCGAAGTCGCTAATTCTCTTCTTGTCACGATGCTCGACCCGGACGCGATTTCACGCATCGAGGTAATCCGCGGCCCGCAGGGCGCAGCGCTTTACGGCGCCGATGCAATCAGCGGCGTCATGAACATCGTCACTCGACAGGAAGGGACTGAAGGTGGAGCGCCGCGCGCTCAGCTTACGACTTCCGGTGGCGCTTCAGCAAGTCAGTTTGCCGGCGGAAGTGTCCTCGCGCAAAATCATTCACTCACTTTCCGAAACGGCACAGGCGTCCGCTCCGCGCGACTCGGCGTGAGTCTCACGACTCTTGGCGCATTTATTCCCGACGCGTACAGTCGCCAGCTCGCAGCAAATGGCGGCGTGCGATTCGTCGGTGCACGGAGCGTCGTAACTGGAACGTTCAGACTCTTCGCTCAGGATGCGCACACTCCATCGAGTCCGCTTCTCGCAGGGTTCACCAGCAGCACTTCGGGATTCCCCGATTCAACCGATCGTCAAACGGTGCGGCAGTACACCGTCGGCACAGTCGCAACATTCAGACCGGGAGATCGCTGGACGAACTCGGTCGTCGCTGGGTTCGACGGCTACAAGTTGAAAAGTGCTTCTGTTCTCGACGGAGCGTTTCCCTCCGCGAGCGACTCGGCCCTTCGCGCCGCGCGGGGAAATGCAATTCGCGGGACCGTTCGCGCGAGCACAGTCGGGCAATTCGGCGATACTGACGCTGCATCAGCGACAGTCACACTCGCAGCCGAGACTTCGTTGATACGCGATCACACCGACACGACGGCGCCCTTTGCTTATTACCGTCCGGGTGATCGTGATCGACCGGAAGGGATTGGCGGCACGAGTGGCAATGGCGGAAGCAATCCTCCACCGTCTGGATCGGGTAGCCCGCCAACCTCACCTACTCAGACAACTTCGATTGTCGATACGCGAAGCAACACCGGTATCATCGCGCAGACAAACGTCTCGTGGCGCGATGAGTTCTTCATCAACACAGGATTGAGACTCGAGCGCAATACAGGCTTGAGTGGAATCGGTGAGTGGGAGACTCTGCCAATGTTTGGCGCGGCTTTCGTTCGCTCACTCGGCCTCGCGACTCTGAAAATTCGGAGCGCATACGGCAAGGGGATTCGACCACCGCAAACGAGCAGCCGTGCCGGAACATTGATGGGTCTCAACAGATCGCCCTTCAGTCAGCTTCTTTCAGCCGAAAAGCAGTCGGGAATAGAAACCGGCGCAGACCTTTTTGTCGGGCGCGTAATGGCGTTTCACCTGACGCGATTCGATCAGCGCGCGTCGGGATTGATTCAGCCGGTGAGCATCGCGCCGCCGATACAGTCCGGCGACAGCACGAGGCCGCGTCGCATCGTCTACGAGCTCCAGAACGTCGGCGAGATAACGAATCGCGGCTGGGAGCTCGAGGGAGCAATCACTGCGAGAGAATTCTCTGTTGGCGCAACTTATTCCACTGTCGCGAGCAGAGTGGAAAAACTGGCGACAGGCTATACCGGCGACTTACGTGTCGGCGATCGAATGCTCGAAGTGCCCGCAAAAACACTGGGTGTGAACGCCTCGGTGACACAGAAGCGTTGGTCCACCTCGTGGAGTTTGTCGCGAGCGAGCGATTGGGTGAACTACGATCGCATTGCCCTTGCTTCAGCGTTTCAGAATCAAACGCACACGCTCGGTGAATTCTGGGGTGCGCAGCTCCGAACGTACTGGCGAAAATACGAGGGAGTCACGCGACTCGGCGGAAATTTTGCGTACGCTCTCGGCGGTGGGCTCTCGCTCAATCTCCACGGCGAGAACCTGCTCGACAATCAGACTGGCGAGCCCGACAACATCACTGTTGTTCCAGGGCGGACAATCACCGGTGGATTGAAGATCAATTTCTGATCTTTACATCTTCACTAATTCCACTCGCCGATTCGCCTGTCTTCCATCCGGAGTGTCATTCGACGCAACGGGCTTCGATGCACCGAACCCCTTCGATGCCAGCCTCGAAGCATCGATCTGATAATTCTTGACGAGATACTCTTTCACGGCAGCAGCACGTTTTTCCGAGAGAGTTTGATTCGACGCTGCTCCACCGACGTTATCCGTGTGTCCGACGATCTCGATCTTCAGATCGCTGTGCTGCTTCAACATGTCGCCAATTTCCTTGAGCACTGGCGAGGGAAATCTCCAACGGGCGCTGTGGCAAAATCTGCCGATCAGATAACACGTGTGCCCGGCGTAAAATCCTGATTTACGTTTACCGTGCTGTCCTGAGCGATTAGGATTGCCGGCACGAAAATAGAAATCGAGCAAAGTGTTATGACACATCGGGTGAAATGGTTGACGCGCATTCGGCAAATCTCCAATGCAAAAGCAGTTCGGCACTGCTCCTATAGGGGGCCACTTCAAGGGAACATAATTTTGCGAGCGGTACAGAAGTCGTCAACTTGTGACCCGCAAAGGGTTGCGCTCGGACTACGTGGCTGAATACCTTCCGCGCGTGATGATCGGTGAGCGCCAGGTCTGCATGTGTTATCGGCATCCTTCTTTTACAGCGGGAGTGCTGGGCGCTACGTCGCGATCATAAAGCGAATGAGATAACCAGCAGGGCACGATGCCCTCAACGCCGATTCGGCCGCGACTCCCTCCAGAGCGCGGCTTTTTTGTTTTTCGCACTTCAACAAGAGACCGAGAGATGCCGACACGGAACTACAAGCCAATTGCAATTTTTTTCGAGCACCCCAACTGGTTCCGGCCGCTCTTTGCCGAGCTCGAGCGAAGAGAGATTCCATTCGTGCAGCTCGATGCGAATGCCCACAGCTTCGATCCCGCAGAAGAGGAATCACCGTATTCGCTCGTGTTCAATCGCGCGAGTCCATCCGCGTATCTGAGGAGCGAAGCCGAATCCACTTTCTACACTCTTCAGTGGCTTCGGCATCTCGAGCGACTTGGTGTTCCGGTAGTCAATGGAACTGAAGCGTTTTCAATGGAGATCTCAAAAGCGTTTCAGCTCGACATTCTCGAGGAGCTGGGCCTTCCCTATCCAGCCTGTCGCGTCATCAACAATCCAAGACTGGCACCGCGAGCGGCGACAGGCTTGCGCTTCCCTGTTGTAGTAAAAGCCAACATCGGTGGGAGCGGCGCCGGAATTACCAGGTTTGACTCAATCGATGCGCTCGAGCGAGCAGCAGGGAGCGGGTCGCTTGCCTTGGGTGTTGATCACGTTGCTCTGGTGCAGGAGCTCGTTCCTTACACCGACGGTCATATTACCCGAGTCGAGACGCTGGGTGGAGAATTTCTCTACGCGATCAACGTCTATCCGGCAGCGGATTCGTTCAATCTCTGTCCTGCCGATGCTTGTCAAACCACTGAAGGAGTTGCCCTATCTCGGTCAGCGTGCGCGCTCGATGCCCCGAAGAACGGCATGCGCGTGGAGCCGTACACTCCACCGCGCGAAATAATCGAGCAGGTCGAGCGTATCGCTCGTCGCGTGAAGCTCGATGTCGGTGGAATCGAGTACATGATCGATCAGCGCGATGGTCGTCACTACTTCTACGACATCAATGCGCTTTCGAATTTCGTTGCCGATGCGCGCAATGTCATCGGCTTCGATCCATTCGAAAGACTAGTTGATTACTTGATCGAGCGTTCAGGGATCGCTGTCGCTACAGCGGACGCAGCAGGAGTGACTGTATGAAGTATGGTTATTGGCTTCCCGTTTTTGGCGGCTGGCTCCGCAATGTCGAGGACGAGGGAATGGCCGCGAGCTGGGCCGACGTGAAGCGGCTCGCGCAGCGCAGCGAGGAAATTGGTTACGACATCACGCTGATCGCCGAGTTGTTCATGAACGACATCAAGGGAATTGATGCGCCATCGCTCGATGCCTGGACAACTGCTGCAGCGATCGCTGCGGTTACAGAACGACTCGAGCTGATGGTGGCAGTGCGGCCGACTTTCCATGAGCCGGCGATACTCGCGAAGCAGGCGGCGAACATCGATCAGATCTCCAATGGACGGCTTGCATTGAATGTCGTGTCGTCCTGGTGGGCTGATGAAGCTCGTCGTTACGGAATTCATTTCGAGGAACACGACGACCGTTATGCGCGGACGGAGGAATGGCTCAAGGTCCTTAACGGTGCGTGGACTGAGCCCCGCTTCAGTCATTCCGGAAAGCACTACAAAGTCGATGAGACAGTGCTCGAGCCGAAGCCCGTTCGCAAACCTCGGCCGCCGATCTACGCCGGAGGCGAATCCGAAGCGGCGAAGCGACTGATCACGCGTGATTGCGACGCGTATGTCACGCACGGCGATCCGGTCGAGCGTGTGATTCCCAAAGTCGATGACATCCAGCAGCGACGGAATTCCCTCGGACTCGACCCGATGCTCTACGGAATGGCTGCGTATGCAATCGTTCGAGAAACCGAAGAGGATGCACAACGAGAGCTGTCGCGAATCACGAACGTCAGTCCGGGATCACCTGGTTACGGGAATTATCAGGACTGGATCTCGCACACTCACCTCGATCAGCAGGTGAGTCTCGAGGATTATTCGGTTTCCAATCGCGGTCTGCGAGCAGGCCTCATTGGAACAGCCGAGCAAGTGGCCGACAAAATTCTCGCGTTGGAGGAGGCAGGCGTCGGACTACTGCTTCTTCAGTTCAGCCCACAGCTCGAGGAAATGGAACGTTTTGCTGAAACAGTGATCCCGTTGGTAAAGGAAGGAGTATGCGCCTAGTTTAGCCGCATGTCGGAAGAGGGGGCAATCGAACGGGATACGATGCGAAAGGTGAATCTGCGCCTCATCCCTTTTCTATTCGTTCTCTACCTCTTCAACTTCCTCGATCGCACGAATGTCGCGCTCGCAGGTTTGCAGATGAATCGCGACCTGCACTTCAGCTCTACGGCGTTCGGCTTGGGTGCCGGAATATTTTTTCTCGGTTACTCCGTCTTCGAGATTCCGAGCAATCTCATTCTGGTTCGCGTTGGGGCGAGACGCTGGATCGCGCGGATCATGATCTCATGGGGAATCATCGCAGCGGCGATGATGTTCGTGCGGACACCAATTCACTTCTACGCACTTCGACTTCTACTCGGCATCGCCGAAGCAGGATTTTTTCCGGGAATCGTTTACTACCTCACTGAATGGTTTCCCGCGACACATCGTGGGCGCGCTTCGTCGAGGTTCATGATTGCTGTTCCGCTTTCAGGGGTTCTCGGTGGGGTGGTTGGCGGATTTCTCCTCGGGCTCGATGGTAAGCTCGGCCTCGCTGGCTGGCAGTGGTTATTTCTTGTTGAAGGTCTTCCATCAGCTCTTCTCGGAATAGCTGTTCTCTCGTATCTGACTGACAAGCCAGGTGATGCGCATTGGCTCACTGAATCGGAACGCGCATGGCTCGAGAATCGAATGCGTCAGGACAAGGAAATCTCGAGCGCAAGACGAGGAATGTCGGCATTGCAGGTCTTGAAGCAGCCGATTCTCTGGATGGTGACGTTTCCCTATTTCCTCATGGTGACCGCGGGTTATGGATACACGTTCTGGTCACCGTCGGTATTTCGCGACACGCTCCACATAACCAACACTCAAACTGGATTCCTCACCGCGTTCTTCGCTATTTGCTCGATGATCGTGATGTTGATCGTGGGGGCGAGCTCCGACAGAAAGAACGAGCGCTTTTACCACGCCGCAGTGAACGTATCGTTT
>WNGI01006228.1_pt1 | contig 10815 bp, 11 predicted proteins | sample 5400621 | NCBI WGS metagenome assembly WNGI01 (sample SAMN13153374, study PRJNA577476) | soil metagenome | isolation source: 20 cm soil or saprolite under Garry oak tree replicate 1 | place: USA:California | collected 2016-06-15 | reverse complement strand
AAGCTACGAGCGTGAACGCGGGCGACTTCCAAAGCACGCGCAGCGCATAACGAATGTCCAGCAGCAGGTCCTTCATGACCAGCAGGCGCTTTCGGGGTCAATAACCCAGAGCTTTTTTTCGCTCCGCTGCGCCGGGTAGCGGGTCCTTTTTTACTGTGATCGCCTCCGTGCCCGAGTCCTTTAGCTGGTGAGCCTGGGTCGCATTGAATTCGATATCTTTCGTGAACTCCGGCGGAAGGTCTGCCTCCGCGTAGATGGCGTGCACGGGGCATACGTCCACACATGCCATGCAATCAATGCAGTCCTCCGGGTGAATGACCACCTGGTTGTCCATCTCGTAGAAGCACGCGACGGGGCACACTTCTACGCAATCGGTGAACTTGCATCCGTTACATTTGTCGGTCACAACATGGGCCATGGGATTTCGGTAGTTGAAAGTTGCGCAAAAAAAGGCTGCCGTTACGCATAACTGGCCGCTGGTGGCCAGTCAATGCCTGCTTTTTTTAGTGTTGGCCTTATGTGACATCCGGTGGGAGATGCTCGCGGCCAGTCCGGAACAAAATGGCAATGAAGAAAGTCACGATCGTGCCGAAGCAGATCCACCAAGGAAACGCGAGCACCGGGAGCCAGCTCGGTTGAATATACAGTTGCGCACCGAAGATACTGGCGATGCCATTCGGCAGGCCACTCAATATCGCAACGACAATGAAGCCGATAATCATTGCGATGATGTTGCCGAAATCGTTGCCGCGGCGCTTGGTAAAAATTCCGCAGAGAAAGACCCCGAGCAGCGAGCCATACGTGTAGCCGAAAATTCCCAGGGCAATCGGGATGATTCGCACATTGGGATGCACGATCACGAGGTAGGAAGTAATCGATGCAACAATAATCATCAGCATCGCAAACCAGACCGTGGCCCAGCGCACCGCGCGAAGACTTTGTTCGCTTGTCGATGCAGGGTTGATGTAGGGCTCGTACCAATCGCGCGTGAAACTTGTGGCAAGGGCATTTAGCGCGGTACTGAGCGAGCCCATGGCCGTCGCGAAAATCCCAGCAATCAGAAGTCCGCGAATGCCGACTGGCATTTCATATAAGATGAAGTGACAAAATGTTTCATTGGGCGTTTTCGGCAGCGTCGGATCAGGATGCGCTTGGTAGTAAATCCAGAGCAATAAGCCAATGCTGAGAAACGTGAACGCGATCGGAACGTCTGCGAGTCCCGAAAGAATAAGCGAACGGCGGCTGCGCCGTACATCCGGCGCAGTCAGCATTCGCTGTACAAAGTCCTGATCAGTGCCGTGGGTGCCCATAGTGATAAACGTGGATCCGAAAAGGCCGGCGAAGATGGTGTACTCGATCGCAAACATGCTGACGATTTTTCGCCAGCCGTGCTTTGCTGGATCAAGGCCGGTGATGATAAAATCGTCGAGATGAAAACCGCCGCGCCGTTGCACGATTTCGTTCCAGCCTTCGGGAATAGCAGAGTAGAGCAGTGCGAGCGCGACGAGAGCGCTGCCGATCATGATTGAGGCTTGAATCAAGTCGGTCCAGATCACGGCCTTGATGCCGCCAAGTGTCGTGTAAATCGCGGTTAGGATCACGATCGCTATGCACGCGCTGACGTAGATCACTAAGGTTTGCGTTTGATTCGGCCGGGTACCGCTAATCATTTGGTAGGCGAGCGCCAAGGCGATGGCGGCAAAATACAAGCGCGCGCCGGAGGCAAGCAGTCGCGTAATTACGAACACCGCGGACGCGGCATTTTTCGTTGGCACGCCAAACCTAGCAGTAAGGTATTCGTAGATGGAGTAAACTTTGTAGTCGTAGTACGGCTTGATGAAAATGTAGCTGACGAGAATGCGCGCGAGGATGGTGCCGATTGCCAGTTGCAGATAGGTGTAGTTGCGGAACGTGAATCCCTCTCCCGGCGTTCCGAAGAAAGTTGCCGCAGTTGTCTCCGCGGCGACGAGTGATGCGAGCACCGCCCACCACGGCATTCGCCGCCCGCCCAGCGCGAAGTCCTTGAGATTTTCCTCCTTCCGCCCCATGTAGAGGCCGACAGCGATAATGAGGACAAAATAGAGAAACAAAACCGTACTATCGATCGCAAGCCGCCCATCCATGTCGGCGGTTATTTAGCCACAGACGCCGTGGTGAGCGAAGCCGAATCCATGAACACAGGTTTACACAGATAAAGAAACGAGGATTTGGAATTAGATCATCTGTGTTTTAATCCGTGTTAATCTGTGGCAAGAATGAAGCTGGTTGAAATTTCGGCGCCTGCTTTCGATCTCGCGAAGACGCTCGATTCGGGTCAGGTCTTCCACTGGGAAAACGTAGGCGACGGATTTGTGGGTGCGATCGGCGAGCGCGCTGTTTACGTCAAACAGCGCGGAAACGTTTTGCATGGGCGCAATAGCAGAGGGAAACTCGACGGCTTAAAGCCGTCGAGTTTCCCTCGAATTGTTGAGCATTATTTCGCGCTTGATCATTCACTAGGTGAAATTTGCGCGTCGTTTCCAGGCGATCCGATCATGGATGCAGCGCGACTCTTTTGTCGCGGTGTGCGGATCATTCGTCAGCCGAAATGGGAATGTCTGGCCACATTCATCTGTTCATCGATGAAACAAGTGGCGCACATTCGTCAAATTTCGCTGGCGCTTCGGAGCCGCTTTGGCGAGCCGCGTCGGATCAATAACCATTTGGTTTACACGTTTCCGTCTGCGTATCGAATTGCCCGAGCTTCCGAGGAGGAATTACGAAAATGCGCGCTTGGTTATCGCGCCAAAAACCTGCTCGCAACTGCACGGCTCGTCAGTTCAGGCGAAGCGGATCTGGAGGCGTGGTTGTCGCTTTCCGATGCGAACCTTCGAAAAAATCTGTGCTCGCTGCCAGGCGTGGGGCCGAAGATCGCTAACTGTGTGATGCTCTTTGGGTACGAACGGCTGCGCGCATTCCCGATTGATGTCTGGATCGAGCGGGTTTTAAAACAGCAATATTTTCCGCGGAAGAAAAAAATCACTGAACGGCGGCTGCGTGAATTCTGTGAAACCTATTTCGGGGATCATGGCGGTTATGCGCAGCAGTACTTGTTTCATCACGCGCGGACAGGTTTAAGGAAGACAGGAACACCGAGAGATTCCTCGACTCCGCTTTGCTTCGCTCGGAATGACAAAAGAAGGACGCGCGGACAGCTTCGCGGAGGCCAGGAGCACGGAGAAATTCCTCGACCCCGAAATCTTTCGGGGCTCGGAATGACAAAAGAAGAGACGCGCGAACAGGTTAAGGAAGACAAGCTTCCAGCCTGCCGAGCAAGAAGGCAGGCTCGCCGCAGCGAGTCCGTCCCGTGGCGGACAAGATGCCCGCCTGCCAAGAGAGGCTGGAAGCCTAACTTCCGATACATCCAGGCACGCGCGGCTTTCGCGTGGAAGTTGTCAGCGCCTGCGGGCTGAGATAATGTGCAAGCCTTGTCTGAGGAACTCTGAGCCTGAATCTCTTTACCATTAACAGACCGCCTTTATGACGACGGCTGACATCATGTTCGCCCAGCCGGGCGACCGACTGATTGATCGTGAATACGACGGTCGAACGGTTTTGTGGGCGCTGCTTGCGGCGATTCTCATTCATCTCGTCATCGCGTTTTTGCTTGCTGCCTTCGGCGGCGTTTTCTCTGCGGCCGCTCCGACGGAAGAAAAGCCGGTTGAACTCACGTTTGTCGATCTTTCACCAACGTCGCTGGCCCCTAAGAATTCCGCGTTTATAGAAACGGACGAATCGAAAAAATCAGTCGAGCCGCCGAAAGAAAAAACGTTTGAATCGAACGCCAATTCGATCGCCGCGAGCGAACTTCCCGCCACTGGTGAAGCGCCGTTGCCATCGCAAACAGGTAAAGATCGACCGTTTGTTGATTTAGAGACACATCCGCACTCGCTGGAAATGAAGGGAGCGCAACCGCAGCCCAGCGCAGCGCCACAAGAAAATGCTAAGCCTGCTCCGCAACCAGCTCCAGTTACCGCAGCGGAGCAATTTGCGATGTTAACTCAAAGACCGACTCCGGCGGTCGAGCCATCTGTTGCACCATCGCAAGCGCGATCTGCATACCGGCCTCTTAAAGAGCGGACACATATATCGGGCCGGATCACAAACCACGGTGTCGCTTCCGTAAACGCATTGGGCACACCCCTCGGCCGATACACGAAATTTCTTTTGGATGCGATTGGCTCCCGCTGGTACGCGTTTGTCGATCGGCAAATCGACTTAATCAACATCGGCACCACTCGCGTCGTCTTTGTCGTTGACCGAAGTGGACGCGTGAAGAATCTCAAGGTCGTCCAAAACACAGCAAACGAGGCATTAGCAAACGTCTGTATCCAATCGATTCAGGAAGCGCAATTGCCTCCGATGCCGGATGATTTAGCCGCGACGCTGCCTCCGGAAGGATTGGATATGGACATTCCGTTCACGATTTTTCCAAACCGATGATCGTTGCCGCGATAACTATCGAAACTCCGGACACCGTGAACAGCGTGATCGGATTTTTCACGAAGGGCGGGCTCTTTATGTGGCCGCTGCTCGCATGCTCGATTGTTTCGGTGACCACGATCATTTTGCGTGGCATTGCGTTACGAGAAAAAAATGTGATGCCGCTCGTGATCCAAAATGAAATCGAACGGCTCGTTCCCGGTGAGAGTCCGGAGCGGCTGTCACGCATTGTGCACCATGATCCATCATCGCTGGCACGGATCGCGCGGGTTGCGCTTCAGCACTTGCGCGGACCGCGTTCGGAAAATGTGGAAGTAGTGGAAACGCGCGCCCGCCACGAAATGGTTCGCCTGGAGAAGGGGCTCATCGTTCTCGAAGTGATTACCGGGATCGCGCCACTGCTCGGTTTGATCGGTGCGGTTTCCGGCCTCGTGCACGTTTTTTCGCATCTTGGCTTGAGCTCGGGCGCGTCGGATACGCGTCAAATCGCGCTCGGCATTTCCGAAGCGTTGAATGCAACCGTGTTCGGGCTTTCGATCGCGGTGCCGACTTTGATCGCCTTCAGTTATTTCTCGAAGAAAGTGGAAGTGATGTCGGTAGAAATGGAAACTCTTGTCGTTGAGTTGATCAGCAAATGCTACTATGGGCGCTCCTCCCGCGAACTGATGCCGGCAAAATCTTCACCGCTGGCAGCAGAGCCGACGCCGACGCCAGTGGTGTGAAACGCACGGCGCATTTCACTCTATGAACTTTGTAGTCCGCAAACGCAGAGCACCCACGATCATTATCGTTTCGTTGGTCGATATCCTGATCATCCTGCTCATCTTCTTTGTCGTTTCCACGACGTTCAAGAAGGACCAGCCAGAGGTTCAGATTAATCTGCCGGAGTCCAAAACGGCAAAGAAGCTGCCGGCCGAACTCGAACACGCGATCGTAAGCGTCGATCAAAACGACGAAATCAAACTGGACGGGCGAGCCATAGGCGTGGACGAACTGGGGGGCGCGGTGCGCGACCTGCCGGAGGCCCGCAAGTCCACGCTCGCGCTGCAAGCGGACAAAAAAGCTTCCTTCGGCACGATCATCAAGGTGATGGACGCGTTAAAGCTGGCGGGCGTGAAAAATTTGCCGGCCTTCACCCGGGAAGAGAAATGATCTTGCCGATCTTGCAGTACGGCGACCCGGTCCTGCGAGGGAAAGGAACGCGGGTCGAAGAAATTGACGATCGTATCCGCGAACTGATCGCAAACATGATCGAGACAATGCACGCAGCGAATGGCGTTGGCCTCGCGGCGCAGCAGATCGGTGAAGCTTTGCAGCTGACCGTGCTCGACATCTCACAAGTCGAAGATCGGCCCAGCACGCTGAAACTGAATGGAAAAGAGGCCGATCCAAAGAGCGCGATGCCGCTGGTATTGATCAATCCCGAGATCGAGTTGCTCGATGAAACCGAAGTGGGAACAGAAGGCTGCTTAAGTTTTCCGGAAATTACTGGCGAAATTGAACGGGCGAAGTCGGTGAGGGCGCGCGCGCAGACTTTGGAAGGCGGTATCATCGAAATCGAAGCCAGTGGATTTCTCGCGCGAGCGATTCAGCATGAAGACGATCATCTTAATGGAATTCTATTTATCGATCGCATGAATTCGGCGGCAAAAGCTGCGTTGTCGAGTCGCCTGAAACGACTGCAAAAGGAGACCAAACGCGGCATCAAGCATCGAGAAGCATTCGTAAGCGAGACGACGTTGTAGGGTCGGAAACGGGCTCGTGGCATATGGAATCCGCTTCCCGACAGGCTAGGAAGCCTGCCTGCCGAGACAGCCAGCCATGGTTATCTTCCAGTCAGAAATCCGGTCAACGGACTCGTTGCCGCCGCCACATCTAACGTTTCGCCTAATCCGATTTCGCGCGCTTCGCGTCCGGCTTCGATTGCTTTTCTAAACGCTTTTGCCATGCGAACCGGATCGGAAGCGATAGCGATTGCGGTGTTCACCAGAACGGCATCGGCGCCCATTTCCATCGCTTCCGCAGCGTGACTTGGCGCGCCCAAGCCGGCATCCACCACCACCGGCACGGTGGCCTGTTCGATAATGATCTCGATTTGCGGACGCGCCTCGATGCCGCGATTGCTGCCGATTGGTGAACCCAGCGGCATCACCGTGGCAGTGCCAACATCCTGCAACCGTTTCGCCAGAACCGGATCGGCATTGATGTAGGGAAGAACAGTGAATCCCTCTTTCACCAGAATTTGCGCAGCTGCCAGCGTCTCGACCGGATCGGGAAGCAAATAGCGCGGGTCGGGGTGAATCTCGAGCTTAACCCATGTGGGCAAGCCCGCGCTTGCGGCCAAGCGCGCGAGGCGCACGGCCTCCTCCGCATTGCGCGCACCGCTGGTGTTCGGCAAGAGGAGAAAACGTTTCGGATCGACAAAATCGAGAATGTTCGCAAACGGATCGTGTTTACCGGAAATATCGGCGCGCCGCAGTGCCACGGTTACCAGCTCGGTTCCACTGGCGATGAGGGCATCGCGCATCAGCTCGTTTGAGGCGAATTTTCCTGTGCCAACCAGCAGACGCGACGTGAACTCGCGATCAGCTATCTTCAATTTCGAGGGCTTGTCAGCCATGGGAAGAACCTCAGAATAACCTAAGTTACTACTCTAGCCCGCCGCCGCTTATCTGTCGATTGTCAGTGGCCATTCACGTACGGCGAGATCGGCCAACCATTCCTGTCTCGATTCGATTGCGGCAGGCGACCATTCTTCAGCCTCGCCAGCTTTCTTTGTAATCAGCGCTTCCTGAGACTGGTAAACCGGACGCTTTACATTAAACGGTAGGTTGGACAGGTCGCGATTGGTATCGCGTAACAGCAGCGTCAGGTTGCCGAGCCGATTTAGATTAGCCTTGAATTCGTCTTCATCGAACTCCGGCCACGCCATGAGGTCTGCGCCCTGAGGCAGGATATGTTCCAGACTGACGATGTCTTCGTCCGCGATCATTTCGTGTTCCCTGCTTCCGCTTTCGACTCGCGCGCGATTCTCAAGCCTTGTAATACCGCGCCAGTTGTCGATTTTCGACAGTTAGAGTTTTGAATTTCGCACGGAACACGCCATCCGCCGGAACTTGACCGGCAAAACGTTTTGCCAGTTTCGCTGCGGTATCGATTTTTTCTTCGCGGACCGCTTGCGCCGCTTCTGGATAAAACCGTTCGATCTCGCTGCTTCCCAATTCTTGGGTTGCTTGGAAGCGCACACTCCAAATCACGAGCAACTCGAGGATTTTTTTCAGCTCATTCGGCTTCTCCGGATCGAAGGTGTCTAAACACGATAGCAGCAGCGGCTTGTACTGTTCCATCTTTAGCAGCTTCAGGTCCGAGACACATTCTCTGCCGCGTGTGCCCACGCGCGACCATACCGGGCTATCGGCATCTAAAATCGCGGCGTAATTGTCAGCACTCCGTGCTAGCTCAACTGTAAAATCAAGCGCCTGCCGCTCATTTCGAATCGAGCGACGAATATGCTTGTACAATTCCCGCTCTCGCACCAATCCGTTCTTCGATGCCCAAAAATGATGAATAAAGCGTTTGACGATGGCATGCCCGCCGAGCCGTGATACAGCTTTGTTCCAGTGAAATCGGACCTGATCAAAATTCCGTTTACCGGCTTTGCCAAAGACAAAATTTTTCAGCAAATCCGCGATCGCGAGCTCGAGACCTCGATCGTTCAATGTTTCGAAAATCTGGTACGCGCGGCTATCGTCGCGCACAATCAGAATCAAAACCTTGACACTTTTCTGTAGAAATTCTTCCCATTCTTGCAGGATCTTATTTGGCTCACGACTGCCGTGCGCAATTCGGCGAATCCGGTCGTTTATCAATTCAAAAGCTTTTAAAATCCGTTTATGCGAGTCGGGGCCTTTTCGCACGCGCTTCGTCTCCCGCGTGCCCGAACCGTCCCTCGCGACTACATTGCGTTCAAAAAAGTCTGCGTCTTCATCACTTAACTTGAATCGAGCCGTTCTCTCCTTTGTCCATTTGTGACGGCTGTACAGATATTCCTTCTCCACATCAGCCGCCGTCTCTTTCTCCTCGTGCTCGACTAAGTAGTCGCGTATCGCGGCATAAATCATCGTCACTGATGCCAACCGTTGCTGCCCATCGACAACGGCAGGACGGTTCTCATCGTTCGAAATGATGACAATCGACCCCAAAAAATATTCGCGCTCACCGGCATCGCTCTCTGCCATAGCGCTCTCAAAATCATTGAGCAGATCGTTTATCTGCTCAGTCTTCCACGAGTAGGCCCGTTGATTGGGCGGAACTCGCAAAGGCATAGCCAACAACGAGCCAATGCCGGTATACGTAAAGGGGGTCTCCGGCGAATACGTCGTTTCCATTTTCTCTACCAGTAGCAAATCTAGGCGCAGTCGAAAACTTTTCGAGTCTCTCCTAAGCCCTCGGAATTAATTAAGCCCTTGTACTTTTTCGTTTTGGTACGAGTTTGGGTTCGACGATGGTTCGGATCCGAGAATCGACCGCTCAAGAGCTCTTCGGTTTTTTTGCCCACGATCTGCGGCTTGGTGATTGCGTTAGCGGAATGTCGCAGCTTCCCGATGGGTGCATCGATATTACGGTCACATCGCCGCCATACAATCTTGGGATCAAATACGGAAAATATTCTGATAAAGAAGATCGAGAAATATATCTGGAGTGGTGTCGAAGTTGGGCGACAGAAATACGACGGGTTTCAAAGAGTCAGGGATCGCTTTTTCTCAATATTGGTTCAGCGCCTTCGCGACCGATGTTGCCGCACGAGCTCGTTATGCAACTGCGAGACATATTTGTTCTCCAAAACGTCATTCACTGGATCAAATCGATTAGCATCGAGGATCGAGAAGGAGAAGTTCGATCGTACGGTCATTTCAAACCGATCAGTTCGAAGCGGTTCCTCAACGACTGTCATGAATACATTTTTCATTTCACCAAGACCGGGCGTGTCGAACTGGACAGGGTTGCTATCGGAGTTCCCTATCAAGACAAAAGTAACATCGCGCGGTGGCGGCATACGCGTGGAAGCGATCTGCGTTGCCGCGGCAACACGTGGTTTATCCCGTACGAAACAATTCAGAATCGCGAGAAAGAGCGACCGCACCCCGCGACTTTTCCGGTCCAGTTAGCAGAATGGTGCATTAAGCTGCACGGTGTTTCGCGCGCTCAAACCGTCCTCGATCCATTTCTCGGCATCGGAAATTCAGCTGTGGCGGCGAAGAATTGCGGCGTGAAAAGATTTATCGGGTTTGAAATCGACGAGACTTATCTCGCGGAAGCGAAACGGCGGATTCGTGAATCATGATCTGTGACTGGTGAGTAGACAGCGAATAAAAATCCCATTTACTGATCACCAATCGCTATCCACAAATCTAACTTGAAGAGATTACTCGTAGCTGGCTCGCTAGTCGTCGCGCTGAGTGTTGTCTCAACATTGGCCGCGGAAGCCGCTCAAGCTTCTTTCAAGTTCGCTGGAGTTTCCTTTTCTCCGGGTTCGACAGTCCAGGCTAATGTTCCTTTGAGCGCGCAGGAAAAATCATATGCGGGGCAAGGTGGCAACCCGATACCACAAAGCGCCGTCGCCGTGCTGGCAACGCCCGCAAATTTTGACCCGAGAAAAAGCTGGCCCGTTTTGGTAACCTGTTCCACAAGCGATTTCAAACGTCAGAATCGAGATGATCTAGTCCAATTTTATCAAAAGGTCGGACTTGCTGAAGGCTGGGTGCTCCTAGCGGGGGACGGTCCGCAACACGCGCGGAATGATACCGCGGCATGGCGCTTGGCCATGACCCTCGCCGCCATCGACGCACTTCACCACAGCTTTGCCGGATCGGAGAAGTGGCCGATGGCGTGCGCCGGCTTCTCCGGAGGGGCAAAGGGCGCCGGCTCCATCGCGCCTGTCCTTGGCCGAAATGGTTGTCGCATCACCGGACTCTACCTGACTGGCGTGAATCAGGATTACCTGAGTCCAGGATATGCGAGGGCCCAGCCGGGCGCGGATTTTCTCCGTACACCAATTTACGTTAGTGCTGGGCACGATGATAGAATCGCTACGCTAGAGCAGCAATACAATGTCGCTGGTTCAATCAAGCGAACCGGCTTTAACCGAGTTCGAATCGGGACTTTCCGTGGCGGCCATGAAGTCAATGACGCGCAAACTTCCATCGCCTTGCGCTGGTTCCGTGAACTGCAGAAGTAGCAGTTCTCACAATAGGCGGGGGTCTTCCTTCGCGGAACTCGATTGCTGGTGAAATTTGTCGAGCGCCTTCACTAAATTTCCGGGGAGCGGTCGGA
>WNGI01011306.1_pt1 | contig 10816 bp, 8 predicted proteins | sample 5400621 | NCBI WGS metagenome assembly WNGI01 (sample SAMN13153374, study PRJNA577476) | soil metagenome | isolation source: 20 cm soil or saprolite under Garry oak tree replicate 1 | place: USA:California | collected 2016-06-15 | reverse complement strand
GGTCACGATGTGGTTTTCATGGAAGACAGCGGGGACGATGACTATTCCTGCTACGATCCGTCAACGGGCATATCCAGTTCCGATCCGACTTACGGACTGGCATTCGCGCGCGAGGTTTTTGAGCGAGTCGGATTGGGCGAGCAGTGGGCTTACTACGATGCGCATAGGAAAAAATGGTTTGGGCCTGCGGGGGCGAGCGCATGCGAGATTTGCGACCAGGCGGATATTCTGCTCGATATCACCGAGGTGAATGTCCTGCGTCCGTGGTTTGCGGACGTTCCGGTGAGAGTGCTGATCGACACAGACCCGGTGTTCAATCAGATTCATCATCTCACTCGCCCCGATGCCGCGGCTTATGCCTCACAGCATACTTCATTTTTTTCCTTCGGTGAGAACATTGCCCGTGGCGTCTCGACCGCACCCGACGATGGCTTGGACTGGCAGCCCACACGGCAGCCAATCGTTCTCGATGCGTGGCCGGCAACTCCCGGCAGGCCAGAGGGTAAGTTCACCACGGTGATGCAATGGGAGAGTTATCCGCCGCTGGAATATCAGGGCATCAGCTTTGGGCTCAAAAGCGCGTCCTTTGGCCCCTACCTGAACCTGCCTGAGCAGCTCGGGCCAATCTTCGAGCTCGCGCTCGGAACTCCTCATGCCCCTCGCACGGAGCTCGCCGCCAAAGGCTGGATTCTAACTGATCCCGCAAAGGCTGCTCCCGATCCGTGGGTCTACCGGAATTATATCCAGAACTCAAAAGCGGAATTCAGCGTCGCAAAGCTGGCTTACCACATGACTAACTCAGGCTGGTTCAGCGAGCGGAGCGCTGCATACCTCGCCAGCGGTCGCCCGGTCGTCGTGCAGGAAACCGGATTTTCCGACTGGCTCGACACGGGGAAAGGAGTTCTTTCGTTCAGCACTTTCGATGAAGCCGTTGCCGCAATTCACGACGTTCAGCAGAACTATGATCGCCACTGCGTCGCTGCGCGGAAAGTCGCCGAGGAGTTTTTTGATTCGGACAAGGTGTTGACGTCGCTGATCGACCGGGCCTTGCAATGAGCGACTTTGTGAAACCTGTGATGGGAGATCTGGCGGTGTGCCGCCGCCTGCTCGGCCAAGTGCGGCCGTACTGGGTTCATATCTTCGGTGTTTTTGTCGTCGGACTTCTGGGGTTGCCGCTACCCCTTCTCGCTCCCCTTCCTCTCAAGATTGCGGTCGACAGCGCAGTCGGATCGCATCCGTTGCCGCATTTGCTCGACCGCCTGCTTCCGACGAACGTCCCCCGCACCCCGACTTCGATATTGCTTGTCGCCGTGGCGATGCTCGTACTCATCGGCGTACTCGAGAAGCTGCAGCAGCTCGCGGGCTGGGTCTACCAGACGTACGTGGGAGAAAAGCTAGTGCTCGAGTTCCGCGGTCAGCTCTTCAACCACGCGCAGCGTCTGTCGCTCACGTATCACGAAATGAAAGGCACGGGAGACTCGCTGTATCGAATCGTACACGATGCACCGTCGATTCAATACGTGACCGTCTTCGGATTGCTTCCGCTACTGAACTCCATTCTAGTTCTGGTGAGCATGGTGGTCGTAACGGCCACCATCAATCTGAAACTGGCGCTGGTAGCACTGGCGATTGTGCCGATTCTTTTTGCGCTCATCATGCATTCGCGCAAGGATCTGAACAGCCGCTGGGATCGCGTCAAGAATCTCGACAGCGCCGCGGTGTCAGTTCTTCAGGAAGTCCTTTCGGCGATTCGCGTTGTGAAGGCGTTTGGAAAAGAGAGTCACGAGCAACGCCGATATCTCGGCCATGCCAGCGAAGGCGTCAGTGAGCAGGTCGACCTGGCTCTTGCGACATCGCGGTTCTACTTGTGGGTGGGAGCGCTGATCGCTCTCGGGACAGCGTCGGCATTGTACGCGCTTCCGCTGGTGCGAGCGAGAGGTGACATCACGTTTCGCAATGTCACGTTCGAATACGACAGCGGCAGCCCGGTTCTCAGGGACATCACGCTCGACGTACCTGCGGGGACTCTCGTCGGAATCGCCGGCAGCACCGGTGCGGGCAAAACAACCCTCGTCAATCTGCTGAGCCGCCTTTACGATCCGATTGCGGGAGAGATCACGCTCGACGGAGTCGATCTTCGTGACTACAAGGTTGAAGACCTTCGATCTCAATTTGCTGTAATGCTGCAGGATCCCGTTCTGTTTTCGACGACTATCGCAGAGAACATAGCGTACGCCCGGCCGGACGCGCGCGAGGATCAGATAATCGAGGCTGCCAAGGCCGCTAACGCGCACGACTTCATTTCGTGCCTGCCGGAGGGATATCACACGCGCGTGGGTGAGCGTGGTACGCGGCTTTCGGGAGGAGAGCGCCAGCGTGTTTCGCTTGCGCGCGCATTCCTCAAAGATGCGCCCATACTCATTCTCGATGAGCCGACCAGCTCTGTGGACGTTGAGACCGAAGCTGGCATCATGGAGGCCATGACCAGGCTGATGAGCGAGCGCACCACCTTCATGATCGCGCACCGATTGAGCACGCTCGAGAATTGCACCTTGCGCTTACATATCCAGTGCTGAAATCGCCGCGGGATGACCGAGGCACCATGGGCGCACCTTCCTCCGTCCGAAAAACGTCGGATCGTCGTCCTGGGCTACATCATCCGCATGCCACTCGGCGCACTGGTTTGGCACTACCTGCAATTCGCTATGGGCCTGGCGCGAATGGGACACGACGTCTACTACCTGGAAGACAGCTGCTTCTTCGAGGACGACGACGCGTCCTGGTTCTACGATCCAGTCTCCAGGACGATGGGAACCTCGGCGACAAACGGGCTGCAGGCGGCTAAGGAGATATTCGAGCGTGTCGGTCTGGGCGAGCGATGGGCCCTCTATCAGTCGCGTGAGTCAGAATGGGTCGGACCGGCGCTGAACGTCCGGGAAATCTGCGCGAGCGCCGACATCGTGATGAATGTCTCGGTTGCGAATCCGCTGCGCGGACCACTGAGACAGATACCTGTGCGCGCCTTTATCGACACCGATCCATTGTTTACGCAGGTACGAATTCTCACCAATCCGATTCGCAAAAATCAGGCGCTCCAGCATACGTGTTTCTTCACGCTCGGCGAAAACATCGCCTCGGGTAAATCAACCGTTCCGCCGGATGGTTTTCCCTGGAAGCCGCTTCGGCAGCCAATGGTTCTCGATGCATGGCCGGTGGGTCGCCCATCCAGAGAATCCAGTTTCACAACTCTCATGGCGTGGGACAGCTTTGCCGGCGAAGAGTACGACGGGCGGGTGTACGGAATGAAGTCGGACTCATTCGAGACCGTTCTCGAGCTTCCTGCAAAGTCGGGACAACGATTTGAGCTTGGGCTCTTCGATCCTTCCAGCGCGCCACCGCTATTGAAGGACAAAGGCTGGTTTGTCGTTGATGGAAAGCAGCGTGCGCCCGACCCTTGGCGATTTCAAGACTATGTGCGCGATTCCAAGGCCGAATTCAGCGTCGCCAAACAAGGGTACGTGGCGAGCAGATGCGGGTGGTTCAGCGACCGCAGCGCGGCGTACCTGGCGAGCGGACGTCCGGTGCTCATCCAGGAAACCGGGTTTTCGGAGTGGCTTCCCACCGGTCTGGGCATCGTGCCGTTCACGAACCTTTCCGAGGCGATCGCTGGAGCTCGCGACATCGACGCGAGACACGAGTTACACTGCCGCGCGGCGCGTGGCCTAATCGAAGAGCATTTCGATTCGACAACTGTGCTGACGGCGTTGATAGAGCGCGCCGAAGAGTCGACGTTTGGGGCCGGTATCTAAGAAACTTTGACGAAGCAGCTGAGGCTGGTTGTCGTCGGGACGATCGCGTCGGAGCCGTACGCCGGTATGGCCTGGATGAACATGCAAATCGTCGCCGGGTTGCGATTGCTCGGGCACGACGCATGGTACTTCGAGACAACCTCCACATGGCCGTACGATCCGATTCGTGAGACGCGAGTGTGCGACAGCGAGTACGCGGTCGCATATCTCTCACGAGTTGCTACGAAGTTCGGACTCGCAGATCGTTGGGCATACCGGCGCAGCTACCTGGACAAAGAATGGTTCGGTCCCTCGCGTCAGACTGCGGAAGAAATTCTTGCCAGCGCCGATGCGGTTTTGAACGTTGCCGGTACTTCGCGCTTTGCCGAAGAAGGGCTGAAGACAGGACCACTCATTTACTTCGGGACTGATCCCGTCTACCACGAGCTTGGGTACGCAGCGGGCGATGAAAAGTCAGTAGAGATCATCAACGAGCACGACGCCTCAGTTACGTACGGTGAGAATATCGGGCTCGATGGTTGTTCGATTCCTCCCCTGCCACATCTCAAAGCACGCACGCGACAGCCGATTCTCCTGGATTGCTGGAAGCCCGACGCGCATTCGCGAGCAGTTTACACCACCGTCGGAAACTGGAAACAGGATGGACGCGACGTCGTTTACGGGGGCGAGACCTACCTCTGGAGCAAGCACCACGAATTCCTGAAGTACATCGATCTGCCTCTCAGAATCGAGTCGCAGCTTGAGCTTGCAACAAACATCGCGGACCCATCGACCATTCGTCACGGAGCAGAAGACGTCGTCAAGACGATGGGCATGGACGGCGGCGCAAGCGCATTGCTGGTAGAGAATGGCTGGCATCTTGTATCCGCCAGTGAATTCTCGCGCGATCCCTGGCCGTATCGCGACTACATCGAGCGCTCACGCGGAGAGTTTACTGTTGGTCGCGATCTCAACGTGCGTCTCGGGAGTGGATGGTTCAGTGAGCGCAGCGCGTGCTATCTGGCGGCTGGCAAGCCGGTAATAACGCAGGACACCGGATTTGGAACGGTACTCCCGACTGGGGAAGGGCTGTTCGCGTTCAATACGATGGACGGGATACTCTCGGCTTTCGAGTCAATTGAAGCCGACTACGATCGACACTCGCGCACGGCACGCGCGATCGCGCACGACTATTTCAAAGCCGAGACGGTTCTAGCGAAGCTGTTGGTCGATCTCGGATTGTAAAATTGGAAGGCTTCAACCAAGTCCGACCTCTTCGAGAATTCCGCCGAGGACTCGATCGGAGTCGAAATACTCCTCAGCGATGCGTCGTGCAGCTCGGCAATGCTCGAGGTAGCTCGACTCGACGTGTGCAATCGCGGCCACGGCTTCCTCCACAGTAGTGAACGTCAGCAAGCCGCAGCCCGTCGGTAGCGTGGACTCGAATCCCGTGGACTGGACTATCGCCGGCTTGCCTGAGGCCAGGTAACACGCAGTCCTGTCGCTGACCCACCCGCTGTTCGATTTGACATAACCGCCTTTCGCGACGCTAAACTCCGCGCGCGAAAATTGAATGAATTCACGATAGCTCTCGACGTCGCCGGCGTAGAAATACGGGTCGTATATTGTCCAGCCATTCTCGAGGAGCATTCCCTGCGTGGCGTGCTCGGTCTGATTGATCGTTAGAGCGATGTCGACGTTCTTCTGTGCCAGGCGAGGGACTTCGATGAAGCGGATGATCTCGTCCTGTTTCCCGCCATACAGCTCTCCATCGTAGCTCGCATTTTGAACGGCGTGCCAATCGGCGACAGTCGAGAATCTCACGCAGCTCTCGTCGATTCGAGCGGGCCATTGATTCAACACCACGGGCGGAAGGATCGGTATCCATTGAACTCCATTGGTTGGAAGTACAAACCGTTCCGTGCCGACGTTCTGGCCGATCGTGAAGAAGAAATTGTGCGGCGTGAAGTGCAGATGCTGTTTCCCCCAGATCTGCGCGAAGCCCGGATCGACGTCGATGTACGCCCGGCGAGGGATGCGATTGAGCGGCGAGCTCGCCGGCAAATGCCCGCTGATGTTGAGCAATAGGTCTGCATTGCCAGCGAGGGCGGCAAGCTCGTCGCCGTTGAGACCGAAATGTTTTTCGCCCTCATTGTAGACGAGACAATAGCGATCGGCGAAGCCGAAATCGTGCGCGAGCCGATCGAAGCGCGACGTCAGGTAATCGAGACTGTGATGATAAGCGAGCGGATCTACGGGCTTGACTCGATCGACCCAGTAAGCCTCGACGCCGAGTCTTTCCAGCCCGAGCAGGTACTGCATGCGTACCCACGTGGATCCGGGAAAGTCCGGCACGCGGCTCGTACCGCGCGAGCCAATCACCACCTTCAATTTCTTTTTCATCGTTCAGCCGACAGCGCTTTGCGCAGATAGTCGGCGAGTCCGGGAATCTCCCGCCGTCCCGAAAGCATGGAGGGAGTCGAGTTCACGTCGACGATAAACGCCTCTCCCTCGTCATTCATCATGATGTCGATTGCGGCGAAGTCCACCTCGAAGCCGCGAATGAACCGGATAAGGTCGCGCACGAGCGACGAAGGATAGTCTGTAACGGCGTCCGAGCTCTCGAAATTGTAAATGTCGAAGTACCATTGTCCGACCGTTACGCTCGCGGCGACTTTTTTTATTTGGCTTTCGTTCACGAGCTCACGAACGGTGAGCTGCGACAAATAGACATTTGCGCGGTACCATCGGTTGCGCCGGTTCGCGATGTACTTCTCGCAGATGAGATTCGGATCTTCCCACCATGCGGATTCGATGTCACCGCGCGGAACGACGAGGTAGTCGTCGGGCTTCCAGATGATGTCTGATCCGCCGGCGATGCCCAGCATCGAGCGCTCTTCGGCAGACAGTGCCCATTCGCTGTCTCCTCCAAAGTTGAGATCGCTCTTCACGATGAGCAGCTCGTTCGCTTCGCCGTCCGGCGTAACGGCGGTGGTATTCAATCCCAGCTCGGCGCATTTTCGCTGGATCGCCGTCTTTGAGATATCGGTCAGACGTTCGTTGATCGGAGCGATGCCTCTGGTTCGAAGATACTCTACGAGCTGTGCGCGTTCTACCGGAAAGCGACGCGTAACGGTGCAATTCAAATGAAAGTGGAAACACGCGGCATCCTCAGGGATCCGGGCAGCGATGTCTTCGAGACGGTCGGTTACGGTTGCGTCGATGACTGTTGCTTCAGGCACCATGGTATACAACAGGAAATCGTCGGACGACAGCCATCGGTAGATCACGTACCGTCGGTCCGCCGGCAGCAAAGCCGGTGCTCTCAGTTTCTCGGTGGGAAGCTCGTTACTTTGCATCGACGTGACAAATATTAAGCACCTGATCGTCAATGCAGATGACTTTGGCTTGAGCGATGGCGTGAATCGCGGGGTCGTCGAAGGGCACGAGCTGGGAATTGTGACTAGCGCGAGCCTCATGGTGCATGCGCCAAGAGCAGAAGCTGGAGCGGAGACTGCTGGCGCGCATCCGACACTTTCCGTCGGCTTGCACCTCGATCTCGGCGAATGGCGCTATTCAAACGGCCGCTGGAATTCCGTCTACGAGCGAGCGCCGCTCGACGACGCAAAGCTGCTAGAGGCCGAAGTGGCTGCGCAGTTCGAGAAGTTTGCGAGTCTTCTTGGCACGGCTCCGACGCACGTCGACTCGCACCAGCATTCCCATCGCAATGAGCCCCTGCGCTCGATCGTGACTGCGAAAGCCGCAGAGCTTGGAATTCCGGTGCGACATTTTTCTCCCGACATCCGATACTGCGGTGATTTCTACGGCCAGGACGCTGAGGGAAGAAAATTTCCTGAGCGCGTCACTGTGGCTTTCCTCGCGAAGTTGCTGAGCAACGTTTCGCCGGGAATAACCGAGCTGGCTTGCCATCCCGCCGCGGCGGTCGATTTCGATTCGACGTACTCAGAGGAACGAGTGAAGGAGCTTGCGGCACTGTGCGATCCGATGCTCAAGACTATTCTCCAGACCGATCACATAGAATTGAGAAACTTTGCATCGGCGACGCCGGGATGACCACGAATTCACATTGACGGCGTTTGGATCGCACCCCTAGTATGTCTCTCGATGCAATCAGATACACTCCGTCTCCTTCGCCACGCCGCGCCGTACAAATCCCAACTTGGCGGCGCATTGGTAGTCGCTCTTTTCGGTGCAGCGCTGGAAGTGGCGCGCCCATGGCCGACAAAAGCGATTGTCGACTACGCACTCTCGGCGCAACCGCTTCCGCATTGGCTTGCGAGTGCAACTGCATGGCTGCCGTCACTGGCTACGAGACCAGGAATCATTTTCTGGTCAGTAATCGCAGGTGCGTTCCTCGTGCTCGGCGCAGCAGCAGCTTCATTAGTCGCGCAAGTCCTCGTATTCCGCGTCGCGATGGAGATGGTACTCGATCTCTCGAAGCAGGTATTCTCCAAGCTTCAGCGCCTCTCGCTTTCTTTTCACCAGCGCCACGCAGTCGGCGATTTGACTCAACGAGTTGGTAGCGACGTATTCGTAGTTCAGGCTGCAGTCTGTTCGGTCGCGGTTCCCGCGGTCGCTTCCGTGCTCTCGCTCGTCGGAATGATTTTTCTGATGCTGCGTCTCGATCCAGTGTTGTCGCTCGTAACGTTGTCGATAGTGCCGTTGCTGATTCTTTCGCTATTCGTGTTCCGCAAACCGATGCGAAACGCGAGCGAGATGCAATGGCGTCGCCAGGGCGACATGATGGCGTTTCTCGAGCAGAGTCTGAGTGGAGTCAGACTGATTCAAGGCTACGCGCGCGAGCCGTACATCGAGCGACGCATGTTGGGGCAGGGTCGAGGCCTGAGTCAGGCGTACATCAAATCGTTGCAGGTGGGAGCGGGATACGGTCAGGTCACGGCGATCATCACGGGATTGTTAGCCGTAGTCTTGATTGGCGTCGGCAGCACGCGCGTGCTCGCTCACCATCTCACGTTAGGCGACCTTCTCGTTTTTCTCGGCTATCTCGCCTCGATCACAACCCCTGTTACAGCCATAGCGGGCGCGATCAACACCGCAACCGCCCTGAACAGCCGCGGCCGGCGCGTGCTCGACATACTCGATTCGACAGAGGAAGTACCCGAGCCCGCAAAGCCGATAACGATCGAGCCGATTCGCGGCGACATTGAATTCGATCGCGTCAGCTTCGGTTATGCCGACATCACAGATGACAGATCGGGTTCACCCGGAAGACTTGTTTTCACTGACGTCTCTTTTCATGCGTCGCCGGGAGAAGTGACGGCGATCATTGGAGTGACGGGAGCGGGAAAGTCCTCGATGGTTTCGCTTCTCTCGCGGTTCTACGATCCGACGTCAGGAGTGGTAAGGCTCGATGGCCACGACCTTCGCGATCTGTCTCTAAAGTCACTTCGCGAAGCGGTGTCCATCGTATCGCAGGATCCGGTGCTGTTTCCGATGACGATCGAGGAGAATATCGCGTTCGGGCGACCGGGAGCCTCACACGACGAGATCATCGCCGCAGCGAAAATCGCGCACGCGGACCAGTTCATCGAGGCACTGCCTGACGGCTACGCCACGCCAATCGCCGAGCGCGGTGCGTCATTGTCGGGAGGAGAGCGCCAGCGAATTTCATTGGCGCGGGCGCTGCTGAAGGACTCGCCGATCCTGATTCTCGATGAACCTACATCGTCGCTCGATGCGCATACCGAATCGGAGATCTTCGCTTCTCTTGCGTCGGTTATCGAGGGAAAGACGATTTTCATTATCTCTCATCGTTTGTCCACCATTCGGCGAGCAGATCAAATCCTCTCGCTGGAGGATGGTCGTATCGTTGAACGCGGCACACACGAAGCGCTGTTGAGCGGCTCGGGAGTCTACTCCCGGCTGTACGAAAACCAGAACATCGCCGCGCTCTGATGAGTCCCGCCGTTGCTCGCGATTCCGCCGACGGTCTCAAATGTCGGTTGTACCAGAAAACGGATCTGCCGGGGCTTCTGCGACTCTGGGAATCGCACTCCGACTGGGGATCACTCACTGAGGAGGCGTGGAATTCCTGGTACCGTGATACTCCCTATGGAGATTCCATCATCGCCGTTACCTCGACCGAGGACGGAGAAGTTGTCGGACAGCTGATCTTTATTCCTTCCCGCGTTCGCGTGCTGGGGAAGGAAATTCCGGCACTTCGTATGTCCGCTCCAATCTTCGCGGGCCCTTTGCGGAGCGGGTCACTGAAGAGGACGGGTTCAGTCGAGACTTTGCATCCGGTTTTGCGGATGTATTTGACGGGTGTACGCGAAGCGATATCACGGGGAATCGGAATTGTGTACTCATTTCCGACTTACAGGTGGATCCCAGTCTGGCGGTCATGGAACGCTCGGGGAGAACTGGTGGGCCGCGCGTTCGACAAGAAATTTCCCTGTCTCGCGGTTCCAATCACCGAGGAGAAGAAAAACGGTCGACGAACGCACGGCATGTCGGTTTCTATCGTCGAAGACGTGAACGAGCAGCACGTAGCTCTCTGGTTGCGGGCCTGCAGGGAGACGCCGGTTGTATGCGCGGTCGAGCGGACAGTCGGATGGCTGAATTACAACCGTGGCGATGCTCTTATCGTGGAGGCGCGCCGCGATGATGGAACGTTGAGCGGATACGCTGTGGTCAGACGCAATGGACTCCTCGCCGACTTCTACGCCGGCAGTCCCTCGGAAATTTTTCCGGTGCTCGAGTCGATAACAGAATGGCTGGTGGAGTCGCGCGCTGCGGGGACGATCAATTTCAAGTCATTCAAGATCATGGATACGCCGGAACTGGGTGACGCCGGCCGAAGGCTTGGTGGCGTCCGAGTTTCTTTCGAGTTCGCTTTTGTTGGCGTCGCTCTTTCTGCACACGTTCCTGACGTTGCGGTGGACGCAGCTAGCTGGTACCTGACACCGGGCGACTGATTGGACTCCTACGACTTCGAGATGGTCCCTGCCGCGAGCTCTCGGGATCGACTTGCGCCGCTTTGGGCG
>WNGI01006227.1_pt1 | contig 10816 bp, 6 predicted proteins | sample 5400621 | NCBI WGS metagenome assembly WNGI01 (sample SAMN13153374, study PRJNA577476) | soil metagenome | isolation source: 20 cm soil or saprolite under Garry oak tree replicate 1 | place: USA:California | collected 2016-06-15 | reverse complement strand
GGCGGCGCCGCGGGAACGTCGTGGGGAGCTCATCGGGACCGCGCTCGGCGCGGCCGTCTTCGGAGCACTCTTCGGTCCTGTCGTCGGAGCGGGGGCCGCGCTGTTGGGACGCGGAGTTGTCTTCACCGGAATCGCCGGGTTAGCCGTCCTGCTCGCCGTCTGGACGCTTCGCATCGAGCCCATCCCTCCGGAGCATCCTTCGACTGCAGCCGTCAGCCGCGCGCTCAGGAACTCGTACTTCGTGGGCGGCCTCGCCTTGATGGCGTTGCCGTCGTTGCTCTGGGGTGTGCTCTCCACTCTCGCGCCGCTCCAGCTCGCCGACTTCGGCTGGGGAGCGCTGGCCATCGGTGCCGTCTGGCTCGTCGGCGCCGCGTTCGAGACCGTTCTCTCGCCGCTCGCAGGGCGAATGCTCGACCGCCGTGGCGTATTGATTCCCGTGCAAATCGCGCTCGCGGCCGGCGTCGTGGTCTCGGTCGGCCTCGCGGCGGGCCTACGGCCGCTGCTCTACGTGCCGCTCCTGATCGTTGCGTCCGGCGCGTACGGCGTCCTCTTCACGCCGGCATTCGCCTTGATCGCCGAAGGTGCCGAGCGCAGCCGCCTTCCCCAGGGAATGGCCTTCGGCTTGATGAACGCCGCCTGGGCGATGGGAGCGCTGATCGGGCCGGCAGCGGGAGGAGCCGTCGCCGCAGCGACGGGCGACGTCGTCCCGTTCCTCGTCTGCGCCGGGCTCTGCGCGACCGCGCTGGCGGCGGTGCGGCGCGCGCGGCACCGCACCACCGCCGTGGTCGTGGATTGATCAGACGTCCCTCGTGAGCGGCTCGTCTTCGCGGCTCAGCGGCTCGCCCGCTCGGGTCATCGGCTCGTCAGCCGCGGCGATGCCCTCCTCCTCGGGCAGGACGACGTCGCCGATCATCTCCTCGATCCGGTGGGTCGGCAGCGCGACCGCGATCGCCCAGTAGTAGATGATCGTGCTGAAGATCGCCACCGCGACCATGTCCCACCAGAGCGGGAACCAGTTCGGAGTCGGCCCCAGCTGCCCGAAGAGCTGGTGCGACGTCGGCCCGAAGTCGCTCAGGTAGACGATCGCGCCCATCCCGACGAGATAGAACGGGAGCCAGCTCGCAGCCTTGAGGTCGAGCTCAGGCGAGTGCGAGTTCAGCCGGAACACGCGGGTGGCCACGAGGATCACGTAGCCGATCGCGATCGCGACGCCCAGCCGCCAGACGGTGTCCCAGCCCGACCAGAGGATGAGCAGGTTCGCCACCACGAAGGCGAGCGGCGCGAGCACCGAGCCCGCCGGAGCACGCCACGGCCGCTCCGCGTGCGGGAGCCGGCGGCGGAAGACGCCGAAGGCGAGCGGCGCGCCGGCGTACATCAGCACGCTTGCCGCGGTGATCAGGCCGACGAGCGACGTCCAGCTCGGGAACGGCAGGAAGCAGACACAACCGACGACGAACGCCGTGACGAGACCGAACCACGGTACGCCGCGGCGATCGGTCGCCTCGTACGCGCTCGGGAAGTAGCCGTTCCGGCTCAGGCCGTACGAGACGCGCGAGCTGGAGGTCGTATAGATCAGGCCGGTGCCGCCCGGCGAGATGATCGCGTCGAAGTAGAGGATCGCGGCGAGCCAGCCGACACCCACGAGCGTCGTGAGCTGCGCGAACGGGCCGGTCATCTGGGTGTACGCGCCGTGCGCCCAGCTGTGCCCGATCGCCGACGACGGCAGCGCCCCGAGGAAGACGACCTGGAGCGCGACGTAGATGACCGCACCGATGATCACCGAGAAAATCACGGCACGCGGGATGTCCCGCTTCGGCCGCGCGCTCTCGCCGGCGAGCTGGTCGGCCTGCTCGAAGCCGAGCAGCGCGAAGATGATCCCGCTCGTCGAGACCGCGGCGAGCACGCCCTTCGCGCCGAACGGGCTGAAGCCGTCGGCGGCCGTGAAGTTGCTCGCGTGGAAGTTGACGATGCCCAGCACGAAGATCGTCAGCAGCGGGACCCCGACCTTCCACCAGGTCGCCGCGCTGTTGGTGTTGGCGAGCTTGCGGATCCCGAGGAAGTTGATCGAGGTGAAGATCGCCATCAGGATCACCGCCGCGACGATGCCCTTGGCGGTCAGCACACTCGTGCCGCTGCTCGTCTTCATCCAGTCGCTCGCGAACGAGTAGTGCTGGCCGTAGGTGATCATCGCGAGCACCTCGATCGGCGCGACCGTCGCAGCCTGGAGCCACGAGAACCAGCCGAACGATGCGCCGGCGCCGCCGCCGAACGCGTAATGCGGGAAGCGCGCCGTGCCGCCGGCGACGGGCCACATCCCGCCGAGCTCGGCGTGCGTCAGCGCGAGCAAGAAGATTGCGAGCGCGCCGATCACCCACGAGATGATCGCCGCGGGTCCTGCCGCGATCAGGGCCTCCTGGGCTCCGAAGAGCCAGCCGGAGCCGATGATCGAGCCGGCCGAGGCCCAGAGCAGGCCTATGAAGCCGATCTCCCGGCGAAGGCCTGTACGTCGTGGAGTCTGTGCGCCGACCGGACGATCGGCAACGACGGTCTGAGGCGCCGAGGTGGTCATGTTTGCCTCCCGTGAATTTCTCGTTGCAACGGCTCAACGGCCGGATCGGATACGTCTTCCAAGTCGTATTCCGGGCTGCGCCGCGGCCACCGGCCGCCCCGGCCGAAGACGACGACGAGCGCCGGCACGAGCACCGAGCGGACGAGGAAGGAGATAGAGCAGCGCGAACAGCGAGCGCAGGAAGATCGGCAGGAAGACGAAGTTGGCGCCGCCGAGCCCGACTCGGCGGAGCAGGTCGGGCAGCGTCCGCTGGAGCCGCTCGAGGTGGCCGATGGCCGGAGCCTGGGTCGGGTCGCTGTCGAAGATGATCGCGTAGCGGACCGCTCCTCCCCGCGGCGCGAAGGCGCCGCCGAACGGCTTGCCGGTCGGCTGGACGCCGGCGACGTGCGGTTGCCGCTCGAGCTCCGCCTCCAGGCAGACGGCATGAGCCGCTGATGCCCCAGCCTCCGATTCGCAATCGGCGCTAGCCGAGGGTGTACGAGTACTGCAGCACCTTCAGCACGTCGGAGCTCCAGTCTCCGATGCCCGTGGTGAACGAGTTGGTGGGGAACGTCTCCACGGGAACCTGGCCTTTGATGGTCGTGCCGGCCGCCCCGCTCGGAACGGTGAAGGTGAGGTTCATCGTGCCGGTCTGTCCGGGGAGCAGGAGCAGCGGGTTCACCGGCTGGCTGGATCCTCCCAGCACGTTGGCCCAGACGTTCCCGGTGTCGGGAACCGCGTTGTCGTCGAAGCCGAGCGTGCTGATCGTGGCGCTCGTGGAGTAGTCCTCCGGCGTCGCCGCGGAGGCGAACGGACCGACCTCGGACGGGCCAGGCGCCCATGCCGACGCGAACGGTTTGCTGACCGTGACGCTCGTCGCCCCGACCGAGCTGACCGGGGAGAGAACATCCGGCGCGCCCCAGTACGGGCTGAGGTCGAACTGGATCGGCGTCGAGCCCGTCGTGCTCGCGTTCACCTTCAGCTGGCTGCTGAACGGCGGGACGATGTACTGCGGGATGGGGTCGCCGAAGGTGATCGGGAGCATGCCCGACGTGTTCGTCACCGACACCCCGGCGTACTGCGTCTGCGTGGTCGTCCGCGGGTCGAGCTGGTACGTCTCCGGCTCGACACCCGTGTTCTTCACCTGGACCTGAGCCGTCACGGTGCTCCCGGGCGTCAGCGTGCCGCTCGGCATCCCCGTCGCGGTGACCCGCGAGGTGTTGAAGCTGACCGTGCCCTGGAGCGTGGCGTGGGTCAGGCCGGAGTACACGCCCAATCCCGGCAGGTAGAACAGGCCGTTGGCGACGTTCACCCGCCAGGTGCCCGGAGTCGGGTCCGCCCAGACGAGCTGGACGGCGTGCGTGTTGTCGCTGTTGCCGAAGGAGTCGACCTGCTGGAAGCTCAGCTGGTTGTCCACGGCGTTCCCGTGCGGATCGACCAGCTGGCCGAGCAGCAGGTACCCGTCGTGGGAGGCGTGCACGTTGACGTTCAGGTCATGGATGCCCTTCGGCACCGTGAACTCGTAGCTGAGCTCCTGCGCGTAGGCCCCCGGCCGGCCGTTTCCGCCGATGAGCGTGCCGGTGAACTTCCCCGCCTTCTTCGTCGTGACGGGCACCTTCGCCTCAGATACGACCGGGATCGTGCCGAGCTTGGGCTGCCGGTTGCTGTGGACCACGACCGCGCCGGTGAAGAAGCCGGGCTTGGTCGGCGCCGGCACCTTGACCGTGAACGAGGCCGACTTGCCGGGGCGCACCACCCTGGAGGCCGGCGTGACCGCGTGGCGGACGGTCAGGAAGGTCTGCGCGGTCTCCTGGAAGCTCACGGCCCCCTCGTAGTTGGAGGTGTGGCGTCCGAAGATGAGCAGCGTCCAGGTCCCCGCAGCGGGTTGGTGGACCTGCGCGTCGGCGAACCCGGCCCCGAGGCCCTGCGGGTCGCTGTACTGCGCGTAGCGGCCCTTCGGGTCGATCAGGATCTCGCGGACCGTCGGCTCGCCGGAAGTGCAGGTGGCGCAATTCTGCAGCGGCTGCCAGGCGATCCGCGAGTCGAGCGCGTCGACGCCTTTCGGCACCTTGAACGTCTTGCAGTTCAACTCCGGGATCGTCTCGCCGGTGAAGTATTCAGCGGTCTGGACCCCGGCGCAGGAGCCTTGCGGTCCGTGACCCGCCTCGAACAGGTTCAACTTGCCGCTGGCGAGGTTGCGCGCCTTGCCGAGCGTGCGCAGCACCGGCCTGATCGTCGCCTTGCTGTCGGCGGTGTTCTGGACCACGACCGTGTGACGGTGCTTCCCTCTGACCTTGCCGAGGTCGGCGATCGAGTCGGGGGAGTGCACCAGGCCGCCGCCCTTCGCGTGCTTACCCCACGACTTGGCCAGCTCGACCGCGCGCAACGCGTTGAGCAGACCGGCGCCCTGGTTCTCCGCGGAAATGCCGAGATCGGTCGCGCTGCTGAAGAGGATCTGCCGCACGACGGCCGGCGACGGCTTCTGCTTGTGGTGCGACTGGCGGTACGCCTCGATGACGAGCGCTGCCGTTCCCGCAGTGAGCGGGGTCGACTCGCTCGTGCCGCCGAAGTCGACGAGGCCGATCGAGCTGCCGCCGATCGCGTTCTCGCAGTCGGAGTAGGTCGAGGTGTCGGTCGAGCACGCGGCCCAGTTCAGGTCGCCGGGGGCGATGAGGTCCGGCATCCGCCGATCTTCGGTGACGCCCGAGCTGGAGAGCGTCGAGACCTGATTGTCGAGCCACCCCGGCGTGCTCTGCCCCAGGTGGTACGAGGGCGCACTGTGGTTGTGCACGGCCTGGGCCATGTCGTACAGGAAGAGGTTCGTCTGGGCGAAGAGCCGGTACGAGGTGCTCGCGGCCGTACCGATCACACCGGGGTCGAGCGCCGGGCTCCCCTCGGTGTTCGACGGGCTGGAGTCCCCGGTGCTGGCGACGACGACGGTGCCGTGGTGCATCGCGTTCTCGAGGATCGCGGTCAGCGCCTGCTCGGCCGCGCTGGTCGGCAGCCCGCCGAACCCGATCGAGATGGACAGGATGTCGGCGTGGTCGTGCTGGATCGCCCAGTCGATCCCCTGCAGGATCACGCTGGTGAAGCTCGAGTTGCTGCTGCCGAAGACCTTCATCACGTCGACGTCCGCCCCAGGGGCCACGCCGAGCACCTTGACGGCGCAGGTGCCGCCGGTGGTAGCGAAGTCCGGGTTGATCTCCTGGTCGAGGTTGTAGGTGGTGTTGCCCTGGGCGACGAGCGAGCTGACGTCGCCGAACGCCTCGCCTCCGCCCGTCTGGGCGTTCAGGCCCTCGCCCGAGAAGTCGCGGTAGTCAGTGACGGCCGACTGTCCGTTGCGCTGGAAGTCGGACAGCTTCGGGTCCATCCCGTCCGGGAAGACCGCGATGTTCACGCCGGCGCCCGTATAGCCGAGACGGTGCGCGCTCTTCGGGCCGCTCGTGAGGGGGCTGTTCGCGTTCGTGCGGTTGTCGGCGTTGATCAGGTGGAGGGCCTGAGGCTCGAGAAGCGGCGCGGTCGCGCTCCCGCAGACCTTCTTCGAAGAGCTGGAAGCCGCGCGAGGGCTCATCCGGCTCGCGGCATGGGCGGCCGCGCGCGTCACGCGGGGCAGCAGGTTCGCGTTGGTCGACGGCCCTTTGACCACCACGTCCGGGGCGACGGCAAGCACGGCCGGGTCGCGGCGGAGGTTGGCCGCCTCCGCTGCCGAGACCGTCGTCGCGACGGCGTTCACCGTCTCGTAGGTCACGAGGCGCGGGACGTGGAGCTGGCGGAGCTGCGCGACGACCGGCGCCCGCTGGGTCGCGAACGCCTTGCGCTGGTTGCGGAGCAGGACGATGACCCGCTGGTCGGCATCCGCCGACAGCACGCGGACCTGGGCGGCGGTCAGGCGGCTCGTCCACCCGGACGTGCTCAACGAACCGCCGGCACTCCCGACGCCAGGGGCCGCGGCGGCGACCGCGAACGCGATCAGCCCAGCTGCGGCTCCAGCCAGAGCTGCTCTGGCAACCTTGCTCTTCACCTCGAAGGATCCCCCTTCTTCACGCGAGCCCGCCCCCCTGCGCCGGCGGGTCTCGCTCTGACCGCCCCCACTGTCGCACGCGCCGAGCCGAGCCGCAACGCCCCGTAGCAGGATCTTTACGGAAGGCGCGGCACGTGAGCCCGGCGCGGAGAGCGGCTACATTAGGCGCGATCCGGGCGCGTAGCTCAGCGGGAGAGCACTCGCTTCACACGCGAGGGGTCGCTGGTTCGATCCCAGCCGCGCCCATCGCAGTCGGTCAGCCGAAAAGCCGCGATTACCGGGCTCTTCGCCTCTCGGCGCCGCTGGTCCTCCCGTTGGATGCCGTGAATCCGATGTCGCCTGGCGCGCAAATGGCGCGCGCTGCCCCAAAGTGATGACGGCTACGGCAGGCAAGCCTCTGTATGCGGCGTGCTCTCGCCGCTGAGATGGCCGTGCGTCAGCGTGACCGGCCCTATCGAGGAGACGCCATGCGTACAGGCGGGACTGTCGGCTGTAGCGGTGGTAACCACGCCCACCGCAATGAGGACGCCAAGCAGGACAAGTCGAAGCAACCTCGCCACCCGTCGCCTACTCACACCGCAGACCCCGTTGCCGCAGTTCGCCACCGTCCCACTAACGCTGGTGCCTTTGTAACAGTTACGAGATCGGGGTAGCCCTCGTCTCCTGGGCCAGGGCTGGCCGTGCGCGTTGTCGCAACCTTATGGGCCGTCGAGCCGATAGCCGCTCAAGGCGGATCGGGATCTAGCCGAGGTAGTCCTTAGCTTTTCGAGTCGTGTTCATCGGGGCGGGAGGAACGGCGGTGTTGCATTTCGGACCGGTGTGGGCGTGAACGGCAGGAGGAGACTTCGGTTCGCCCTTGCTTGCGCCCTGCTCGTCGCGATTGCGTTCCTCGCCGACTCCGCGCTCGCGTCGAGTCGCTCGGAGACGAGCCTCCAGACGCTGAATCGGAAGGTGCTCGCCTCGGTGAACCGGTTTCGCGCCCGGCACGGCCTCGTGGCGCTGCGTGAGTCTGCTGCGCTCGACAGGGCGGCGCGCAGGCACTCGTTCGAGATGGGTCGGCTCGGCTACTTCAGTCACTCCTCGGCCGACGGGGGGCAGTTCTGGCAGCGCATTCGGCACTTCTATCCGCCGCGCGGGTACTCGTACTGGGCGGCGGGCGAGAACCTGGTCTGGGCCTCGCCGAGTCTGAGCGCCGGGGGTGCGATGAAGTTGTGGATCTCGAGCCCTCCGCATCTGGCGAACCTGCTTTCTCGCCAGTGGCGTCAGATCGGGATCTCGGCTGTTGGCGTCGCCCGCGCTCCGGGCGTTTATGGCGGCAGGCGCGTCACGATCATCACCGCCGACTTCGGCGTCCGCCGTTAGGGCCAGTGATCTTGGGCGACCTAGACGCCTCGACCTGTAGCAACCCCACGAACGGCGACTCGTCCCATCTCCGAGCCGCCTTCACGGAGCCCGATTCGTGCCGTCATGCGGTGTCGTCCGGCGTCTCCGAGTCGGGGTCGACGCGGTCTGCCCGCGCGCCGACCTCGGCCGCGACCTTACGCGCCTCCTTCGCCTGCTGCACCTGCTCCTGGGCGACGCGCTCGCGCTCCTCGGCTTGCCGCGTGTGTGTGTCCGCCTTCTGACGGAGCTCCTGTGCCTGTTCGCGCCGCTGTGTTTTCTCGCGGTTGCGCCGCGCGCCGAAGACGACGAACCCGAGAACGACCAGCGCGCCGATCGCGATCAGGATCCAAATCCAAGCTGCCATTACCGCCTCCTTGTCTTTCCCAGGCAAACGGGAGGCGTCGCGGTTCGGTTCCGCCTAGGTCGCGCGTGCCGGCAGAACGCGGCCACGCACCTCGCCGAGCTCGACGCCGTTTGCGGCGCTGCCGTGGAGAACGACCTCGTCCTCGTTCTCGAGGAAGCGTTCTCCGCGGAAGAGCTCGATCATCGATCCCTCCGAGCCCGGCTCGGCGCCCGAGATCGTGCCCGACGCCATCAGGTCTCCCGTGCGCAGCGACGCGCCGTTCGAGGTCGCGTGCGCGAGCTGCTGCGGGAGCGTCCAGTAGAGCGTCCGCGCGTTGCCCTGCGACACCGTCTCGCCGTTCAGCTCGACCTCGAGCGCGACGTCGAGCCCCCAGTCACGGCCGCCGGCGAGATGGGGCAGCGGCGGCGGCTCTTGCGGCGGCGCCTCGACGCGCGCGTCCTCGAGCAGCGCGAGCGGCGTCACCCACGCAGAGATCGAAGTCTGGAACGACTTGCCGAGGTTCGGGCCGAGCGGCACGTACTCCCATGCCTGGATGTCGCGCGCGCTCCAGTCGTTGACGAGGACGAGGCCGAAGACGTGGTCTGCGAACGCCTCTACCGGCACCGGCTCGCCGAGCTCGGTCGGGACGCCGACGACGAAGCCGAGCTCGAGCTCGAAGTCGAGGCGGCGGCTGGGGCCGAAGGTCGGCGCGTCCTCGTCGGGAGCCTTCCGCTGGCCGCTCGGCCGGACGACGTCCGTGCCGCTGACCACCACGCTGCCGGCCCGGCCGTGGTAGGCGACGGGCAGCCAGCGCCAATTCGGCAGCAGCGGCTCCTGGTCGGGCCGGAACATCCGGCCGAGGTTCGTCGCGTGCTCGAGCGAGGAGTAGAAGTCGACGTAGTCCGCCACCTCGAACGGCAGGCGGAGGCGGGCATCTCTCTCGGCGACGCGCGGCCCGTCCTGGGAGCGCGCGGCGGCGATGGCGTCCTCCCAGGCCGGGCGGCCCGCCGTGAGCAGCTCGTTCAGCGTCGGCCGCGCGAAGACGTCGCCCAGGCCCGAGAGGTCGACGACCTCGTCGCCATCCCGCCAGAGGAGGCCGTTCGGCCCGGCTCCGAAGCTCACAGGATCCCCAGCTGCTCGAGCTCCTCGAGCGGCTCGAAGAACGAGCACGTCCCGATCGAGTGGAAGAGTGAGGCGCGCACGTCGGCGAGCCGGGCGGGCAACGCCTGTTGGTCGCGCCAGCGGAACGACGTGGCGTCGAGGGCGAATGCGGGCCGCCTCTCGCGCAAAGCATCCTCCTCGTTGCCGAAGACAGTTGCAGCGAGGACGTTGAGGAACCCGTGCTCGCCCGACTCCGTCGGGTACGCATGGTGGAGACCGGCCGTGGCCTTGAAGACGAGCCCCCGCTCACGACAGCCGCGGATGAAGCCGGCGAGATCCTCGGCACTCGGGACGTGCTCGCCCCCGCAGCGGATCTTGGCGCGCAGCCCGCGCGCCGAGACCTCGTCGAGCGGCACGCCCTCGAGGTAGACGGCCTCGTCCTGGCGCTCGGTTCCCTTGTCCACGATCGCGAGTGCCCGCCCTTCTTCCTGGGACAGCTCCGAGAGTTGCGCCGCCGGCCAGACCAGTCGGCCGAGCATCCACGCATGCTCGCTCTCCCGCGCGCGCCGGTCCTCGGAGAGCGCCTCGGCCGGCGGCAGGCTCGCCGGCGGGAACATCGGCGCGTGGTCGAAGAACCTCGTCAGGAGGGCGCGGCGCGCGTCGTCGGGCATGGGGCCCGAGGCTACACTGGCGCCGGGCCAGGCCCCGTGCAGTGGGAGCCTGCGAACCGCGTCAGATCCGGGAGGAAGCAGCGCTAAGTAGTTACTCCCAGGTGTGCGGTGTGTCTGGCCCGTTTGCCCGCTTCGCCCGCTCCGCCTTCGGCTCCGCTTTCCGCTCGCTCGGTGCGAGCGGCTTCGCCGCTCGCGTTCTGACGGCGCTTGTTTGTGTGCCGCGCCCGCGCATGTCGGGCGCGGCGGCGGGTCCAAGTTCACGCGCGCCGGTTCTGCTTGAATCGTGACGTGGCTGCGCTTTACCGGAAGTACCGCCCGCAGAGCTTCGAGGAGGTCGTCGGGCAGGAGGCGGTCGTCCGGACGCTGAGCAACGCGATCGCGGGCGACGCGGTGCGCCAGGCCTACCTCTTCGCGGGGCCGCGCGGCACCGGCAAGACCTCGATGGCGCGGATCCTCGCGAAATGCCTCAACTGCGCGCAGGGCCCGACGACGACGCCCGACAGCACGTGCCACGCGTGCCGCGCGATCGCCGGCGGCACCTCCCTCGACGTGATCGAGATGGACGCCGCCTCGCAGCGCGGCATCGACGACATCCGCGAGATCCGCGACCGCGTCGTCCTCCAGCCGGTGGAGGGGAACTACAAGGTCTACATCCTCGACGAGGCGCACCAGCTCACGGACGCCGCCTGGAACGCGCTCCTGAAGCTGATCGAGGAGCCGCCGCCGCACCTCGTCTTCGTCTTCTGCAC
>WNGI01006226.1_pt1 | contig 10816 bp, 10 predicted proteins | sample 5400621 | NCBI WGS metagenome assembly WNGI01 (sample SAMN13153374, study PRJNA577476) | soil metagenome | isolation source: 20 cm soil or saprolite under Garry oak tree replicate 1 | place: USA:California | collected 2016-06-15 | reverse complement strand
GTGTGGGTTGAGGTTCGGAAAGCTTCGTAATGGTGAAGCCAGCATCAAGTAACGCATTTAGATGGGTGGCGACGGTACGATGATATTTGACAACATCATGGTCCAAAAATCTTGCCTGACGCGGACCTTCATCCTGGTAATGGTCGACAGGCCAATGTAATCGCTCACCATGCTGACCGTAATACCAGTCTTGCACAGCGAGCGCGGTGAAGATTGGATGTTCGACCGAGAGGACGAAGGTGCCACCCTGTACAAGGCAGTGATGAACTTTCCAACAGACGATATCGTAGCGCTCGACATAATGAAGTGCAAGTGAACTTAGCACCACGTCGAATTCCCCTGCGGGAAAGTCGATGTCTTCAATCGCAAGCCGACGATACTCGATTGCGGAATCGTTGGTACTCTCTCTGGCACGCGCTATCATCTTCTCTGAGATGTCAACTCCCACCACCGATCGTGCTTGCTGTTCGCGCGCATAGCGGCAGTGCCAGCCAAAGCCGCAGCCAAGATCAAGCACGTTTTTATCGCGTAGCTTGGGAAGCAACGCGCGGAAAGCAGGCCATTCTCCAGCAGCATCCAGTCCGCCGATTGAACGAGCCATTTGACTGTAATTGGCGAAGAATCCAGGATCATCATATTTGTTCTGCTTCATAGTCTTCGTGAAGTGCTCTCCCGCCTAAAGGTAGGGAGCTTCTACAGAGAGTACTCTCTGTTGGCGTCTTCCACGCTCAAGGATGTTGATGGCCGCATTGACATCGCGGTCTAACTCGGTTCCACAATCACAACTGTGCCAGCGTTCGGACAAATCCTTTTTGCGCACTTGCCCACAGCCTGAACACACCTGAGATGTGAACCTGGGGTCTACTTTGATGAGTGTCCGACCGGCGCATGCTGCCTTGTACGTACACATACTCACAAAGGTGCCCCATCCTGCATCTAAAATCGACTTGTTTAACCCGCCCTTGGCACTCGCTCCATTCGGCAGGTATCGCCCGTTTTCGTCCTGTTTCGGTTTCGGCTTCCTGGTGAGATTACCTGTCTTGATGTCCTCAAACACCAGGACTTGATAGCGTTCGACGAGCTGCTTCGATGCTTTGTGTTGGAAGTCTCTTCGTTGGCGGGAAATCGTTCGATGGGCTTTGGCAACCAACTTACGCGCCTTGTCTCGACGATGACTACCATGTTTTTTGAGTGATAAGGCTTGCTGTCTCTTCACAAGCCGCTTCTGAGCCTTACGGTAGTACCTGGGATGCTCGATCATCTCGCCATTGCTAAGGGTCGCCAGATGCGTAACGCCCAGATCAATGCCGACATCCTCGTAGCTCACAGGAAGTTTCTCAGGCTCTTCTACCTCACACGAAAAGGTGACATACCAGTGATCAACCTCACGTTTGATGGTGACGATCTTGATCTTCCCTGTGAGTGGACGGTGAAGCTTGACTTTCACTTTGCCGATCTTGGTGAGATGCAGATACTGGCCATCGAACTTCCAGCCTGCACCATCAGGATAGGTGAACGAGTCATAGCGGTTGCGACCTTGGAAACGTGGGAACCCTGGATTCTCGCCAGTCTTGCAACGTCGAAAGAAGCTCTGAAAGGCCCTGTCAAGCCGACGTAAGGCGTCCTGTAGGACATGAGCTGCAATATCCTGGTATTCCTGCCTGATCTCTGCCTTGATCTCAGGGAGGTCATTTTGTTGATCGTAGTAGCTAATGCTCTTGCCCGCGTACTGGTAGGCATCTTTGCGTTCGGAGAGCGCCGCATTGTACAACTCTCGACACCGATTGAGCACAAAGTACAACTTCTGCTCCGTAGCTTTCTGCGGATAGATGCGGTACTTGTACGTCTTATGCATTAGCCCTGTCCTAACTCGAGGTACTTCTTAACGGTAGCTTCGGTCATGTCTCCAACCGTGCCCACATAATACGAACGTGACCAGAAGGAGCCACCCCACACTTGTTTCTTCACCTCTGGATACTGCTTAAAGACTTGTCTGGCACTAATACCCTTGAGGGTATTGGCAATGAGTGAGGGTGCTATTCTTGGCTCAGCAGAAAGAAACAAATGCACATGATCTTCTTGTACGTGTAAGGCTCCAATTGACCACTTATTTTCCTCACACAAGCGTCGAATTTCTGACTCGACAAATCGTGCTACATCGCCCACAAGTACCTGCTTACGATACTTGGGACACCATACGAAATGATACGCTATCTTATAGGTGACATGTTTGGTATGTTGTTCTTCCATATCATCTACTATAACATGGTGTACCATAGAATGCAAGAGGTAGAGTGACTAACCTCCGCCTAAAGGCAGGAGGAATGCACCGCCCTCTTCTTCACTATGTGTAACCGATCATTGGTCTCTCGCTAATCCTATGCCCCTCGAGACAGATCCTTCGCTGCGCTCAGGATGACAAGTGGGAGGAGGCAAGCATGTCCTGAGCGAAGCGTAAAAGTGGATGCCAGTAAGTAGGTGACCCATTTATCTGGGAAACCTCTGAGCTGAGCGTGCTCGTGCCCTGGCAGCCTCTTCTGTGCGGTTCTTTGCTGGCGCGTTCGTCTCGAGCGAGCTGAGAAAGGTGCTGGTGACTGCTGCTATCTCGTCAACGGCAGCAAGGAATGCTGCTTCGTTGGCTTTCGATGGCTTGTTGAAGCCGCTCACCTTGCGCACGAATTGTAACGAGGCCGCAAGAATCTCTTCCTCGGTCGCGGGCGGTTCGAAGTTAAAGAGGCTCTTGATGTTTCTACACATATACGTTTCCTCGATGTGCCAGAGTCACCTGACGTTTGAATGCAGTGTTCACTTGCTTTGCGCTGCATAATACAGTCCGATTACACCTGATGGAAAGCTTTTTATTTGCGATAGCCTTAGATGTACTGGCTTTGCGATGCCTGCAAATAAAGGCTTTCCGCTCCCTAACACAACAGGGTGGACTAAAAGCTGATATTCATCAATCAAGCCAAGATTCGTAAAGGTTTGTACAATACTGGCACTACCGTATATCACCATGTCCTTCCCCGGCTCTTGTTTCAATTTGGCGATTTCTTCGGGAAGAACTTCTTTCATCAATTGTGAATTGTTCCACTCAACCTTTTCCAACGACTTTGAAAAGACAATTTTGCGCATACTATTCAGTTTGCGAGCGTATACTTTCTCGCCCTCTGAGGCTGAAGGGTTTTCGGGCACATATGGCCAGGAACCTGCAAAGCTTTGATACGTCACACGTCCAAGGATCAGGGTATCCGCCGAGCTTACTAGATCGTCCTCATATTGCCCCATTGTTTGGTCGACCATTATCCAATCCATTTCTTCATTTGGTCCAGCAATGAAGCCATCAAGAGTAACCCACATTGTTACAATTATTTTTCTCATGTTGTTCTCCTTTTGAGTGTACAAGCTTACGTTTTTGTTTGAAGTAAGCAATTAACATACGTTCCCATTCTTTGGGAAAAAACGTAATGTGGAAACGTATCTTACAACATCTTCTGGAACAGGTGCCATCTCCAGTTCCACTTGGGAGCTAAGAAAAGTACTCCTCACACCTCAACATGTGCAATTGACTCTCGAATCCACGTTGGACGGTAGGGGAATCGGTCTACCATCTCGCGTGAGGTCACTCCTGTGAGCACGAGAATTGTGCGCAGGCCACTCTCGATCCCAGCAATGATATCGGTGTCCATGCGATCACCGATCATCACGGAATCCTCGGAATGGGCATTGATTGCGCGCAGGGCCGAACGCATCATCAGTGGATTCGGTTTACCGATGTAATAGGGCTTAACCCCTGTGGCCGCGCTGATCAAGGCTGCTACGGCGCCGGTCGCTGGAACAATTCCCCCCTCACCTGGTCCCATTACGTCTGGATTGGTGGCAATGAAACGCGAGCCATCCATTACGAGTCGGATGGCTCGCGTTATGCGTTCAATACTATACGTGGTTGTCTCTCCAAGTACCACGTAGTCGGGATTGTGGTCGATGAGCGCGTAGCCAATGTCATGCAGCGCTGTTGTCAGACCCGCCTCCCCGATGACGAATGCACTGCCACCCGGGTGCTGAAAATGGAGGAATTGCGCGGTCGCCAGCGCGGACGTGAAAATTGCCTCCGATGGCACTTCCAGTCCCATGAAGGACAGCCGCACCTGCAGGTCACGTTGTGTGAACTTGGAGTCATTGGTCAGAATCAAGAATGGTATGCCATTAGCCAGCAAATTTTGCACGAATTCTGCTGCTCCAGTAATGAGCGTTGTGCCTTTGAGGATGACTCCATCCATATCCGACAGGTAATTCTTGACGTCCTCCATGTGCTTTCCTCCATGATGTATTGAGCGCCTATTTTCTTATACTTCCTTACATTCAGATGACACGATCTGTAGCTGCGAGAGCAGCGTTTCTGAATGTATTTAGTATTATTCTTAAGATTACCCCATGTTTTCGTTGCTTGCCAATTTGGGGAAAAAAATAACTATTCAGATTTCCTTTCACTGTAAATGACGCCAGACTCGTGTATAGTAGGGGCGGGGCTGCCCCCGCCCTGGAAAAGCTTTTACAACAAACTTGCATTCAGGGTTTGCTACTTCACTACTTGGCAAAGCGCAGGAATTTGATGGTGCCTCCCTGCAAGTGATCAAAGTAGACTGCCATGATAATGAGCAAGCCAATGGCGATTTGCAGGTAAAATGGGTCTATGCCAAGCAGATTGCCTCCGTTGGCAAGCAGGCCCATGATGACTGCTCCTAGAACGGCGCCAATAGCACGACCCTTTGCCCCGGACAGGCTGGCACCGCCGATGACTGCACCGGCAATGGCTTGCAACTCGTACCCGGTTCCTGCTGTGGGAATACCTGCGCCAAGTCGCGAAGCAGTTAAGATGCCAGCGAAGCCAGCCAACAAACCACTGATGCAATACACGCCGAGCAGTACGTAGTTCACAGGCACCCCAGAGAGGCGCGACGATTCTGCATTGGAACCAACAGCATAAACGTAACGACCAAAAATCGTCCGCCCCAGAACAAAGGCTGCTACAATTGTTACTAGTATCAAAATCCAGAACAGGCTCGGCAAGCCGAGGATGAACCCGTTGGCAATCGCAGTGAAGGCATCAGGGAGCGGCGCGATGGTTTTGGCGCCTGTGAGCAGGAGGACCAGCCCACGTGCGACTCCGAGCATGCCTAGTGTAGCGATGAATGGGGGCAGCTTGAGTTGTGTCACAAGCAGACCGTTGATCAGTCCAACGGCCAGCCCGACGCCAAGTCCCACCAGGATGGCCACAGGAATTGAAGCGCCGCTCGCTAAAATCAGAGCTGTCACACCTCCGCTCAAGCCCAGGATGGAGCCAACAGACAGGTCAATACCGCCAGTCAGGATCACGAATAACTCTCCGACCGAGAGGATCGCGAACACGGTTACTTGCCGCACAAGGTTGTCTAGATTCGTAAGGGTGAGAAAATCGCTGGTCGTCAGGATGAGCACTGCGACAAAGATCAGCAGTACCAGCACGCTGCCGCTTTCACGCCCCAGGCTGATCGGTGTCCGTTGTTCCTCTACTGCCGCCGTTGCCGAGGGCTGTGGAGTACTGGAAGTAGTTGCCATGAGATATCTCCTCTCTGCTATGCATTCATAGAAACGGGGGCGCTGCTTGCCAGGCGCAGTACCTCTTCTTCCGTCGCTTTTTCAATCGGAAGTTCACCGGTGACCCCGAAGTCGTGCAGGACGATCACACGGTCGCAAACGCCGAGTAACTCCGGCAGGTACGATGATACGATGACGATGCCCAGCCCCTGGGCTGCCAGATCGCCAATGATCGTATAGATGTCTGCCTTGGCTCCAACATCGACACCCTTGGTCGGCTCGTCCAGCAGCAAAACCTTCGCTTTCGTGGCCAACCAACGACTAAGTAAGACTTTCTGCTGATTCCCACCGGAGAGCGATGAGATGGGTTGCTCAATTGTGTGAAACTTTAAACGCAGGCGAGGCACAAGATTATTGACCAGGGAGGCTTCCTGCCTTTTGGAGATGACGCCAAGTCGAGTAACGGCGGACAAATCTGCAATAGTCACATTCTCCCTGATTGAGAGGGCTGCTAGCAGTCCTAACTCTTTGCGGTCTTCTGTGAGTAGCCCCAGTCCTGCTCTCACAGCTTGCTCTGGAGATCCTGGATGCAGAGGCTTGCCATCGACAAGCACGGTTCCTGCCACCATTGGATCGGCCCCGAAAATAGCACGCACTGTCTCCGTGCGACCTGCTCCTACCAATCCCCCTAGTCCTACGATCTCTCCTGCATGGACCTCCAGGTTGATGCTAAAGGGACTTCCAGGCAGTCTAAGCCCCTGAACCGACAGCAAGGTTTTCCCGAACTTTTTGTGTTCTCTTTTCGGGTAAAGCGCCTCAATCTGCCTTCCCACCATTGAGCGGATCAAACTATCGTGTGTGAATTGATTGGTGGGTGCTGTCGTAACGAATTGACCATCACGTAACACCATGATGCGGTCGCCAATTTCGAAGATCTCTTCAAGACGATGCGTCACATACAGGATAGCAACTCCCACCTCCTTCTTGAGTCGATCGATGAGTTGTAGAAGATGATGAGCATTCTTTTCGGAGAGGGCCGTCGTCGGCTCATCAAAAATCACAATGCGGGCGTCGGCTCCCAGCACCTTGGCAATCTCCACCATTTGACGTGTGGCGACGGGCAGGTCTGAGATTAGTGCGCTGGGATCGACATTGTTCAAGCCAACACGCTCAAGCATCATAGTCGCACGAGCGCGTAATTCGCGTTTGTTGACGATCCCCCTGGCGTTTGGCAGTCGCCCCATCAGCAGGTTTTCTTCGACAGAGACCTCGGGCAATAAGCTCAACTCTTGGTAGACAACACCAACGCCTAGCGCCCGCGCCTGGGCGGGGCCTGGAGAACCCACATCTTGTCCATCAATGTGGTACTCGCCGCTATCACGGGAAATGGCTCCCGTCAGAATCTTAATCAGCGTAGACTTACCCGCACCATTCTCCCCCGCCAGGCAGAGGACCTCGCCTCGATACATTTCGAGTGAAACATCTTTTAGCACCTGAACCGGGCCGAATGACTTCGATACGTTATTCAATTGGACGAGCGGTGTTGCAGGTGTCGGAGTGACCATGTTATGCTCCCCCCTTCGTCGTTGGAGGATTCAACAGCTTCTGAACCGCAGGGGCGCTCATATTACTGAGATCTACCAAAACAGCTCCCGGATCAAGGCTCGGTGGCGCAAATCGTCCCTGGGCACTCATCGCGGCTGCAACCACACCCTGGTAACCAAAGAAGTAGGGATTCTGAACCACAATGGCTTGCAGCGTCCCATTCTTCAATGCGTTGATCTCCTGGGGATCAGAATCGAACCCTACCGCGGCAATGCGATTCTGAGCCTTGTTTTCCTGAATGGACTGAGCCGCACCATCAGCCGATACGTTATTATCGGCATAAATTCCAACAAGACCGGGATTGGCAGAGATTGCGTCATTCACCTGTGAAAGAGCGGTCGGCGTATCATTGTTGTTGTAGCGGTGAGCGACAATCTGTAGGCCAGGAAAGTTAGTTTTCAACTCATTGATAAACCCAGTGTCACGGTCGACAATCGTCTGGACACCAGCGACGGAAGATTCAATGAGTATCTGTCCGGACGTGATACCTTTCTTCTGTAGGAGCGTTCCAAGCCGGTCGGCGGCTTGAGCGCCTGCTTTGGTATTGTCGGTTCCGATAAAGCCATCGCTCGAGGTGGTGACCTTTGTATCGACGGTAATCACTTTGATGCCTTGACTGCGAGCTCGATCGATCACTCCATTGAGCGCCTGCGAGGAGGAGGCAGCAAGGACAATAGCCTTGACATTGCGAGACATTGAATTCTCTACCAGACCCACCTGGGCGGAGACGTCAGCCTCTGAGGTTGCACCAAAGAGGCCAACCTGAACACCCCAGTCTTTACCTGCAGCCTGGGAACCTGCGAGCATAGCCTGCCAGAACTGTGAGTCAGTCGCCTTAACTATGACATCGACTCGATTGCTGGAGGCAGGGGCATTCGCATTTGCACTGGTTGAAGTCGGAGCGAATAGGCGACCGGCCAGGACTCCAATGATGAGGGCCACAAGGGCGATCGCAGCGACAGTAGAAAGTGTGAACGGCGTTTTGAAGAATCGAGACATACCTGACTTACTCCTTTTCGTTGTATGTAGACACTGGGCATGCACTAGAAAGAGAAGACTCACAAATAAAGAGAAACTCTACGGAGACGAACTAAGAGAGAAACAAGATACGAGGATTTCCTGAGATTCACAATGGAGAGTTCTGCAAACCATATGGGATGCTATCCCTGCATATCGCCTGATTGCTCCTTACCTTTCTCTTGATAAGTTGAGAAATCGCTGACATCGTAGATGAAAGGGAATGATGAAATACCTCCATAACTGGTAACGCTAAGCCCGGCCACAAAAGCCGCAAAATTGCCAAGGTTGTTCAGGTCCTGTTCTGAAAGAGATAAAAGATCAGAGGATGTAGTGCATCCTTGCTGTACTAACTTATATAAAGCAGCTCCCATAAATGCATCACCTGCCCCTGTTGTATCGAGTGGGCGAACAGGTCGCCCAGGTACTTCGACCTGGTGGCTGGCTGTAAACAAAAGCGCACCCTCGGCGCCTAAGGTAATGATCACCAGACTTGGTCCCTTCTCTAGAAGAGCTTCTCCCAATGTGTTGAGCCAGCTCCTTTCGTGAGGATACTTTGGTAAACTGCTCTGTTCACAGACGAACACTGCCTCTTCGGCACTCAACTTGAGAATATCTGTGCGCTCTATAGCTTTAGCCAGCGTGTTATGAATATCAGAGTGGGATGTCCATAATGCTGGACGAACATTCACATCGAACGATACTATTGACCCAACACGGCGGGTATAGTCCATTGCCGCAAGTGTTGCTGTTCGGGCGGGCTCGGTGGAGAGCAGGACACCTCCTACATGACAGACCGCTGCATCTTTCCAGGCACTCCAATCTAATTCTCCAGCTTGTAATTGACTATCGGCAGTATCTTGACGAAAAAAGGTAAAGTGTCTTTGCCCTTGAGCATGCAGCGTTACTAGCGCTATCGCTGTAGGGGCTTTCTTGATTACACGAATGTACTGGGTGTCAACGTAATTATCGGCGAGGACTTGTACCAGAAGCTGCCCAAATTCGTCATCTGATACTCCACCAATGAATCTAGAAGAACCTCCAAGTCGTGCAATAGCCACTGAAACATTTGCTATAGCTCCTCCTGGATGGGGAGTGTAACAAGTTTCTCCCAGATGTACCTGTGTACTCGGGATGAGATCGATGAGTACTTCACCAAGGCTAATGATGTGCTTCATTCTGTTACCTCACCAATTCTAGGTGATTGTGTTGCCTCTATGTCAACTGTCTGTGTGAACGTTTCAACTATCGCCATGAATGGAACGTCTTTGATGTAACAATTGTAAACGATTACAATTAAATTGTCAAGGGTTTTTAAGCAAAAATTCTCTTTTTCAAAATTTACACGAAATCACCTTCCTAGCTCTCCCACTCTCGCCTCTACGGATACTGTCTTATGCCTTAGATTTATGCCTATTGAGAGAAGATTTGTGACACCCCAAATCCCACAAGAACATGGCCCTGAATCCCATGATATAATGAACATCTGTAAAATCGTTTGCAATAAATCTAGCATTTTTAACATGAATATGCTATAATCTTATTAAATCGTTTACAATAATTTGCTCTAATAGGAGGTGAGCGTTCGAATGGTCAGCATCAAAGATGTCGCGGAAGCTGCTGGAGTATCAACTGCCACAGTATCGCGTGTGCTCTCCAATGGTCTGCATGTTAGGCCCGAAGTGCGTGAGCGTGTGATGGCAACAGTGGAGCGATTAGGGTATCGGCCGAATCTGGTTGCACGAAGCTTGCGTTCCCAGCAGTCCAGCACGATTGGCCTGATTGTTTCCGACATTAGCAACCCATTCTTTACCGCGATCAGCCGTGCCGTGGAGGATACTGCATATGAGCAGGGATTCAGCGTACTACTATGCAATACGGATGAGAATCCCGAGAAAGAGGCGATCTACCTCAATCTGATGCGTGATACAGCTGTCGCAGGAGCAATTATGTCGCCAACGCGACAAACAATCGCCAACTTCGCTGGCTCGAACTTCCCTTTTCCCATAGTAGTCGTTGATCGATCCATTTCGAATAGTGATGTCGATGCCGTGCTGCTTGATAACGTCGATGCAGCGTATCGCCTCATCACGCATCTTATTGAACAGGGCTATAGACGGATCGCTGCCCTCTGTAGTGAGATGAGCACCGGTTTAGAACGGCAGATAGGCTACGAAAAGGCGCTGCGTGCTCATGGTCTCGCACCAAAATCGGAATACATGAAGTATATTCCTCCGAAGTCTGATGCTGGATACGCGGCGACATTGAAAATGCTCGATTTGGCTGAGCCTCCTGATGCGCTCTTCACGGTGAACAGTTTGATCGCAGAGGGAGCCTTGCAAGCTATTCGAGAGCGCAACCTTAGTATTCCTGATGATATTGCTCTGGTTTCCTTTGACGAAACCACCTGGTCCTCTCTGGTTCAACCGGCCATTACCCTGATTGCCCAGCCAACCTACGAGATTGGCAAAACAGCGGCGGAACTCCTCATACAGCGCATTGAAGATCCCGGTCGCCCTACTCGTCAGGTAATCCTGAAGGGAAAATTGCTGGTACGTGGATCGAGCGCTCCTCGGTTGGTGAGATCGTAATGACAGCGACCATCAATTAATTGAGGTTA
>WNGI01006225.1_pt1 | contig 10816 bp, 10 predicted proteins | sample 5400621 | NCBI WGS metagenome assembly WNGI01 (sample SAMN13153374, study PRJNA577476) | soil metagenome | isolation source: 20 cm soil or saprolite under Garry oak tree replicate 1 | place: USA:California | collected 2016-06-15 | reverse complement strand
GACCCGGGTCGGCGTCAGGCTGCGCACGTTGAGCAGGCCGCTGTCGCCGGGGTGGAACCGCAGCCGGTCGGCGTATGCGGCCAGCTGTGTATCCGGGTAAGCGTCGGAGTCGAACGACAGCCGGCTGGCCAGCACCTCGACCAGGTCGTACCTCGCGGCCGAGACCAGGGTCCTGTAGACCCACTTGCCGCCGTAGCTGCGGAGCGACGAGTTGTCGGTGAAGCCGGCCGGACGCTCGTAGCAGAACGGCGCGCCGGTCCTGGTGATCGCGGTTGCCGGGCAGTCGAGCGTGGCCGCGCGGCTCGTCGTGGACGACGCGGGCGGCGAACTGGGCGAGCTGAGCGCGCCGTGCCCGGACGTCGCCGACGAGCACGCGGCCAGCGCCAGCACCGCGGCGAAAAGGATGCTGCACAGTCGCACGCCCGAAGTATGACAAACGGCTACATCCCCCGCGCGTCAAGCGAAGGGATCAGCCGGCCCGGTACTCGCGCAACAGGCCGCGGCTGATGATCGTCTTCTGGATCTCCGACGTGCCCTCGCCGATGAGCAGGAACGGTGCCTCGCGCATGAGCCGCTCGATCTCGTACTCCTTCGAGTAGCCGTACCCGCCGTGGATCCGGAACGACTCCTGCGTCACCTCGGCGCAGTATTCCGATGCGAGCAGCTTGGCCATGCCGGCCTCGACGTCGTTGCGCTCACCGGCGTCCTTGAGGCGCGCCGCGTTCACCATCATCAGGTGCGACGCCTCGACCTTCGTCGCCATCTCGGCGAGCTTGAACGCGATGGCCTGGTGGTCGGCGATCTGCTTGCCGAACGTCCTGCGCTGCTGGGCGTACGCGACCGCGAGCTCGAACGCCCGGATCGAGACGCCGCAGGCTCTGGCGGCCACGTTCACCCGGCCGACCTCGACGCCGTCCATCATCTGGTAGAAACCGCGACCCCGGCCGTCCGTACCCCCCAGTACGGAGTCCGCCGGCACACGAACGGAATCGAGCACCATCTCGGTCGTCTCGACGCCCTTGTAGCCCATCTTGTCGATCTTTCCGGGGATGGTCAGGCCCGGACGGGTCTGGCCGAACCCCGGCTCCTTCTCGATCAGGAACGTCGTCATGTTCCGGTACACCGACTCGGCACCGAGCTCGTCGCGCACGAGCGTGGCGACGACACCGGCCCGCGCGCCGTTGGTCAGCCACATCTTCTGGCCGTCTAGCACGAACTCGTCGCCGTCGGGAGTCGCCCTGGTCTTGATCGCGGCAACGTCGGAGCCGCACTCGGGCTCGCTCATCGAGAACGCGCCGCGGATCTCACCGGTCGCCATGCGAGGCAGCAGCCGCTGTTTCTGCTCGCCGGTGCCGTGCTGGGCGATCAGGTACGCGACGATGAAGTGCGTGTTGATCACGCCCGAGATGGACATCCAGCCGCGCGCGATCTGCTCGACGACCAGCGCATAGGTCAGCAGGGACTCACCCAGCCCGCCGTACTGCTCGGAGATGGTCAGCCCGAACAGGCCCATCTCCTTCATGCCGTCGACGATCGCGTCGGGGAACTCGTCCTTGTGCTCGAGCTCGGTGGCGTAGGGCAGGATCTCCTTGTCCACGAAGGTCTTCACCGTCGACAGGATCTCCGACTGGAACTCGGTGAGATCGGCGGTCTGGGCAAGCCGGGCCATCTGCGTGCACCTCCAGGGTTACCCCGCAGTATCGGCCAGCCGGCGCGCGGACGCCTAACGGAACCGGCGGTGAGATGACTCTCAGCCGCTCAGTGCCCGATGCCCGACAGGTCGACGGTCTGCCCCGCCGAGGGCTCGGAGAACGAGTAGGGCCTGCCGTAGTCGGAGAACGTGATCGACCCGCCCAGACTCGACGGGTCGACGGCCTTGAGGATGACCGGCGCACCGCTGAGGGCGATGAACAGCTGTGTCCCGTCCGAGCCGACGTACTTCGTGGCGGCCACGCCGTCGACCGTCGCCGGGCCGGACTTCTTCAGGTCGGCCGTCGATCCGGGGAGCAGCTCGCCGACGAATGACTGTCGGTCGAATGCCTGCTCGAGCGGCTTGAACGCCGTCTCCTTGGCCGGGACCTTGACCCACTTCCCGGCAAACTTCGACTCGGCGTCGGCACCCTCCAGCTGCTTCCAGAGCGCCCCGGGCAGCTTGAAGTACAGGGACGACCCACCGAGATTGATCAGCTCGATCCTCTGCCCTTGCTCAGTCACCGAGCCCGCCGTCTTGTGCGTCGCGAAGTGGATGTCGAACGCGACGGGCTTGCCCTGGTCGTCGGTCCCCTTGCCGACCATGTGGAAGTCCGTGGCCGCCTTCATCGCGGCGCCGACCTTGTTACCGAGGTCGCTCACGAGGATCGTCGCATTCCCGCTCGCGCTCGACGAGCCGGCGGGCGCCGACGCCGCGCTGGTCTTGCCGGCCGGCGTGGTGCTCTTGTCGCCCGTGCCCGAACTCGTCGACGTGCACCCAGCGGCGACGAGCGCCGAGCACGCAACGGAGGCAACTGCGACGGCGAATGACTTGCGCAAGCCCGTACCTTCCCGTGATTTGCGGAGTGCGGCGAAACTACCGCGATTGCGTCAAGACCGCAGGAGCAAGGCAACCCTGCACACGGCGCGCCGGAATACCGCCGAATCGAAACTGTGGGTCAATGATCACGGTCGTCGAGCTTTGGAGGTCACCAATGACCGCAGCGATGCGGCAGCGTCTCGGTGCCGAGTTCCTCGGCACGTTCGTGCTGGTGTTCGCCGGGTGCGGCACGGCGGTTCTCGACGCGGGCAACAAGGGCGTCGACCTGCTCGGCGTCGCGGTCGCGTTCGGCCTCGCCGTGCTGGTCATGGCGTACGCGGTCGGCGCGGTCTCCGGCGGGCACTTCAACCCGGCCGTGACGATCGGTCTCGCGGTCGCCAGACGGTTCCCGTGGTCGGACGTGCTCGCCTACGTCATCACGCAGGTGGTGGCCGCGATCGTCGCGGCATCGGTGCTGTTCGGTGTGGCGTCCGGGCAGGACGGCTTCTCCGCGCACAAGTCCGGATTCGCCGCGAACGGCTACGGCAGCCACTCGCCGGCCGGCTACAACCTCGGCGCCGGACTGCTCGTCGAGATCGTGCTGACCGCGGTCTTCCTGTACGTGATCATCGGCGTCACCGATGCACGGGCGCCGGCCGGGTTCGCGCCGCTCGCGATCGGGCTGTCGCTGACGATCATCCACCTGGTGAGCATCCCGGTGACGAACACGTCCGTGAACCCGGCTCGGTCCACCGGACCGGCCCTGTACGCGGGCGGCTGGGCGATGGGCCAGCTCTGGCTGTTCTGGCTCGCACCCCTCGTCGGCGCGGCCATCGCTGGAGCGACGTACCACTCGATCGTCGGCGGGCGGGCCAAGGCCGCCGCCTGAGGACCGGCTACTTGATCACCGACGCCAGGGGTATGACGTCGCCGGGCGCGGGCATGAGCGGCGTGAACGGCTCGCCGTAGTCGCTGAACGTCAAAGCGCCGCCGCCCTGGCTGGCGGGCGCCTCGACCTTGAGCAGCAGCGGCGCACCGCGCGCGGCGACGTAGACCTTGCTCTGGTCGGACTGGTCGATGAACGCGACGGCCGCGGCGCCACTCACCGTGGCTGTGCCGGCGTTCATGAACGGTCCCGAACTCGTCGAGCTCTGCGAGAACGACGCGACGAACTTGTCCTTGTCGACGTAGTCGCCGAGCTGGGCGAAGTCGCCGCCGGTACTCGGCACCATCACCCAGTGGCCGGCCAACGTCGCAGCGGCCTTGTCGATATCGGGACGGTCACCGATCGCGGCCTTCCAGGTCTTCGCCGACGCCTTGACGTAGATCGTGCCGGCCTTGCCGGACAGGTCGAAACGCTGGCCGCCGGCGCTGAAGTACCCCGAGCCGCCCTTGGTGCCGAAGTGGATGTCGAGTGCGTAGCTGGTGCCTTTGTCCTTGCCGGTGCCGATGACCCGGAAGCTGTCGGCCGCCTTGACGGCAGCGAACACGTCGGCCGTGAGGTTCTTCGTGTCCATCGTCGCGTTGTCACCGGACGCCAGCGTGCTGGTGGACGGCGACTGCGTCGTCGCGCTCGACGTGCATCCGGCGAGCGTCAGCAACCCGATGACGATCGCCGCACTCCAGGACCTGCGCATACCGGAATCCAAACCTAGACAGTGCGATCGTGACGGATGACCGTAACGGAACTGCAGCCGCGTTTCTACTCAGAGGTCGGACGTCTGGCGAATGTGCGCACGCTGGGCCTGCCCTGCCCGCCGTCGACCACCACGTTCGTGCCGGTGACCCAGGCGGCGCGGTCACTGAGCAGGAACGCCACGACGTCGGCGACCTCTCCGGTGCTGCCCAGCCGGCCCCACGGGAACTCGGCGGCGACCCATCGGGCGAACTCGTCGGGGTGCTCGCGGCGGAACTCGTCCCAGCCGCCTTCGATCAACGAGCCAGGACTCACCGCGTTGACCCGGCTGGACTGCGACGCGAGTTCGTGTGCGAGGTTCACCGCCAGGCTCACCTCGGCGGCCTTGGCCATGGCGTAGGACGTGCGGGGTGTCGGGCGCAGGCCGCTCACCGACGCGATGACAACCGCCGAACCACGGCCGGCAGCGACCAGGTGCGGCACGGCGGCGCTGATCAGCGTGGCAGCGTGGCCGACATTGAGCGCCAACGTGTCCGCGACGTGCTGCGCGACGTCCTCGGGCGGCGTACCGAGTACGTCGCCGCCGACCGCGCCGCCCGCGTTGGCGACCACATGATCGAGCCCGCCCAGCTCTTCGGCGGCCGAGTCGACGGCGGCGTGCAGCGCGGCCGGGTCGGTGACGTCCGCGCGTCTCGTAACGACGATGCCGCCGTGCGCGGCAACCTCGTCGCGAGCCGCTGCCAGCCGCTCGGCGCCCCGCGCGACGAGTGCGACGTACGCGCCCTCCTCGGCGAGCCGGTGCGCGATCGCCAGGCCGAGACCGTCGCTGGCGCCGGTGATCAGGGCGCGGGCGCCGGACAGGTGCAGGTCCACCCGCTCAGCCCTCGGGCGGCGTGAACGACGACGTCCGCGACAGGCCGGCCGCCCGGCCCTTCGCTGCGACGACCAGCGCCATCTTGCGCGAGGCCTCGTCGATCATCTCGTCGCCGAGCATCGCGGACCCCTTCTTGCCGCCGGCCTCGGAGGTCGCCCACTCGTAGGCGTCAAGGATGAGCTCGGCGTGGTCGTAGTCGTCCTGGGACGGCGCGTACACCTCGTTGGCCGCGTCGATCTGGCCCGGGTGCAGCACCCACTTGCCGTCGAAGCCGAGGGCGGCCGACCGTCGCGCGACGCGGCGGAACCCTTCGACGTCACGAACTTGCAGGTACGGCCCGTCGATGGCCTGCTTGTCGTTCGCGCGGGCGGCCATCAGGATCGACATCAGGATGTGGTGGTAGGCGTCGCCGACGTCGTAGCCGGGCGGTTGCTCGCCCACCACGAGCGACTTCATGTTGATCGACGCCATGAAGTCGGCCGGCCCGAAGATGATCGTCTCGACGCGCGGCGACGCCTGCGCGATCTCGTTGACGGCGAGCAGGCCCTGGGCGTTCTCGATCTGCGCCTCGATGCCGATACGCCCGACCTCGAAGCCCATCGTCTTCTCGATCTGGGCGAGCGTGATGTCGAGCCACTGCACCTGCGCGGCGCCCTGCACCTTCGGCAACATGATGCAGTCGAGATTCGGCCCGGCGCCCTCTACGACCTCGACGACGTCGCGGTACGTCCAGTGCGTGGTCAGGTCGTTGACGCGGACGACGCGGATCTTGTCGCCCCAGCCGCCCTCGTTCAGCGCCGCCACGATGTTCTTGCGCGCCTCGGGCTTGGCCAGCGGGGCGACGGCGTCCTCGAGATCGAGGAAGACCTGGTCGGCAGGCAGGCCCTTGGCCTTCTCGAGGAAGCGCGGGTTGCTTCCCGGCACGGCCAGGCAGGAACGGCGCGGCCGAAGCGATTGACTCAGCATTCGGACCTCCTTCCCGCCCAGAGGGCGGGTCGTCGGCCCGAGCGCGCCTCCGGCGCGTCCTTTCGATTCGCTCCGCAAGCGTCGCTCATAAGCACGGAGGATGCCACCTGCGCAGCGGCCGGGCACCGCAGCGTTCGCGGCATCACAGCAAACGGCGCCGGCGACCCCCCGAGTCACCGACGCCGTTGCCGTCTTCTACTGGGCCACCACCTGGTCGATGAAGCCCTGCCCGGCCGGCGAGCCGAACCCGGTCGTCATGTCGTACCCGGTCGTCGTCGCGAAGCCCGTGACGGCGTCGAGCGTGACCGGTGCGCCCGGCGTGATGTCCCAGATCTGGTTGGACCCCAGGGTGGCGGACGGCTGCGGGCCGTACGTCTGCGGCAAGATGTCGCGGAACGCGGCCGACCTGTCGAAGGTCGGCGAGTAGATCGCCTTGTTCAGGTCACCGATCGGACCCTTGCCGGCGTCCTTGCGAGCCTCGTTGGCAAGCGCGACCACTGCGGCGACCTGCGGCGAGGACGCGGACGTGCCACCGAACAGGACCCAGCTCGGCTTCCCGGCAGCACTCGGGAAGTAGGACCGGTAGGTGAGCGCCCCGCCGTTGATGGCCATGTTCCAGGCCAGATCCGGCGTGCCGCGGTGGTTGCCGACGACCGATGCCACGCCGTCCTGGAAAGCCGGCCGCGGGTAGACGTTCGACGGTCCGCCGCCGGTGACCAGCCCGAAGCCGGGCTCCTGGCCGACCGCCTCGGTGTCGCCGCCGCTCGTCCAGTCCCACCATGCCGGCGTGCGCGAGCCGTCGGCCGCGATCGGGATGTCCAGGCCGGTCGGGTGCCACGTCCAGTCGATCTGGCGCTGCGTGCCGCCGACCGAGGTGACGTAGGGAGACGCCGTCGGGTAGGCGGTCTGCGGGTCGGGCGAGACGGTCCCCTGCAGGTGCGAGCGCTCGACGCCGGTCGAGCCGTTGTCGCCCGAGGAGGCGAAGAACGTGTCGCCCTTGGCGATGCCCCGCTTGAACGTCTCGTCGTACTTGGCGAACTGCTGGGCCGCCGACGTGCCGGCGAAGGCCGACTCGCTGGTGCCGAACGACATCGAGAAGACCGTGCCGGACGGGTACTTGTTGATCGCCCAGTCGATCGCGCTCATCGCGGCCGGGAGCCCCGCCACGCCCTGCGTCTCGGCGGTGTTCGTCGCCAGCAGCACGATGTGCGCCTTGGGAGCCATGGCGAAGGACCACTGCACGTCCAGGTTGGCCTCACCGGCCCATCCCGCCGCCGAGCTCGGGCCGTTCTGGCCGGCGCCCTGGCCGGTCGCCGTGCCGTCGCCGTTCTCGAAGCCAGGCTTGCCGTTCGGGAAGACCTGCTCGAAGTCGGGCGTCGGCAGGCCGAACGTCTGCGCGAAGAAGGCCACGTCATTCGCGGCGGTGGGGCTGCCGAACGAGTCGACGAGCACGATCGTCTGGCCCTCGCCCTGCTGCGCCAGCTGGTCGATGCCGTACGCGTGCCGCATCTGCTGCGGGGTCGGGCAGTGCAGTTGGGTCGATACCCGGTTGTCGGGCGCCGGACGCTGGCAGGCGACATCGCCGTTGGCGACTTGGCCGGCCGGGACGAATGCGTCGTCCGGGGCCGCGAACGCGTAGTGGCTCAGCGGCAGCGCCGGGGTTGCCCCGGACGGTGAGCCGGTCGCGGCGACCGCGAACGCGGCCAGCCCGATCGTGGCCGCCGCAGCGGCGGTCCATTTGTACGCGCGGGTTCTCCGCATGTGTCGTGCTCCCTTCGCTGCCTGGACTCGGCAGCTTGCCACAGACGCCATACCGATCGGTCGGCGGTAACCGGCCCGCTCGTCGCCGACGGTTCGCCGCCGCTGCCGGAGACATCTTGGACGACGCAGTGTCGACTTGGAAAGTTCACGTTCGCGTGGAATTCGGCGCTGCGTCCTGAGAATCACGCGAAATCAGAATCAATCGGTCAATCGATCGCCTCGACCGGCATGTCGCGTCCGCGGCTGCGGACGACGATGACGAGACCGGCGAAGAGCAGCGCCAGCCCGGGAACCACGGACAGCCGAAGATGCTGGTGCAGCCACAGGTACGCGACCAGGGCGGCGCCCGGCGTCTCGAACAGCAGCACCAGGCTGACCACCGTCGGGCTGGTCGAACGCAGGACGACATTGATCAGGCTGTGCCCGAGCAACTGGGCGCAGACGGTCACGAGCGCGATCTTGAGCCACGCGTCGGCGGGGAACCCGACGACGCGCACCCGCCCGACCACGCAGGCGACCAGCAGCACGACCGCGCAGGTCGCGTAGCAGACCGCGGTGTAGGACGCCGTCGACATCCGGGCGCGTGCCCGCGCGCCGATCGTCACGTACGCAGCCGCCGCGGCACCACCGGCCAGCGCCAGGACGTCACCGGCCAGTGCGCGCCCCGACAGTCCCAGGTCGGCACCGGTGATCAGGACGGCACCGATCATGGCGACGCCGATGCCGATCCATGCGGCGCGCGGCATCCCGCGCCCGAGCACCAGGGCGATCAGCCCGGTGAAGACCGGCTGCGTGCACACCAGCGCGGTGGCCGACGCGACGCTGGTCATCGTGAGGCTCGGCACCCACGTTGCGAAGTGGCCGGCCAGCGCCAATCCGGCGAGTGTCGCCGTCAGCCACACGCGCGCGTCCATCCTGGCGCTGCGCAACCCGCGCGCTACGAGTACCGAAGCGGCCGCTCCCGCGCCGAGGGCGTTGCGCCACCAGGCGATGGCGAGCGCGGGCGCTGCCGTGGCCGCCATCAACGGCCCGGAGAACGACACGCCCGCCACCGCGACGACCAGCAGCAGCGCGTCCGCGCGCGACGGCGCCGCGAGATCTCCCAGATCGTGGTCGATCCGCACGGCATACGGTGGCAGATCGGCCGCGATCCGGAGCGGGCAGGGCCTAATCTTCACCTGTGAGCGCAGCGTCAAGGGTCTTCATCGCCCACCTGGCGGGCATCGGCGTCTTCGACCCGAACGGCGATCAGATCGGACGGGTACGCGACGCCGTGGCAACCCTGCGCATCGGACGCCAGCCGCCGCGCGTCCTCGGCCTGGTCGTCGAACTACTGCACCGGCACCGGATCTTCGTGCCGATGGGCCGCGTGACCCGCATCGAGAACGACGCTGTCGTCCTGTCGACCGGCACCGTGAACATGAAGCGGTTCGAACGCCGCCAGAGCGAGTTGCTCGTGCTCAGCGAGTTGCTCGACCGCGCCGTGACGATCAGCGAGGACGGCCGGCACGTCGAGATCGTCGACGCGGCCATGGAGCAGAACCGCATCAACGACTGGGAGATCACCCGGCTGGCCGTTCGCCGTGGCGGCGCGCGGATCACCCGCCGGCGCGGCGAGCTGTTCCAGGTCGACTGGACCGAGGTCGACGGGCTGTCGCTGTCGGAGTCGAGTCAGGGCACAGACACGTTGCTCGCCGTGCTCGCCGGGATGCGCCCGGCCGACGTCGCCGCCGCCTTCCACGACATGACGGACAAGCGCCGCCGCGAGGTGGCAGCGGGCCTCGACGACGAGCGGCTGGCCGACGTGCTCGAGGAGCTGCCCGAGGACGACCAGGTCAGCCTGCTCACGTCCCTCGAGGACGAGCGCGCCGCCGACGTGCTCGAAGCGATGAACGACGACGACGCCGCGGACCTGCTCGGTGAGATGACAGCCACCGAGCAGGAACGCCTGCTGCGCCTGATGGAGCCGGACGAAGCGGCGCCGGTGCGCCGGCTCATGACCTATGCCGACTACACGGCCGGCGGGCTGATGACCAGCGAGCCGGTGATCCTGCTGCCGGACGCCACGGTGGCCGAGGCGCTCGCCCTCGTGCGAAACCCGGATCTGTCGGTCGCGCTGGCCGCACAGGTCTTCGTCGTGCGCCCGCCGCAGGCGACACCCACCGGCAAGTACCTCGGCACCGTCCACATCCAGCGGTTGTTGCGCGAGGCACCGTCCACGCTGGTCAGCGGCCTGGCCGACAAGGACCCGGCGGCGCTGCGTCCAGACCGGGCGATCACCGAGGTCACCCGCCACCTGGCGACGTACAACCTCGTGGCTGCTCCGGTCGTCGACGAGAACGACCGGCTGCTCGGTGCCGTGTCGGTCGACGACGTCCTCGACCACCTGCTGCCGGACGACTGGCGCGACGCCATGCCGGCCACCACGGCCGAACCTGCAGCGGGTGAGCGCCTTGGCTGACCGCTACGACCGGCGCGAGCGGCGCGAGCGCCGAGACCGCCTCGACCAGCCGCGGATGCCACGCGGCTTGCGCCCGCCGCGCATCGACGCCGACGCGTTCGGCGAGGTGTCGGAGCGGATCGCGCGCTATTTCGGGACGGCCCGCTACCTCGCCATCCAGACCGTGTTCGTCATCGCCTGGATCGCGTTCAACGTGGCGGCGGTGACCCTGCGGTTCGACCCGTACCCGTTCATCCTGCTCAACCTCGCGTTCTCGACGCAGGCTGCGTACGCCGCGCCGCTGATCCTGCTCGCGCAGAACCGGCAGGCCGACCGCGACCGCATCCAGGCCGAGGCCGACCGCGCGCGCGACGACCGCACGATTGCCGACACCGAGTACCTCGCCCGCGAGATCGCCGCGATCCGCATCGCGATGGGCGAGCTCGTCACCCGCGACTTCCTGCGCTCGGAGCTGATGCGTGCCGACGGCGGCCGCGAGGCGGACTGAGCCCGTCAGACCCGGGGCTCCCAGCTGAAGTGCCTCGCGGCCACGACGACCTCGCCGGACGCTATGTCGAAATCGACGCCTGCGGCGGCGTGCACGTCGCCGTAGGACTTGACCAGTCCGCG